>ERZ827088.680-NODE-680-length-47608-cov-5.102181_pt1 | contig 47608 bp, 44 predicted proteins | sample MGYA00519922_ERZ827088 | MGnify/ENA primary metagenome ERZ827088 (study PRJEB31778, sample SAMEA3449254) | human gut metagenome | biome: human gut; feature: human-associated habitat; material: faeces | place: United Kingdom | collected 2010/2012 ...
CCCAGTGGATGCTGGATGCCGCCGATTACTCCACCGAGATGAAATGCCACCGCCATCCCTACCAGAAGGGGATAAAAGCACGAAAGGGGATAGAATATTGACGCCGCAGCATCATCTTCCCGCCGACATCGAGCGGACGAGCTTCCGCATCATCACCGAAGAGCTGGACATGATGGGCCTGACCCCGCCGCCCGAGCACGAAGCCGTGGTCAAGCGGGTCATCCACACCACCGCCGACTTCGACTATGCGCGGAATCTCCGCTTTACCCCCCACGCCGTGGAGCAGGCCGTCAAGGCCCTCCACGCCGGAGCGGTCATCGTGACCGATACGAACATGGCACTGGCCGGCATCACAAAGCCCGGGCTGGCAAAGCTGGGCGGCATGGCCTGCTGCTACATGGCCGACCCGGAGGTGGCCGCTGCCGCCAAGGAGGCGGGCACCACCCGGGCCGTTGCGGCCATGAAAAAGGCGTCACAGGAGCACCCCGGGGCGATCCTGGCCGTCGGCAACGCGCCCACAGCCCTGCTGACCATCGCAGAGCAGATCGAAAACGGCCTGCGGCCTGCGCTGGTCATTGGCGTCCCGGTGGGCTTCGTGAATGTGGTGGAGAGCAAAGAGCGGCTCTTTGCCGTCTGCGAAAAGCACGGCGTGCCCGCCATCGCGGCGATGGGCCGCAAGGGCGGCAGCAATGTGGCTGCAGCCATCTGCAACGCCCTCATCTACTCCGCCGCCGAGATGCTCGACCCCTCGGCCCGGGGCTGGAAGTGAGCGATAAGGTTTGGAGGAGCGCAATGAACCCCACAAGAAAGACCGATGAAAGCTTTTACCGGCTGTTTTCCGCGTCTCACACCGTTTCAGAGCATCTGACCAAGCGGGAGGACAGCGAGCTGCGCGATAAATACGACCACAACGCGTTCTGCTATTACAGCCAGCCCTCGGCAGATGAAGTCCGGGCCGCGCTGGCCTACCAGAAAGAGCGGGGAGACACCTTCCTCAAGCTGGAAGGGTACGAGCCGCTGGCCGATGCATTCGGCATGGAGTGCGAAGAGACCCTGACGATGGTTCTGCCCCCGGAAACAGACATCCGCAGCTGGAAAACGAACCCGGACGTCTCGATCAAGGCCCCGGACGCAGACCAGCTGGAACAGCACGAACTGAAATACTACGGCCCGTTGTACGGAGATGATTTTACCGTGCGGAACAACCGGAACCTCCGGGAAAAGCTGACCTACCTCGGCGCGTATCTGGGCGGGAAGCTGGTGGGTGATTGCTATATTTTCGCATCCGATGGGTATGTCTGCATGGACGGCCTGCTGGTGGACGAGGATTTCCGGCACCAGTATATCGCCATGACCCTGATGAAGCATATTGCCGAAAAGGCGCAGGAGCGCGGAGAGATCCTGTATCTTCACGCTGACTCCGAGGATACACCGAAGGAACTGTATGCGAAGATGGGATTTCAGGCCGTTGACAAGCTCTATGAATATCTCTGCACCGATTTCTCGAAACTGAAAATATGAACGAATGCGCGCCGGATACGGCGATGGGCCTCCCAATGCGGGAGGCTTTTCTGTTACACCGTCGCCAGCACGGCGAGGATGCTCTGCCAGCGCGGGTTCTCGACGGCAGGCGCACGGCGGATGGGCCGGGGCGTCTGCGCAGGCTGAGGACGCTGGGCCGACTGGGGCAGGGGAGAGAGGAGGGCAGCCTGCCACGCGGCGGCAAGCTGCATGGCCTCGGGGCAGCTCTGAAGGGTGCGGCGCTCGGCCCCGGCAAGATAGTCGCCCAGCCAGCAGAGGATGGCCGCGATGTTGAGCTGCTCTGCGGCGCGGGCGCTCCAATAGCTCCAATGGGCGGGACGGCCTGCGAACCGCTCCACCGTGATGAGCGCCCCTTCCCGGACAGAGGAGGGCGCGGCCGTCCCACAACCACCGGCAGTATGGGCCAGTACATGAAGGATGCGTTCCATCCGGCGGCTGTCGAGGGCGTCGTCCCGGATGAAGGCAGAGAAATCCGTCTGGGCCAGCAGACCCTCGGCGGTGGCAGGGAAGTGCCCCGTCAGCTCGCCGGAAGCGTTGTGGCAGCTCTGCCACCCCTTTCGGATGAGCTGAAAGTTCAACTTCTGGCGTCCCATCGTGGAATAGAAGACCCGGGCCTTGCCGCTGACCGGCTCCTGCCGCAGCTCGAGATAGGCGTCCGCACCACCGAGGTCTTGTACCTTGACACTGAGCACAAGGCGGTACTCGGGCTTCTGGCTGGACATGGCAAGATGCATCTCTTCAAAATAACGTGCGGCATCCATAGTGGTTCTCCTTCCTGTGGGCAGCGTGGGTGTTGTCGGAGGGGTACGGCCCTTTGTTGGTTGTAGTATATCATAAATCACGACAAAATACAACTATAAGTTTGCCAAAAAACCAGAAAACTTTCTGTCTTTCCCACAAAACAAAACAAGATGGTTGTATACGACAACAAAAATACGGGGCCGCTGGCAGCAGATACAACTGCACGGCGGCCCCGCAGGCTCTCTTTATAAATAAGAAGCTCAGTCGCCCAGCTCCCGGATCTCGTTCTGGATGAGCCGTCCGGCGGCGCGGGCCAGCTGGTCCATCCCCCGGATGCGGGCCATGTTCTTGCCGTAGATGCGGGAGGCATCGGCGGCGCTGGATTCCTCGCCCATAAAGACGGCGGAGACCCGCAGACCCTTCCGCTGCAGCGCCCGCACCTCGGCGGCGGCATCCTCCACGCCTGCGCTCCCGCCGTAATCGCGGCCCAGCGGGTCGTTGGGAGAGGGCGGGATGCGGCGGCTGTCGTTGGGGGAGGCGTCAGTCAGGAGGATGAGCAGGTGGCGTGCGGCAGGGCCGGAGTCGAAGTCGATGAGGTCGCCTGCGGCACGCAGAGCCAGACCGTCCCGGTTCCAGCCCGAGGCGAAATACTGGCAGATGCCCTGCAGGCTCTTTTCTTTAAAGCCCTTGAGCACCCGGAGGACAGTGTAGCCTCGCAGGCTGGAAAAGCAGCTCACCCGCACCGGGATGCCGCAGGCCGCGAGGCTCTGGGCAAGGATAGACCCCTGCGCTGCGATGACCTCCTGACAGTGGAGACGGGAGGCCGAGGCGTCCAGCAGGAGATCAACGGTAAAGGAGGGATGATTCTCCTCCTCTGCACAGCGGAACACCCGGCCATCGTCCATGACGGTGCGCCAGACCCGCCCGGGGTCGAGACTGCCGCTGCGGGCCACCCGGGCGTTGGGCTGCTGGTGGACGAGGATGCAGTTGCGGATCTGTTCGGAGAGCCGGAGCACGACGCTGCGGTGAAGCTCAAGGTTTTTCGCGTAATAGGCCCGGTTCCGCTCGGCCTGAAGCTGGGCCTGCTCGGCCAGATGCTTTGCCTCGGGGGTGGGGGCCTGTTCCGGGCTGGGCACGCCGGAGGCGAACCAGAGGTGACAGCCCAGATGCTCGCCGGTGCAAAGCTCCTGCTCGGCCTTCCGCAGCCGCTCGGGCGGGTAGAGCGACCGGCCAAAGCAGCTCTCGATGTAGGCCCGGTCCTCCTCGGCGCGCTGGCGCAGGGTGATGTGGGCCAGCCGCTTGTCCGCATGGACACCGCCGCCGGAGGCATCCACCGCGCCGGAGTGCTCCACCGTCACCCGGTCGGTCTTTATCATCTGGGTGGGCATGGTGCGGGTCATGAGGGACGCCAGGAGGCCGTCCAAGTGGAGGTGCAGCCCGGCTTTCTGGTGTACCGTCCCGTCGAACAGCTCGAACTTGGCGTAGACGGCCAGCAGTGCGGCTTTCAGCTCCTCGGGGCGAGGGGGCGTTTCGGGGCTGAGGGCAGCGCTGAGGCTCTTTTCGTAGGGGGTCATGACGGGCGGCGTCCGGCCCTGCACGGCCCGCCAGCGTGCAGCCTGCATGGAGTAGACCAGCTGGTTCTTCGCCATCCACTCCTGCCGCGAGAGCTTGTACTGGATGCCGAAAAAATAATCCGCGTGGGCGCGGCGGAGGGCCGAAAGCACCGGGCGGCCGGGCAGCTCGAGGGCGTAAGCCGCGCTTTCGAGGTAGAGCCAGCTCAGATCGTCCAGCATGGTCTGCCGGAGGTCGCCCTCCCATGTGTCGAAGAGGCTGCGCACCAGCGCGTCGCCGTAGTATTTGTGCACCAGCCCCACGATGCAGTTCATGTAAAAATCAATGGTGCCGTCGGTGTTGCGGGCAAGGAACAACGGCTCGAAGCCGTAGGCCCCTGCCGCCGCCCACACCTGATTGGCGGCACGCCGCTCTTCGGCGGTGTAGCTCTGCGCTTCCATCGGAATGCTCCTTTAGCCGAAGAGCTTTGCGGCGGTGAGCTGGGCCGGGATGCGGGCGGCGATGGCGTCCCGGATGAGGCCCTGCTCGTAGGAGTCGAAGGCTTTGTTGGTGATGCCCATGTCCAGCGCAGCCCCGGCGGCGACGCCCCGGCGCATCAGGCGCAGAGCGTCCAGCATCCCGCGCAGGTCGAGGGCTTTGGTGGAGATCTCCGCGCTGTCGCACTTTTTCTGCAAGTCGAGGAAAAGGAGGGCAAACTGCCGGACGTATTTGCCGTTCAGGTCGGGGAACTGGGTGCGCAGGAGCTTTTCAAGGTTCTCTTCGGTGATGGTGGGCATCTGGATGACCACGAAACGGGAGGTCAGCGCCTCGTTCAGCTCCCGGGTGCCTGCATAGCCGTAGTTCATGGTGGCGATGAAGCGGGTCTCCTCGGCCAGCGGGATGCGGTCGTAGCCCGGCACATCAATGGCCCGGCGAAAATCCAGCACGGCGTGGAGGACGGCCAGCGCCTCGTTTTTGGCCATATTGATCTCATCCAGCACGCCGAAGCCGCCGCTCTGGGCGCAGCGGTAGACCGGGCCGGGCCGGAACTTTACCTGTCCGCCCTCGAAGGTGTCCATGCCGATGAGGGAGGCTGCATCCATGTTGACGTGGAACGAGATGTCCCACGCGGGACGCCCGAAGGCGGCGGCAAGGTTCTCTGCCAGCACGTTCTTGCCAGTGGCCTTGCCGCCCGCCAGCAGCAGGTTCTCGCCGCAGAGCAGAGCGGCCAGCGCCTGCTCCCACACCTCTCTGCCGTAGTAGACGAAAGCAGGGGCCGGGATGCGGGGACGCAGGGCCTCGGCCAGCGGGTGGGCGGCGCGGTATTCTTCCACAGCCCGCAGCAGGTCGGGGGAGATCCCCTCCTGCCGCAGCGTATCCATCAGACCAGATGTTTCAGACATCAATGACATCTCCTTGCGGTTGGCAGTGCCAAACCGAAATTTCACCCTTATCATAGCACAATCGGCGTGGTTTGTGTAGAGCTTTGGCAGGCAAAAAAGCGGCAAAGAAGTGGAGAAAATACAGGGGAAGCGGATCCAAAAAATTTTAGCCAGAACGGGCGGATCTCAGGAATAAATTGACAGAGCGTGTGGAATGAGATAAAATATCTTTCGTTGTGTTAAAATCAGGAAGCCGTTTTCGTAAGCATTGCACACCGTTTACAAAAACAGCTTCCAAAGAAAGGCGTAAACTATCATGCTCGAAACCATCACAGCCGTCAATCAGGCGGTCAACAGCTTCATTTGGGGCATCCCGGCGATGGTCTGCATCATCGGCGTGGGCCTGCTGCTCAGCGTGCGGACCGGCTTTTTGCAGATCCGGAAATTCCCCTATGCCATCCGCACCACCATCGGACGCATCTTCCGCAGGAAGGATGCCTCCGACGGCGCAATGACGCCGTTTCAGGCAGTCTGCACCGCGCTGGCTGCGACCGTCGGCACCGGCAACATCGCCGGCGTGGCGGGCGCGATCGCCATCGGCGGGCCGGGTGCGGTGTTCTGGATGTGGTGCTCGGCTCTGCTGGGCATGTGTACCAAGTTCTCCGAAGTGACGCTGGCTGTGCATTTCCGCGAGCGGAACAAAAACGGCGAGCTGGTGGGCGGCCCCATGTACTATATTAAAAACGGCCTCGGCAGCCGGTGGCAGTTCCTCGCGGTGCTGTACTCGCTGTTCGGCGTGCTAACGGTCTTCGGCACCGGCAACGCCACCCAGGTCAACACCATCGTCACAGCCATCGACTCGGCCCTGCTGGCCTACGGCAGCAGCCTGAACAGCATCCTGCCCACGGTCAACCTCGTCGTGGGCGTGGTGGTGGCTATGATGGTGGCCATGGTGCTGCTGGGCGGCGTCAAGCGCATCGGCAGCGTGACCGAGAAGCTGGTGCCGTTCATGGCACTGTTCTACGTCGTGCTGGCACTGGGCGTCGTGGTCATCAACTACCGGCGCTTCCCGGCGGTGCTGGCCTCCATCGTCGGCGGTGCATTTGACCCGCAGGCCTTCACCGGCGGTGCCATCGGCAGCATCTTCCTCAGTATGCAGAAGGGCGTTTCCCGCGGCATCTTCTCCAATGAGGCCGGCCTCGGTACCGGTTCCATCGCACATGCGGCGGCGGATACCAGTATGGCGGTGAACCAGGGTTATTTCGGTATCTTTGAGGTATTTACGGATACGATTATTATCTGTACCATGACGGCTCTCGTTATTCTGTGCAGCGGCGTGCCGGTGAACTTTGGCGCGGCTGCGGGCGCGGCGCTGACCATCAGCGGATTTACGGCGACTTACGGTAGCTGGGTTTCTATTTTTACGGCGGTGGCGCTCTGTTGCTTCGCCCTGTCTACGATTATCGGCTGGGGCCTCTACGGCACCCGCTGCATCGAGTTTCTGTTTGGCTCTAAGGTCAATAAGTCTTTTATGGTGGTTTACTCCGCCGTAGCGATTCTCGGCGCGACCGTGGATCTGGGGCTCCTGTGGGGTGTGGCAGATACCTTCAATGGTCTGATGTCCATTCCGAACCTGATTGCGCTGTTTTTGCTTGGCGGAACGATGGTGAAGCTGACGCGGCATCCGGATGCGATTTAAATTTGAAAAGGGATCCGAACTGCTCCAGGCTGTTCAGATCCCTTTCATTATTGTATTTCTTTTAAGTGTTGCAGCAAAATTTTCCTTCAAATCCGAAGTATTGATATTCACCAGATTTAACGCGTTTTAGCTCTGCTCCGCCGTAGTCTTTGCTATCTGGTACACTTCACGATACGACTTCCCCGTCTCCCGCGCGATCCGCTTCACGTCCTCGTATTCCGGGTAACATTTTTCGGCGCCGTCGGGCTGCTCACAGGCTTTGATGCGGACAGTACCGCCGGGAACCCGGACTTCGAAGAAGCGGCGGGGCAGGGCGGTGCGCTCTACGCGGTAGCGGCGGACGCCGATGGTGGTGGTCTCGCGGAAGAGGATGGCGTCCAGGGCGCGGATCTGGTCTTCGGCGCAAAGAACGGACAGCTGGTAGGCAGGGCGGTTTTTCTTCATGAAAATGGGGGTGAACCAGACGTCCCGTGCTCCGACTTCGAAGAGGAGATCCATAGTGTAGCCCAGGATTTCTCCGGCGCAGTCGTCGATGTTGCTTTCCAGGATCCAAAGCTCTCCGGCGGGGACTTCTTCGATGAGCATGGCGCGGAGGGTTCTGGGTTCGCGGGTGTTGTTCTCCAAGTTTACATAAGTTGTTCCGGTGCCAACCTTTTTTACCACAAAACGCTCCGAGCAAGCGCCCTCGGCGCGGGCTGCGATGGCCAATCCCAGGGCATCGGTGGGGCCTTTGTCGGACCAGACAGGAGAGGCAGTGATTTTTTCTATCTGTAATTTCTCAAGAAGGAGGTCTATCTGGGGAAGGAGTTCTTCCTGTATAGTTCCCTGCTCCTTACTTTGTCTTTCTATATCCTGTTTTCTGATTTCCGTATGCTCCCTTTCTTTTGGGAAGCTTATACGGTCTTTTTCTTCTGTTTCCAGGGCTTCCGCCAGCTCCCGCAGCGCCCCCAGCACCATTTCCCCGGTGATTCCCTCGTAGCACTCCAGATATAGTGTATTCTTACTCATGGTCGGTCTCCTCCCCATATTGTTTACATAACTCGATGAAGGTGTTCATATTGCCGGTCAGATATTTACTCTTATGATAAATGATGTTCAGGTTCCGTTCCATGGGTTCGGTCAGCGGAACCTGCTCTACGACGCCCTCTTCAATGGCCCGTTCGACCAACAGATAGGGCAATACAGCCACCCCCAGCCCTTCGGCCACCCCCTGAACGATGGCCTGAGTGCTGACGCTCTCCATGACCGGATGGACGGCCTGCTGCCGCAGCGCAAAGGCCGCGTCCAGGATTTCCCGGCCTGCGCTGCCCTTTTCCCGCATGAGGAAGGGATGTTCCGCCAATTGCTCCAGGGTTACTTTCTTCCGGCGGCCAAGCGCATGCCCGGGCGGCAGGATGGCTGCCAACTCATCCCGCATAAAGGGCACGGCGCAGATGTCCTCGTGCTCGGGCTGATTTTCGATGAGGCCGACGTCGATGGCATTGTCCAGCACCCGGCGCTCGATGAGGGAGGAATTGTTGATCTCCGCTTCCGTCCGCACCTCCGGGAACTGCTCCTGGAAGCGGTGCAGCAGCTCCGGCAGGATGTGGGTGCCGATGGTGATGCTGGTGCCGATGCGCAGGGTGCCGATGCGGTCCCAGTTTTTGATGCGGGTCTCCATCTCGTCAAAGAGCGACGCAATGTGCAGGGCGTAGCCGTAGAATTCCCGCCCGGCCTCGGTGGGCAGAATCCGCCTTCCCCGCCGCTCGAAGAGCCGCACACCGTAATATTCCTCCAGTTCCTTCACCGCTAGGCTCACCGACGGCTGGGCCAGATGCAGCTCTTCCGCTGCCCGGGTGATATTGCTGTGCTGAAAGACGGCCACGTAGATTTTCATATGTCGCAGTGTCATAGTTTTCGTTCCTTTATAATAAATTCATTATGATAATTATAAAATAATACTATTTTACATATAAGTCAAGAATCCTTATACTGGTTGCGTAGGAGGGTTTTTCAATGAATAATAAAAAGAAGGTTTTATGGAAAATATTTATCTCGACGCTCTACCTGAGCGCCTTTACCTTCGGCGGCGGTTATGTCATCGTGACGCTGATGAAGAAAAAATTTGTGGATGAATATCACTGGATCGAGGAAGATGAGATGCTGGATCTGGTGGCCATCGCCCAGTCGTCGCCGGGCGCTATCGCGGTAAACGGAGCCATCGTGGTGGGCTTTAAGCTGGCGGGACTGCCTGGTACGCTGGTGGCGATTCTGGGGACGATTATTCCGCCGTTTGTGATCATCTCTGTGATCTCCGTATTTTACGAGGCCTTTCGCGACAGCTTTCTCGTCAGCCGGATGCTGCACGGGATGCAGGCCGGCGTGGGCGCTGTCATCGCATCGGTGGTCTACAGTATGGGGTCCGGCGTCGTACACAGCAAGGATTTCATTTCCATCCTGATTATGGCTGCCGCCTTTCTCGCTTCCTGCGTGTTTGGCGTCAATGTCATTTACATTATCCTGATCTGCGGGATGCTTGGCGCGGTGCGGACGCTTTTCAAAAAACGGCACAGCCCGGCTGATACGCTCCACGACAAATAATCCTAAGTTTTTTGAAAATTGTTTCTGAAAAAGAGAGGTTATTCAAATGATTTTACTGAAGTTATTTTTAAGCTTTCTGCAAATCGGAGCCTTCAGCTTCGGCGGCGGGTATGCGGCCATGCCGCTGATTCAGGCTCAGGTGGTCATCAAATACGGCTGGCTTACCATGGAAGAATTCACGAACCTGATCACCATCGCGGAAATGACGCCCGGCCCCATCGCAGTCAATTCAGCTACCTTCGTGGGTACGAAAATCGCCGGGGTGCCGGGAGCGCTGGTAGCCACCATGGGCTGTATCCTGCCCTCCTGTATCATCGTGACGCTGATTGCTTCACTCTATCTGAAATACCGGAATCTGTCCCTGATGCAGGGAATCCTGAGGTCGCTCCGGCCTGCGGTAGTGGCCATGATTGCATCGGCTGGGATCTCGATTCTGATTACGGCGTTCTGGGGTAGCAGCGCCGCCATCGCGCTGGCGGATACCAACTGGGATTTGGTGGTGATCTTCATTCTCTGCATCGTGTTATTGCAGAAATGTAAGATGAATCCGATTCTGGTAATGGTGCTGGCGGGCGTAATGAAGGTGGTTGTAGATGTGGTAGTAGGGTTTCTGTAGAAAAGACACGGGAAATTTCCCGTGTCTTTTCTATTTCTCTTCGATCAGCATTGCCCGCAATATATTCGTATTCTGATACTCCCGCTTCCCCGCACCCATGCCGACTTTTTTCACGCAGTAAGCAGCCGGGATCTGTCCCTCGGATAATGCCGCAATCGCGGCGCCGGTCGGGGTAACCATTTCGCCCTCCTGCTCGATCTGGTGGAAGGTCAGGTGATGGGCCGCCGCAATCTCCAACACCGCCGGAACCGGCACCGGCAGTACGCCGTGCTGACAGCGGATGTGGCCGCAGCCCTCGGTCAATTCGGAAACGACCACTTTATCCACATTTAACTCGTCCAGGCAGGCTGCCGTACCCACAATATCCACAATGGAATCCACAGCGCCCACCTCGTGGAAATGTACCTCGTCCACCGGACGACCATGGACCTTTGCCTCAGCCTCGGCTACGGTACGGAACATCTGCAGGGACAGAGCCTTGACACGGGGCTTCAGGTCGGATTCCAGAAGCATCTTTTCGATGTCGGCCCAACTGCGATGAACATGGGGATGCGTGTGGGAATGTTCATGTGTATGCGCCGGTACCTCATGTTCTAGGATCACATCAAAATCGCTGACCAGCAGTCCGCTCTTCATCACTTTTTTAATCTGTATATCATAGCCGTCCACCGGCAGCTTCGCAAGCTCCGCCCGCAGGTTCTCCTCGGTCGCGCCCAGATCCAGCAGGGCTGCCACGGTCATATCGCCGCTAATGCCGGAGCGGCACTCCAGATATAAGGTATTGCCATTACTCATCTTTTTCTTCCTCCACTACCTCTTCACTGAGATGTCTGCCGCCGCAGGCCAGCCGGTTGATCTGGGTTGCCACATAAGCCGCCCCGTAACCATTGTCGATATTTACCGTGGTAATGCCGTTGGCGCAGGAATTCAGCATGGTTAAAAGAGCCGACAGGCCGCCGAAGTTCGCGCCATATCCCACGGAAGTCGGCACTGCGATGACCGGCACATCCACCAGACCCGCCACCACGCCTGCCAGCGCGCCCTCCATACCGGCTACCGCAATGACGCAGCTGGCGCCCTGGAAGGCCTTCATATTCGAAAGCAGGCGGTGGATTCCGGCCACGCCCACATCATAAAGCCGCGTCACATTGGTGCCGAAAAATTCCGCCACCTGGGCCGCTTCCTCCGCCACCGGCACATCCGCCGTACCGCCGGTACAGACCACGATGCGGCCTATCCGCTTCCTGTCCCGCTTCTCCACCTTCAACACCCGGGATACCTCGTCCCAGACTGCCTCCGGAATTGCCTCTTTCACCGCCTCATACTGCTCCCGGCTGGCCCGGGTGCCCAGCACGTCGATGCCCTCCGCCGTCAGCGTCTGATAAATCTTTACCAGATGGGGCGTCGCCTTTCCCTGGCAGTACACCACTTCCTCGAAGCCCTGCCGCACCTTCCGGTGATGATCCAGCTTGGCGAAGCCCAGATCCTCGTAGGGGAGGTTCTTCAACTCGGCTTCGGCCTGTTCTATCGATATTTCATTATTTTTTACCTGAGTTAAAAGTTTTGTCACATCCATGTGTCAGCACCTCGGTCTGTCGGTTCAATTGGTCAGATCTATTGATATTATAAATAGTTCCTGGGATAATAACAAGTGGAAATCCTGTCTTTGTTTTTTACAAAAAACATTTTATCACTAACACACTGCCTGACAGAAATAGCAGGCAGTTTGAAAATTTTCGAAATAAGGTTTCATCCAGCTTCTTCTGCAGACAATCTCCCAAAAGAATTCCCAGAATCGCCGGAATGACTCCGACCCACACATAATGCAGGTTTTCCCTGCAATACAGCCCCTGCGCTGTGAACAGTACAACCATTCCACCGTTCAGGATTAACCAGAGCACAGACAGGGTGGAACGCTGTACATTCTTCTTTGCAAAATGCTCCATTGCATAGATAAGAAGGAAGGAACCACCAGAAAGAAACGCGCCGTGTACCAGGCCTGCCATCAGTAAAATCAAGTTGTCTAACCATGACGGAAGCTGTCGCGGATTCGTCTGTCTGAAATTCCGAAGGGCCACTCCTATCACCAGCAGTCCATACACTGTCAAAATTGCCGTCCCGTACAAATACTTCAGCAGAAATTGTGCCGCCAGGATTCCTGCCGCCATATAAATACCGATTTTCCGAACCTCTTTCCAATCAATGAAGCTACGGCAGCTCAACACGGGATAAATACAGCTTAAGATTCCAACTGCCGTCAATATCAGCCTGGCTTGCTCCGGACCCAACAGCAAAATCGCAAACGGCATCGCCAGCATAGTACCGGCGAATGCGCCTATAGTCTGAATCAGGTTAAAACTAAATACAAGAAGTATAAATAATGTTAATTTCATAGCATCCTTCTAATAAATGTGGCACCGCCCGATTCTGCGGTGCCACGACAGTTTTTCCTTATATGTTTTCTATACGTTTGACAAATCGTCGTCTTTCATGCACAGATGGACTGCGCCAATCTTAAAGGTTTTCGGCAACGCAAGAATATTGGGGTTCGATCCTACATATTTTTTCTTCGCATCCTCCAGAGCCTCCTCGAAGGTCGCCCGGGTCTTCAGTCCCATGCTTCTGGCGATACCGGGTTCCTGCGCGCCTACGATGTATATGGCGCTGGTATTCATTTCCGCGATATGCGCGCTACTCATCATAGAAAATCCATGAAATGGATGGAACGCATTCGCGAAACGATATTTGCGGATATATTCTTCATTTGTCGCGAAGTATTCACCATAACGGTTCATATCCGGTAAGACGTTCATATAATCATGCTGGAACATCTCGTACAGCTCCCGCAGATACGGCCATCTCTCATCATGGAAATATCCATTGCAAATAGAGGAGCAAATGATGACGCAATTATCCTTCATAACACGCTTGTGACGAACCACCTGCGCGGAAAGCGCCTGCATCAACTGAATAGGATTGGTGCCCATACCATCGCCGTAGTGGAAATTCTGGGGCATGCCGAATACCATGACGTCATATTTTTCCTCGGCAAACGGTACATAGGTACGCTTATTCGCCATAATCCAGGACTTGGGCTGCATCACCTTCGCGTAACCGGAATTGATCTCAATCTGACGGGAATAGGTGTCCAGTACCGCGTCGCAGCAGAAAAAGGGATGTCCCATCTTTTCTTCCATCAGCATTCCGATCTCGTTGAATTTCGTTCTCATCATGCTATGCCCGGAAACCGGTGTGAAATCCGGTCCGTGCATAACCTCCGGAACATGGTGGGTAGCTATGGAACGCCAGTGGGTGATACCGGTCGCACAGTGCTTGTAACCGCCGGAATAACCACCGTAGGGATTGCCCTGGGTGTGACCAATCAGGATGGGAATATCGCAATCGAACACATACTTATTCATCAGAACCCGATCGCCGCGCTCGGTACAGCCCAGATCCACCAGATGCTCATAATCTTCCGAATCATGACTTGTAATCTGATGGGTCCAGTAAAACTCGTCAAATAATTCCTTACCCAGAATCTGTTTTGCCTCTTTTGTGGTAGTTCTGGGATGCAGACCATTGGAAAACAGAAGCAGAATATCTTTTTTCTCCACGCCTGCCGCATACAGCTCATCTACAATCAAACGAATCGCTACTTTTCTGTGGGAGGTCTGCTGGCAGCCGCCCTTTACAATATCCGGAATTACGATAACGACTTTGCTTCCCTTATGAGCCAGCTCGGAAAGCGGTTTCATTCCCATAGGATTGCGTATGGATTCCCGTGTTTTGGCTACGATCTGATCCTCCGGGATACAGGGCGGATCTGGAATGGTCTCTCCCGGAATAAATACATCGGTAGTATCCGGAAGCTCTGCTGTCATTGTGCCATGGCCATATTCAAAATCAAGTTTCATACCTCTCTCCTCACTTTCCCAGATACAGTTTGATAATCTCCAGATATTCATCCGGATAGAAGCCAATCTCGCCGGTAAAACGGGTCAGGCCAATCAGCCCGCCGTCAATCTCGTCGATGGAAGCCAGCATTTCCGCATTTTCTTTCTTCAGGCCGCCACCATATACCATGTCGCAGCCGCCGGTCACCTCTTTCGCGAACCGGGCTATCTTGGTAATATACGCTTTATCTGCCGGTGTTTTTCCGGGTCCTATGGACCAGATAGGCTCATACCCCAACACAACCTTTGTCTTGTCCACGCCATCCAGACCTATCCGGAGCTGCTCGCCCAGAACCTCCTGCCAGTGCTCCTGTTCCTCGCTCTTTTCACCGATACAGTAAAGAACCTTCATGCCTCTTGCCTGCGCCAGCTTCACTTCTTCGTTTAAGATCCGGTTCACTGCTGCTGTGTCCGTCACGCCTGCCGCCTGCATCACGCCCAGCTTGTCCACACGCTCCTCACAGTGGCCGATTACGATGGTATCTACCCCCATCACCGCCATAGACGCCGCCGGGCAATTGGTCGTAAACGCGCCGAAGCCGTCCCGTCCGGCATCCATCCGGTACACGCCCTGGCCTCCGATCTTAATTGGACTGCCCTCGCTCTTTGCCTCTGAAGCCTTCAGAATCTGGGACTCCGGATAGATCTGAACGAATTCCACCTCCTGCGGATCGTATTTCTTCAGCTCCTCCTGTGTATGTGTTACGATGTATTCGCCCCATTTAGATACCGGCGCCAGCCGATTTAAGCCCCCAAGCTCAACCGGGATTTCAAAGCGCTTTAAGTTTACATAAATATGCTTCATATACCCCTCCGTAAGTTTTTATTTATTATGTACCATTCCATGTCCGTGATCGTCATTGGTAAAATACGCGTTCGCCCCGTGTTTACGGTAAAAATGCTTGTCGCTCATGACCTTGGGAATGGGCTGCCAGTCCGGTTCGATAGCCAGCATGTGAACCGCCATTTTACAGATTTCTTCCAGTACTACCGCCTTGTGAACTGCATCCCAGCAGTCCTCGCCCCAGGTAAAGGGACCGTGATTGATGGACAGGGCTGCAGGCACATCTGCAGGTGATATACCATATTTCTGGAAATACTTTACAATCGCCATGCCTGTATTCCATTCGTAATCATGAATGATTTCTTCGTCAGAAAGAGCCTCCACGCAGGGAACGGATCCGGCAAAGTAATCCGCATGGGTTGTGCCAAAGCAGGGCACGTCCCGGTGTAGCTGCGCCATCACTGTCGCGTAGGTAGAATGTGTATGTACGATAGCGTTGCACTCCGGGAAATTTTCATACAGCGCCCGGTGAATATCCAGATCCACAGACGGGTTCAACGGATTTTTCTCTCCGTCCACCTTATTGCCCTGCAAATCCACAACGCTTACATTTTCCGTGGTCAGATCATCGTAGGGAATACCCACGGGCTTAATTACAATGATTCCTTTGTCCCGATCAATGGCGCTTACATTTCCCCAGGAATATAGCACCATATGACGCCTCGGCAGCTCTTTGTTTGCCTCAACTACGATTTCTTTTAATTCCTGTACTGTCACTCTATCCCTCCGTTCTTCAATGCCTGACTGTAGGCTCTGTACTTGTCCGAAAGCGAATACGCGCTGTCAAACAGGTTGAAGTATCCGCCCACGATCACATCTGCTCCGTTCTCGATACATTTCATGGATATGGGAATATCGGCTCCTCCGTCGATCTCAATCCGCACCGGGCTGTCGCCTGCCATTTTCCGAAGTTTCCGTATCTTTTTATAAGTATGCGTAAGAAACTTCTGGCCGGAAAATCCCGGTTCTATGGACATCAGGGTTACACAGGACAGACCCGGAAGCAGATCCTCCAGCAGTTCCACCGGCGTGGACGGATTCAACGCGATGGCGGCCTTCATGCCATTTTTCTCTATCTCCTGACACACTCGGAACGGATTCACGGTAGCCTCATAATGAAAACAATAATAATCCACTCCCAGCTCCGCAAAGGGCTTGATAAACTCTATCGGTTTTGTACACATCATATGCGCATACAGGGGGCCCTTCGCTTCCTTCCGAATGGCCCGAATACAGTCGGTTCCAAAGGCAAAATTCGGTACAAAATTGCCGTCCATCACATCGATATGCAGCCAGTCAACACCCAGCTTTTCCACCTCGACGACAGTCTGCCTAAGCTCCATCTGATCTGCGCAAAGCAGAGAAGGTGAAATATGATACATGCTATCCCTCCCCGTTGTATTCCAGAACTACTTTCATATTGACGCCCCGCTTTTCCAGCGCAAATTCCATCATGCCCTGTACCTCGTCAAAGGGGAATTTTGCGGAAATAAAGCCTTCGGTATATACTTTTCCGCTCACCATGAGTTCCACTGCCTTCTGAAAATCTTCCGCCGTATACGTAATATTGCCCAATACATTTAACTCATTTCTCTGGATGGTCGCCACATCAATCAGTACAGGCTCCGAATAATTTCCTACAATTACTACCGTAGTCGTCTTTCCCGCCAACTCCAGAATCTGCGGCAGAATCACCTTCGCGCCTACGCAGTCAAGGATAACGTCCGGGAAGGTTCCGTAAATTTCATAAGCCACATCCTTCAGGGAGCGTCCCGCACTGCTTACACAGTGCTGAATACCGGCTCGCTTCGCCATCTCAATCTTGTCGTCACTCAGATCGCACACAGCGACCTCCGAAGCTCCAAGAAGCTGGCAGGCCTGCGCTGTAAAATTGCCGATAGTTCCCGCACCTACCACCAGGACGCGCTTACCCTGCACTTGTCCCCGAAGGGCCGCATGGATTCCCACCGCAAAGGGCTCAATAAGCACCGCTTCATCCAAAGGACAGCTCTCCGGAATCGGGTAAACATATTCACTGTCGATAACGAAATATTCTGCTCCGAGACCGTCTGACTGGACGCCCAGGCAATTAAAATTTTCACACGCGTTTTCATGGCCGTGACGGCAGGAATAACAGGTCCCGCAACTGATAATCGGACGGATCACTACTCTGTCTCCGGCTTTTACATGTGTTACGTCTGCTCCGACCTTTACCACCCGCGCGATTCCTTCATGGAATGGTACAACCGGAAATTGCATATATCGGTTTCTTCCGGCAAATACCTGAATATCGGTTCCGCACACGCCGATTCGTTCAATCTTCAGCAGAACCTGATTGTCCCGATAGCCTGGTATAGCCGCTTCCTGTATCTCTGTATGCAATGCGGATGTGAATACAATTTTTTTCATAGTCCTATTTCCTCTGCATACACTTTTTCGCTGCTTCCACAATCTTCTCCGCCGTCAGTCCGTAATATTCCGCCAGATCCGCCGGGGTTCCGGAACGTCCGAACTGATCCTGAAGTCCTACCATCTCCTGGGGAACCGGCTGATGCTTCGCAAGTACCTCGCTGACTGCTCCGCCAAGTCCACCCATAATATTGTGATCCTCTGCTGTTACGATACAGCCGGTCTTCTTCGCGTATTCAACCACAAGCGCCTCGTCGATGGGTTTTACAGACGCCATATCGATGACTGCTGCAGAAATTCCCTCTTCTTTGAGTTTCTTTGCTGCCGCTGCCGCGCGGCTTACCATATCCCCCACTGCAATGAGTGTTACATCTGTTCCATCCTCTACTACAGTTCCCTTTCCGATCTCAAAGGTACAGGTCTTTCCGTTTTCATAGACTTCCGGGGTTCCCATTCTGCCAAAACGCAGATAGACGGGGCCGTCATACAGAATGGCTGCCTCTACGCAGCGTCTGGTTTCCTCCGTATCCGCCGGGCATAAAACCACCATTCCGGGGATGGCGCGCATCAGGGCCAGATCCTCCACGCACTGGTGGGAACCGCCGTCTGCTCCGATCAGCACACCGCCGTGGGTCGCGGCGATTTTCACGTTCAAATGGGGATATGCCACACTATTGCGAATCTGATCGTAGGCTCTTCCTGCTGCGAATTCCGCGAAAGTGCTGGCAAATACGGTTGCGCCGCAAGCTGCGTAGCCAGCCGCGTAGCCTATCATATTCGACTCCGCAATTCCCATGTTCGTAAACCGCTCCGGGAATTTTTTGGCAAAATGAACGGTCTGTGTGGCTTTTGACAGGTCTGCGTCAAATACATAAATCGGATACTTCTCACCCAATTCTGCCAGTGCCTGTCCATATGCTTCTCTCGTTGAATTCATACTGTTCACCCCTTTAACTCTTTCATTGCAGTCTCATACTGTTCATCGTTGATGGCTCCACCGTGCCAGCCCACCTGATTTTCCATGAAGGATACGCCTTTTCCTTTCACGGTTTTGCACCAGATCAGGGTCGGTTTTCCTTCGCAGGCTTTCGCCTTCGCTACAGCTTCCACCAGTTCATCCACATCATGGCCGTCGGCCTCTACCACATTCCAGCCAAAGGCTTCGAATTTTTCCCGAATCGGATACACCGACATTTCCGCACTCACATGGCCATCGATCTGCAGATCGTTGTTATCCAGAAATGCCGTCAGGTTATCCAGCTTAAAGTGACCTGCGCTCATAACCGCTTCCCATACCTGGCCTTCCTGGATCTCGCCATCGCCCAGAATGCTGTATACACGGAAGCCTTTTCCGGTCTGTTTCGCAAAGCGGGCCATACCTGCCGCTGCGGAGATTCCCTGTCCCAGAGAACCTGTGGACATATCTACGCCCGGAACCTTCTTCATATCCGGATGTCCCTGTAAAATGCTGTCAATATGGCGCAGGGTTTTCAGTACCTCTTTATCAAAATAGCCTCGCTCCGCAAGCGCCGCGTAATAAGCGGGTGCCGCATGACCTTTGGAAAGCACGAATCGATCCCGATCCTCCCATTTCGGATTTTTCTCGTCCACATCCATCTCGTGGAAATACAATACGGCCATCATTTCCGCTATGGACAGGGAGCCGCCCGGATGTCCAGAGCCGCCGCAATGGATACTCTCCACGATATTGATGCGAATATCATTGGCGGTCTTTTTTAATTCTTCTGAAGAATAAGCTAATTTCATAATCCTGCTTCCCTCCTTATTTAATCAGATCCATGGCCGGCATACCCAGAGCGCTCCAGCCACCGTCTACGAATAATGTCTGTCCTGTGATATAGCTGGACTCATCGGAGCCGAGGAATACGACTGCGTCTGCGATCTCGGACGGGTTTGCCAGACGTTTGAACGGAACAGCTGCCAGAATCTGATTCTCAGATACGACACCCAATCGATAGCCGTCCTGTACCATATTAGTCAGAATCCAGCCAGGCGCTACCGCATTGACACGGATAGCCTTTTTCCCGTTTCTGTCCTCTGCCCACTCCGAAGCAAGCACTGCCGTCATGGCGTTTACGCCGCCTTTGGAGATAACATAAGGCGCGCGTCCCGGTGTCGTCTGCGTGGATGTTCCGGAGGAGATATTAACGATGGCTCCGCCGCTGTCGCCCATCAAGAGAGCTGCCTGCTGACAGCAGAAGAATACGCCCTTCAGATTCACGTTCATCAGCTTATCCCAGTTTTCCTCTGTGAATTCCTTAGACGGGCAGCGAATCTGAATTCCCGCGCAATTGACCTGTACATCCAGTTTTCCGAAGCGCTCTTTCACCTTTGCAAATGCAGCCTTGATATTCTCTACGCTGGTAACATCCATCTGGAACGCATAGGTTTCCACACCGAATTCTTTCTGAATCTTCTCTGCTGATTCCATCGCAAGGGCTTCCTGAATATCACCAATCACAATTTTTGCGCCCTCTGCCGCGAATTTCTCTGCCATAGCATAACCCAGTCCACGGGCGCCGCCTGTAATAAATACAACCTTGTCCTTCAGATTTTTCATAACTGCTCCTTTCTACCACCACTTGATCATATCGGTAATTTCTTTTCGGATTTCAATAAACTTCGGATCCGCAATCTGTCGCGGTCTGGGCAGATCCACATCAATACTCGTCTTAATTTTCGCAGGTTTGTTCGTCAGTATCAGTACACGCTCTGCCAGGTAAGTCGCCTCTTCCAGATTATGCGTGATAAAAAGTACTGTGCTTCCCGTCGCCTGCCAGAGCCGGATAACCTCGTCTTCCAGATAATAGCGCATCTTGATGTCCATCTGTCCATAGGGTTCGTCCATCAGAAGCAGATCCGGATTCAACGCGAAGGCACGTCCGATAACCACTCTCTGCTCCATACTGACTGACATTTCATGCGGATAAGCGTCTCTATATTTTTTCAGACCTAACAGGCCGATAATTTTCTCGCGCTGTGAAACAATTTCCTGTTCCGGTTTCTTCTTGATTCTCAGGCCGTATTCGATGTTCTGCTGAGCCGTCAGCCACGGAAAAGCCGAGGGCTCCTGAAATACAAATGAAATGCTGTGCTTCTTCGGATCCGCACGCTCTCCGTCAATCAGAATTTCTCCCTCTGTAGGCTCCAGAAGCCCTGTCAGAAGATTCAAAAATGTTGTCTTTCCACAGCCGGTAGGACCTACAATGCAGACAAACTCTCCCTTGTTAATCTCAAATGAGATATCGTCTAATACCAGCAAATCACCAAAGCGCTTTGTCAGATGATTTACCTGGACTTTCACTTCTCGTTTTTCCATGATATACCTCCTGTCTATAACGCCAAGTCTGTATTTGCTTCTATCGCTTCACGAATCTTCAAAAATTCTGTATCCACGTAATCTCTCGGTCTGGGCAATGCGATCTCATATACCTCTTTTACTGTCGCCGGACAAGCGCTCAGAAGAATAATCCGATCCGCCAGATATACGGCTTCCTCAATATTATTCGTAACAAAGATAACCGTTCTCTTTTCCTGCTCCCAGATGCGTAAGATCTCTTCTTCCATTTGATATCTGGTCTGCGCGTCCAGCGCTCCAAAAGGCTCATCCATCAGCAGTACCTGCGGATTATTGCAATAGGCTCTCGCAATTCCCACTCGCTGTTTCATTCCTCCGGAAAGCTGCTTCGGAAGCGCATTCTCGAATCCATGCAGGCCTACCAGATCGATCAGATACTGTGCCCGCTCTCTGCGTTCTTTTTTCGGAACACCCTTTAATTCCAAAGGCATTTCCACATTTTCCATAACGGTTTTCCACGGAAATACTGCCGTCTTCTGAAATACAAAGCCCAAATCTGTCTTATCACTGTCTACAAATTCTACTCTTCCCTCTGTCGGCGTCTCCAGTCCACTTACCATATTCAGGAGAACGGTTTTACCGCACTGTCCCGGTCCCAGCAAAACCAGAAACTCGTTTTTGTATACATCAATGCTTACATGATTAACGGCTTCGAAAATTGTCTTTCTGGATACAAAGGAGCGGGATATATTTTCCAGTCGAACCTGTACTATTCTTTGCTCATCCATCCGCATAATTTCCTTTCAATAAGTGTAAATACGGCGCTTAACAGGGCTCCTACCACGCCGATCAGAATCATGGCTACCATAATCAGAGCCACATCATAGCTGTCACGTCCACGGTTAATCAAAAATCCCAGTCCGGATTTACTGGACAGCATTTCTGCCGCTACCACTACCATCCATCCAGAACTGATAGCGATCTTGATACCCGCCAGAATCGCCGGCATAGCTGCAGGAAATACCACATGCCTCAGCATCTGCCCGGTATTGGCCTTGTAAATCTTTCCAACCTTCAGATACATATCGTCTACCAGTGAAACACCTGACATAGTGTTCATAACAATCGGGAAAAATGCTCCGATAAATACCAGAAGTACCTTCGGGAACTCTCCGATACCAAACAGCAGGATGATAAGCGGAATCCACGCAATTGGCGGGATCGGACGCAACGCCATCAGAATCGGGTTAATAGCTGCTCTTACTTTTTTATTCCAGCCCATAACCAGTCCGATTCCAACCCCGAGAATGATAGCTGCAATCAGCGCAAGCATAACTCTCTTCAGACTGGCAAATATATGTCCCAGAATCGAAATTTTCATAACCGGTTTTTCAATCAGTTTTATAAAACGTTCAATGGTCGCCATAGGCGTCGGAAAAAAATCCGGCTTACTGTTTGACACGAGAAACCAGACAACAATCAGTCCCAGGATAGACAGAGTGGAAAGCATGATATCCCGTGCCTGCGAACGATTCTTTTTCATCCTCTGCTCCTCCATTTCACAACATGATTTTCCAGCTTGGACAACAGCGTCGTCAGAATAGCTCCGATTACGCCAATGGTAAGCATTCCTACGATGATAATGTCAGGTCTGACAAGGGAACGGCCCTGCTGAATCATATAGCCCAGACCTGCCGTAGCTGCCAGAAGCTCCGACGCAACTAACGTGGACCATGCATTTCCCAAGGCTACCTGTATGCCGGTAAAGGCCAGTGGCATGGCGTAATTTTTGCTGACAGTCCAGAAAATCTCCCACCTGCTGGCTCCTGACGTCTTGGCCACATTCAGATATACGGCCGGCGTCAGCTTGATGCCGGTATGAGAATTGATGACACAGGGAACAAACGCTGCTAGGAAAATAATAAAGGCTTTTGCCGTCGTTCCGACTCCCAGCCAGATAATTGACAGCGGAATCCACGCGATAGGCGGAATCGGTCGAATGATTTCAAAAATCGGAGATACCAGCTTATCAAAGGTATGATAATAACCCATGATTAGTCCCAGCGGAACGCCCACAATAACCGCGCTGCAGTACCCTACCAGAACCAGCTTCAGACTGGTTATAATATGAACGCCCAGCACCGCTCCGTCCGGTTTCGGATCCGATAATTTCTGTATGAATGTTTTTACTACTGTAGTGGGCGCGCACAGATATTTACTGTCGATCCATCCTATACGAACAGCCAATTCCCAAATCCCCAGAAATACCAGCACGCTGATGGTAGATATCAACAGGAGCTGTCGGTTTTCTTTCCGTTTGGCCTTTGCTTCTATCAGAATGGAATTGGCGACCTCTGTTGAAATTTCTTTCGATTTATCGCTCATATACCTCTCTCCATTATATAAATAAGTCAGAAGAAGGGCAGTACAAACTGCCATCTATACTACCCTTCTCTACTTATGTCATGTTACATTCTGCAAGCTCTTATTCTATTTTCCGCTCATATATGCTTCCATGAAGCTGGTGTCTACCATGCCATTTTCGCGAAGCTTGTTCAGGTCATCCTGGGAAATCTTGCCCTGGCCCTCGAAGAACTCTGCGAATACCAGCAGGATATCATTTGCCTCGCATCCACCGTCATCTCTTACGGTAAAGAGCTCTTCATTTCTCTCGATGGACGCGAACGGTCTGTTCTCTACTTCCTTCACAGCTGCTGTCTCGCTTAAGCTGATGCCCTGCTCCTCTTCAAAGTCATACAGCATCTGTGCGGTTCCTTCCGGATCTGCGTTCAGCTCGGTCGCTGCCTTTAAATAAGCCTTCAGATATGCATATACGCCGTCCCAGTCATTCTGGATAGCGTCCTCTGTAGCTACGATAACACACGGCTGGGTAATTCCAAGTCCTACTGCGTTGGCTACCTTTACCCAATCGGTATCTTCCTCTGCCTGGAAACCAAACGGAGACCACAGCGCAACCACATCACCGGTTCCTGCTTTGAACGCCGCATAGGAATCTGCAACAGAGGTATCAATCAGATTGATATCGTCTTCTGTCAGGCCCAGATGCTCCAGAAGTCCAATCAGCATCATGTGACAGGATGTACCTGTCGCGCAAAGAACGGTCAGACCCTTCCAGTCGTCCGCTGTTCCGTATACACCCATCTCGTCCGGCGTACATTTTGCAAGCGGGCTGTCCGGACGTACCCAAAGGTCTACGGTGTTTTCATCCGGTGCCGTAAACCCAATTGCTTTCAGGTTATAGCCAACAGCTCCCAGTACGATACCGCCGGTACCTGTGGTTCCCACATCCCATGCACCGGAAGCGATAGCCTCGTTCTGAACCGGGCCGCCAGAATACATGTCCACAGTCGGATCCTCGCATTTAAAGTATCCCTGCTCGATCGCATATACGCTCGGCAATGCGTGAATATATGGATGTCCGCTCACCTTGATATCATAGACTGTATCATCCACATCTTCTGCTGCTTCAGAGCTTTCCCCCTGCTCTGTGGTAGCTGTCGCTGTGTCTGTGGTCTCCGATTCTTTCGCTCCTCCACACGCTGCCAGGCTGGCAATCATGGTCGCTGTAAGTAACAGTGCAACTAACCTTTTCATTTCTTGTCCTCCTTGTACATTTTATAGTTTTTACACCTCTCTGTTCCTTCATTTTAGTTTATTTTCACCTCATAATCAACATAGTTTTACGCAAACGTTTGTGTAATATGTCAGATCTTGACTTCTATTTATTGACTTTCTCATTTATTTTGTATATTATGGTTCTAACACTTCTCTTTTTCAACTTGGACGCGCCTTATATTACCGGGGGAAGTTTGAGTTTTATTAAGCAATCGCAGACATTACAGAAGAGGAGATTTTTATGACATTAAAAGAAATTGCTCAGGAAGCCGGTGTCTCTATCTCAACCGTCTCCCGCGTTATCAATCAGGGGAATTCCAATGTTGCAAGCAAAGAAGTACAGAATCGTATCTGGGAAATTGTACGGCGCACTGGTTATATTCCCAATTCCAACGCAAGAAATCTGAAAAACGGCATGACCTCTGTTATGACAGAACCTTCCCGTTCCATTGCCTGTCTTTTTGCCAGAACTCCAGATGCCATTACGGATCCATTTTTTTCCCATCTGGCCCATAGTATCGAGAAAGAGGCTTTCAAGCAGAATTATATTTTGAAGTATTCTTTTACTTCTATTGATATTCAGGATCCGACTACATTTCATCTGATCACAAACAATCAGGTAGACGGCGTGGCGGTTCTCGGACGGTGTGATAAGCCTATGCTGAGTTTCCTGAAGAAATATTTTAATTATGTAATTTATGCCGGATTGAATAGTTTAAATGCAAAATATGATCAGGTGCTTTGCGAAAGCCTTCAGGCCACGGAGGCAGCTCTGGAATACCTGATTGGACTGGGGCATACCCGGATCGCTTATGTGGGCGAAACGAAGAATGAAGAACGTTATACCGGATACCTGGCCACTCTGCGCAAGCACAATATTCCGATCCGCAATGAATTTATTTCCCATGTGATGCTTTCTTCCGAGGGCGGCTACAATGGCACCAAGACGCTGCTTAGCCGCACGCAGGACATGACTGCCATCTTCTGCCCCAATGATCTGACTGCCATCGGAGCCATGCGAGCTTTACAGGAGTCCGGATTCAAAATTCCTGCGGATGTATCTGTAATTAGTATTGACGATATTGATACCGCGCAGTATCTCTCACCAATGCTTACTACGATTCATGTGCCATTGGATGAAATGGGACAGACTGCCGCCAAGATTTTAATTGACCGTATTCAGGGCGGACATCATCTGCCCATGAAGATTTCCCTTCCATTCTATCTGGCGGTACGGGAGAGCTGTGCGGCACCCAGGAAATAGTCTTGTAAGAAAGGACACCTCCGGGATAGGAAGTGTCCTTTCTTATTTTACATTTTCGTTTCAAACTCCTCCAGACTCTCTGCCCGCGCTGCAAGCTTATGCCATCTTCTCAAAGTTTCTTTATCGGTCTGCACTTTGATTTTGTTTTTGAGTTCTTCTGATACTTCACCGCAGTCTTCCAACAGTTCTAGGATATCCTGAACTGCGCGATTCTGATCTGCTTCTTCCCGCTCATAGTAAATAATATCATCCAACCTCATAAATTCTTCTCTCACCTCCGGCAATACCTTTACCTTTTTGACGTGTTCGTGTATCCTCTGTAATCTTTCACTTCTAGCGTTGGTCTCTGTACTGTTCTGAAAATATTGAAGCAATTCTCGAATTGCAGGACTTCCGCCCTTTTTTCCTGTTGTATTAAAATAAATATACCGCAATCCGTCTTTATATTCAAGCCCCGGTACCTCCAGACATTGATTTATAATCTGGTACATCATGTAATTCTCTCCGAATGGATCATACGGTAAAATTGTAATAATATACAGATTGGGTAATTTTGTAAAATCACGTTCCCCGCTCTTCATATATCGACTATCAATCTTTGCCTGATAAAAACGATTTGATTTCTCCAACCCTCTCTTATGATAGCGACACGGTTCGATATCATATACGTTTATAAGTTCCCCCGCACTTTCGATAATTTCTACATCCATACGTATTCCTCGGAGATTAGGTGCTCCGGCCGAAATTACCTTCTGAGTATTTATATGAATCTTGCCTACCTCTCGCTCCAAAAGCGTAGACAGTATCAAACGACAAAATTCCTCGCCACCTTCTCTGTCTGATGCTGCTGCATTCATGAGAAAATCGTCTATCACATTCAAGTCCTCTAAACTTCTTTTCTCTCTTTGGATCTTTTCCATCTCTACCTCTCTTTCTAACGGTAGTTAAATACATACCGTTTTTTTATTTCTGTGAAAATAGCGGCGATATGCCTGGAATTTGACTACTGAATTTCTGAGTTAATTCTTGACTTTTTCACTACTTTAAGTATAAACCCGGTGTTAAGATTGTCAATTTTTTACTTTCTCTGTTTTTCTACAAAATCCTCCTTATTTATAAGATTTTTTACTCTTTTCTATCCGTAGGAATTTACCAGCTGTAATTTCTTATGGTTGCTTCATGAAAAAGGACACCTCCTAGATGGGAAGTGTCCTTTCTTTATCTCTCAGCTTTTATACCAGCTTCTCTGTATACACCTTAATCTTCGGCTCCGTGCCCGACGGGCGGATTACTGCTTCGCTGCCGTCTTCCATCCACATCTGGAGGACGTTGGAGGCCGGGAGGCCGTCGACGCCGTCTTTATAATCTTTATAGCGCACTACTTTGGAGCCCCCAAACTTCATGCCCTCCGGGCTGTTCAGGCCCTCGCGGATCTGGGCCATGCGCTTGTCGGCTTCGGCGCCGTTGAATTCATAGGTCTTGAGAGTTGTCTCATAGTGTCCGTACTTGGCGTACAGGTCATCCAGTGCATCCCAGACCGTCTTGCCCTCGGCCTTGTAGGTATCGGCCATCTCACAGAACATCATGGCTGCGCCTACGGCGTCTTTATCGCGTACATAGCTGCCGATGAGGTAGCCGCAGCTCTCCTCGAAGCCGAAGACGTAGCGGTCTTCCTCTCCTGCCTGTTCCAGCTTGCCGATCTGCTCGCCAATCCATTTGAAGCCGGTCAGGGTCTGGATGACTTCCACACCGTAGGCTTCCGCGATACGGTCGACCATGGAGGTACTTACGATGGTGCGGACAGTCACCGGATGCTCCGGCAGGGTTCCTGCTGCCTTTCTGCAGCGCAGGATGTACTCCAGCAAAAGAATGCCCACTTCATTTCCGTTCAGGCGCTCATATTTATCGCCCTTCTTCGCCACCACGCCCAGACGGTCGCTGTCCGGATCCGTAGCAATCAGCAGATCCGCGCCGGTCTTCTCACACCACTCCAGGCCAATCTTCAGGGCGTCCGGAGACTCCGGGTTCGGGTAGGGGCAGGTGGGGAAGTCGCCGTTTGGCTTCGCCTGCTCGGCCACAATCTGCAAATCCTTTACACCGATGTATTTCAGGATGCTGGTCACCGGAATCAGGCCTGCGCCATACAGCGGCGTGTAAACAACCTTCAGGCCGGAGGTCAGCTCTTTCCTGGTCCGCTTACGGATGATAGCCGCCAGGAACGCTTTCAGGGTCTTCTCGTCAATCAGGACGATCTGTCCGTCCTCCACGTACTCTTCGAAGGTCTTGCCGCCCCGGGCCTGGCTCTTATCTGCTGCCCAGATATGCTGCTGAATCCGATCCGCCGCCTCGTTGGTCACCTGGCAGCCGTCGGAACCATATACCTTGTAGCCGTTGTATTCCCGGGGGTTATGGCTGGCGGTCACTACGATTCCCACTGTAGTCTTCAGATGACGCACTGCGAAGGAAAGGGTCGGGGTCGGCATCAGCTTCGGGTAAATGTATGCCTTGCAGCCCTGCATGGCCAGTACCCGGGCCGCCTCGCGGGCGAATTCCTCCGAATGGTTCCGGCTGTCGTAGGCCAGCGCTGCGCTTGGGTTGTCGCTCTGCTCCTTCGCATAAGCTGCCACGCCCAGGGTCGCTTCCTGAATGGTCTCCAGATTCATATGGTCCGGTCCCGGTCCCATGGTGGCGCGCAATCCGCCTGTTCCAAATTTCAGATTCATATTCTTACCTCACTTTCGCTCCGCGGTTGAGCGGAGAAGCTGTAATGTTCCGATGATTTGATAGTCTCCTGTCTCCTTGGGAAGGTAAATGCTGTCTCCAGCCTTCAGGGACATTTCCCCGAAGCTGGTCTTCAGGACGCCCTCGCCCCCCAGAATCAGAAGCGATTGAAAGCCTCCGGCGGTATCGTCGGTCACACTTTCGCTTATCTCATATAATTGTACCACAAAATACGGACATTGCACTAATAAAGTTCTGGAATATCCATTTTTCCGGATATGAGGACCCATGGGACGGTGTCCGGCCAGGGGCGGCATGAAGCCTGCCACCAGGGCGGCTTTCTCAATGTGGAGGGGGCGCTTTTCATGGTTGGCATTTTCCCGGTTGTAGTCGTAGACCCGGTAGGTTACATCGGAGCTCTGCTGAATCTCCGCCACGGTGATACCGGCGCCGATGGCGTGGAGAAGCCCCGCCGGGATGTAGAAAACGTCGCCCTTTTTCACGGGCATCTTCCGGCAGACCTCGAGAATGGTCTGGTTCTGGATACGCTTGCGGAATTCATCTTCGGAAATCTTATGCTTCAGACCATAATATAGATATGCGCCGGGCTCGCAGTCCAGCACATACCACATCTCTGTCTTGCCGCTTTTATGCTCCTTTTCCTCCGCAAATGCGTTGCCCGGGTGTACCTGTACGGACAGGGCCTCCCGGGCTTTGATGATTTTGATGAGCAGGGGGACGTCCTCCAGGCCCTCATTGAACCAGGAAAGCATCCAGTCTTCGGTACCCCAGATGTAGGTTTTTCGGATAGGCGTTAATTTCTGCGGCTGTGCGGGCTGCATGCGTGGCGTCCCCCTTTCTGCGTTGTGCTTTTGGTTCCAGTTTTTTACATTTTCTTTTATCGCTGCGCGAAATCGCCTGTCGCATAATGCCCGCAAAACCACTCGTAAGTCTGGCGCAGTCCTGTCTCCAGATCGATCTTCGGCTCCCAGCCGGTGGCTTTGATGCGGCTGATATCGGTGAGCTTTCTGGGCGTTCCGTCGGGCTTCGTCGGATCCAGGACAATCTCGCCCTCATATCCGGTCACCTTCTTCACCAGCTCGGCCAGCTCGCGGATGGTCACTTCCTGACCGTAGCCCACGTTGAAGAAGTCATCGCCATCGTAGTGATCCATCAGATACAGGCAGGCGTCTGCCAGGTCGTCCACGTTCAGGAACTCCCGTAAGGGCTTGCCGCTACCCCAGACCGTGACAGTGGGCGCATGGTTGATTTTCGCCTCATGGAACTTGCGGATCAGGGCCGGAAGTACATGGGAATTCTCCAGGGCGAAGTTGTCGTTGATGCCGTAGAGGTTGCAGGGCATGACGCTGATGTAGTGGGTGCCGTACTGGCGGTTGTAGAAGGCGCACATTTTCAGGCCCGCGATTTTCGCCAGGGCATAGGCTTCGTTGGTCTTCTCCAGATAGCCGCTTAACAGGTATTCCTCCTTAATCGGCTGCGGGCAATCTCTGGGGTAGATGCAGGAGCTTCCCAGGAACAGCAGCTTCTGCACCTGATTTTTGTAAGCCGCGTCGATGACGTTGGTTTCGATCTGCAGATTTTTCATGATGAAATCTGCCGGGTAGGTATCGTTGGCGTGGATGCCTCCCACTTTGGCTGCGGCCAGAATCACGTAGTCCGGCTTTTCCTCAGCGAAGAAGGCCTCCACATCGGCCTGACGGGTCAGGTCCAGCTCGGCGTGGGTTCTCGTTACAATATTTTTAAATCCAGCCTTTTCCAGGCAGCGAACCAAACCGCTGCCCACCAGGCCGCAGTGGCCTGCCACATAGATTTTTTTGTTGCGGTCGAGGGGTTCGACTGCCTGAGTTTCTTTTATTTCTGTCATGATATTCCCTGCTTTCTTCTTACACTTTTACGAATCTTAGAAAATATATTTCTTTGTACTTATCTGTTTTATCATCATACAATTACTGTCATTCAAATTATCTTTTACTGTTCCTGTCTTTATCTTTTCTGTTTATTTTACATTCCTGATATGGGCCGCTTTCTGACAGTTGCTTTTCCTTCTATTTCAACACGCCCGCCGTCGCCGACCTCTTCACCAGCTCCATATCATGCTCAGTCATGATCTTCACCAGCTCGTCAAAGGAAGTCTTCCGCGGATTCCAGCCCAGGGTCTCTCTGGCCTTAGTCGGGTCGCCCAGCAGCAGATCTACCTCCGCCGGACGGAAGAACTCGGGAGATACCTCCACCAGCACCCGGCCTGTAGCCACGTCGATGCCCTTCTCGTCCACGCCCTCGCCTTCCCAACGAAGCTGTACGCCCGCATGGGCAAAGGCCGCCTCCGTGAACTCACGAACGGTACGTGTCTCTCCGGTGGCAATGACGAAGTCCTCCGGCGTATCGTGCTGCAGAATCATCCACATGCACTCCACATAATCCTTTGCATAGCCCCAGTCACGCTTGGCGTTCAGATTGCCCAGGTACAGCTTCTCCTGACGACCCGCCAGAATGTTGGCCACGGCCAGGGTAATCTTTCTGGTTACAAAGGTTTCTCCCCGACGCTCGGATTCATGGTTGAAGAGAATGCCATTTACCGCGAACATGCCGTAGGCCTCCCGGTAATGCTTCGTGATCCAGTAGCCATACATCTTTGCCACCGCGTAAGGGGAACGGGGGTGGAACGGGGTGGTCTCTTTCTGGGGAATCTCCTCCACCTTGCCGAACAGCTCGGAAGTAGACGCCTGGTAAATGCGGGTGGTCTTCGCAAGACCCGCGATGCGAACTGCCTCCAGCACCCGCAGCACACCGATGCCGTCCGCGTTGGCTGTGTATTCCGGCTCCTCGAAAGAAACTGCCACATGGGACTGGGCCGCCAGGTTATAGATTTCGTCCGGCTTGATTTCCAGCATCAGGCGCACCAGATTCATGGAGTCTGTCATGTCACCATACACCAGATGCAGGCCGTCACCCTTTTCCTCCCGCTCCTTTAACAGATGCTCGATGCGCTCGGCTGTGTTGGTGGAGCCACGACGGAATAAGCCGTATACCTCATAGCCCTTTTCCAGCAGAAGCTCCGCCAGATAGGAGCCGTCCTGTCCTGTAATTCCTGTGATTAACGCTGTCTTTTTCATTTTCGTTCTCCTCATTTTTCTGCGCCTTCCGCTGCAAAGCCTCCGGCTGTACTGATCGTTACAAAATATGGCTCAGTTCTATCTCATCCCAATGGAATGTGATTCGATTGATATCCTCATTTCCGCTGCTGGTTCCCACGTGAATTTCGATGTACTCGAAATCGTGGAAGGCCTTGACCGCGTGCCGCTGATTTTTGCGGATGCAGACGGCTTTTCCCTGGCTTAAGGGAATCTTCGTGCCCTCCAGAATCAGCTCGCCGGTGCCCCGAAGGACAGTCCAGATCTCATCCCGGTGCTCATGATAGTGATAACTGGAGGTCATGCCATCGTAAATGCAGATTTTCCGGGTCAGGGTCGTCTGCCCCTGGCTCTCAGTGTCGTCCAGAGTCTCCAGAGTGCCCCAGCGGCGCTCCTCGAACATGGGCCGGGCATCAAAGGCTGACGCAATGGCTTTCACATTGGCGGTCTGGCTCTTGTCTGCCACCAGAATGCCGTCCTGGGCGGCCACCACCACCAGATCCCGGGTTCCCATGACCGCCACAGGCATTTTCAGTTCGTTGATGACCTGAGTATTCTCACAGGTGTCGTCCAGCACCACATTTCCGATGGTGTCGGTGCTCATCTGATCTGCCAGGGCGTCCCAGGTTCCCAGATCTTTCCAGTACCCGTCGAATTCTACAGCGGCCAGGTGATCCGCTTTTTCCAGCACCTCGTAATCGAAGCTGATTTTCGGCAGGCTTTCATAGGCGGCGCAGAGGGCATCGTAATCCTCCGGTACGCCGTAAGTCCCTGTGCGCTTCAAGATATCCCCGATTTTCACGCAGAATACGCCACAGTTCCACAATGCGCCCTCTTTCAGCAGGGCCTCAGCCTTTTCCTCGTCCGGCTTCTCCGCAAAGCCCCGGACTTCGAACCAGCCGTCCTTCCGCGCTCCCGGCAGGATATAGCCGTATTTGCTGGCCGGGTAGGTGGGAGCCGCGCCCATCAGCCCCACCTCCGCGCCGGATTCCCGCATAACGGCTTCCAGCTTCTTCACAGTCTCAAAATAGCTGCCCTCGGTGTAGGGATCCACCGGCATAATCGCCGCATAATCTTCCCGCGTCGCTCCGTTTTTCAGAAGCCAGGCGCAGGAGAGCAGTACAGCGGCAAAGGTATCCCGGCGCCCCGGCTCCACCGCGATCTGCGCCTCTTTCACCTGACTTTTGATCAGCTCCACCTGCTCCCGGCCTGCCGTGATGACAGCTTGTCCGGCGATTCCGGCTTCGTCCAGCTGCTCCCAGACTCTCTGGAGCATAGAGCAGTGTTCCATGGAATTATTCTCTTTATTGACCACCTTCAGGTACTGCTTGGGCCGCGCGTCGTTGGACAGGGGCCAGAGCCGTTTTCCGGAGCCTCCGGACAGTAATACGTAGTACATACAGCTTCTCCTTTGCCAGATTACACTCTCACGCCTTCTTGCATTCCTGCTTCGAAAGCATTTAAATATGTATTATTTTGTCTGCATCTCTTCTTATCTTTTTCTTGCTTTTGCTAGTATATACCTGTATATTATACTTAACAAGTGAGGATATTGCCATAAATAGGTATTTTATTGCTGTTTGCTGTTCCCCGTTCAGGAGGTCATTTCCCATGAAAAACTATTTTGATAAATTCCCGGATTCCTACCTGGAAAGCTCCCGGCGACGGATTCAGACGCCCAGCGCCTTCGCCCGCTCGGCCTTTTTCTATGTGCAGGAAACCGGTTACCTGAAGCTTCGCGAAAGCCACGTGGCCAGCCGTAAGAATCTGGAATCCTATCTGGTGGTACTGGTGCTCTCCGGCAGCGGCGTGCTCATGTATGACGGTACGATTTATGAGCTGCATAAGGGCTCCTGTTTTTTCATCGACTGCATGGTGCCCTATTATCACCAGAGCAGTGAGACCGATCCCTGGGAGCTCATCTGGGTGCATTTTAACGGCTCCTCCTCCCGGGAATATTATCAGTATTTCGCGGCCAACAGCGCGCCGGCTTTCATGCCGGCTGATTTTCCCACGCTGCGGCAGAAGCTGGGTGGACTTCTGGAGTTGAATGAAAATTCCGATTTTCAGACGGAGATCAATTCAGCCCGTCTGATTGTAGATATTCTGTCCATTTTATTGCAGGACATTACAGAATCCAGGGAAGAAAAATACCCGGGCCGCCTGAAGATGACCGAGGTAAAAAAATATCTGGATGAGCATTATACGGAAAAGTTCTCCCTGGACGAGCTTTCGGAGCGGTTCTTTATCAGTAAATATCATCTGTCCCGGGAATTTCACCAGTACTATGGAACCACGCTGAACCAGTATGTAATCTCCCGGCGGCTGACCCGGGCAAAAAAACTCCTACGCTTCTCTGTCCTGACTCTGGATGAGATTGCCCGCAGCTGCGGTTTCTATGACGCAAGCTATCTGAACCGCCAATTTAAAAACTCCGAGGGAATTACCGCCTCGGAGTTTCGAAAAAAATGGAAAAATTAATATTTCCTGTATGATTCTATTTATAAGTCAGCATCTGGGTTACGGAGTCATCCGCATTTTCCGCGTTAATCCAGTAGTAACCCGGCTCGATTACGGAAGCATTGTCCAGACTCGCAATGGAGCGAAGCGCGGATACGGCACAGGCATAGCCCATGCCAAAGGCGTCCTGACCCATAACGCCTGTCAATGTGCCGTCCTTCACAGCCTGCACCAGCTTGGCAGAGGTATCAAAGCCTGCGGCCAGTACGGTCTGTCCTTCCAGCGCAAACTTAGATACCACGGTGGCAAGCACACGGGTCACATTATCATTGGTTCCAAAGTATGCCTTCAGATCCGGGTGTTCTGCCATGACAGCTGCCACGATCTCCTCGGCGCTGCGTTCATCCTCGTTTACATAAGTCGTATCTATAATCTGTACATCCGGGTGATTCTGCTCGATTTCCTCCCGGAAGCCCTTCTCACGCTCGATACCGGTCTCGGTCTCGGAGCTGTGTACCAGAAGCGCTACCTCACCGGAATCTCCGATAGCTTCACAGAGTCTGTCTGCCGCTTCAGCAGCCGCCTTGTAATTATCGGTCTTGGTTTCCGTCTCAATCAGGGAATTCTGGATGCTGGAATCCACCGCAAACACCGGTACGCCGTTGGCCTCCGCCAGCTCCAGCTGGGTTTTGCCGGAATTCACGTCAACATAGCCCACAATCAGGGCGTCCGGGTTTTTGTCCAGCATCTGATCAATGATGTCGATCTGCTCGGATACATTCTCCTTGGAAGGAGCATCGTAGGTCAGCTTCACTTTGGCGTTTCCTGTGTAACCCAGCGCTTCATTGATATCTGTCACCGCCTGCTCCGCGCCTGCTTTTACACGCTTCCAGAAGCCGCTTGCGGAATCCTTTCCAATCATAGAAATAGCAGTGCCTTCCGGCACCTCGATCCCTTCCACCGACAGATAATCAATGCCTTCCGCTTCGATCGCGAACAGCTCCCGGAAGTTTTCCGGCATAACCTGCTCGTCACCTTCGTTCTCTGTCTCCGCAGCGGTCTCCGTCTTTTCCTCCGGCTTCGCTGTCTCTTCTTTCGTTTCCTCGGTCTGCGCCGGAGCCTCCGGCTTTACCTCATCTGTTTTCTTCTCGCCACTCACCGCGCATCCGGTCAGCAGCCCTGCCACACACAACATTGCTACAAACTTTTTCATTTTCCATTCTCCTGTTCTTTCCGAAGACGTCTCCGTCTCTTTCTCCATAGGATAAATCCCCCCATGCTCGCTATGACTGCTACTGCCGCCACGATCCACTGCCAGATTTCCTGTCCCATCCAGACATGATAATCTTCACTTACAATTTCCACGACTCTGGCGTGTTCCACACTTTTTCCGGCGATGTCATACATCTGTCCGATCAGTGCCGCTGTGGTTCCGCTCCACGTACCGTAAGCCGCATCCACATCCGCCTGCGTAGCCTTTCCCTTCATGGCCTGTCTGACCACTGCCCGGTAATCCGATGAATTGGTGTGCCAGCTCTGATTCAATGTCTCCATCTGCTTGGCAGCTTCCTGGCCGGGATTCCAGTCCAGGTTCGTCAGATTGACGCCCTGCGCCAGTTCGGAACCTTTGTACTGTCCCACCAGAATCCGATTCATATAAACCCGGTAGGTCACATCCGGATGAAGACCGGCTACCTGAAGGTTTTCCCAGCTTATCTCATCAACAATCTCAAAATACTGACTCGCCTCGTTAAATTCATAGGTCACTGCCATCGGAATACTGTGTGGCTGATAGCGGAAGGACACATAGCGGTCTCCCTTTCGCTTCAGCTTCGCCACAGTGGCATTGCGGGTCACTGCCGTCTCATCCTCACCCACTTCCACGGACGCCACCTCCTTATCCGCTCCCTGCTGGTACAGGAAGAAAAAGCCGGCGATCGTATTTCCCATGGCATTGGGATGCACATTGTCCGTGACTGTTAGCGTGTCATCCGGGATGCGCCCCTGCACGATCTCCGTCACCCAGAGCATCGGCGTATGCAAATCAATATAGTGAGTTCCCAGCTCGTCCGCCAGAATCTTCAGTTCTCCGGTATATTCACTCAGCAAATCATCGGTGTCATCCTTCTGCTTACCATTTTCATCATAATTGGAGCTTCGGGTCTGGTCGTAAGGCGTAGGCGCCACCAGAATAATCTGATCGTTGGTAATTCCCCGGTCATTCAGCAGCTCAATCAGCTGGTTAATACTCTGAATATACCGCTTGGCCGACCAGTTATGCAAGGCCTCGTTCATACCGAACATAATGACTGCCTTATTGATCCCGTCAATGGCCTTATCTGTCACCACCGCGCTGTCACTGTACAGACGGACCGCATCTGCCGCCATATAGGAAGCTGTTCCCAGATTCCGGAATTCCAGCTTCCAATCCGGATGCCGTGTAATATAATAATTGTAAATAAATTCCTGATAACTGATGCCTGTATATTCCACCTGGGTAATGCTGTCGCCGATAAAGCCGACTACATCGCCATCTTCAAACATACACTCATCTTTCTCCGGCATTACCTGCGCCAGCTCTTTCTCCTGCTCCGGATCGCCTTCTGAAGCCAGCGCTTCGCTGCCCGGAAGCAGAACGGCCGCGCAAAGTATTGCGGACAGACATTTTTTCCATTTTTTCATAATGTCCCCATTTCTTCTTATAACACGCAGTAAAGTATAACTTAAAAAGGGATATGCCGCAAGGCATATCCCTGAAAATACCGAAAATATTAAGATTTTTTCACACTTTTAACACACTTTAGTTAATGACTACGCCCTTCTGAAGCATCACATTCGCGTAAACCGCGCTCTCGCCTGTGGCAATGATCGCATAGGCTTTCTTTGCCTCTTCATAGAACTGAAAGCGCTCAATATTGCCGACGCAGGCAGCGCCGCGCTTATCATGCTTCGCAACGATCTCTTTGTAGGTGTCCCAGATCGGAGTTTCTACGGGATCGCCCGGCATTACCTCCATCAGGTTCATAGGCTTCTCCACATAAGTATCCAGCGGCATTACCTGCAGGATAGCGTCCAGAAGCTCCGGTACGCCATGGCCGTCGCAGCGGATGACGATAGCGTCTTTTCCCATGGATTCTGCCGGGAAATTGCCGTCGCCGATAACGATGCGGTCACTGTGCCCCATCTCACAAAGTACTTTTAAGAGCTCAGGGGATAAGATACTCGGAATTCCTTTTAACATAATAGTTCTCCTTTTCTTTGTTATTCCAGAAAGGGCACACCAGACGGTGTGCCCCTCATTATTTTATTTAGTTTTCAGATATACTGTCTGACCGAAATTACTCGTACAGATTCTGTGCGATCTCTGCGTCTCCGCAGTTCTCTGCTGTATACCACTGGCATCCTGTATCTGTATCCTTAACAGCTGCGGTATTTCCGGAAGCTGCATCGTACAGAAGCTGAACCAGAGTCTCACCCATAGCTACCGGAGCCTGAGTAATGGAACCAAGCAGAACGCCGTCCTTAACTGCCTGAATCTGAGCTGCGCCAGAGTCAAAGCCTGCTGCAACGATCTTGCCCTCGCCAACGCCGCACTTGTTCAGGTTCTCATTTGCGGTGATGATAGCGTTTGCGGAATGCTCGTTGGAGCCGTAGATTGCGATAGTATCCTTCTCGTTCATCAGAGCGGTTGCATCTGCTGCAGACAGCTCAGAGGTAACGCTTGCCGGTACACGAACGTCGATAACAACGTCAGCGCCATCGGTCTTCTCAGCCTTGGAATCTGCGATGTACTTGTCGTTTCCAACTACGTTGGAAGTCTTGCCATCAGCCTTAGCCAGCTCAGCGAACTTGTCGATGAAGCCAAGACCTCTGTTGATAACGGACTCGGAAGTAGCATCCTGAGCTACAACACCAACACGAACCGGAGCGGTTGCGTTAGCTACCTGATCCTTAACTGCCTCGTAAACCTTCTCTGCTGCCAGAGCGCCTGCTGCGTAGTTGTCAGTAGAGCAGTTTGCAAGTACGGATCCTTCCGGAGCACCCGGAACACCAGAGTCAAATCCGATTACCGGAATGTTGCTGTCCATAGCCTTCTGAAGCAGATCCTTAACGGACTCTGTATCCAGAGCTGCCAGACCAACTGCTGTCGGGTTAGCGTTCAGAGCACTCTCGAGCTGCTGAACCTGCTGAGAAATGTTGGACTCACTGTCCGGACCTACAAAGTTAACAGTAACTCCGAGCTCTGCAGCCTTCTGCTCAACACCCTTCTTAACTGCCTGCCAGTACTGATGCTGCAGACCCTTGGAAACGATCTCGAAAGACATTCCGCTTGCGTCAGCTGCCGGAGCTGCTGCATCGTCTGTGGTCTCCTCAGTTTCTGCGTCAGGAGTTGTGGTTGTGGTGGTATCCTTGGAGCCGCCGCATGCGGTCAGTCCAACTACCATCGTTGCTGCAAGAACTGCTGCCAATACCTTCTTTTTCATGTAAAAATCCTCCTTTTATTAAGTTCTCCTTATTGGATTCTTTTTTATATGAACTGCTCGCCGCAGTACACATCGTTATATAATTTTGAATTTCCCTTACTTATCCAGCTTCTTATTCTTCAGTACGTCGATGTAAACAGCTACAATCAGTACCAGTCCGATGATAATCTGCTGATAGTTTGCCTGAAGTCCGATAAGCGGAAGTCCTGTCTGGAGTACGGACATAATGAATACTCCCAGGATAGTACCGGAGATGCTTCCGGCTCCACCGCTCATGGAGGTTCCTCCGATGATAGCTCCGCCGATAGCGTTCAGCTCTACACCACCACCGCCGCCGGGTGCCATGGACTGGAACGCGGAGCTGTAAGCCAGCGCTGCAAGTCCTGTGAAGATACCGGAGAATATATACGCCATGGTCTGGTATTTTGCTACGTTGATACCGGACAGGCGGGTTGCCTCTTTGTTACTTCCGATTGCGATGATATAACGTCCTGTACGTGTCTTATTGAGCACGATGCTCATAACCACTGCCAGAATCATGACCCACAGGAAGCCTAAGGGAAGCTTGGTCTCGCCTACTGTCAGCTTGAACAGGCTTCTGGTCCAGCCGTTGGGTGCGGTAGCGCCCGGCCAGGTTACACTGGCTCCGCCGGTAGCGATAGCGCCCAGACCTCTGGCAATCATCATGGTACAGAGGGTTGCCAGGAACGGAGCATGTCCGCCCTTAGAAACAATCAGTCCGTTGATAATTCCCATTACCAGACCGCAAATCATGGTTGCCAGGATGCCTACGATAACCGGCATTCCCTGACGTGTAATCAGGTATCCGCCAATCAGTGCGTAGCAGAACATACCGGTTCCGATGGAAAGGTCAACACCGCCTGTAATCAGGCAGAAGGTTACGCCGATTCCAAGGAATGCCAGGTAGTATGTATAATCCATGATACTTAACAGTGTAGAATACTGCCGGAATGAGGGGCTTACCGCGCTGAAAAACGCTATCAGGGCAATCAGCACAATCACGACGACAATTTTCTGTACACCAATCGCTCTCACAAGCGGATTGTTTGTAAAAGCATTTCCGTTTTTCTTGTCTGTCATTGTCTTATTCCCTCCTAATTTCTAAGCGTTGCCGCGTGCATGATCCGCTCCTGTGTGGCTTCTTCGATTCCCAGCTCGCCGGTCTTTCTTCCCTCACACATGACTACGATACGGTCACTCATTCGCAGAATCTCTGTCATCTCTGAAGAAATCATGATAATGGATTTTCCTTCCGCTACCAGCTCGTTCATCAGATGATAAATCTCGCTCTTCGCGCCTACGTCGATACCTCTGGTAGGCTCGTCGAAAATCAGGATGTCACAGTTTCTTACCAGCCACTTGGCGATAACCACCTTCTGCTGGTTTCCTCCGGACAGGTTGACTACCAGCTGATCCACGCTGGGGGTCTTGGTCTTCAGGGCCTCTACATATTCCTGAGCTACATCCTTCTCCTTCTTCTTATCAATGAAGATGCCCTTCATGAAGTTCTCCATGGTAGCCATGGTGGAGTTCTCAGCTACTGTCTTGTCTACTACAATACCGAAACGCTTACGGTCCTCGGAAAGGTATCCGATACCACATTTAACAGCATCCTGCGGAGTCTTGATGTCTACCTTCTGTCCATTGACATAGATATCGCCGCTGTCCTTCGGGTCTGCTCCGAACAGCGCTCTGGCTGTCTCGGTACGGCCCGCGCCCATCAGTCCGGAGAAGCCGAGGATTTCGCCCTTATGAAGCTCAAAGCTTACATCCTTTACCATTCTTCCCGCATTCAGGTGCTCTACCTTCAGAACTACCGGCGCGTCCGGCGCAACCTGGCTTTCTGTCTTCGGGTCCTCATAGATAACACGGCCAACCATCATGTTGATGATGTCGTCCTTGGTGGAATCCTTGGTAATCAGGGTTCCTACATATCCGCCGTCACGCATAACGGTTACGCGGTCTGTGATAACCTTAATCTCATCCATACGGTGTGAGATATATACGATACCCATCTGCTTGTCGCGCAGGTCGCGGATAATCTTGAACAGCTCCTCGATCTCTGCCTCGGTCAGCGCTGCTGACGGCTCGTCGAAGATAATAACCTTTGCGTCATGGGAGATAGCCTTGGCGATCTCGCACATCTGCTGCTTTCCGACTGTCAGGCGGCTCATGGTCTCCTTCGGGTCGATATTGATACCAAGCTGATCGAACAGCTTCTTTGCTTCTTCATTCATCTTCTTATCGTCGATGAGCTTTCCATTCATGTACTCACGGCCGATAAAAATGTTCTGAGCTACGGTCAGATGACCCATCATGTTCAGCTCCTGATGCACGATAACGATACCTGCATCCTGGGCCTCTCTCGGATTGGTGAATTCTACTTCCTTACCCTCGTAGGTAATGGTTCCCGCATCCTTATGGTAAATACCTGTCAGAACCTTCATCAGAGTTGACTTGCCGGCTCCGTTCTCACCCATCAGGGCGTGAACCTCTCCCTTGCGGACCTCCAGGTCTACGTGATCCAGCGCATGTACGCCGGGGAACGACTTGTCAATTCCCTTCATGGTTAAAATTACGTCACCCATTTTTCGCTTCCCCCTTCCGATTAATTCCGTCTGCGCCGGCTTCTAAGGTCAGCGTAAACAACCACCAGTACGATGATACCAGTAATGATATACTGATAATTGATCTGGAATCCCATAGCCAGGATTCCTTCCTGCAGAAGGGCTATAATCAGAACTCCTACCAGGGTTCCGGCGATGGATGCCACTCCACCGGTCATGGAGGTACCGCCCATTACGCAGCCCGCGATTGCCTCGTTGTTGAAGGTATCGCCCAGACCCGGCTGAACGGTGGTGTATGCTCCTACATAGAAGATAGCTGCAAGTCCTGCCAGCAGGCCACAGATGATGTAGGCAAGCATTTCCCATTTCTTTGTATTTACACCGGACAGACGAACCGCCTCGCGGTTGCTTCCGATACAGAGAATGTATCTTCCGGCTTTTGTCTTATTTAAAATAATGGAGCAGATAATCGCGCCGATAATCAGGTAGATAAGACCGGTCGGAATATCCATACCGTTTACCTTCATCTTTACCAGATTACGGAACCAGCCGTTGGCGTCTGCTGACTGGGGCCAGCCGACAGACTGTGTCTTGGTAAATACGGAGCCGACACCCTTCGCAATCATCATGCTTGCCATGGAAGTGATGAAGGAAGGCAGTCCTGCGTAAGCTACCAGGAAACCATTGATGATACCGAAGATGGTTCCTACCAGAATGCTTACCAACAGACATACCGGAAGCGGTACACCCTTCAGGGTCAGCATATATCCTGAAATCAGTGCTGAACAGAACATAACCGGTCCGATTGAGAAATCGATTCCTCCGGTCGCAATTACAAATGTTACACCCAGTGCAAGAAATCCTAAAAAGTAAGCGTAGTTCAGAGCACTTACGATTCGAGAATAACTTACGAAGCTTGCATTTGTCTTAATCAGCGGCGTCGCAATGGCAAACAGTATGTACAGCACCACCATAACACACAGCAGAACCAATGTGTTAAAGCCAATCTTTTTGACGAACGCATTTTCTTTTATCTTCTCCACTTTCCTTCCTCCTAACTTCTGACTGCCCCTCCTGCCTCACCCCATAAAGAGACAAAAGGAACGGAACAACCGTCTTTTAAGTCTTGTCCGCTCTGTCAATCTATGACTATTATATGTCCAAAATATGAATAAAGTAATAGAAAATCTTTTTGGAAAGGTTGAAAATCTTCTTTAAATCAACTAAAATGTGGTAAAAAAAGCACCTTTTTCAACATAAATAAAGATTTCGCAGGCTGCTGTCCGAAACAGCCGCCCGCGAAATCCTTATTTTGCGATCGGAAAGAGAAGCTTCTGATTCTCCTCCGTGTACATATTCTCTTTTGTAATCAGCTCCGAACCGGAGTCTGTGCTTTTCGCGATCTTTCGTCCCCGTACCGCGTTCACCGCTGTCTCCACGCCCAGGTATCCCATATTGAAGGGCTTCTGGATCACCAGGGCTTCATAAATACCCGCCTCCAGATACTGGATCTGTTCCATGGAACTGTCGATACTGCCCATCCGGATCTGGTCGGTCTTCCCGAGAGCCTTCACAGCCCGGGCCGCGCCCACGGCAGAATACTCATTGAGACCTACTATCATATCCATATCCGGATATTTTTTCAGAAGCTCCTTCGTCTGCTCATAGGCTTTGTCTGCGTCGGAATCGCAGAATACGATCTCCGCCACCTGCTTTCCAAATTTTCCCAGTCCTGCGCGGAAGCCCGCTTCGCGGCCTACCGCCGTGGAGCTTCCTTTTACGTGCCCCACAATGCCGATGACACTGTCTTCCCTCGCGAAGCGCATCATATAGCTGCCCAGCTTATAACCGGCCTGGTAATTGTCCGTAGCCACCACGGCGCTGCCCATGGGCTCATCCATGGTGGAGTCCGCCAGGATCAGCCGGATTCCCGCTTCTTCTATCTGCTTTGCGTAAGGCACCGTCTGATCGGTGCTGCAGGGACAGAGCACAATGGCATCCGGCTTTGTGGCTATGGCGTTCAGAATCATCTGATTCTGTTCCTCCACCTGGCTCTCGTTTTCCGGCCCCATCACCGTCAGGTTCACATTGTATTCCTCTGCCGCCGTCTCTCCGCCCTGATAAACGGAGGTCCAGAAATCCGTATCGTCCAGTGCCTTCTGAATCAGCACAATGTCCAGCGGCCGGGCTGTTTCCTGCGCCTTTTTCCAGTACCAGAGGCCGCCGGCCAGCACAATCAGGGCCGTGCCGGCAGCCAGAAGCATCCGCGCCCGTTTTTTACTCATTTTCAACTGCCGTCACGTCCTTTCCGGCCGGAATCACCATGATGGCCCTGGTTCCCTGTCCCGGCTCGCTCTCAAAGCGCAGCCCGTATTCCGGGCCGTAGAACAGCCGGATCCGTTCATTTACATTGGAGACGCCTACGCCGTTGGACTTTGTATCCCGGATGTGTTTTTCGAAAATATGGGCCAGTGCCTCCGCGTCCATGCCGATGCCGTCGTCCTCCACCTCCAGCTGTATGAGGCCGCCGGTTCGGAAACCGCGGATTTCAATGGTACCTTTTCCTTCTTTATATTTGATACCGTGATAAATGGCATTCTCTACCAGGGGCTGCAAAAGGAGTTTTACAATTTTTTCCTCTTTTATGTCTTCTTCTATCGAAATTGAATATTCCAGTTTATCCTTATACCGCATTTTCTGAATGGTCAGATAAGCCTCGGTACAGTCGATTTCCTCTCGGATGGTCACCAGCTCCTGCTCGTTGCTGATGGTACGCCGAAGCAGTCTGGCCAGGGAGGAGGTCATGGTCACAACCTCTTTATTCTTGCCCCATTCCGCCATCCAGATAATCGAATCCAGGGTATTGTATAAGAAATGCGGATTAATCTGGGACTGCAGCGCCTTCAGCTCGTATTTTCGCTTAGCCCGCTGCTCCCGCTCGCTCTGCTTCATCAGGTTCTGGATTTCCTCAGTCATGATATTGAAGCTGCGGGTCAGAGAACCGATTTCACTGTTGTCACGGACCTCCAGGGCCGCGTTGCCGAAATTTCCCCGCTCCACTTCCTTCATGGAACGCTCCAGCCCTTTGATGGGCCGGGTAATCTCATTGGAGATCAGATACCCCAGTGTCAGCGCAACGGTAAAAAGCACCAGAGCCATAATCACGTAAATCAGCCGGGCCGCATCGGTTCCCTCCATCAGCTCAGCTATATCAGACACACCCACCACGATCCACCCGGTAGCTTCGGAGCGGGACACCGTGTACAGCTTTCCGTCATCCGTCACAAAGGAGGTATCACCGCCCTCCATGACCTCGCTGATCAGCTCATGCTTCATCCCGCTGTAGATCAGCTGCTGCTGGGGATGATATACGATACTCCCATCCTTATCCAGGATATAGACGTAACCCTTATTTCCCAGGCTGATATGCTCGCACAACTCCTGAATGGAATTATAATTCAGGTCTACAAAAAAGACGCCGCAGACGCCCGGGCTGGCCTTATTGGTGATGCTTCTGCTTAAGGTCACCACCCAGTTGTATTTATCCCGCACCGCATTCTGCACATGGGAGGAGGAGATAGCCGCCTGTCCCTGCAGCTTAAGCGCCTCCTGATACCAGGACATCGCCGTCACCTTGGCATAGGGATTCAGCTCTGCCCATCCGTCATTGATTACCGGCTCCCGGTTCTGGGGCAACAAGGCAATATTTATAATATCCCCACGGGTATCCACTACGGTTCGGAACACCGTCGTAATCCGCTCCCGCAGCTCCCTGGCGCGTTCTTCGCTCAGATTTTCCGTGAACAGATAATCCCGCACGTCTGTATTGCCGGATACGATATAGGAAATATTTTCCATATGATTGATATAGGAATCAATATCATTGTTCACCTGGCCAATCAGCTGGGCGGTATACTCCCTGGAATTCTTCAGGACCGTATCCTCCGTATACTGTAGTGAGATCACCAGATAGGTCAGCAGTGAAAAGATGATCAGCGCGCTGAAGGCTACGATGATGGATGTGCGGATACTGCGGAACCGCATCAGCAGGCTTTTTTTCATTTCTTCCGTTTCTCCTTCGCGTACTCCGTAGGAGTCTTCCCGGTGGCCTTCTTAAAGGCTACGCTGAAGTAATGGGGATCGGAAAAGCCAACCTCCTCGGCCACCTCATAGGCGCGTTTGGAAGTATTTTCCAGTAGCTGCTTTGCCTTTTCCATCCTCTTTTTTGTCAGCGCCTCGATAAAGGTCTCTCCGGTATGCGTCTTGAACATGGTGCTGAAATAGCTGGTACTCATGGCCAGATAGGTGCAGACGGAATTCAGGGTCACATCTGAATTCATGTAGTTGCGTTCAATGTATTCCTGCGCTCTGGCTGCCTGCTTTTTCCCGTAGCTGTCCCGCTGCTCATTCAGAAGCCTGGAAAGATGTCCGCAGATAGCAATGATGTCCGTGGACATATCCCGAAGCCGCTCGTAGGTATAAAGCCGGTTCATCAGCTCTTTTTCTTCTTTGTATATCTCATTTTCCTGTTCTTCTTCCAAATCCGCGCTGTTTATCACGCTGAGGAGCAGGTTCTGCATATAGATAATGGAACGGGTCCGATTGGTCCGCCGCTCCCGGAGCTCCTGGGCGAAGCCCCGCACTTCTTTTTCAATAATCTCCGTATTCCCGGCCTTCACACCTGCCAGAACCCGTTCCGCCCAATGGGACACGTCGATGGGCGCGCTCTTACTGGCATCCAGCATTTCCGACCAGAGAATCCGGGAACCGCCAAGAAGCCACCGAAGCTCCAGAGCCGCCTTCGCTTTTTCAAAGGACTGATAGAGCTTCATAATGTCCGATACATCCTCGCCTACGCCTGCCGTTGTATCAATAAACAGCAGCTCTTTGACCGTCTTCTGCACTTCCGTCAGCGTAGTCTCCGCCCGCTCGTCCAGCTCTTTTTTATTATCCCCATAGAAAATGACTACCGTGCTGGCGTCCATATTCTGAAATACTACGCCCAGCTTCCGCTGTTCAATGAGTTCCTGGGTAATATTGTAAATGGAAAACTGTGCCAGTTCCTCCCGCACGCCCGGGTACCGTTCCAGAAACGGCGACAGGTCGTCCCCTGTCACAATGGCTGTATTATAGAAGGAACCCGGCAGAGAAACATCCAGATCCTTCATTTTCTCTTCCAGGTTCTCCCGGCGCTCGTCTCCCCGCAGGAGACTGTTCAAAAAGCGCCCGCGCAAAAGAGGCCTGTTGCTCTGATAGGCCCCTTTTAATTTCTTTAATGTGGTTCGTTCGGTCCGCGCTTCATCCAGACGCGCCTTTGCCTTCAAAAGCACTTCTGTCAGCTCCGACGGTGTGATCGGTTTCAGAATATACTCCATCACCTGATAGCGCACCGCCTGCTTGGCGTACTCAAATTCATCGTAGCCGCTGATAATAATCGTCTTTGTGTCCGGGCAGTTCTCGAAGATATACTTCGCCAGCTCTATTCCATCCACATAAGGCATACAAATATCCGTCAGTACCAGATCCGGCTTCTTCTGTCGAATTACTTCCATGGCATCCCGGCCATTTTCACAGCTTGCTACCAGCTCAAATCCCAGCTTCCCCCACGGGATATTTTCACTGATTGCTTCGCGGGTCAGGGCTTCATCGTCCACCAGCAATACCTTGTACATGTTGCTCCCCCAATGTTATTCTTTTTATCCGATAAACTGATTTACCAGACTCATAATCTTATCAAAAAAGCGGGTAATAAAATTGCCGACCTGCTTGGTATCGATCTTGTCCAGATCCAGGCCCATGCCCTTCAGCTTGTTGTAAATCTCTGTGGCCTGCTTCGACAGGGCGTCCACGTCGATATCCAGCTTGCTGATCTTGTTCATCAGGCCAATCAGCTGCTGAACCTGATCATCGGTCAGCTTGATGTTAAATTTGTCCATGGCGTCACGGATGATTTTCTCAATGTCTGCGTCGTCTTTTACATTATTTTCCAGAATTTGCTGCTTGATATAGGCCACCATGTCGGAGGCGGTCTCGGAATCGCCCAGCTGATCACCCAGATCGCCGGTCACTACCAGCTCGTTGACGGCGGTCTCCAGAGCCTGCTCATCTACCTTGGTGCCGGTCATATCCGCGTAACCCTTAACCGCACCGATCAGAGCGGAGGTTCCGGAGATGTTGGACGGAGCCGCCACGAATACGTTGGCGTCCTGAAGGCCTGCGGTCAGCAGTGCGTTGGTATACATGTCGATGGTGCAGTAGCTGATGTTATAAGTGGTAACATTCAGGCCGGCGCCCTCCTCAGCCGGACGGATCAGCACGGATGATAAGGCGTGGGTGCCGATAACGCTGGATGAAAGGTAAGCGTCCAGATACTGATGCTCCTCCGCATTGGTGATGCTGATGACGTCGTAATTGGCCAGATCGCTCTCATCCACGCCCAGAAGTCCCAGAACCGCAGCCCGCTGATCCGTGCTTAAATCCGCGCCCAGCGCCAGAATCGGTTTGTCGTCGGAGGCGGCATTCGCTGTCACGCCAAGTCCCAGAGTCATGGTCAGAACCAGTACCAGTGCTAAAAGCTTCTTTTTCATAGTTCAAACACTGCCCTTTCTCTTCTTCTCATCATGCTCTTCATTGCAGTGAAGGATGTAGTCGAGAATCGGGTAAA
>ERZ827088.682-NODE-682-length-47560-cov-41.720787_pt1 | contig 47560 bp, 35 predicted proteins | sample MGYA00519922_ERZ827088 | MGnify/ENA primary metagenome ERZ827088 (study PRJEB31778, sample SAMEA3449254) | human gut metagenome | biome: human gut; feature: human-associated habitat; material: faeces | place: United Kingdom | collected 2010/2012 ...
GCGAACTGACCGAAGAATTTGCGAAAAAAGAAGGCCGTCGTCCGCGTATCATGATAGCCAAGATGGGACAGGACGGACACGACCGTGGTGCGAAAGTAGTTGCTACCGGATTTGCCGATTGCGGTTATGATGTAGATATGGGACCGTTGTTCCAGACTCCGGAAGAAGCTGCCCGTGAAGCCGTTGAAAACGATGTGAACGCAGTAGGTGTATCATCACTGGCTGCCGGACACAAGACCTTGATTCCACAGATTATCGAAGAACTGAAGAAACTGGGTCGTGAAGATATTCTGGTATTTGCAGGAGGTGTTATCCCGGCACAGGATTATGATTTCTTGTACAAGGCCGGTGTAGTAGCTATTTTTGGTCCAGGAACATCAGTTGCCAAATCAGCTTGTCAGGTTATGGAACTGTTATTGGATGAGTAAACAGATTAAGATACATTTTATTTGATAGAATGATGCCCCGGAAGTCATCGGACTGGATTGGTTCGCTTTGATTTCTGGGGCTTTCTGTTTTCGGATGAATGGCTTGGCACTCTGTTATTGTTGTCTTCATATACTTCTTTCTGAAAAAACTTATAAAAATCACAGAGAAAAGGCTGAAAAAACAAAGAAGTGATTATCTTTGTTCCTAAAAAACATTATTTATCCGTACTATGAAAAAAATTATTTTCACTTTCTTAGTATGTGTCCTGGCCGGAATCGTGCAGGCACAAATCGCTCCGGAAGCGTTGAAGACTTGGCATGGAAACAAGTATTCCATGTTTATTCATTTTGGGCTTTATTCTTTACCAGGGGGGGTATGGAAAGGACAGCCGGTTACTTACGGTTACAGTGAACAGATACAGGCTTTTGCTAAAATCCCGAAAGAAGAATATATGCAGTTGGCAAAGGATTTTAATCCGACTCAGTTCAATGCAGATTCTATTGTGGCACTAGCCAAGCGGGGAGGTATGAAATCCGTTGTGCTTACTTCCAAACATCATGACGGTTTCTGTATGTTCCATACTGCCACAACCACATATAATTCTTACGATGCTACTCCTTGTAAACGGGATTTCGTGAAAGAACTTTCGGATGCATGTAAGCGGGCCGGTATCCGTTTTGGGCTTTATTTTTCTATCATTGACTGGAATTTCCCGTATGCTTCGCCTATGTCAGACCATAATTGTGATTTTGTACCGGAAAAGCATCAGGAATTCTCTAAGGCACAAATTACGGAATTGCTGACCAATTATGGCCCGATTTCTGAATTCTGGTTTGATATGGGTTCGAATACTCCCGAACAGAGCAAGGAACTTTATGCATTGGTACATAAATTACAGCCGGACTGTATGGTGAGCGGACGTATAGGTAATGACCAGTATGATTTCTGTGTGATGGCAGATAATGCTTACCCGGAAGGTTCGTTACATACACCCTGGCAGACAGCAGCTTCTATGTTTGATGAAACTTGGAGCTACCGTTCCTGGCAGGAACGTGGAGAGGTGAAAGATAAGGTTTACCAGAAACTCTGCCAGCTGACCAATGTTGTATCTCATGGAGGTAATTTCCTGTTAAATATCGGTCCGAAGGGAGATGGAAGCATAGTTCCTTTCGAAAAAGATGTGTTGGAATCTATCGGAAGTTGGTTGGATAAATACGGTTATGCTATTTATCAGACAGAAGCTTCACCTTTTCCGAAGAGTTTCGAATGGGGTACTGTTACCCGAAAAGACAACAAACTTTACCTGATTCTTTCCGGCAAGTATCCGAAGGATGGTAAAATCCTGCTGGATATGCCAGGATACAAGCTTCGGAAAGGTGACGGCAAGATGGCCATGTATCTGCAATATGGCGATGAGATTTCTGTGTCTATTCCGGCATCTGCCTATAATGATTCTACCATTCATGTCTTGACTTTGGAACTGGACAAACCGGTTGAAGTGCAGCCAGCACTTCCTGTGAAAGGCATGACTTTGACTGCTCTTAACGCCACACCGGATTATAGTTATTCTTGTTTTGACTATTATAGTAATTACCGGAGTGCAGTGGCTTATAATTGGAATGTAGAACAGAATCTGCTGAAACAGCTGCAGTTCATTTATACAGACCAAGAGGTAGACAGAACCATAGATTTATCGGTGGACGGTAAATCTTATACTGTTACTTTGAAAGGGGGAAAGGCAGAATCTCTGGAACCGGCTAACGGTACAGTTTGGGGAAAACGTTATATTTGCGGTCCGGGTAGTGGACTGTTTGATACACCTTCTACACTGCAAACAGACTTGAACAATCCTCCTGCACGTAGAAGCCAATGGAAAGAAACTGATAAAGAGCAGGATGAATTTGCGAGTGATATCTTGTCTACCTATTATGTTATGCAGAATATTCAGTCTCCTGCCGATCAACTGATTCTGGTGGAAGTAGGTGCAGGAAACGGAATCGAAATCTACTTGAACGGGAAGTCGATTTTAAAGCATTTGAATCCTTATCGTTGTACTTTCCGTACCGAAAAGGTATTGCTTCCGTTGAAGAAAGGTGACAATCAGGTTGTATTGTGTGTATACAACCGTTTTGAAGAAAAAACAGGTTACTTGCTTCGTCCAGCCCAAAAACCGATTATTTATCGTCAGGATTTTGATATTTTGGATACTTCTAACCAAAAGTCACATGCCATTACTGTCAAGGCTCATAATCCGGCATCGGCTCATGCGGATATGGAGTTGTCTAATTTGCGTATTCGTTTGCGTAGAATAGCCCGTTAACCGATGTTTATATAAAATAAAATGTCCTCACGGATATGAAACTTGTTCCTCAGATTTTATCTTTGGAGTCATTTCATAAACGTGAGGACATTTTATTATTTCCGATAAGTGGCTTCTATTCCTACCTGTTGGCAATCGGCTCCCATGGGAGGATTCTGTTTGTATAGGGCTATTTTTACTTCTTCAATGGGGAAGTCTAGAAGTAGTCGTCGGGCAATTCTACAGGAAACATGTTCCAGTAGTTTGGAAGGGACGGCCATTTCTGCTTTGACTGTTTCAAAAACTGCTGCGTAATTAACTGTACCTTCCAGTTGGTCGGTATCTGCGGCTTTCGTGAAATCTGTTTTCAGTTGTAAGTCGATGGTATATTCAGCTCCTATTTTATTCTCTTGTGGAAGTACACCGTGATAGGCATAGATTTTTAGTCCTTTCAGATGGATATACATGTTGGTGGGTTTCATCGTTTGCTTGTTCTTTTATTTTCAGATTACCAGTTGATAGGAGTTTCTCCATGTGCAATCAGGTATTCATTAGTTTTGCTGAAATGTTTGTTCCCGAAAAATCCATGGTATGCTGATAGGGGAGATGGATGTACAGAGGTTAATACCAGATGTTTGTTGCGGTCAATGAAGGCTCCTTTCTTCTGTGCATAGGATCCCCATAGAATGAAGACCAGATGTTCCCGATTCTCTGCCAGTGCGCGTATTGCAGCATCAGTAAATTCTTCCCAACCTTGACGTTGGTGGGAACCTGCTTGATGGGCACGCACCGTTAAAGTGGCATTCAGTAAAAGAACTCCTTGTTCTGCCCAACGGGTCAGATTCCCCGAAGAGGGTACCGGGGTTCCCAAATCATCGTGTATTTCTTTGAAGATATTCTGTAACGAGGGCGGTTGTGGAACTCCTTCGTTTACCGAAAAGCAGAGTCCGTGTGCCTGTCCCGGACCATGATAAGGGTCTTGACCGATGATAACTACTTTCACCTTATTGAAGGGGCATAGGTTGAAGGCATTGAATATGAGTTTTCCTGGGGGATATACAGTTGTTGTCTGGTACTCATGTCGTACGAAATCCGTCAGTTTGACGAAATAATCTTTTTCAAATTCTGTAGCTAATACTTGTTTCCAACTTTCTTCTATCTGTACGTTCATAGTTTTCCGATTATTAGATATTCAGCAGGTAAAGATACGATTTATTCAGTAAAATGACTTCTTTCTGTTTAAAAACAATACGGGTTATCGGCTGATTGTTGAAAGACCGATAACCCGTATCCCGCGTACTTTGGAACTTGTATATGCATTAAATCAGTGGCATGCCAATGGCAGCACATTCTTTGCGCATGTCTTCCGGCCAGATACTGGCCTGGATTTCACCGATATGTGCTTTTTTCAGGTAAAGCATACACAGGCGTGACTGTCCGATACCTCCACCGATACTTAACGGTAATGTATCTTCCATCAGTCTCTTATGGAAATATAGTTTCAGACGGTCTTGCTTGCCTGTTTCTTCCAGCTGTCTGAGCAGTGCTTCCTTGTCTACACGGATACCCATGGACGAAAGTTCGAAGGCCCGTCCCAACACATCGTTCCATACCACGAGGTCACCGTTCAATCCCGGCAGGCCGGTATTCGGATCGATGGTAGAATAGTCGTCATAGTCTGGAGCACGTAAATCATGCGGTTCGCCGTTACTCAGTTTACCTCCGATACCGATAATGAATACAGCACCGTAACGTTTGGCAATCAGGTTCTCACGTTCCTTGGCAGTCTTGTCAGGATACATCTGAAGCAGTTCTTCCGAGTGAATGAACTGAATATCGTGTGCCAGGAAAGATTTGATTTGAGGATACATTTCGCAAATCATGTATTCTGTGCGGCGCATAGCAGCATAAATACGAGTAACGATGCTTTTCAGAAATTCTACGGTCCGTTGTTCTGGGGTGATGACCCGTTCCCAGTCCCACTGGTCTACATACAGGGAGTGCAGGTTACCTAATTCTTCGTCCGCACGGATTGCATTCATATCAGTATAGATTCCATATCCCGGTTCAATATCATAATCGGCTAAGGTAACACGTTTCCATTTGGCCAATGAGTGTACTACTTCGGCCTGCTGTTCGCCTAAATCTTTGATAGGAAATGACACTGGACGTTCTATTCCGCTCAAATCATCGTTAATACCCATTCCTTTCAATACGAATAAAGGGGCTGTTACACGGCGTAATCTTAATTCAGATGAAAGGTTCTGTTGGAAGAATTCTTTAATCTGTTTGATACCTAGCTCGGTCTGTTTCATATCGAGCAGTGGCTTATAGTTAGCAGGTTTTATCAGGTAACTCATATGTTCTTTTGATTTAATTTTTAAATACGTCGACAAAGATAGGTATAATTTGTAAATATGCAACTAAATTTTTATGTATTTGTAGCAAAATGTTTTAATTATATCTTTATTTTACGTATTTATGATATTATTACGCTCTCTTCTGGATGGTGTTGATTCTGACAAATATAATGCAGTAATGGTATTATCCACAGAAAAATGTAATCAGCATAGGGGTAGCTATTTCCAGTACGATACCTTGGATAACGGCTATCGGTATGAATTCCTGTCCGGAATATTTGCTGATGGCTGGCAGGCAGACATCAATGGAAGTTACGCCTGCCGCCGAAATCGGAGCCAATTTCCCGAAGCAATGGGCGTACAGTGGTGCTCCGATAAGTGCGAACAGTTCTCGGAATACATTGGTCAACAGGGCAATTGCTCCAAGTTGAGAAGCCAGATCCATGCCTATTACGTTTTCTTTCAGTTGGATAATCATGATGGATGATAACGAGTAATAGCCGAATCCGCATCCTACAGCCATGCCGTCCCATAGATTCATGGCCAGTAGGATACTAGCCAAAGCTGAGAACAGTAAGGTACCTCCGATGGTAAATACCGGAAACAGGAAGGAAGACCATTGGAAATTGGCTTTCATATAGTTGAAATCGCTATTGGCTCCCAGGTTTAAGCCTGCCTGAAAAACCAGAAAAGCCAACAGATAGGAAGAAATGTCCTTACAATAAGGCAGAAATGGAATGTCAAGATACATGCCACAAAGGATACCTGTTAAAAGACAGCCTACAATCATCAGATTATTTTTCATGACGGCCTCCTTTCTTCTTGAAAAACAGACTGAATGCCATGCTGGCAGCCAGAACGCTGCCTGCGACGCCACAGAAAGCTAGAATGAAGGCTTGTAGTCCGATGTTTCCTACATTGCTGACCAGTTCCTTGTTGGAACCGATGGACACACCGAATACAAACAGCATGGTCCAGATGGTAGCTGAAATAGAAGTGTCCAGTTTTTTGAAAAGTGATATTTTGCGGCAGAAGGTCCCTGTCAGAAGACCGATTATCAATATACTTAGATACAACATATTATCAAAATAGTCGGTTAGTATGTTCAATTTGATTGTTTACAGTCGGTTTTATCCCGTATGTATTGAGAGTACACGGGAAGAATGCAACTAGTTCACAGACGGGTATAACTATCCTGTCAGAGAGTTGCATGAATGCCTTTAGCTGGCATGGTGGAATAAATCAGGCTGCTGAAAATTGGACAAAACCAGAGAACCATTGGATAATAAGAATCGTAATACACCAACTGAGTTGGGTATTGACTATCTTGTTATTGAAAAAATTGGTTCTTTGCATTGTATAAAAGTATAAGAGTTAGTTTTGCGGTGCAAAGATAACGAATGTAGTTTGACAAACCGAAATAATTGCAGAAATTTTTTGTAGAAGGTAGAATATGAAAAGTTGGTGATATATCTTGTTGCTGGAGAAGTCTGGTCAGCAATAATCCGTATATTTGCTGTTGATTCTGTTTAATTGAAGCACATGTTTGATAGAAAAGTAAAGATAAATGGTTTTGTAGTCATGGAATTCAAGACCGGAAGTGTTGACGCGCCGATTCTTTGATTTACTTTTGCAGTATTATCAGACTGAGCGGGCGGCGTCGTTCTATGCAGACAGACTGTGTGTTACAGCAAAATATCTTTCTACTGTAATAAAACAGACTACCGGATATCCGTTATTGAGCTGGGTATACGATGTAGTGGTATTGGCTGCCAAACGTTACCTGAAAACAACTTCTCTTACCATACAACAGGTATCCGAAGCGCTTAACTTTTCTACCCCTTCTTCGTTCGTACGCTTTTTCAGGCAGCGTACCGGATATACTCCTTTGGAATATCGGAACAAGGTATGACCCTATTTCCCGGATTCCGGTAGTTCCATATAACTATTGTTTTTCTGTCTGTTGGAGTATTCTCATGAATTCATCTCCTGTAATAGTCTCTTTTTCAATTAGAAATGTTGCTGCCTGGTGCATGGCTTCCAGATTTTCTGTTATGATTTTTCTGGCTTTCTGATGAGCTTCCTTGATGAGGCGTAAAACTTCGTGGTCTATATCAGTTGCCGTATCGGTAGAGCAGGTAAGGGATGTGTCTCCACCCAGATAAGCGTTCTTTACTGTTTCAAGTCCCATCATATCATAAGTTTCGCTCATTCCATATCTTGTTACCATGGCCCGTGCCAGTTTGGTAGCTTGCTCAATGTCGTTGGAGGCTCCTGTAGTGACTGTGTTGCAAATGAGTTCTTCGGCTGCACGTCCTCCTGTATAGGTCACAATCCGGTTGAACAAGTCTTCTTTGCTCAGCAGTACCTGTTCGTTGTTGTCTACCTGCATGGTGTATCCTAAGGCTCCCGATGTACGGGGAATGATAGTAATCTTATGGACCGGAGCTGAATGTGTCTGCATGGCTGCTACCATGGCATGGCCGATTTCGTGATAGGCGATGATTCTTTTTTCGTCTGTAGAAATGACTTTTCCTTTTTTCTGTGCTCCGGCGATGACCGTTTCTACACTTTCTTCCAGGTCATTGGTAGTCACTCTGTTCCGTTTCATTCGCACTGCACGCAAAGCCGCTTCGTTTACGATGTTTGCCAATTCTGCTCCGGATGAACCGGCTGTGGCACGAGCTACTAAATCCATGTCTATGTTATCATGCTTGATTTTTTTCAGGTGAACTTCCAGAATGGCCTTTCTTCCTTCCAGGTCCGGAAGTTCCATCTGTATACGACGGTCAAAACGTCCAGGACGCAGCAACGCCTTGTCGAGACTTTCCGGTCGGTTGGTTGCGGCCAGGATAACTACTCCTTTCCGTCCATCGAATCCATCCATTTCGGTCAACAACTGGTTGAGGGTCTGTTCCCGTTCGTCGTTTCCTCCGAAGGAAGCGTCCCGCCGCTTGCCGATGGCGTCTATCTCGTCGATGAAGATGATGCACGGCGCCTTCTCGTTGGCCTGCTTGAACAGGTCTCTGACCTTGGCGGCTCCCATTCCGACGAACATCTGTACGAATTCGGAGCCTGAGATGGCAAAGAAAGGAACCTTGGCTTCGCCGGCCACGGCACGGGCTATCAGGGTTTTCCCGGTACCCGGAGGGCCGACCAGCAAGGCCCCTTTCGGTAAAGAGGCTCCGATGTCGGTGTATTTTTGAGGATTATGCAAGAAGTCAACAATTTCTGTCAATGTCTCTTTGGCTTCGTTCTGCCCGGCTACATCGGCAAAAGTTGTTTTGACATCGGAGTCCGCATAGATTTTGGCACCGCTGCTTCCGAACGACATGAAGTTTCCGCCGTTGGAACCCATGCGGGCCCGGATGCTGTTGGTGGCCTGTTTCCAGATGAGGTAGAAAATCAGCCCCGGCAGAATCCACATGAGTATGAAGTTGAGTATCGGTGAATTCTCTTCCGGTACAATCTGGTTGAACGCTATTTTTCCGGTGGGGTTCGGGCTTTCGGCTTCCAACAGGCGGTCCACCAGTTGCGGGTCGTTGATTTCTCCCGTCTGGTAGGTCTGGGTCCGGTCTCCGTCTTCGGCCACGGTGAAGTAAATCTGGTTGTTCTTGATCATGACCTCCTTGATTTTCCCTTCCTCCATCTTTCCGATGAAGGTGCCATAGTCCGTTACGTTTATTTTCCGGTTGGTCAGGTTGGGGAAGATGAGCCAGTTCAGGAACAGGACAATCAGGATTCCCCACAGGAAGCCCATGAAGGGGTTCCCTTTGGGGCGTGCTGGTTTTGTACGTTTGGTTTCATAGAATATCCGCTTCTGGTTTTACGGGCAAAGATCGGCAGCCGGGGGCGGAGGGGCGTAACCCGAACCGCCGGAAAAATGTGCAAGACTTCGCAGATTTGCCCAATTTCTCTTTCCGTGAAATTTTTTTGCCCGATTATTAGGATGGAATCGGGAATAATTGTACTTTTGTGACCGCATTCAGCCATGCACCCATAGTTCAATGGATAGAATAATGGATTCCGGTTCCATCGATTGGGGTTCGACTCCCCATGGGTGTACCACCGCACAGTCACCGGCAGCCGCTCAGGTCGCGCGGTGATTTTTTTGTTTTCCCCATGGATGCCAGGCCGTTTCCGATGATTTCCGGAGCGGCCTGGCGTCATTTTTTTTGGGGTATAGGGGCTCCGCAAACGGGTTTTTTTGTTTTTGCGCAAATTTATTTGTAAATAATTTTAGTATGTTTGCCTACATAAAGTTTTTTTTCTTAATTTTACTACCGAATTTGGAATATTATGAAAAATACGTCACATCGGTTTGGATTCGTTGGGTAAACGGAGAGGCGTCTTTGATAATATCCCGATTTTGAATCAGCTAAATTTAAACGAGAGAGATATGTGGAAAAGAAGCATCATGGCCTGGGTGTGTGGTCTGACGGCAGCCTGTGTATGGGGAGCCGCCGACGGACAGCCGCAGACTGTGGCATTGACCCAAGGTTGGGAATTTTCGAAAGAGGGCGCGGAGGAATGGCTTCCGGCCCAAGTACCGGGTACGGTACATCAGGACCTGATGAACCAGGGAAAGCTGGAGAATCCGTTTTTCGGCATGAATGAGGAAAAAGTGCAGTGGGTGGAGAAAGAGAACTGGCTGTACCGTACCGTATTCCAGGTGGACTCGGCACAACTGGCGCGCGGTGCCGCGGAACTGCGTTTCGAAGGACTGGACACGTATGCCGATGTGTACTTGAACGGTTCGCTGTTACTGAAATCGGACAACATGTTTGTAGGATATACGCTGCCGGTGAAGCCGGTGCTGCGGAAAGGAGAGAACCGGCTGATGATCCGGTTCCGCTCGGCCGTGAACGAGACGCTGCCCCAGTGGGAAAGCGATGGGTTCAACTATCCGGCCGATAACGACCATGCGGAAAAGCGGGTCAGTGTGTACAGCCGCAAGGCTCCGTATTCCTACGGTTGGGACTGGGGAATCCGGCTGGTGACTTCCGGCATCTGGCGGCCGGTGAAGCTGGTCTTCTACGACGATGCCCGCATCGATGACTATTACGTGCGTCAGCAGGCTATCAGCGAGCAGGAGGCACGGCTGGAGAACCAGTTGGAAGTGACCAATGTCACCGATAAGGAACAGCAGGCGGTAGTCCGTATTGACTATTCCTGCAAGGGGGTGGAAAAGACTTTGGAACAGACGGTCAGTTTGGCTCCCGGAAAGAACCGCATCTGCTTGCCGCTGGTCATCGACCAGCCGCATCTGTGGATGCCGAACGGCTGGGGAGAACCGGCCCTGTATGACTTTACGGCTTCCGTAACGGTGAACGGCCGTGAAGTGGCCTCGCAGAAGGAACAGATCGGTCTGCGCAGCATCCGTGTCGTGAAGGAAAAGGACAAGGACGGAGAATCCTTCTATTTCGAAGTGAACGGAAAGCCGCTGTTCGCCAAGGGGTCGAACATGATTCCGAACGACGCCCTGCTGCCGAACGTGACGGCGGAACGCTATGCCCGCCTGATGGAAGACGTGCAGCGGTCGAACATGAACCTGATCCGTGTGTGGGGAGGCGGTATCTACGAAGACGACAAATTCTATGAAGAAGCCGACAGACACGGTATCCTCGTCTGGCAGGACTTCCTGTTTGCCTGTACCACGTATCCGCACGACCCGACTTTCCTGAAACGGGTGGCCGAAGAGGCGGCATACAACATCAAGCGTCTGCGCAACCACGCTTCGCTGGCCATGTGGTGCGGGAACAATGAAATCTACGAAGGGATGCGCTACTGGGGATGGAAAGAGAAATACACTCCCGAAATCTATGCCGAGATGACCCGGGGCTACGATGTGCTGTTCCGGCAACTGCTGCCGTCCCTCGTCAAGGAACTGGATCCGGACCGTTTCTACATGCACGGTTCGCCGTACGAAGCCAACTGGGGACGTCCGGAAAGCTGGAAGATAGCCGACAGCCACAACTGGGGGACCTGGTACGGACAGAAACCTTTCGAAAGCTTCGATACGGAGATTCCGCGTTTCATGAGCGAGTACGGTTTCCAGGCTTTCCCGGAGATGAAGACCATCCGGACCTTTGCCGAACCGAAGGACTATGCCCTGGAATCGGAGGTGATGAACGCCCACCAGAAGAGTACCATCGGGAATTTCCTGATTCAGAAGACGATGGCCCTGTATTACAAGGTGCCCCAGAAGTTCGAGGACCTGGTGTATGTGGGACTGGTGCTGCAAGGACAGGGCATGCGTCACGGCATGGAGGCCCACCGCCGCAACCGCCCGTACTGCATGGGCTCGCTGGCCTGGCAGTTGAACGACAGTTGGCCGGTGGTATCGTGGTCGTCTATCGACTATTACGGCAACTGGAAGGCCATGCAGTATCAGACCCAACGGGCTTTTGCCCCCGTGCTGGTGGATGCCATCAAGGAAGGCGAGGATTTGTGCTATTACCTGATGTCGGACAAGCTGACGGACGAAGACGTGACCCTGAACCTGGAACTGATGGATTTCGACGGCAAGGTTTACAGCAAGCGGAAGATAGACGGAAAACTGCCGGCCAATACCTCGCTGCTCCTTGCCAAGGAGAACTGGGAACAGGAACTGCAGGGACGGCCGGCCGCCACTTCGCTCATGCACATGGTGCTGAAGAACAAGCGGGGAGAGGTGCTGTCCGATGAAATCTATTACTTCGCCTACGCGAAAGACCAGCAGTTGCCCAAGGAAGGACTCAGCTATCAGGTGAAGGAGAAAAACGGCAAGTGTGAGGTGACGCTCAAGGCCAGGAAACTCATGCGCGACATCTTCCTCGAAATACCGGAACAGGGAGCCCGTTTCTCCGACAATTTCTTCGACCTGCTGCCCGGACAGCAGAAGAAGGTGGTCATCGACTTGCCGGACGGCCGCCCGCTGAAGGACGTACAACTGACCGTACACACCATCAACGCGTTGAATTAACTCGGAAGAGGGGCCTGGGGAACCGGAAACCTTGTCAGCGATTAACGATTAACAATTAATTATTAACTATTATACAAGTATCATGAAAACATCAATCAAATCAACCCTGTGGGGACTGTCGTTGGCCAGTCTGCTGATGACCGGATGTTCGTCCGCCCCCACCGTTGTGGCCGACTATGAGGTAGTACCGGCCCCGTTGCAGATTACTACCGCCCAGCAGTCGCCGTTCGTACTGAAGAGCGGAGCCGTCATCGGCTATCCTGCCGGCAATGCCAAGATGCAGAAGAACGCCGAATTCCTGGCCGCTTTCCTGAAAGACCAGACCGGTATGGTGCTGAAGACCGCCGAGGGGGAAGGGGACATTACCCTTCAGTTGGGCATGCAGGACGAGAATCCGGAAGCCTATCAGTTGAAGGTGAACAGCGACGGCATCGTCATTTCGGCTCCGAGCGAAGCAGGGGTATTCTACGGAATCCAGACCCTGCGCAAGTCTGTGTCCGCCGCTCCGGACAGTCAGGTGGAATTCCCGGCTGTAGAAATTGTGGACAAGCCACGTTTCGGCTACCGCGGCATGATGCTGGATGTGGGCCGTCATTTCTTCTCGATGGATGAACTGAAGACGTACATCGACATGCTGGCCCTGCATAACATCAACCGCTTCCACTGGCACCTGTCGGAAGACCAGGGATGGCGTATCGAAATCAAGAAATATCCGAAGCTGACCGAAATCGGTTCACAGCGCAAGGAAACGGTCATCGGCCGTAACTCCGGCAAATACGACGGCAAGCCTTACGGTGGTTTCTATACCCAGGAACAGGCCAAGGAAATCGTACAGTATGCGGCAGACCGCTACATTACCGTCATTCCGGAAATCGACCTGCCGGGACACATGCAGGCTGCACTGGCCGCTTATCCGGAACTGGGTTGTACCGGCGGTCCGTATGAGGTATGGACCCAGTGGGGCGTTTCGGACAACGTACTGTGTGCCGGAAACGACCAGACCATCCAGTTCACCAAGGACGTACTGGCCGAAATCATCCAGATTTTCCCGTCGGAATACATCCACGTAGGGGGTGACGAGTGTCCGAAGGTGAAGTGGGAAACCTGTCCGAAGTGTCAGGCACGCATCAAGGCCCTGGGCTTGAAATCGGACAAGCAGCATACCAAGGAGGAACGTCTGCAGAGCTACGTGATTCATGAAGCCGAAGAGTTCCTGAACGCCAACGGCCGTCAGATGATCGGTTGGGACGAAACGCTGGAAGGCGGTCTGGCTCCGAACGCGACAGTCATGTCCTGGCGTGGTGAAGGCGGCGGTATCGAAGCGGCCAAGCAGAAACATGACGTGGTGATGACTCCGAACACCTACCTGTACTTTGACTATTACCAGACGAAGGATGTAGACGGCGAACCGTTGGCCATCGGCGGTTACCTGCCTATGGAACGTGTATACAGCTACGAACCGATGCCGCAGTCGCTGACTCCGGAAGAACAGAAATACATCATCGGTGTGCAGGCCAACCTGTGGACGGAATACATTCCGGACTTCAAGCAGGTACAGTACATGGTATTGCCGCGTATGGCTGCCCTCTGCGAATCACAGTGGTGCGCTCCGGAAAAGAAGAACTACGACGAATTCCTGAGCCGTATCATTCCGCTGGTCAACATCTACAAGCAGAAAGGCTGGACCTACGCTACCCATATCTTCGATGTGATGCTGGAACTGAAGCCAAATACAGAGAAAGGTACCTTGGATGCAGTGGCACGTACTATCGATAATGCTCCTATCCATTATACATTGGACGGTTCAGAACCGGGAGCTTCTTCACAGCTTTATAATGGAGTGGTACAGATTGATAAACCTTGTATCTTGCGTACAGTAGCTGTTCGTCCGGAAGGAAATTCACGTATGACTACCGATACCATTTTCTTCAGTAAATCGTCTATGAAACCTATTACCATGTTGCAACCTATTAACAAGCAGTATGAATTTACTGGCGCAACAGTGTTGGTAGATGGTATGACAGGTAACCACAACTATAAGACCGGTCGTTGGATTGCTTTCTATAAGAATGATATGGAGGCCGTTATCGACCTGAAGGAACCGACTGAAATCAGTTCACTTGTCTTACATACTTGTGTGGAAAAGGGTGATTGGGTATTCGATGCACGTGCTATCAAGGTATTCGTATCGGATGATAACAAGACTTTCAAGGAAGTGGCCTCTGAAACTTATCCGGCCATGAAGGAAACAGATCCGAACAAGATTTATACTCATGAATTGAAGTTTACTCCGGTAAAGGCTCGTTATGTAAAGGTGTTTGCACAGCCTGAACATAGTATTCCAAGCTGGCACGGAGGTAAGGGAAATCCGGGATTCCTGTTTGTAGATGAACTGATTCTGAATTGATGAACGTATGAAACTGAAAAGAATATTTGTAGCTATGTTGCTGTGTACATCATTGTACACAGCAACAGCTGTTGTTGCAGATACCCGTCCGGAACTGACTCCGGTTCCGTCGGAACTGGTGATGCAGCAAGGTGAGTTTGAGTGGAAGGATAACACTTCCTTGTGGATAGACGCTCCGCAAGCAGATAAGCAGATATTGGCTGATTATCTGCATGCATCCGGCCTGAAACTGAAGGCAGCCAGGAAGGAGGCCAGCAAACAGCAGGTGGTGCTGAAGGTGGTTCCGGCCATCGAGGGGATGACCTCGCCGGAAGGCTATCGGCTGACGGTGACTCCGAAGAAGGTGGAAATCACGGCGCTTTCCGGTGCCGGACTCTTTTACGGCGTACAGTCGCTGCTGCAGTTGGAAGGGCAGTACGGCACCCAGCTTCCTGCCCTCGCCATCAAGGACGAGCCGCGTTTCCCGTACCGGGGAATGATGCTGGACGTTTCCCGTCATTTCTTCGACAAGGAATTCGTGAAGAAACAGATGGACATCCTTTCCTATTACAAGATCAACCGCCTGCACCTGCATCTGACGGATGCGGCCGGCTGGCGCATCGAAATCAAGAAGTATCCGCGGCTGACCCAGTTTGCTGCCTGGCGTCCGCAGGCGGTATGGAAAGACTGGTGGAACGGCGACCGCAAGTACTGCGAGGAGAACGACCCGCAGGCAAAGGGCGGTTACTATACCCAGGATGACATTCGCGAACTGGTGGCCTACGCGCAGCAGCATTACATCACGCTGATTCCGGAAATCGAGATGCCTGCCCACTCGGAAGAGGTACTGACCGCTTATCCGGAACTTTCGTGTACCCACGAACCGTACAAACAGGCGGATTTCTGTATCGGCAACGAGAAGACTTACGAGTTCCTGGAAAATGTGCTGCTGGAAGTGATGGACCTGTTCCCCTCGAAATACATCCATGTAGGGGGAGATGAGGCCGGAAAGGCATCGTGGAAGACCTGTCCGCTCTGCCAGGCCCGTATGAAGGAAGAAGGGCTGAAGGACGTGAACGAACTGCAGAGTTACCTGATTCACCGCATGGAACGTTTCCTGAACAGCCACGGCCGTAACCTGCTGGGCTGGGATGAAATTCTGGACGGCGGTCTGGCTCCGAACGCGACGGTGATGTCCTGGCGCGGTACCGAGGGGGGCCTGAAGGCGGTGGATGCCGGTCATCATGCCATCATGAGCCCGGGTGAATTCTGCTACCTGGACGGCTATCAGGATGCGCCGTATTCACAGCCCGAAGCCATCGGCGGTTACCTTCCGCTCCAGAAGGTATACAGCTATAACCCGGTGCCGGACACGCTGTCGGCCGACAAGGTACAGCTCATTTCTGGAGTACAGGGAAATCTGTGGACAGAATATATTCCGACTCCGGAACATGTGGAATATATGATTTATCCACGTATGATGGCTATTGCCGAAGTGGGATGGTCGGCTCAGGCCAATCGTTCGTGGGACGATTTTCACGGACGTGCGTTGAAGATTGTAGAAGAACTGAAGCAAAAAGGCTATCATCCATTTGATTTAAGTAAGGAAATCGGTAACCGTAAAGAAGCTCAGCAACCTATCGAACATCTGGGACTTGGTAAAAAAGTAACTTATAATGCTCCGTATTGGGAGAACTACCCGGCAAACGGTGAAAAGACTTTGACTGATGGACTTCGCGGAGGCTGGAACTACAACGACAGGTTGTGGCAGGGATTTGTCACCAAGAATCGTGTGGATGTAGTTGTTGATTTGGAAAAGGTGACAGACATCCATTCTATAGCTGCTGATTTCATGCAGATTTGTGGCCCAGAGGTATTTATGCCTGCTCAGGTGATTATTTCAGTTTCTGAAGATGGGAAGAACTACACTCAGTTGGCCGACTTGAAGCATGAAGTGGTACGTGACGATGCTGTTACTTTCAAGAATTTCGGTTGGACTGGTTCTACCAAAGCCCGTTATGTTCGTTATCAAGCCTTGGCAAGCGATAAATTCGGTGGGGTATTGTTTACGGATGAGATCGTGATTAAATGATGTGTTGATTGAAGACAATAGAGTCAGCTGTTAAGGATTAAAGATTGGATAGGAAACTTTGATGATTGATGATAGATTAGCCAACTGACTCGTTAACTTGTTATTTTGTCAACTTAAATTTTTTAAATAGAAAGTATGAAACAATCCAAATTTATATTACTGAGTGCTGCACTGACAGCTTTTCTTTCCGTATCTGCTCAGGAACAGCCGGTGGATTACGTTAATCCGTTTGTCGGTACGACAAATTATGGAACAACTAATCCGGGTGCCGTGCTTCCACAGGGTATGATGTCGGCCACTCCGTTCAATGTTATGGGGTCTGATTTAAACAAGTATGATAAGGACAAACAGTGGTGGTCTACTCCTTATGATGTGACGAACAAATATCTTACCGGTTTTTCGCATGTTAATCTGAGCGGAGTAGGGTGTCCGGATATGGGATCTCTGTTGTTGATGCCTACTACCGGTGAATTGAATGTCAATTATCGTCAGTATGGTAGTGAATATACTGATGAGGAAGCTACACCAGGTTATTATAAAAATAAGCTATCCAAGTATAATATTCAGTGCGAAATGACGGCTACGTTGCATACTAGCCGTGCACGTTTTACGTTCCCGGCTGGTCAAAGTAATATCCTTTTGAACTTGGGGGAAGGTTTGACTAACGAGAGTGGTGCTTCCATGCGTTTTGTGAACGACTGCGAAATAGAGGGTTCCAAGTTGCTCGGTACTTTCTGCTATAATCCACAGGCGGTTTTCCCTATTTATTTTGTCATGCGAATCCATAAAACTCCGGAAAAACGGGGATATTGGAAAAAGCAGCGTCCAATGCAGGGACCTGAAGCTGAATGGGATGCTGATGCCGGAAAGTATAAGCTTTATACCAATTATGGTCGTGTGATGAGTGGTGATGATATCGGTGCCTGGTTTACTTTTGATACTCAAGCCAATGAAACATTGGAAGTTAGTATCGGTGTGTCGTTTGTCAGTATTGAAAATGCCCGTCTGAATCTGGAAACAGAACAACCAGTGGGTACAACATTTGATAAACTGCGTGCTGATGCCCGTGCTAAATGGAACGATGATTTGAGTCGTATTCTGGTAGAAGGTGGAACAAAGGAACAGAAAGGAGTTTTCTATACGGCTTTGTATCATGCGATGATTCATCCGAATCTCTTACAGGATGTGAACGGACAATACCCGATGATGGAAAGTGACTCTATTCTGACTACAACTCATAACCGTTATACGGTATTCTCTCTGTGGGATACTTATCGGAATGTGCATCAGTTGATGACTTTGGTTTATCCGGAACGTCAGATGGATATGATACGTACTATGATGGGAATGTATCAGGAGCACGGTTGGTTTCCAAAGTGGGAATTGTATGGACGTGAGACATTGACGATGGAAGGCGATCCGAGTATTCCGGTTATCGTGGATTCCTGGATGAAGGGTTTACGTGATTTCGATATCAATTTGGCTTACGAAGGTATGTATAAATCGGCCACGACTCCGGGTAAGGATAATCTGATGCGTCCGGATATTGATGAATATATCAAACGTGGTTATTGTCCGATGGAATCACAGTATGACAATTCTGTATCGCATGCATTGGAATATTATATTGCGGACTACTCTTTGTCAACATTGGCAAAGGCATTGGGAAAGAAGGAAGATGCAAAAATGTTCTATGACCGTTCGATGGGGTATAAACATTATTATTGCAAGGAATTCGGTACACTTCGCCCGATTCTGCAAACCGGTGAGTTTTATTCTCCGTTTGATCCGTTGCAAGGGGCTAATTTTGAACCGAGTCCAGGCTTCCACGAAGGTAATTCATGGAACTATACTTTCTATGTGCCTCACGATGTAAAGGGGTTAGCCAAACTGATGGGAGGTCAGAAAAAGTTTGTTGATAAGTTGCAGATGGTGTTCGACAAGAATTACTATGATCCTGCCAACGAACCGGATATTGCTTATCCGTATCTGTTCAGTTACTTCAAAGGTGAAGAATGGAGAACTCAAAAGCTTGTGAAAGAACTGCTAGCCAAACATTTTACTACTCAACCGAATGGATTACCAGGTAATGAAGATACAGGTACCATGTCTTCGTGGGCTATTTTCAGTATGATGGGCTTCTATCCGGATTGTCCGGGAGTTCCTGAATATACCTTTACATTGCCTACTTTCGATAAGGTAACCATCAAACTGGATCCTGCTTATTGGGGAGCCGACAAACTGGTTTTGAAGAAAGAAGGTGGTGATGGTTATATCAAAGAAATCCGTTTGGGAGATAAGAAATCTTCTTCTTATCGGATTACTCATGAAAATCTGATAAAGGCAGGAGAAATTACTTTTGTCTGTGAATAATCATCTTTTTCTATAGATGGAAAGCCATTTCCGACAATTACCGGTGATAGTCCGGGGTAATCGGAAATGGCTTTCTTTTTTCTGCCGGTCGAAGTAAAAGAAGGAACTGGTGGTAAGGGGAGAAAACTCTTCTGCTTTTCTGTTTCTCAACTTCCGATTCTGACAGGAATTTTTTATTTTTGCAAGAAGAGGCTACCTGACAGACTGATTGGTAGCTAATAAGACAGTATCATCTTTTAACGAATAGATTATGAATTATACTTTTGAAATCTGTGCCAATTCGGCTGAAAGTTGTGTCGCTGCGCAGCAGGGAGGTGCGCACCGTGTAGAACTCTGTGCTTCGATGCCTGAAGGAGGAACAACTCCATCTTGGGGCGAAATCAAGCTTGCCCGGAAATTGATTGATATTCGTTTGCATGTCATTATCCGTCCGCGTGGAGGTGATTTCCTTTATTCTCCGTTAGAAGTGGATATTATGGAAGAAGATATCCGTATGGCTCGTGAAGCTGGAGCTGATGGCGTAGTCTTTGGTTGTCTGACACCGGACGGAGAATTGGATATGCCGGTTATGCAACGTTTGATGAAGGCTGCAGAAGGTATGTCTGTTACTTTTCACCGTGCTTTTGATTATGTGGCACATCCGGACGAAGTACTGGAGCAGTTGGTAGAATTGGGAGTAAACCGTATTCTGACTTCTGGTCAGCAACCTTCTGCACCACAGGGAGCCGAACTTCTGTCACAGTTGGTAAAGCAGGCTGCCGGTAGAATTATCATCATGCCGGGGTGCGGAGTGAATGAGTCGAACATTGCGGAACTGGCCCGAAAGACAGGTGCTTCTGAATTCCATTTCTCTGCCCGTGAAAACAGAGAAAGCCGGATGCAGTTACGCAACCCGGCTTTGTCTATGGGAGGAGCGGTTCAGATAGACGAGTACAGTCATCCGGTTACAACCCCGGAACGTGTACGCCGTACCATCGAATCACTTACAGTCCTTTGATGACATGAATCATCTGTTCACCTAATCCGATGGTGTATCCGTGTGATTCGAATACTACCCGGTTGAAGGTGTCACCGATAATGAATACAGGGAGCTGGCCTCCGTGGGTCAGCTTCATGTTTTCAGCTATCATTTTCCGCATGCTACCATCTGTATCGATACCGAATGTAATGTTCGACGGCAAATTCGGGAAATTTTTCTTGTCGAATTTCTTATAAGCTTCCTCACTGGTAAACAACAGAATCATTCCACGGCCCCATTTTTCGAAATCTTCTTTCTTCAGCTGGATGTCTTTCAACGCATGGTTGGTCGGTTCTTCGCCTACTCCCAAAATACCTACAATGAAATAGCCACGGCCGGCTGTATTCAGGATGGTTGTTTCCGTGCCGTCCAACAGGTGGAACTTCGCCTCGGAATTGACATTACCAATAACACGGATTTCTTCGGCGTTGTCGCGCATCACCAGATCGATAGTGGTAGTTTTTCCTTCTTCGATAGTGAAGCAGGTGACATTGCTCAATACACCGCCATCGGCCATACGGCTACCCGTTACCAGCAGATAATAGCCGGCTTCCATGTTGGTCCCTTGCTTGAACAGTGATTCCCAAGTAGCGTCTTCCGGATAGTTCAGCAAACGGAAGCTACCGTTATCGAATTTAGAGATACTGAAATGTACATAGTATTTCGGATTGGCCAGACGGGTTATCGGTTTATAGTTCATTTTTAACATCCCCTCTGCTGTATGCTTTACAGTGGCGTTGTCAAAGTCTACATGAACAGGTTTTTCTTCGCCGATACGGTAATAGATATTTCCGGTTACAGCGTCTTTCCACGCAGCGATTTCCATACTTCGTGCTACTGCTACAAAGAAGATTTCACGTGATTTGGTATCGGTAATGCGAGCTTTCCATACTCCTATCGGAGATGTTACTGTTGACATGGTGTTCAGATCATTGCGAATAATCAGGCTATCTTTACACCAGTTGACCAGTTCTTGTGGATTCTGTTTGAATTTGGCTTGTAAATCGGTTGGAATTGCTTGCTGCAGGTAGGAGCGGTAGGGTGTCAGTAATTCATTCTCAATACGTGGCGCAAGTACTTCGGTTACACTGGCTGAGTCGCTGGTCTGGTACAGGTGGTCTTCCAGGACGCTGCAAGGAGTATCGCGCAGGTCTTTGTCGGACAAGGTGCCCAGCAAGGCCAGGGCTCTTTCGCCCATGTTCTTGGCTTGCGCGTTCTGCAGGAAGGTCTGGATATCCTGGTGGTTTCCTCTCGACTTGATCAGGAAGGCAATGACAGCCGCAGATTTATCCTTGAACGAGTCAGCAAAAGCCTGCAGCGATGCTTCGGTAGGGAAGGTAGCCTCATACGCATGGCGGATAGAGTCTTCGTGGGCCATGCGGGCAGAGTTGGCCTGGCGCTGTTCGGGGGTGACAGTCGGAATCTTGGCATTTTCTGCCGGAGGAACAATGTCGACGGTCATATCCACCGGAGTGCCTTCGGTCTTGTCCATTACGACCACCACGTTCTTGTCTTTGCCGAACGATACTTTCTGGATGCCGTACTGGCCGTTGGCGGAAGCGAAAATCAGCATGTCTCCCAATCCGGCAGACAGCGAAGTGTGTCCGCCTTCGTCGCAGGTTCTTTTGGCTACGGTGAAGTATTCGGCATAGTTGTATACCTTGAACTCGACGTTGGCGCCGCTTACCGGCTGCTGGTCTTTATCGACAACGGTAACGTCCACCTTGGCGCTGGTGGCATAGTTGTCGATGATGTTGATTTCGGTGAAGTTGGCAGTCTGCTGCATCACGTCTTCCGGTCCGTCGTAAGCGCCGAATACCTTGGTGTGCATCAGCATACCGCGGCTGGCGGGAGCGTTGAACCAGCCCAAATCCAGTACCGGTTCCGGTTCGCAGGCACCCAGGAAATGCCACTGTCCGTCTACCCAGGCTTCTACCCAGGCGTGGTTGTCGTCGGTGTGTGCCCAGCGCGGTGTATATACCTGGCGTGCCGGAATACCTACCGAACGCAGTGCGGCTACCAGGAAGGTGGATTCCTCGCCGCAACGGCCGTAGGCAGTCTTGACTGTAGCCATCGGGGCGCTGGTACGGATATCGGTAGGCTGGTATACCACCTTTTCATGGCACCAGTGGTTCACCTCCAGTACGGCATCGAGCATGGACAGGTCCTTTACACGGGGCCACAGTTCCTTGCTGAATACCTCGCGTGCATTGTCCAGGTTTTCGTTGTTGACCCGGATGGGCAAGACGAAATGACGGAATATCAGGTCAGGAATGGTCTTTCCCCAGGAACTTTCCTTGCGGAGCTGGAGGGACTGGCGTACGTTGTTCAGGTAGAATTCGCCTGAATAGTCGGCGATGTCGCCCGGAGTCATATACGCATACAGGAACATCAGCGCTTCCCGTTCCGGGGTAGTCAGCTGTGAATCGAAGACGGCAAACAGGTTCCCCTGGTTCAGGATGTCCTTCTTTGCCTGGAAGTCGGTCTCGACTTTTGCGCGGTAGTCCGTTTCTTTCAGGAAATGTTCAGACGTGCAGCTGAACAGGCTCAACGAAAGAATCAGTGTCGCGCAACAAAGGATTTGTTTCATCATAGTGTTGTTGTTTGAGTTTTGAAATTTGATCAGGTACAGGATATCCGCCGGTTTCAGTCCCTTGTTCCGTGGGGGCCGGGCGGATAAGGAAGTTAAAAAAACGCCTTGAGCTTCGGTGTGAAACGTCAAGGCGTTTTCTGGGAATATTACGTCATCTCATCAGATGGGTACGTATTCTACAAAGGCTTCCATCGCTTCGTAGCAGGCCAGACCCAGGTGGTCGTACAGCGAGGCGGTACCCCGGTTGCGGTCTTCGCTGCGTTGCCAGAACAGACGTTCGTCGTTGCCCAGGAACGGCGCGCTTTCCATCTGCGACTGGTGCTTCAGGATGGAGTTCCGTTTGGCACGCAACTCTTCCGGGCTCAGCGGAACGGCCATCTCGATGTTCTCGATTTCCCATTCGGCCCAGGCTCCGCGGTACATCCAGATGCGGCAGTCCTTCAGCCATTCGGCACCGGCGTTCTTTTCCTCGTCGATGGCGGCGAAGACGGCGTCGGTACATACACGGTGTGTGCCGTGCGGGTCGGCCAGGTCGCCGGCCACATAAATCTGGTGCGGCTGGATTTCGCGCAACAGGTTCTGTACGATTTCCACATCGGCTTCGCTGATCGGATTCTTTTCAATCTTACCGGTTTCATAGAACGGCAAGTCCAGGAAGTGGCAGCGCTTCAGCGGGATGTTGTTGTACGTACAGGCCGTACGTGCTTCACCGCGGCGAATCAGTCCCTTGATGGTCAGAATCTCGCGTGAATCCATGTCGCTTTCCTTCTTGTTGGCAAAGAATTCCTTGATTTCGGCGTATTTCTTCACGATGACTTCGTCCTTGCTGTCGGCGAAGAGCTGGTTGAATCCGTTGATGAAGTGCATGAAGCGGGTCACTTCCTCGTCACCTACGGCAATGTTTCCGGAAGTCTCGTAAGCCACGTGTACTTCGTGTCCCTGCTGAACCAGGCGGCGGAGCGTACCTCCCATGGAGATTACGTCATCGTCCGGGTGCGGAGAGAAGATGATGACCCGTTTCGGGAACGGTTTCGCGCGTTCGGGACGATAGGTATCGTCGGCGTTCGGCTTTCCGCCCGGCCATCCGGTGATGGTATGTTGCAGGTCGTTGAAAATCTTGATGTTCACGTTGTAGGCAGAGCCGTATAAGGCCAGCAGTTCGCTCAGGCCGTTTTCGTTGTAATCCTTGTTCGTCAGCTTCAGGATAGGCTTGTTGAGCAACTGGCACAGCCAGACAATGGCGCTGCGGATGAGCTTGTCGTTCCATTCGCAGTGAGTGACCAGCCACGGGCGCTGGATGCGTGTCAGGTGAGCGGCTGCAGACAGGTCGATGCATACGGTCGCGTTGTTGTGCAACTGCAGGAACGATGCCGGCAGAGAATCGGACACCTTGTCTTCGACGGCGCTCTTGATGATGTCTGCCTTGTCTTCTCCCCATGCCAGCAGGAATACCTTGCGGGCCTGGAGGATGTTGTGGATACCTAACGTGATGGAGCAGGGAGGCAGGTTGTCGATGCCCAGGTTACGCGATGCTTCGGCCTTGGACGTGGCGTCCACCAGAATCAGCCGGGTGGTGGTGTTCAGGTTGGAGCCCGGTTCGTTCATGGCGATGTTTCCTTCGCGTCCGATGCCCATCACCAGTATGTCGATGCCTCCGTAGGTCTGGATGCGCTGTTCGTACAGCCGGCAGTGTTCCAGTACCGCTTCCTGCGGGATGTTACCGTTGAGGGTGAATACATTCTGCGGGTCGATGTCCACCAATGACAGGAACTGTCTGCTCAAGTGGCTGAAACTGCCTTCGTGGCCTTCGGCGAGGGGGTAGAATTCATACAGGTTGAATACAACCACGTTGCGGAAGCTTACGCCTTCGTCCTTGTGGCGGCGTACCAGTTCCGTGAAGAGCGGACGCAACGACGCTCCGGTGCCCAAGGCTACGGTACAGAATTTTCCTTCTTTCTGCCGGTCCTGGATTTTCGCCACGATTTCGTCGGCAATCTGCTGTACGCCTTCTTCCGGAGTTTCATAGATATTGGTCGGGACTTTCTCGCAACGGGTCAGTACCGAGCGTTCCACCGCGTTTTCCGGACGGTAGTAGCGTGGAGAAACCCTGTTCAGTGATATCTGAGAGCTTAAGTTAGTTCTCATAGAGGATGTTTGTTTTTAAAGGTTGTTTTTTTCGATGTCTTTGAAGTACTTGTATGTACCTACTTTCAGTTCGTCTGTAGCGGCTTCGTCACAAACGATGATGCCGTGCTGGTGCATCTGCAGGGCGCTGATGGTCCACATCTGAGTGATACCGCCTTCTACGGCATGCTGCAAGGCGCGGGCCTTGTTGTGACCGTTGCAGATAATCAGTACTTCCTTGGCTGACAATACGGTTCCTACACCTACGGTCAAGGCTGTCTTAGGCACCTTGTTCACGTCGTTTTCGAAGAAACGGGAGTTGGCGATGATGGTATCTGTAGTCAGTGTCTTTACACGGGTGCGTGATGATAAAGAAGAACCCGGTTCGTTGAAGGCGATGTGGCCGTCGGGACCGATACCGCCCAGGAACAGGTCGATGCCACCGAATTTTTCGATTTCCTTTTCGTAGTTGGCACATTCGGCTTCCAGGTCGGCTGCGTTACCGTTCAGGATGTGGATGTTTTCCTTGCAGATATCGATGTGGTTGAAGAAGTTGTTGAACATGAAAGAGTGGTAGCTTTCCGGATGTGATTCCGGCAGACCCACGTATTCGTCCATATTGAAAGTAACGACATGCTGGAATGAAACAACCCCTTTTTTGTTCAATTCTATTAACGCTTTATACATGCCCAGCGGAGAAGAACCGGTAGGAAGACCCAGTACGAACGGTTTCTCTTTGGTAGGATTTGCCTGGTTGATTTTTTTTGCTACGTAGTTGGCAGCCCAATTGGAGAGTGCCTGATAGTCAGGTTCAATGATAAGTCTCATAATAATTCGGGTTTTTAGTTAATAATATTTTTGATGTAAATCCTTGATATCTGAATTGTAACGAAATATCTTTCTGCAAATATATCAAGATTATAACAGAAAGGCAAATAAAAAAAACGTTTTTTCTCGTTTGGTTTTTAAAAAAAACTATTATATTTGTGACAATTAATGTAAAATTTAAAATTAAGTATGGGACAGGCTTTATTGGAAGAATTACGTAAGGGTAGCACTAAAAGTACGATGGTAAAGCGCCGTATTATTACTTATCTGATATGTAATGGCAAAGCGACGATTACAGACTTGGCCAAAGACATGGATTTGAGTGTACCTACCGTTACCAAATTCGTTGATGAGATGATTGAGGATGGTTATGTCCTCGATAACGGTAAGTTGGAGACCAGCGGAGGCAGGTATCCGAATCTCTATGGATTGTGTGCCGATGCGGCGTACTTTTTGGGGGTTGAAGTGGCCCGGGATTTCTATAGTATCGGTGTTTCCGATTTCCAGGGAAATATGTTGCACCAGATTTTGCGTGTCCCTTTCCAGCGTGAAAATACATTGGCCTGTGTAGACAGTCTGTGCAAGGCAATCAATGAATTTATCGACGGACATAAGCTGGACCGTTCCAAAATCATGAATGTGTGTGTCAGCTTGGCCGGCCGGGTGAACAGCGAGACAGGTTTCAGCTATAGTTTCTTTAAATTCGGGGATACTTCTTTGCGGGACCTCTTGATTGAACGGATCGGATTGCCCGTGGAAGTGGAAAACGACAGCCGTGTAATGGCCTACGGCGAATACATGCGTGGCGACTTCAAGGATGTGAAGAATCTGATTTATATCAACGCAGGCTGGGGATTGGGGATGGCCATCATCATCGACGGAAAACTGTATCGGGGAATGTCCGGTTTTTCCGGAGAATTCGGCCACAATTACGGCTACGACAACCAGCAGATTTGTCATTGCGGCAAGAAGGGCTGCATCGAAACGGAGGTTTCCTGCTCGGCTTTGTACCGGAAATTCATCGAGCGTCTGAAAAATGGAGAGAATTCCATTCTTTTGCGTGAGAAGAAAATCGAAGAAATTGAAATCTCTGATATCCTTTCGGCCATTAACCGGGAAGATGTGTTGGGTATCGAGCTGGTAGAAGAAATTGGAGGCGAATTGGGACGTCACATCGGTTGCCTGATCAATATTTTCAATCCGGAACTGGTGGTGATCGGCGGAGACCTGTCGAAAGCCGGCGGTTATCTGTTGCATCCGGTGATTGCCGCCATCCGTAAGTATACCCTGAACTTGATGTACCGGGATTCGGATATCCTGTTGGCCAAACTTCAGGACGATGCCAATGTGGTGGGTACCTGCCTGTTGGGACGTACGAACCTGTTTGCCGTTTAAAAATGTATTTCTCTCAGAGAAGAATGAAAGTAACAAATTGCCGTCAAGGGGTAGTTTGTTACTTTTATTCTTTGATTATCTGCCCTTATTTGAATAGGGTATGCAGTTCCTCCCAGTTCTCATTGAAGGCGGCCATGGAGGGGAAGAGGTAATCGGCTCCTTCGTCCAGCAGTACCTGGTCGGGTAACGGACCGGTGTTTACGGCGATGGTAAAGATGCCGGCGGCCACTCCCGCACGTACGCCCAGCGGGGCGTTCTCGATGACAATGGCTTCGTTGGCCTGGATATTGGCTTTCTTCAGCGCCATCAGGTAAGGTTCGGGGTTCGGTTTCCCGTATTTGACATCGAAGGCTGTCACCATCAGTTCCTGCTTGAAGATACCGGGATAAGCGTGGTTCAGCTTATCGAGCAGGGAGTGCTGTCCGGAACCGGTGACTACCATGGGGATTAATCCGTCCTGTTGGATTTTTTTCAGCACTTCCAGCGCTCCCGGCATGGGGAGGGCGACAGGCAGGCTGTTGAAGAGCTGGCTTTTGGTTTCGTAAATCTGTCTGATTTCTTCTTCGGTGGCCTCACAGCCTCGTTCGCGCTGGCTGACGATGTTGATGGTGGAAGCGCCGGTGCGTCCTTCGTGCATGTAAGCCTCTTCGCGGGTCATGTGCATGCCGTACTGCCGCATCGCTTCGTGCCAGGCAGTGGCGTGGTTCTTCATGGAATCGAAGAGTACCCCGTCCATGTCGAACAGAACGGCTTTCAGGTGGATGTGGGGGTGGTGACGGGTCGTTAAATACTGATTGATTGCTTCTTGAAACATGTTTAATGGAATCTGTAATGAATGGATGTCGCAAAAAAGATTGTCATTCAGCGCAGGTGTTCATGGAAGGCATGAAGGAATGCGCTGAATGACAATGAAAGCAGGTATTGCCTGCAGGCTTGCGTTCCTTGCAGGCAATCGGGAAGTCCTTATTTCTTCAGACGGGCCTGGATGGCTTCTGATTCTTTTTCGTATCCCGGCTTGTTCAGCAGGGCGAACATGTTCTTCTTGTAGGCTTCTACACCCGGCTGGTTGAACGGATTGACCTCGAGCAGGTAACCGCTGATACCGCAGGCTTTCTCGAAGAAGTAGATCAGCTGACCCAGGTAGTATTCGTTCAGTGCCGGAACGCTGATGCGCATGTTAGGTACACCGCCGTCTACGTGTGCCAACTGGGTTCCCAGTTCGGCCATCTTGTTCACTTCGTCTACCCGTTTGCCGGCCAGGAAGTTCAGGCCGTCCAGGTTCTCTTCGTCAGACGGAACGTGCAGTTCGTGGTTCGGAGTCTCTACCGATACGACTGTTTCGAAGATGGTACGTTCGCCTTCCTGAATCCACTGACCCATGGAGTGCAGGTCGGTCGAGAAGTCTACCGAGCTTGGGTAGATACCTTTGCCGTCTTTTCCTTCCGATTCGCCGTACAACTGTTTCCACCATTCCATGAAGTAGTGCAGTTTCGGCTGGAAGTTGACCAGAATTTCAATCTTCTTGCCGTTGCGGTACAGTTCGTTGCGGGTAGCGGCATACAGAGCGGCCGGGTTTTCGGTCAGGCTTTCTGCAGCGCATACCTCTTCCATCTTCCGGGCTCCGGCTACCAACTGGTCGATGTCGATGCCGGCTACGGCAATCGGCAGCAAGCCTACCGGTGTGAGTACAGAGAAGCGTCCTCCCACGTTATCCGGGATGATGAATGATTTGTAGCCTTCCTTGTCGGCAGTGACACGGGCAGCCCCTTTCTTGGCGTCGGTAACGGCTACGATGACTTTGCGGGCCATTTCTTTGCCGCGCTGTTCTTCGCACTGTTTCTTCAGCAGGCGGAAAGCCAGGGCTGTTTCTGTGGTAGTACCTGATTTGGAAATATTGATTACACCGAATTTCTTGTCTTTCAGGAATTCTGTCAGTTCGTACAGGTAATCTTCACCGATGTTGTGTCCGGCAAAAAGGATGGTCGGCTGGCCGGCTTTCTTTTCCTGTAACCACAGGAAGCTGTTCGACATGGCTTCGATGACTGCACGGGCACCCAGGTAGCTTCCGCCGATTCCGGCAACGATCACCACCTCGCAGTTCTCACGCAGTACCTGTGCGGTCGCTTTCAGGTCGTTCAGGTGTTCCTGTGTGATGGAAGAAGGCAGGTGCAGCCATCCCAGGAAGTCATTACCCAAACCCGTACCCTTTTCCAGAGTTTCCATACAAGCTTTTACGTTGGATTCGTAAGAAGCCAGCTTTTCTTTAGAGATGAAATCTAAAGTCTTTTCGATGCATAATTTAATATTTTCCATGTTATTCAATTAAAAATTAATCATTGACGATCAAACCTGTTTGTATTTCATTGAGCGCAGGACAGGGGAACCGGTTGTCGGTCCGAACGGATTCTTCTGTTTAGCAAACACGGTTGTCTGTTCTTTTGTTTACTGCAATCAATGGTTTTAATTGTTCATTATCGAAATGAATCAGTCAATAGCTTTATTTCAATCATCGGTGAAATCCGTTCATACAAGATGTTGTAGACAGCGTCTACTATCGGCATGTTGACGTGCAGGTGTTTGTTCAGCTCCTTGATACATTTGGTACCGTAATATCCTTCGGCAATCATCTCCATCTCTATCTGGGCGCTCTTGACCGAGTAGCCTTTTCCGATCATGGTTCCGAATACCCGGTTACGGCTGAAGTTGGAGTAGGACGTTACCAGCAGGTCGCCCAGGTAGGCCGAATCGTTGGTGCACCGGTCTACCGGATGAACGGTATTGAGGAAGCGGTTCATTTCCTGAATGGCATTCGATACGAGAACAGCCTGGAAGTTGTCTCCGTATTTCAGTCCGCTGCAGATTCCGGCAGCGATGGCATACACGTTCTTCAGTACCGAGGCATATTCGATGCCTGCTACGTCCGAATTGACCGAGGTCTTGATGTATTGACCCGTCAGTTGGCGGGCGAACATCTTGGCCTTCTCGATGTCTTTGCAACCGATGGTCAGGTACGACAGGCGTTCCAGGGCCACTTCTTCCGCATGGCAGGGTCCTGCCAGTACTGCGATGTTCTCCTCGGGAACCCCATACATCTTATGGAAATAATCAGAGACAATGAGGTTTTCATCCGGGACAATACCTTTGATGGCTGTTACTATGAACTTATCCTTGATTTTTGTCTTCAGCTTTTTCAGGTGGGTTTTCAGGTAGGGAGAGGGGGTTACGAAAATCAGGGTGTCCGATTCCCGTACTACCTTATTTATATCCGATGAGAAATTGATGCGCTTGATGTCGAAGCGCACGCTGGTCAGGTAAGCCGGATTGTGTCCGAGTCGCTTGAACTCTTCAATCCGGTCGTCACGCCGCATGTACCAGTTGATTGATTCAGCCTGGCCCAAGATAATCTTGGCGATTGCGGTAGCCCAACTTCCTCCACCCATGATGGCTATTTTTCCGGGTAATTTCATAAGAATCAACTATGAATGAAAAAATTAAAAGTCAAAGCGGAATCACGTTGCATTCCGCTTCTCCTTTTAATTCTGTCTCTTGTATCGATTAAATTTTCTGAATCCAGCCTGCCACTTCGTCTACGCTCGGGTTGGTCAGTTCCAGTTTGTATTTCTTGTTGACGCCACAGATATCCTGGTGCAGTTTCTGCGGGTTTACTTCTTTCATATCCGATACCAGATTGTAGCCGGCTTTCTGGATAACAGCTACCCAGGCTTCCGGAATACCCAGTTCCATGAATTTGGCCGGCGCGTCTTTCGGAGCGACTTTTTCCGGACGCATCTGCGGGAAGAACAATACTTCCTGGATGAAGGTCTTGCCGGTCATCAGCATGACCAGACGGTCGATACCGATACCGATACCGCTGGTAGGAGGCATACCGTATTGCAGGGCACGCAGGAAGTCCTGGTCGATGATCATGGCTTCATCGTCTCCCTTGTCGGCCAGTTTCATCTGCTCCTTGAAGCGTTCTTCCTGGTCAATCGGGTCGTTCAGCTCAGAGTAGGCGTTGGCCAATTCTTTTCCGTTTACCATCAGCTCGAAACGTTCGGTCAGACCCGGTTTGGAGCGGTGCATCTTGGTCAGCGGTGACATTTCTACCGGATAATCGGTGATGAAAGTCGGCTGGATGAAGCTGCCTTCGCAGAATTCGCCGAAGATTTCGTCAATCAGCTTGCCTTTACCCATGGTTTCATCGATTTCCATGTTCAGTTTCTGGCATACCTCGCGGATCTGTGCCTCGTCCATGCCGTTCAGGTCGTAACCGGTCTTTTCCTTGATGGCGTCCAGGATAGGCAGACGGCGGTAAGGAGCCTTGAAACTGATGACCTTTCCGTCGATTTCGCGTTCCGGTTTTCCGTTTACGGCGATGCAGACAGCCTCGAGCAGTTTCTCGGTGAACGACATCATCCAGTTGTAATCCTTGTACTGAACGTACAGTTCCATACAGGTGAATTCCGGATTGTGGTTGCGGTCCATACCTTCGTTACGGAAGTTCTTGCCGATTTCGTATACCCCTTCGAATCCTCCCACGATGAGGCGTTTCAGGTAAAGCTCGGTAGCGATACGCATATACATATCGGTATCGAGGGCATTGAAATGCGTGATGAACGGTTTGGCACTGGCACCGCCGGCAATGTTCTGCAGGGTCGGGGTTTCCACTTCCGTATATCCGGCTTCGTCCAGGATGCGACGGATGGTGCGGATGACTGTCGCACGCTGCAGGAAGATATCCTTCACACCGTCGTTTACCACCAGGTCGACATAGCGCTGGCGGTAACGGAGTTCCGGGTCTTCGAATTTATCGTAGGCCACTCCGTCTTTGTATTTCACAATCGGAAGCGGTTTGAGGGATTTGGAAAGGACGGTCAGCTTTTGGGCATGGATAGACACTTCACCCATCTGTGTACGGAATACGAATCCTTCGATGCCGATGAAGTCGCCCAGGTCGAGCAGACGTTTGAATACGACGTTGTATAAATCTTTGTTCTCATCCGGACAGATGTCGTCGCGGGTGATGTATACCTGAATTCTACCTTTGGAGTCCTGCAACTCAATGAAAGAAGCTTTACCCATTACACGACGTGACATCATACGTCCGGCAACCGATACTTTACGCGGTTCTGCTTCGTCATCCTTGAATTCGGCTTTTATATCTGTCGAAAATGCATTGGTTACATACTCAGCAGCAGGGTACGGGTCGATGCCCATCGCTCTCAATTCATTCAGACTGTTTCGTCTGATAATCTCCTGTTCACTTAGTTCTAATACGTTCATTTGTTAATACATTAACTCAATTTGGGTACAAAAATAGCAAACATTTTGCAATTATCCCTATGAATAAGGTACTTTTTAGTGCGAAGGGGTTGTAAAACAGACCGGAATAAGAAAAAATAACGGTTTGTCCGGCCGGTCATGCCGGCGGAAAAGCCGGCGGGAAAGCGGAGGGCTCCCGCGGGGCGGCAACTTGAAAATGGATATCGGATATTTTGTTTCAATATGTAATTAAAAGGAGAGTATAAGTGTTGTATTTATTCAGTTTATATTTATCTTGTTTTAAAAATGTTTGATTTGTGTATATTCTTTTGAATATTGTAAAATTAAGTCCTATATTTGCACATGGCCGTTTGTCAACCAAATCCGGCCTGTTCCCTACAGTGTGTAGCGGTGTGACTAAGAACAGAAGGTATTAATTTTAAGGTATACAAAATGGTTTATGACATTGATGTATTGAGGAGTTTCTACACTTCGTATGCCACGAAGGTGGAAACTGCGAGAAAGAAATTGGGTAGACCCCTGACTTTGGCTGAAAAGGTGCTGTACGCGCACCTGTACGATGAGACGTCATTGGCGGATTTCAGCCGGGGAGCGGATTATGTGAATTTCAGACCGGACAGGGTAGCCATGCAGGACGCGACGGCGCAGATGGCGCTGCTGCAGTTCATGAATGCGGGGAAAAATGCGGTGGCGGTTCCTTCTACCGTGCATTGTGACCATTTGATTCAAGCCTATCAGGGGGCCGGTTCCGACCTGCCGGTCGCTTTGGAAGCCAACTGCGAGGTGTATGCTTTCCTGAAGAGCGTGGCTTCGAAATACGGCATCGGTTTCTGGAAACCGGGAGCCGGCATCATCCACCAGGTCGTACTCGAGAATTATGCTTTCCCGGGCGGAATGATGGTGGGGACGGATTCGCATACGCCCAATGCCGGAGGACTGGGCATGATAGCCGTCGGTGTAGGCGGTGCCGATGCGGTGGATGTGATGACCGGCATGGAATGGGAGCTCAAGATGCCGAAACTCATCGGTGTGAAACTGACCGGTAAACTGAACGGTTGGGCGGCTCCGAAGGATGTCATCCTGAAACTGGCCGGGCTGCTTACCGTGAAGGGGGCGACCAACGCCATCATCGAATATTTCGGCGAAGGTACCGCTTCGTTGTCGGCTACCGGAAAGGCGACCATCTGCAACATGGGCGCTGAAGTGGGGGCGACTACCTCCATTTTCCCGTTCGACCGGAACATGGCCGACTATCTGTGTGCTACCGGCCGTGAGGAAATAGCGGAACTGGCGGCCCGGAACGCTGCCGAACTGCAGGCGGACCCGGAAGTGGCCGCTCATCCGGAAGCGTATTACGACCGGATTATCGAAATTGATTTATCCACCCTGGAACCTTATATCAACGGTCCGTTTACTCCGGACGCTGCCTGTACCTTGTCCGAATTCGCCGAAAAAGTGAAGAAGAACGGTTATCCGCGACGGATGGAAGTCGGCCTTATCGGTTCGTGTACCAATTCGTCTTACCAGGATTTGAGCCGTGCGGCTTCGCTGGCCCGTCAGGTAAAGGCCAAAGGACTGAAGATGGCGGCTCCGCTCATCATCAATCCGGGTTCCGAACAGGTTTACTGCACTTCGCTGCGCGACGGTATGATTGCCGATTTCCAGGCGGTGGGAGCTGTCATCATGACCAATGCCTGCGGACCGTGTATCGGACAGTGGAAACGGGTCACCGACGATCCGACCCGTGCCAACTCCATCGTGACTTCCTTCAACCGGAATTTCGCGAAACGGGCGGACGGTAATCCGAATACCCACGCGTTTGTGGCCTCGCCGGAAATGGCGATGGCTTTGGCCATAGCCGGTGACCTCTGCTTCAATCCGATGACGGATACGTTGCTGAACGAGCAGGGAGAGCCTGTGCGTCTGGACGCGCCCGAAGGCGATACGTTGCCGAAAAAAGGCTTTACGGTGGACGATAACGGATATGTGGCGCCGGCAGCCGACGGCAGCACGCTGGAGGTAACCATCCATCCGGAGTCGCAACGCCTGCAGAAACTGGCACCTTTCGCTCCGTGGGACGGAAAGGACCTGACGGATATGCCGTTGCTCATCAAGACCCAGGGCAAATGTACCACCGACCATATCTCCATGGCAGGACCGTGGCTGCGTTTTCGTGGACACTTGCAGAACATTTCAGATAATATGCTGATGGGAGCTGTCAATGCTTTTAATGGAAAGACCAACTGTGTTCTGAATCAGCTGGACGGTACTTACGACGCTGTTTCGGCAGTGGCCAAGGCTTATAAGGCGCAGGGAATACCTTCCATTGTCGTGGCCGAAGAGAATTATGGCGAAGGCTCCAGCCGCGAACATGCGGCGATGGAACCTCGTTTCCTGAATGTACGTGTCATTCTGGCCAAAAGCTTTGCCCGTATTCATGAGACTAACCTGAAGAAACAGGGGATGCTGGCACTGACTTTCAAGGATAAGCAGGATTATGATAAGGTGCGGGAGGACGACCGGATTTCAGTGAAAGATCTGGAGCATTTTACTCCGGGACAGCCGTTAGAGGTAATTGTGAAACATACTGACGGTACGATTGATACTTTCGAGGCATTACATACCTACAATGACATGCAGATAGGTTGGTTTAAGGCTGGTTCTGCATTGAATACTTTTGTAAAATGATACATTTAGAAATAGGAGAACATGGTTATGAGTAAAGTATATATGGAAAACGGGAAATTGGTAGTTCCCGATCAGGTAACGATTCCTTTTATTGAAGGAGATGGTGTCGGGGCAGAGATTACCCCAGTGTGTCAGCAGATAGTCAATGCGGCAGTTGAGGCTGCCTATCATGGCAAACGTTCTATCGAATGGAAAGAAGTTCTGGCCGGAGGAAAGGCTTTCCAGCAGACCGGTGAATGGTTGCCGGAGGCTACGATGGAGGCTTTCCGTGAATACCTGGTCGGCATCAAAGGACCGCTTACTACTCCAGTGGGTGGGGGTATCCGTTCCTTGAATGTAGCCTTGCGTCAGACGCTTGACCTGTATGTCTGTCTGCGTCCGGTCCGTTGGTTCAAGGGAGTGGCTTCTCCGCTGAAGGAACCCGAGAAGGTGGACATGCATATCTTCCGCGAGAATACGGAAGACATCTATGCCGGAATCGAATGGGAGCAGGGTACTCCCGAGGCCAAGAAGTTCTACGCCTTCCTGCGCGATGAGATGGGAGTGACGAAGGTCCGTTTCCCGGAAACGTCTTCGTTCGGTGTGAAGCCGGTTTCGAAGGAAGGTACGCAGCGGCTGGTCCGTTCGGCCATCGAATATGCCTTGACACACAAGCTGTCGTCCGTGACACTGGTCCACAAAGGAAATATCATGAAGTTTACCGAGGGCGGATTCAAGCGCTGGGGATACGAAGTGGCCGAAACCGAATTTGCGGAACAGACCTTCACGATGAACCAGTACGAGCAGTTGAAGAAGGATTTAGGTGAAGAATCGGCTAAGGCTGAGTTGGCTAAGGCCATCAATGGAGGAAAGGTCATTGTCAAAGACTGCATTGCCGATGCTTTCCTTCAGAATACCTTGCTGATTCCGGAAGAATATTCGGTTATCGCTACATTGAACTTGAACGGCGATTACATTTCCGATCAGTTGGCTGCCATGGTAGGTGGTATCGGTATTGCTCCGGGCGCCAATATCAATTACCAGACCGGACATGCCATTTTTGAGGCTACACACGGTACGGCTCCGAATATAGCCGGTAAGAATGTGGTAAATCCATGTTCGCTTTTGCTTTCTTCTGTCATGATGTTGGAATACTTGGGGTGGAAAGAGGCTGCTTCCTTGATAACTAATGCTTTGGAAGAAGCTTTTTCCAAAGGGCAAGCTACCAATGACCTGGCTCGTTTCATGCCGGACGGACAGGCACTTTCGACGACAGAGTTCGGACAGCTCATCGTTGGTTTGTTATAATCTTTATTTATGAATTGAGTCTATGAAAAAAGAATACATCGTTTACAAGCTGTCGGAGTGTGCCAAGCATGCGTGCCGTATCGATAATGAACTGTTTACCAAATTCAATGTAAAGCGTGGCTTGCGTAACGAAGACGGTACCGGAGTGTTGGTAGGATTGACTAAAATCGGTAACGTAGTAGGGTATGAGCGTACAGACGAAGGGTTGAAGCCGATTCCGGGTAAACTCTTTTATCGCGGATATGACCTGGAGGATATCGCACACGCTTTGTTGCGTGAAAAACGTTTCGGCTTCGAAGAAGTGGCTTATCTGTTACTTTCGGGTGAACTGCCGGATGCCGAACAGCTCAGTTCGTTCAAGGAGCTGATAAACGACAACATGCCGTTGGACAAGAAGACCACGATGAATATCATCGACCTGGAAGGACAGAACATCATGAACATTCTGGCCCGGAGCGTGCTTGAAATGTATACGTTCGATCCCAATCCCGACGATATTTCGCGCGATAACCTGATGCGCCAGTCCATCGAACTGATTTCAAAGTTCCCGACCATCATTGCCTACGCCTACAACATCTACCGGCACAGTACCCAGGGACGTTCGCTGCACATCCGTCACCCGCACGAGAACCTGTCGTTGGCCGAGAACTTCCTGTACATGATGAAGAAGGATTTCACTCCGCTGGAAGCCCGGATGCTGGATTTGCTGCTGGTTTTGCAGGCCGAACATGGCGGCGGTAACAACTCTACCTTTACGGTGCGTGTCACCAGTTCTACCCGTACCGATACCTATTCCAGCATCGCCGCCGGTATCGGCTCGCTGAAAGGTCCGTTGCACGGGGGAGCCAACATCCAGGTGGTGAAGATGTTCCATCACCTGAAGGAAGTGATTTCCGACTGGACAAACGTGGACGAAATCGATACGTACCTGATGCGCATGCTCAACAAGGAGGCCTACGACAAGAGCGGTCTGATTTACGGTATCGGTCATGCGGTCTACACCATCTCCGACCCACGCTCCATGTTGCTGAAGGAACTGGCCGGTGAGCTGGTGGCCGAGAAAGGCTGCGAGAAGGAATTCGCTTTCCTGGAACTGGTGGAACAGCGGGCCATCGCCTGCTTCAAGAAAGTGAAGGGCGACAAGAAACGGGTATGTTCCAACGTGGACTTCTATTCCGGCTTCATCTACGAGCTGATGGGCCTGCCTCAGGAAATCTATACGCCGCTGTTCGCTATGGCCCGTATCGTAGGCTGGACGGCCCACCGCATCGAAGAATTGAATTTCGAAGGACGCCGCATCATCCGTCCGGCGTACAAGAACGTGTTGGATGAGGTGGATTATACACCGATTTCCGACCGTTGACAGGATACGCTTACATCTATCATTTTCATCAGGTCCCGCTTTCTCCGTAGCAGGAGAGGGCGGGACTTTTTTCTGTTGTCCGGCGGGCGTCAGGAAAAGGTCGGCACATCGTTGTCGTCCGTATCGTCCGTGTCGGCATGGGATTTCCCTTTGTGCTTCTTTTCGATAATCATCTTCATGAAGGCGGAGCTGATGATGGCGGTTGGTACCGCAATCATCGAAATGCCGATTAACATGATGAGGCTGCCCAGCAACCTTCCCAGCGGAGTGATGGGGAAGATATCGCCGTACCCTACGGTGGTGAATGTCTCTACCGCCCACCAGAGGCCGTCGCCTACATTCTTGAAGGCATGAGATTGGGCATCACGCTCGATGTAATACATCAGAATCCCGGCAAAGCCTACCAGGATGCCGCAAGCCGTATAGGCGGTGACCAGTTCGTCCTTCACCGTTCCGATTATGCTGCCCAGCAGCCGGTAGGAGCGGGAGTAGCGGATGAGCTTGAAGATGGTGAGGATATAGGCCAGTACCACCAGGTGCACGTGTGGGCTTTCGTTGTACACGTAAATCACCACGAAAGGGATGATGGCTATCAGGTCTATCAGTCCGTAGAACGAGAAGATGTAGCGGAAACGTGCCTTCCAACTGTTCTGGATGTTGGGATATTGTCCGGGCGCGGCAATGATGCGCAAGGTATACTCGATGGTGAAGATGAACGACGCCAGGTAATTGAAGGCGAAGAGCCAGGAACGGTAAGGTGCCGATTCTTCAAAGGAACTGAGAACGATGGACAGGATGGAGCCTACGATGAAGAACAGTACGAAGCGTTGGGTCCATTTGTTCATCAGTTGCCGGTGGATGCTCCGGTAGAGCCGGGCATGCCGTCCGATGTACGGAAGGTTGTCGATAAAGCGTTGCAGTTTCTTTTCCTTGTATGTCATGATGCTTGTTTTTCTTTTAGAACAACCTCCTGGCAGAAATGGTTATTCAAAAAATGGGTAAAAAAGTTAGGAAGTGTAAAAGCGCTTTTTAAGCGTATTTAATGTATGGATTTGTATATTTATAAGTTTTTAAGACAGATTTTGCCGCTTGTTTGTAAGAAATGTTCACAAAATGGGGGTAAGAAAAAAAATCTACAAAAAGTTAGTGGCAACAGACGTTTGTATGAGAATTTTCTGTACTTTTGCCGCTAAACTATTAAAAATTAGACTATGACAAAAGCAGAGATCGTTAAGGAAATCGCCAACAAGACTGGTGTGGACAAGCAAACCGTTTTGGCTGTTATCGAAAGTTTCATGACCGAAGTGAAGGGTTCCTTGGAGAAGGAAGAGAATGTATATCTCCGCGGATTCGGAAGCTTTATCGTGAAGAAGCGTGCTGAAAAGACAGCCAGAAATATTTCGAAGAACACTACCATGATTGTTCCGGCTCATAACATTCCTGCTTTCAAGCCTTCGAAAGAGTTTGAAAGCATGATGAAATAACGTTTTGATTTCAATGCAGTGCAGTCCCCGTCAGTTTCCGCTGGTGGGGATTGTTCGTTTGGATGGGTCGGCCAATCCGGGCGAAGCGAGTTCCTGCACCTGTGACGGCTTGCCCGCTTTCCCTTCTTTAAGGTCGAACAGGAAAAGTATCTTACACAATCGATTGATTCACAAAATATTTGATTTTTTATCCTTTGTACGGACGGGGTGTTAAAGATGGATAAGAAACCCCCTTCCGGGCCTTCTGTGCCCAAACTTTTGCGGGTGCCTCTTGTTGAAATGAACGGCAGGTGAACCGGGAGTTACATCTGCTGTTCATTGAATAACCAACTAAAATTTTTTGGAGGAACTGGTATGATTGCACCATTGCAAGGTATCAAGGTAATCGACTGGACACAGGTTCAGTCGGGTCCGTCATGTACACAGATGCTGGCTTGGCTGGGCGCCGATGTGATTAAGATTGAACGTACCGGAGTAGGCGACCCTACCCGTTCGGAACTGTTGGATTATCCGGATTTGGACGGACTCTACTTCCTGCAGTTGAACTGTAACAAGCGCTCCATCGAGCTGGATGTGAAGACACCGGGCGGCAAGGAGATTCTGACCCGTCTGCTGAAAGAGGCGGATATATTCGTAGAGAACCTGCATCCGGGTGCAGCCGATAAGCTGGGTTTCTCCTGGGAAGAGGTACACCGCATCAATCCGCGGTTGATTTACGGTACCATCAAGGGATTCAATGACGATTCTCCTTTCGCCAACGTGAAGGCTTTCGAACCGGTAGCCCAATGTGCGGGAGGCGCGGCGGCTACGACCGGATGGTGGGACGGCGAATACAACATCCCTACCCAGTCTGGCGCGGCTTTGGGCGATACCAATACCGGTATGCACCTTACCATCGGTCTGCTGGCCGCTTTGATGCAGCGCGAGAAGACGGGCGAAGGCTGTTTCGTCCAGCAGTCCATGCAGGATGCGGTGCTGAACCTGTGTCGGGTGAAACTCCGTGACCAGTTGATTCTGGAACACGTAGGCGAACTGAAACACGCGCCAAGTTATCCGAAGGAGAAGACCGGCAATACGGTACCCCGCTACGGAAATGCCGAGGGCGGTCAGGTACTGGGCTGGTGCTACAAGTGCAAGGGCTGGGAAACCGATCCGAACGCGTACGTGTACATCGTTCTTCAGAACGAGGAGAAGGCTTTTGCCGAAGCCTGTCGGGCCATCGGCAAGCCGGAGTGGATTGACGACCCGAAATACAACACGCCGGCAGCCCGGAACCTGGTGAAGGACGAAATCTACAAAGGAGTGGAGGAATATACCCTTACCCGCGACAAGTTCGAGGTGGTAGATACCTTGGGTAAGGCAGGTGTGCCTTGCGGACCGGTGTTGAGCATGCTGGACATCGAGAAGGACCAGTCACTGTATAAATGCGGTACACTGGTGGAGGTGGAACAGCCGAAGCGCGGCAAGTTCCTGACCATCGGATGTCCGCCGAAGTTCTCATCGTTTACCCCCGAGGTCAAGGCGGCTCCGCTGTTGGGCGAACATACCGATGAAATCCTGAAGGAAGTGGGATATACAGACGAGCAGATTGCCCAGTTCCACACAGACCATGTGGTTTGTAAATGATGCCTCTCCGACCGAACAGATTACCCTTACTTCTAACAAACTGAACGAAACTTATGTCAGATATTCAAAACCAACCATCGAATTTGACCGATGGGATGCACGTTGTGGTGGAGGCTTTGCTCCGCAACGGATTCGATACCATCTACGGAGTGGTAGGGATTCCGGTGACGGACCTGGCCCGCCACGCACAGGAACGGGGCATCCGTTACATCGGTTTCCGTCACGAGCAGTCTGCGGGAAACGCGGCTGCCATTACCGGTTTCCTGACCGGAAAGCCCGGTATTTGCCTCACCGTGTCTGCCCCCGGTTTCCTGAACGGACTTACCGCCCTGGCTACGGCCACCGTCAACGGCTTTCCGATGATTCAGATCAGCGGTTCCAGCGACCGTGCCATCATCGACCTGCAGCAGGGCGATTACGAAGGGCTGGACCAGATGAATGTGGCGAAGACTTTTGCCAAGGCTTCCTACCGTATCAACCGTCCGGAGGACATCGACATTGGACTGGCGCGTGCCATCCGTGCCGCGGTATCGGGGCGCCCCGGAGGGGTCTACCTGGATTTGACGACGGCCCTGCTGGGAAGCGTCATCGACCAGGCGGAAGTGGAAAAGACCCTCTTTACCGTACTCGACCCGGCTCCGAAAATGATACCGGACCGGCAGGCCGTCGACCGTGCGCTTGATTTGCTGAGCAAGGCCAGGAAACCGTTGGTCATCATCGGGAAGGGAGCGGCGTATGCGCAGGCGGAAAAGAGCATCCGCGAATTTCTGGAGCAGACGGGTATTCCTTTCCTGCCGATGTCCATGGCCAAGGGAGTGATGCCCGACGACCATCCGCTGAGTGCCGCCGCGGCCCGTGGGCTGGTTCTGAAGAATGCGGATGTGGTGATGCTGCTGGGAGCCCGCCTCAACTGGTTGTTGGCACACGGAAAAGGGCAGAAATGGAATCCCGATGCCCGCTTCATCCAGTTGGACATCGAACCGGAAGAAATCGACAGCAACCGTCCGATTGCGGCTCCGGTGGTGGGCGACATCGCTTCTTCCATGGAAGCGCTGCTGGCCGGACTGACGGCTTATCCGATGACACAGCAGAACGACTGGCTGGAGGAAATAGACCGGGTGAAGCAGGTGAACGCTGCCAAGATGGAGGCGAAACTGAATGCCAATCCGTCGCCGATGGATTTCTTCAGTGCCTTGAAGGCTATCCGTACGGTGCTGGAGAAACACCGCGAGGTCTATCTGGTGAACGAAGGGGCCAATACGCTGGACGATACCCGCAACGTCATCAACATGTATTCGCCCCGCAAACGGCTGGATTGCGGTACGTGGGGCGTAATGGGAGTCGGCATGGGCTATGCCATCGGAGCGGCGGTGACCAGCGGTCAGCAGGTGGTCTGCATCGAAGGCGACAGCGCGTTCGGGTTCAGCGGGATGGAAATCGAGACCATCTGCCGTTATCAGTTGCCGGTGACTATCGTCATCCTGAACAACGGCGGTATCTACAACGGTTCGCATGCCAACCTGGGTGGTGGAACAGACCCTTCACCGACGACCCTCGACGCACAGGCCCGTTACGACCGGCTGATAACTGCTTTCGGCGGTACTCCGTATTACGCGACGACTCCCGAGGAACTGGAGAAGGCGCTGGAGGCGGGAATCGCATCGAAGAAGCCTACGCTGATAGACTGTGCCATCGACCCGAAGGCCGGACTGGAAAGCGGACACATCGGTAACCTGAATCCCAAGGTCGTGGGAAAATGATTCACCTGAAACTGTAAGCTTATGTGGAATATTATTCTGACTTGTCTGGTACCGATATTTGTGGTCATGGCGTTGGGGTACGCGGCCGGAAAGACCAATGCTTTTACGGGCGAGAACGCACGTATCCTGAACAAGCTGGTGCTGAACTATGCGTTGCCGGCTGCCTTGTTCCTTTCCATCGTGAAGGCCGACCGTGAGATGCTTTTTGCGGACCTGCAGTTGACGCTGGTCAGCACCTTGGTGATTCTGGCTGTCTTTCTCTGGTCCTATTTCGGGTGTTACAAGTTCTTCAGGCACACCAGGAAGGAGGCGGCCGTCTGTGCGCTGATAGCCGGCAGCCCGACCATCGGCTTCCTGGGATTCGCTGTGCTCGACCCGATGTTCGGGGCTACGACTACCACCGGGCTGGTAGTGGCCATTGTAGCCATTGTAGTGAATGCCATTACCATCCCCATCGGTCTCTGGCTGTTGAATCCTGCGGCGGACGGTTCGGCTACAGCCGGACAGAAGCCTTCGAACGCTTTCGTCAGTGCCATCCGGCAACCGGTGGTCTGGGCTCCTGTGCTGGCGGTAATCTTTGTACTGACAGGTATCCGTATCCCTGCCGAACTGGACCCCAGCTTTGAGCTGATAGCCAAGGCAAACTCCGGTGTAGCGGTATTTGCCGCCGGTCTGACCTTGTCGGCTCAGAAATTCGTGTTCGACAAGGAAATCTGGTACAATACCTTCGTCAAGCTGCTGCTGATGCCGGGGGCATTGCTGCTGGTGGGGCTGCTGGTCGGCATCGAAGGCGAGAAGCTCCAGATGCTGGTCATGGCGGGTGCGTTGCCTCCGGCTTTCTCCGGTATCATCATCGGAAGCCGTTACCAGACGTATGTGCGTGTCGGAACCTCGTCGTTGGCTATCAGTACCTTCCTGTTTATGCTCAGCGCGCCGTTCTGGATTTGGATAACCCGATTGGTGGCACCTTGAGTAACGGGACGATTCCTTTGGTGTTTTCGTAGGTAATGTTTTTTTCAAGGCTTCCTGTTGCCGTTCGTAGCGCAGGAAGCCTTTTTTGTGTGTTAGGACGCACGAAAGAATGGATTCTTACCAGCACTCCGGAGGTGGTGGAGGCGGCGGAGTCTCCGGCTTGTGCTTGTCATGATGTTTTTTGGGTGGAGGCGGTGCCTTCTTCTTGTGGTGATGATCTACTTCGTGCGGTGGGGGAGGAGGTTTAGGTCCTGTACGGTGGACTACACAAGAAGAAGCTATCAACAGCCCCCCTAACAGGGTACATAGCCCTAAGAAATGTTTCATTCTCATAACTTCGAGGTTTTAACGGTCTTTCCTCAAAGATAAGCAATAAACTCTTTCTAAGGAAATGGGGCGTGATAAATGATATTAAGAAACCGAAGAATGACATGTTTATTCCATTGAATATTGTATGGTTTTTCCAAAATCTGGAGTGATATTGCATCTATTATAAGATTACCTTTGTTGGTTTATGTAGGGGCACGGTCTGTGCGTCCGCTTTTTTCAACTGATGGTACATTCCAATGTATATATGAAACTCTGATTTGTGGCATGGAAATTTTTTCTGTTAGAAATTTGTTTGTAATGCATTCTTGTATTCTGTAGGTGTTTGGTGCATAAATGATTTGAATGTTTTGTTGAAATGAGATAAATTGTTGAATCCTACTTCATAGGCGATTTGTGCAGTTGTCAAGTTTGAGTGTCTGAGAAGTCTGCACGCATATTCTATTCTGATTTCGTTTAGAACATAAAAGATTGTTTTTCCTGTCTTACTTTTGAATAAACGGCATAGGGAGTTGGTGTTCTGTTTGGTGTAGTTAGCTATTGATTTCAGACTGATTGTATTTCTAAAATTACTTTTCAAGTAAGTATAAATATGGCTGACTGGGTCATTAAGAGAATAATGATTGGTTGGTATCTGAAAATCCAATGATGATATGTTTACTTTCTTTTCGCTTGTGCTTAATATGTCCAGTATTTTATATAGGGATATGATTCTTTCAATTCCTTTTTTATTGTTTAAGCTTTTCATGGCTCTATGAACTTTTTCAATGGTTTCTTTTGATTGGAATTTGATGCCGTATGTACTTTCCTTAAGAAGAGAATGGATAGTAGCATATTCTTCGATATGCTCCATATTGGCGGGGAAAATTGATTCTGGAAAATACAATATATCACATCGTTGCCCTTTGTCATTCTTGCCTGTAGTTGGATCGCATAAATGCAGATGTGGGGTATTTGATCCGATAAGCATCAAATCACCTGCTTGATATTCATTCATGCTGTCGCCTATATATTCTTTCCCTTTGCCGGAGACTATGTAAATTAATTCGTATTCTTCGTGGCAATGAAATGGTAGGTTGAACGGAATATCTTCATTGTGGCTGAAAGATTGTCTGGCATTATGGACAATTGTCCGGTATAATATTTTCATGGATATTTTTATTGCAAATATAGCATTGTGTTTTGCAAATATAGCATTATTTGTTCTGCTATATATGTTTTACTTTTGTGTACTTACTTAAATTTGTATATCGTATGGAAAATAAGGATGTTATCTGCTTGAATAAGGCAATGGAAAGAGTGCTCAAAGCTATTGAGGCATTACAGCAAGGACGTGGAATTTTGTTGGTCGATGATGAAAATAGAGAAAATGAAGGTGATTTGATTTTTTCTGCTGAAAAAATGACAAAAGATGAAATGGCTTTAATGATTAGAAGATGTAGTGGGATAGTTTGTCTGTGTCTTACTTCTGAAAAGGCTTCGCAGTTGGAATTACCTTTGATGGTAGATAAGAACACCTCCAGATTTGGTACGAATTTTACGATATCCATTGAAGCGGCAAAAGGTGTAACAACGGGAGTATCTGCTTCGGATAGGTTGACTACTATAAGAACAGCTATTGCAGAAGGAGCAAGTCATGATGATTTGTCTTTTCCTGGACATGTCTTTCCTTTGATAGCCAAAGATAATGGAGTCTTTGAGCGGGATGGGCATACAGAAGGTAGTGTTGATTTGATGAAATTGGCAGGTCTAAGTCCTTATGCTGTACTTTGTGAATTGACAAATGAAGATGGTACAATGTCCAGGATGCCGGAAATAGAGTTGTTTTCTAAAACCTATAATTATCCGATAGTATCTATATTGGATATTATGGAGTTCAGGAAAGAAGCGAATCGTTAAGTATAGGCGTGATACTTTTTTCCCTTTTTGGACGCTTATAAGAAAAAGTAAAGGTCTCTTGTACAGAGACTTCAATGATGGAAATGTGCAATTTAGTTTCACTGATTTTTGTGTGAGGTATGAAAAATGGTTGATAGCATGCAAAAATTGTTTGGGCATGCTGTCAATCATTCACCACCAGCATCAGACCGACTCCTCTTACGGTCCTGATTTCAATCATCGACCCTTTCCTCACGTCCTTGGGCGAGGTGAGGGCCGATGCGAAAAGAATGGGCGTGTCGCCGTCGGTCTCCCGGATTTGGCGTTCCATTTCGAAGCCGTTCATGACGGGCATGTCTATGTCTGAAATGGTGATGTCGGGATGATGTTCTTTCCAGGCTTCCAGTCCTTCTTTCCCGTTGTAGGCTGTAATGACTTCGTACCCTCCGATGATGTCCTCAAGTTCGGACTGGACGATGTAGGCAAGATTCTTGTCGTCTTCTACCAATAACAGTTTTATCATAGTTTTTCGTGATTATGGGTAAAGGTATTGAAATATGTGGAATATGCTGTATAATGGAAAGCGTTTTTCTGCGGAGGAGCTTCTGTTTGGTCAATTGTGAGAATATATTTTGAGAACCGCAAGAATGTTTTATAGAAGTGAGGGCATCCTGTTTTGGCATATGGTGAGTCCGTACAGTGGGTAAATTGTCAGCCTGAAAAGATTTCCAGAGAGATGTTTTTTACTTGAACATAGAAAATCAAGCATAGCCTCTCTGTGGCGGACGCGTCGTATATATATTTTATGGAGTGAAGCAAAACAGACTGGACGTTTCCGACCTGTTCAGAGAATAGATAGTTTGAGAAGCTGTTCGAAACTGTTTTTAAGGGTATTTCAACAGTACAGCAGCATGTAGTAGAAAAGTATGGACTCATGTTGTAATTCTCATAAATGCTTATATGACAAGGTAAAAATGTTGGAGATATCATTGTACTTCTTATTATATTTTATATTTTTGCATCCGGAGAGGTGACTCCCTCCAAGACATATCAGAAATTGAAGAAGCGTTATGCTGAACTCTTGCGAATGAAAACCTGAGAAACTTTCAAACGTGTACAAGAGTGGCATGGTGGTTCGTAAGCATTCTATTTCCCGCCTTGACGCACATTATTCACAAACCTACCTTTGCGCCATAACCAAATAACAACAATGATTATGGCGAAAGAAAAAGTAAACTATCAGGAGGTATATGACCTCTACCAGTTATGCAGCGAGACCAAGGATCTTCGCGAGTTCTGTGCGGATTATGGAGTAAACTACGACAAGTTCATGAACTGGCAACGTCATCAGCTTTGGAGCGAGAAGCTAGGCAAGACAGTCCAGGCTGAACAACCTAAGGTTGCCAAAGTCCAGATAACCGGTAAGCCTTGCAACAGTCCAACCGTGAAGTTGGAAGTGAAACATCCTGAAGGCGAATCTCCGATTAAGTGGGTGAAACTGCAACTGACATCCGGCGCGACACTGTTCCTGAGAAACACCACAGTTCTTGATTTGAGCTTGTTGCTTAATAAAATGATAGGATGATATGCTTGGACTGAGTGCTAACCTGAACTATTACCTGTTCAACGGTAATGTGGATTTGCGGAAAGGCATTTTCCGTCTGTGTGAGAGTATAAGGGAAGAGATGTCACTTGACCCGAGCGATGCATCCAATGTATATATGTTCATGTCCCGTAACCGGAAGGTCGTTAAGATACTTCATTATGAACGCGGATTTTATGTGCTTTACGAGAAACGTCCTGTTATGGGAAAATTCAAGAAACCTGTGTTTGACGAGGTGTCAAAATGCTACCGGATACAGTGGTCTGACATGGCTTACCTGACGGAAAGTATCGTAGTCGACAGAATGTATGTAACTCCTAAAGAATGAATAATAAGGCGTTGATTTACAATGGAATAATACAAAAATAATCGATAAAAAGTTTGCGTAACTGCCTGATTTTTCGTACCTTTATATCATGATTGATGAA
>ERZ827088.683-NODE-683-length-47547-cov-11.452329_pt1 | contig 47547 bp, 36 predicted proteins | sample MGYA00519922_ERZ827088 | MGnify/ENA primary metagenome ERZ827088 (study PRJEB31778, sample SAMEA3449254) | human gut metagenome | biome: human gut; feature: human-associated habitat; material: faeces | place: United Kingdom | collected 2010/2012 ...
GCGCCGACTTCGAAATGACCGGCATACCGGGCACGGATTATTACACGGACGACCGTCTGGTGGAGTTCAAATATTACAAAGCCAAAGAGGCGGAAAAGATGTTAGAACTGGATGTGCCCCTGCCCGAACATGTAGAGCAGGTGCACCGCTATGCCGAAGACACACTGCGGCATTTCCCGAACTATAAGGTGCGGACGTATATGGTTTACATCTGTGCCAACCGGGGATGGAAATGCTGGGAAGTATAAAAAAGAAGTTGCCACATGATCGAAACCGGAAAGTACCCCTATAAAATCATACGCCACACAAAACATAAATTGCTGTTGCAGCAGATTGATACTCCCATTTTTATGGTTTCAGCAGATTGATCGGAGCCACATACACTCCATCCTCTCTCTGATAAGCTCCTCCCACGGCCGTCAGTACCATTAGGAATGAAGGAGCCATCTCATCGCTCTTTTCCTCAATTTTAGCCTTCAGTAGTTTCAGCGAATTAGCACCAGCCTCAACCAGTTCATCACCTCCCAACTTAATTTCGATGGCCCCCCATCGCCCATCATCCAGATGTACTACAGCATCACACTCCAGTCCGGCATTATCTCTATAATGTAGCACCTCACCACCCAGAGTACCCGCATACACCTTCAAGTCACGAACAGCCATATCCTCAAAGAACAAGCCGAAACTTTCCAGATCCCGATGCAAATCTTCCGGCATTACTCCTAATGCCCTACAAGCAATCGAAGTATCCACAAAATGTCGCGTTGGGGTTGAGCGAATTGAAGTCTTCGAACGAATATTCGGATTCCAAGCCGCCATATCCTCAACAATATATAAATCTTTCAGAGCTTCCATGTAGTCATCAAACGTCTTCGGGTCCATCGTCCTCTCATTACTCTGACGTACATCTGCAATGATGGTCGAGATAGCCGCCTCAGTCGAAATATGACGAGCATAACTCCTCACGATCATCTTCAGTATCTCAGGTTTCTTGTTGCGAAAACGCTCATTCTCACAATCCTCAAACACAAACAACCCATTCCAATAATTCTTCGTAATCTCAATGGCAATATCTTTCGGAGCCAGCACCGAGATAGGCCAACCACCACGGCAAAGCAGATGAGCCATGTCCTCCAACGTAAAGTCCTGATTCAAGTCCCAAGGAAAATCTTCGCCACCATCAAAAAGATTCTGCAACGAAACCGTACCTTTCGACTCCTTTGACTCCCACAAACTCATCGGGCGCATCTTCACCGGAGTAATTCTACCTGCACCACTATGATGCACCTCAGTCTTGTCGGCAGGAGTCGAACTACCCGTTAAAATATATTTACCGAACTCATAATTAAAGTCCAAATCATCCTTCACCTGATTCCAAATGTCCGGAGCTTTCTGCCATTCATCAATCAACCTCGGGGTCTCACCTTTCAACACAGCTTTCGGGTTCATCCTTGCCATAGCAATGGCCTGTTTCGTGTTCAATTTCACGAAACTCTTTTGATAAAGCATACACGTTGTAGTCTTTCCGCAAAATTTCGGACCAGCCACAACCACAGCTCCCGAAGTCCTCAACTTCAGTTCTATCTCTTTTTCAACAAGTCTACTATAGTACATATCTCCATTTTTTATTTGTAATCCAATGCGAAGATATAAAACTCCAATGATTTTCAATAGTAAATTCCCATAATTTTCAATACCATAATCAAAATAAAAACATTTTTATTGTTTTATCAAATCAAAAATGTCAGAAAACATATCATTACCAACCATCCCCCCCCATAGCATAAATATACCCATCAATTTACTTTCAACCATAAAAAATATTCAGCCGTAAAAGAAACAGCCATCCTTGACAATGTGAGAAATGGATATAAAAAAGCGGGAGAACCACCGTGTATTCTCCCGCTTTAACCGCATACATTGATTGTATACCTTGATCGTATCGTATTATCAGCAACTTACATCCGAATCACTTCCAGATAGTCCAGATTACAATCGTTGGCATCTTCCCTGCCATGAGACATATTCGAATCAAAACCCTTGCCCTCCGGATTGAGCCTTAAACTGACCGTGTGACGTCCCGCCTTCATATTCTTCCACAAATAATTGGAACGCATCCACTTATTCCAGTCTCCCGTAGCTTCGAGAATAAATGTACCGGCATCAACATTGTCGATAAATACCGAACGAATCGTACAGTATGTGCCATCGGGCCCATGACCGTTTGCACCGGAAAGCACGAGCGCATAATCACCATCAACAGGCACATCGACGGTAAAGGTCACATCGGCCGGTTTTGCATACAAATCGACTATAAATCCCCGGCCGGAATATCCGGAATGAGCCTGACTGAATGTCCCTTTCGACACGGCATCTTCCGCTTCGAACACTTTGCGCCAGTCTGTCTTTATCACCGGATTGGAACAATCGGACTTGAATCCCCGGCTATCCATCGAATATACAGAATAGAACCCGGCAGGCTCCCGGCTCAAATCGTAAGGAAACGTAATCTCCTTATCCTCTCTCTCCCGGCTACACAGAAAATAGCGCAACCCCGGCTCTACGGAACAATTAATCACCTGTCCCTCCTGAATGAGCACCGGCTCTACCGGCGACCAGTCCTTACGCGGTCCCGGCTGAACAAGATTCATTTTCTCTCCGGCAGGCACTGTTGTCATCACAATGTCAATCGTGTAATCTCCCTGAGCCGTTGCAGGAAACAGATAAGGCAAGCTCTGTTCCTCCCCGTTCACGAGAAGACGTTTCACGGTATTTCCCTTTCCGCTGACATTCAAGTTCAACACGGCATCCCGGTAACGGAAATTCTCCAATGAGATCTTCCCATCTACCAGATCCGGTATCACAGGAGTGAAAGTGATCCCCTCCTCGCTCATCGTCATCCCGAACAGTACACGATATACCATACTGATATAAGATGCCACAGACCATAACTGGCGGGAAGAGTTCAACGCCGTACCGCGATCGTAGCCCGTGTCATAAGTCATATTTTCTTTGTGAGTCAGAAACAGTGCTCCGGCACGCATCAGCGATTTCATCATATGTTCCACCACTTGCACGTTTTTCGCATCACGGGCAGCATACATATAAGGAGTTTCCCAAACCGGCCATACGCTTTTGTTATGATAAGAAAAATCATCCGGGATGCTGGGATACAGCACGGCTGCCCCATAAGGATAAACCGGAAAATTTTCCACCATCTTCGCACTCTGTTCCGGGGTGGCTATACCCAACACGGCTGCCAGTCCATTCGACATCACCCCCACTCTTTGAGTAGGCCGGTATCCCAAATACTCCGGATAGAGATAACAGGTATAGCACCCCTGTTTCTCGTCCCAAAAACGCTTATTGATATTCTCTTTCAGCAAATCGGCATATTGATCCCACACGGCAATCTCTTCCGCCGGCTTTCCGGTGATCCGTCCGGCAGCCCCGAGAAACTGATAGAGGAACTTGTGCAGTGCATTGGTGCCACTGGAAAAAGAATCGGCAATAACGGAATTGATAAACCAATTGGGATAGGTATGGGTACGCCAGTCCATCGAACAGGTTTCTCCCTTAAACAACCCGGCATTCGCATCAAACGCCACATGGATATCTTTCTGTGCCGTATACTTCAACCCATCGTACACCGATTCCAGCCAACTCTTATCGCCCGTGTACAGATAATATTCCCAAGCCGCCATTGCCCAGACAACGCGGTCGGTAGAGATGGGCCAGGAACCGCCGCTACCGGTATCCTGCAAGGCTTCTTTCGGATTCTGCAAGGTTTGTTTTTCCAATGTCTTGCGCGAAACCTCCGGCAATATCCAGGCATAAGAGAAATAAATGCTGTACACCGCGTCACGCGTCCATGTATCGGGCCACAACGCACCTGCCATGAAGGTACTGTCCGTACGGATGTCGAGCAGCATCTCTTCCAATGCCATGTTGTAAAGGGCTGCCAGCAAGCGGTTGTTTTCGGTCGTGAAACGGGGAAATGCAGAAATATCCTTTTGCAGTTTCCAGCGATCCTTGCCGTGATAGTCCGATTCGATTTCGGTATCGGAAACGGCAACCGCCTCTCTTGTGCCGAGGAAAGAGGCATCGGTCACCTTGTCCGGAGTCAGCACGAAAGAGAGTTCCGTACCGGTTTCCCGTACGATGTTCCAATGCGAACGATAGTCCTTCACACGGTCGGAATCATCCATGACTATTCCGTCTGCCCGACGCGCTAAATGGCGTTCCGTCTCCGCCGCCCCGTTTTCGAGCGTATACCAGCCGCAATTTTTCTGGGTGACAAAATCAAAACCGCCATACTTCCATTTCATGTTCTCTGTCTCTTGACCTCCCGGAGCAGCACAAACCGCCCCTTCGCCGTCGAGTTGCAGATAGTTTCCGCTTTTCTTGTTCTTGATCAGAAACTCCTCACCGGAAGTACTTTCAATGATCCAGAGGTATTCATCTCCGGAAGGCTCGGCAGCAAAACAGAAGCTCCCCTGCTTCTCTCCCAAATACTCGCCACTTTCACGATTCTGCAAACTCCACTCGGAATAGACCTTATCGCTCCGGCACGACACCAGAAACAACAGTGCAAACAAGCTACAATATAGGTATAACTTCATATGGAAGAATTATTTTATAATTAATTTCTTGGTAACGACCTGATCATCGGATTCGATGCGAACCACATAATGCCCGCTATTCCAGCCGGCCACCCGGATGTTGGCAGTACGTTCCGCAACCATCGACTCAACCGGCTGCCCCATCATGTTGTAAACAATAATACGGACATTGGCAGAACCGGTTTCCACCGTAAACGAAGCATCTTTCCCTACAACGGACGGATATACGGATACGGTCTCCTGACGGTTGTTTCCGGATAATCCCGTACCACCTTTGCTCAGTTTCACACCACGCACACAAGTCGGTTTGAGTCCGGAAGGCATATAGAACGTTTTATCGAAAGATCCCCTCCCGCTTTTGCTGTATCCGTTGTTCTCAGGTTTGGTAGCCGGATCACGCAGGTTGACACTCACTTCCTCATCGTTTACCGAACAAATGGCCATATCGTCGTAACCGTCGCCATTAAAATCCAGCAACAAAGGAATATCGTTTTTGGTACCGAACTGCATATTCGCAATATCCTGATTGGCAAAATCGGGAGTCTTATATTCCGTAGTGGAAGGGGTGAAAGAGCATAACCAATTTCCCCTATCGTATAAAACCACATCCGCCTGCCCGTCGTTATTCATATCCCCGGCCAGCAGATAATCATTGTCTGAAATGCCGAAAGCAAGGTTCACATCCGGAGCCATCGCCATAAAATGCATCAGCCACCAAAGCCCGTATTCATTATCGCGCCGGATAGCGACATCTCCTGCACCGTCACCGTTGAAATCTGCCGAGAGCGCCTTATCACCTACCGCCATACCGTAAACCACATCCTGCGGGTCGATAAAATTATTATTCCCGTCGTTATAGTAAAATCTCCAATGGATGAGCTGGTCTGCCGCGCAGGAACGGTCTACTTCGCACAAGTCAAAATAACCGTCACCATTGGCATCGTACACAAACACTTCGGCTATCGGCACGTCTTTGGTCTGTGTGGGAACTGTAAGGTCTATCTTTCCGTCCAAATCGAAATCGAAGTGATAGCCGGCCTCGTAAGACCAATATACAATACCGTCGGACTTCTGGGCATAAGTGAAAACCGCCATTGTACAGGCTAAAACTGCAAGTACTAAATTTTTCATAACTATTAAATTTTAATTATACAATAATTTGTTTAATTTCAACATTGGATAATGCTGAGCAAAAATTAAAAAGCTCTAAATCATGTTTGTTTGATTTACCGGAGTACCACCGAAGCGTATAACCGGTGATACCCCTCTTGTTCCACATCGCTGATCGTCAGCAGATAGGCCCCCTGCGACAACGGAGGAATGCTACAGGAGAGCACTCCGTTGCCAAAACGAAGCCTGTCTTCATAACAGATACGTCCTCCCATATCCGCCAACCGGATCTCGCACAGACGCTCCTGCCCCGTTCCTCCGGATATAATCATCCGGGAACCTCCGTCATCGAAACAGACGCTTATCTCCTCTTTTTTTTTTGAAGATTCGATTCCCGTATATTTGTCCGACATGAAAATCAGATTGTCATAATCGGCACTGTTCCTATCTACCGGCCCCATAAAGACCGATACCACGATGGCATCCGCCCAATCTTCTCCCCACAGGCCGGTAATATCTTCCCGGAGATCCCGCTCATATTCCACCCATTCGTCTACCTTGGGCTTCACGGGAGTCAGCGTAAGATAAGCCAATCTCGGCTGGGAATACCCCACGCGATAGAACAGGTCTTTCGTTTCCCATACGGGAGAACTGTCGGACGGCTTTATCAGACGGAAACCGAACCAGCAAGCCGTGGTGTTATGGGAACGGACAGCTATCTTAAACCGGTTGAAACGATCGAGCGGTACACGGATCGCACCGTCCGAAGTGGTGGTAAACCGGATCATTCCCGGAGTAACCTGCAATGCTTTCTCTCCGGCAAATGCATCTGTCACTGTCTGGATCTGAGACACGTTACCGTTATAGTCGTTGGAGACGATAAGCGGTTCCTGATCGTCGAGAATGGTAATCGCAGCAGTCTCTTCGGAGCGCAAAGTCTCTCCGCCGGCATCGTAACGGAAGGGGAATAGATCGAATGCGACACTTTTCTCCGCAGGTGCTTCGGGCATTCCGACCGTGCTGTTGAGATGCAACACCAAGGTGGCAAAAGTACCGAGTGAAGACAACGACACTTTTACCTTATCGCCTTCTCTGGTATAATCTACCTTCCGGCTGCCTTCCAAAGTAACGCAATAAAGATCTGCCGGCACTGCATCTTCCGGTAAGGTGAAAGAGAGACCGGTCGCCTTTGCCGCAGGCGCCGTATTCACCACATCCCAACGCAAATCGACCGAGCTGCCGTAGTTCACCAGATCGACAATCAGAGCATCCGCCCGGCCAGTCCGTTTATCCCAACGTCTTTTCAGTTTGGCATAGATGCCGTCGTCATTATCCAGAGCCAAATCCGACTGATTGTAATCGGCAATGACGTAAGCGCGGTTGGAATAATACAGATAGGCTCCGTAGGCTTCCGTAAACTTATTCCAACGGGCGATCTGTTCGAGCACTTCCAACGGATAGTTCACAGCATGGAAAGGAACCGGATCGGTAAAGCTCGCTACTCCGTCCACCACTTGCGCAGCAGGATAACCGCCGGCCGAGAGACAGGTTGCAAATTGATAATCGATATTTTGTTTCGGCCAGCCGGTCGTCAGGTTCATCTCTGCAGGCGGATAGAAATTGGCGAAAACCGGCTTATCGGGGTAACGCGATTTTGCTTCATAAATGTCACGGTAAAGATCGGTGTATTTGGTTCCCGTGCCAAAAGGCCAGAGTTCCATAAACTGATGGTTGGCTACCGCTCCCGTCGTGTAATGCGGGATATTCCCGTTTGTAGACGGCAGTTGCAATGCCGTAGTAGTGACGTCCGCACGCTGTTCCTTCACTGCCAGATCCAGGCGTTTGACCAACGGAGCCATCTCCGACGAGAAATTACAGGCAGCCTCCGTTCCGTCACAGACATAGCTATCGGGCAGGCCGTACCAATCCCAACGGTATCCGTCCCAATTATACTCTTTCTGAGCCGTCACCGCCTGATGCACAAAATAGTCGTTGAAGTTTTTATACGTCTCTCCGCCGATGGTATACGGGGCATCCACCGATTCGTTGGTAGACATGAGGTAGAGATAAGAACCGCCATAAGTGATAAAGCTACGGTCGCCCGCATTGCGCATGGCCCAATCGGGACAGGTATGGGCAAAAGCCGGAGTTGCGGCATAGATGCCGGTATAGCAGACCGAACGTCCACCGATGCTGCGGAATTTCTCTATCTTCTTTTTCATCATGGCCTTGCTCGTCCAAAGACGGTCGTCGCCGACGTATGTATTCCAGGTTTCCGTCTGAGGGGCTACCTCCTCATGGGCTCTCATCCAGGGATGATATTCCAGCGTATTGATTCCTGCGGCTTCCAGATTGCGCGCCCACTTATCCACATCCAGCGAATTGTCGAAGATACAAGTCCATCCGTGCCGGAGATTCACCTCTTTCCCCGTCTCTTCAAGGGTAGCCAAAGGCAGGACGGCAGGGCGGGACTGATCCGCATCCGCAGACATAACGGCAAGTACCCCCGTCAACGGCACTGTCACGGTGCAGTCCACCGTCCCGTAACCATTGGAATCAGCATAGTGTTCGTATTGCGGCTTGTCTGCCGACCAATAATTGATGAGTATCTGTCCGGTCGAAGCACGGTAGAGTGCCATATCGGTATAGCCGTCTCCATTGAAATCTCCGGTAAAGGGAACATCTTCCGCCGTCCCGAACACCACCCCGTTGATGGCAAGGGGCATATCGAACTCGGGATATCCGGTAAGAGACGAAAACGCTACATACCAAGTCGACGTAGAGGGACGGTAAACGGCAAGGTCATCTATTCCGTCACCGTTAAAATCACCGGACAAAGGGATGTCTCCGGGCAGTCCGAACTGACCTCTGGCATCGATGTTCCCCTCACAAGGGGAAAAATCGATGTACCAGGTTGCCAGTCCTCCGGCTCCCGAACGCATCACAGCGATATCGGTCTTTCCGTCACCGTTAAAGTCGCCCGTCACATACTTGTCCGTAGCACTGATGCCAAAGCCGACCGGAGTGCTTGTTATCCAATCCTTTTTACCATTATTTATTTTCCATACCCATTTTATCATTTCGCCGGTAGTCTCCACCTCGCAGATATCCACCCGTCCGTCTCCGTCATAATCGCCCACGCAAGCTCCTCCTGTGAAAACGGCATCCAACGTTTGAGAAATAACAGACTGGTTACCGATGTCGAAATTCCATCCCGCCTGCGTTCTGTAAATCAAATCGTCGTGAGCACCGGCCCCTACAGCCAGGGAGAAAGAGACAACGGACAAGAGAATTTTCTTTTTCATATTCCTTTTCATCTTCTTTTTCATATCGGGTTAATAGCCGGGGTTATTAGGTCTCAAATTTGGGTTTGCATCGATATCGTCCATAGGAACAGGCAATAACAGATGCTTGGGAGTTGTGAAATTCGTTTTACCTATACTGTGGAAGAATTTCTTGGCGTACTCCCCATTCTCATCGTAACGGATCAAGTCGAACCAACGGTGTCCGCCCTCGAAAGCCAACTCCATACGGCGTTCATGACGGATAATCTCCCGTAATTCCGCCTGGTCTTCAGTCGTTACCTCAGGCAATCCGGCCCTGACACGAACGCGATTCAACGGCCCGCCCTCCTCATAGGATGCGGCAGGAGCACAAGCCTCCGACGTACGCCCCTTTTCATTCAAAGCCTCGGCATACATCAGCAATACATCCGCATAACGCAATATGGGGAAATTCAACGGGCTATCCATAGCGCGATCCTGTCCTATATCCTCACAGAGGAATTTCTTTACGTTGTGTCCGGTCTGAGAAACCGACGGATCATAAGCCCAGCCTTTGTACTGGTCGCCCTGACACCACACGGAAACGGATTTCCGCAAATCTCCCGCTTCATAAGCATTCACAAATTCCGGATATACGGCAAACCAGCCGAAGTTACCCCATCTGCCACCAATCGCTATCGGGGCCAAAGGAGCCATATAGTCATTGTGCCACCCGCCTTGTCCGAGGATGTCAAACTCGGAATATGTGGTCACATCTTTCTCATACTGTACTTCGAACAGGCTCTCGGGGCCATTCTCACGCAGGTAGTCGAAATTCCAATCGTATTTTCTGTTCAAGGTATATATATTCAGCGCATCCAGTTCCTCAATAGTAGAAATGACATCATCGTATTTCTTCAAGGTGAGATATACCTTGGCCAGCAGTCCTAAGGAAGCGCCTTTGGTGGCACGGCCTATATCGGAAGAAAGTTCGTATTGCGCCGGCAGCATGGAAGCAGCATCTTTCAAATCCTGTATTATCAGTTCGTAAACCTCTTCTTTTGGAGACCGGGATACCTGCAGATCGTCGCCTGCTGTCTGCTGGGTCTTGATCAGAGGAACATCACCAAACAAACGTACCAGATTAAAGTAATACAAGGCACGCAGGAAATGGGCTTCCCCCTTATACTGGACAATCTTTTCCGGACTTACCCGGGCCGCATCATCGATGTTGTTCAAAATCCAGTTTGTCCGGCTGATTCCGGCCCAGGGTCCCCGCCATAATTCCTTTGCACCGGAATTATCACTGGTAGTTATAAAATTGGCAAGCTGTGTTGTTTCCAGCCCGTTGCCGCCCGCTTCATTGCCCACACTCCCCTCGCCGGCCACAATATCGAGTGTCCACATACGGAGATTGTACATATACGAACTCTGCAAGCGCTGATACATGGAGTTCACTCCACTCTCGATCTCTTCGGCCGTACCTTTTTCAAAGAAATTATCGGTAATAATCTGGTCATTAGGCAATATCTCCAACTTATTCATACAACTCTGGTTACAGAGCGACAGTCCTAAAAAGGCGAATATATAAATATACTTTTTCATGGCTTTATGTTATTAGAATTTAACGGATACACCAAACATATAGGTACGCGCGGACGGATAGACACCGTAATCCAATCCGCTCAATCCGGCTTCGGGATCCAGCCCCGAATAGTTGGTTATGGTACAGAGATTATCTAAACTGACGTAAAGGCGCAACGCTTTCATCTTTGCCTTGCGAATCCACTTTTCCGGCAGTGTATATCCGAATGTCAGATTCTTGAGCTTCGCATAGGCACCGTCTTCCAGCCAACGGGTAGAGGCACGCGAATTGTTGTTCGGATCGGCATAAATGGCACGGGGCATCGAGTAGCTGCTCCCCTCGCCTGTCCATCTTTCCAGAGTAGTTGCCAACTGGTTATACGTACTGTTCATACTCTCATGACTGGCCCGCACGCCATTCCACACCTGGTTTCCTAAAGCGCCTTGAAAGAAAATGCTCAAATCAAAATTCTTATAGCTGAATGTGTTGTTGAAACCGAAAATACAATCGGGAGAAGGATTACCGATAACGGTACGGTCCAGATCGTTTATTTCACCGTTCCCGTCTACATCGACAAACCACATATCACCGGGAGAGGTGTTTTTATAAGGATTGTGAGAGGCTTTATCCGGAGCACGGTTTTCCATGACAGGGCCGGTGAACACTTCATCGAGTGTCTGATAGATTCCGCCCAACTCGTATCCGTAGAAAGAATTGATGGGCTGGCCTTCACGGATCAGGCTCACACCGTTCAGTATCTCCGGGCCACCGATCGAAACCACTTCATTGTGATTGAAACTCATATTCAGACTGGTTTCCCACTTAAATTCTCCTACAAAGTTCTTAGTGTTGACGGTGAATTCGAAACCACGGTTCAGTACTTTACCGATGTTTACCGGTGGCCAGTCCGCCTGTTCCAAAGAAGTGCCGCTTGTCTGCGGAACCGGTTTCTTGGTAAGCATGTCCCGGGTATTCTTTACATAGAAATCAAGATTGGCGACAATACGGTTTTGCAGAAAACCAATGTCGAGACCTACATTATATTGTTCCACCGATTCCCACTTCACTGATGGATTGGACAAGAGGTAAGGATAAATCAGATTCACTAAATTGGACTCGAAACCCCGTTGCGAACCGAAATTATAAACACCGTTCACACTCAGTTTATCGGCAAAGGCGTATGCACCGATATTCTGATTACCCGTTTGTCCGTAACCGGCTCTGAGTTTCAGTAAAGAGACGGGCTTGACGGACTGCATAAATGCTTCATTGCCGATATTCCAGGCAGCAGCAAAAGAGGGGAAGTAGCCGAAGCGGTTATCCTTACCGAACTTCGACGAACCGTCTGCACGGAAAGTAGCTGTCAGCAGGTAACGGTCATCATATGAATAATGCAGACGGGCCATGTACGACATCAATGCCCAACGGTATGAATTGCCTCCTACATCGGTAGCCTTGGTCGCATTGTCCAGTTCGGTAGTCAGTTCGCTGGCACGTCCGGAACCGGCAGCCGATACGGACTCTTTCTTGTATTCCTGATAAGAAGTACCTATCATGGCATTGATGCGGTGCTTTCCGAAAGCCTTGTCATAATTCAATGTATTGTCCCACAGATACAACTGCTCATAAGCGGAAGTGACCGTCTGCATGGTATTTTTCGATTCATTCATCCCCCATTTGTATTTGGGAATGTACGAATTGTTATAATCGTATCCCAACTCGGCTCCCCCTGTCGTCTTGAATTTCAGTCCCTTTATGATTTCCCACTCTAAAGAGATGTTAGACAGCATACGGAATCCCTTCATCCGGTAGTTTTGTTCATTAATGATGGCTACCGGGTTCAATGCATTTCCATTCCACTCCGCATTGCCCGTAGGCCCGGCATATTCTCCGTTGTCATCATAGATAGGAATGGAAGGCAATATGCGCATTGCATTCTGGATAACCGTACTTACGGGTTGGGTACGGCGATTCTCCGCACTCAGGTTTACATTCGCCCTTACGGTGATGTTCGATGCCAGTTTGGAGGAGATGTTCGATTGCAGGCTCAGACGGTTGTAAGACGAATTCTTCATGATGCCGTCCTGAGTATAATATCCCAAAGAGGTGGCATGGCTTATCTTCTGATTGCCACCCAGCATGGATAGATTGACTTTCTGCATCGGCGCGGTGCGGAAGATGGCATCCATCCAGTCGGTACCTGCTCCCAACGACTCCGGATCGGCAAAAGCCGGATTCAAAGAGTATTCCGGGCCGGCATTGGTACGCATCTCATTGTGTAAAGCCGCGTATTGCGACGCATCCAGCATCTTGTATGTTTTGGCCGAATGCTGTATGCCGTAGCTGTAATCAAAATTGATTTCCGTATGTCCCTCCTGTGCCTGTTTGGTGGTAACCATCACTACTCCGTTGGCTCCCCGCGAACCGTAAATAGCCGTAGCCGAAGCATCTTTCAAGACATCGATGGATTCTACATCGTTCGGATTCAAGTACCACATGCCGCCGCTTACAGGCACCCCATCGATCACATACAAAGGAGACGCGTCGTTGATGGTACCCACACCACGTATCAGAATGGATACATCACCGCCCGGCGTACCGGAATTCTGCACGACCTGTACCCCCGACATCTTTCCGGCAATGGCCTGCATCACATTGGAAGTGGCATTCTTGGTGATCTCTCCCGAACGGACGGAAGAGACAGCACCCGTAACGTCTTTCTTACGCATCGTGCCATAACCCACTACCACCACTTCATCCAGTGCCGCCACATCTTCCTGCAATACCACTTCGACAAAAGCCCTTCCGGATACGTTTACTTCCGTAGTGACATAGCCTATATAAGAAATAACCAGAACAGGCTGCCTTCCGGTGACATTCAGTGTAAAATTTCCGTTCAAATCGGTTATGGTAGCATTATTGGTACCTTTCTGAGAGATATTGGCAGCAATGACAGGCAGGCCGTCCGGGCCCTTTATAATACCTTTTACGGTCTGTTGCTGCTGTGTCACGTTCGAAATACCGGTTTCACTGCCCGCATCGGAATGTGCGGTAACACCGGCGAAAAGGGTGATCGGAGAGATAAGAAACATCGCAGTCCCTATAAGCAAAGTGTGCTTCATGCGACTCTTACATTGATACTCTGTTTTCATATTCATTGTGTTTTCATTTATTATAATCTATAATTATATCCCGGTAAAAAAAAGAAGGTCGACCAGCATCAAATGACGAATGTAAAAGTACGGAGAAGTGTTATACCTTCTTTCCACCATTTTAGCTGATAATTATGATATTTTACCATAATAGTCTTATTATTGCCCGAATATTGATATGATTCCAATATTCCGGGCATTTTTTCCCTATTTCAAGAAACGTGGTTTGCCCCCCTTGCGCCAATATTCCTCAATCTTTTCCAAAGAGACTCCTTTGGTTTCGGGCACATAGAAGTATCCCCATATCAAGGCTGCCAGAGCTACCACGGCATAAAACCAGAAAGCACCGGCCGGATTCCCCAAGTTCTCACCTTCTGCATAAATCTCCGTACCGCTTATCGTGAAAGCATGTACGATCTTGAAGAAAGTAAACGAAACGATGCTATTGAAAAACCACACGGACAAGGAACCGATGGATGAGCCCAATCCCCTGAGTTTCTGGGGAAATACTTCGGAGATGATAAGCCACCCCAACGGGCCGATGCTGATAGCGAAAAAGGCAACATAGAAAAAGACCAACAGGACGGACAACCATTTGCCGGCATCGCCCAACGAAGCGGAGAAGGCAAAGCAAATGCCCAACAGAATCAGCGAAACCGTGATCCCGGTCAGACCGGTGAAATAGAGTTTGCGCCTTCCAAGCCTGTCTACAAAATACACCGATACGATCGTGAACAGCAGGTTGACCGCCCCTACGCCCACCGAGGCCCATATAGCGGAAACCGTACCGTCGAACCCGGCCATAAGGAATATCTTGGGACTGTAATAGATCACGGTGTTGATGCCTACAAACTGTTGGAAAAACATAATTCCGATGCAGATGATCACGGTATTGCGCAGCCAGGGCTTGAACAGTTCGCAATAACCGGACTTCTCCTCACGACTCTTAGCCACTTCTTTCCGGATCGCTTCAAAAGCATCGTTTCTGGATTCCGGACTCTCTATACGCGAAAGCACGGCCAGTCCTTCCTGCTCTCTCCCGCGACCGATTAACCAACGCGGCGTCTCGGGCATACACAGCATACCCACAAATAATACGATAGCGGGAATCACGCCTACATAAAACATCGGCCGCCAGCAGTCTATCCGGCTTTCATCGGCAAAAAAGAGATCGGAAAGATAAGATACCAAAACACCGATAGTAACCATCAACTGGAACATCGACACCAAAGCTCCGCGTTTTTTTGCCGGAGAAATTTCCGCAATATAAAGCGGTACGGCAAAAGAAGAGACACCGATAGCCACTCCTAAAAACAAACGGGAAGCAATGAGGTGATACACATCGGGCGCAAATCCGGACCACAACGCACCGATGGCAAAAACCACGGCCGATGCCAAAATCACCTTTCTACGGCCGAGCGTATCCGTCACTTTCCCACAAAAGAGCGCTCCCAAGATAGCACCGCACAACCCGGAAGCCGTAATAATTTCAATCATACCGTTATCGATTCCGAAGTCTTTCTGAAAGAAAGGGATAGCCCCCGATATGACTCCGGTATCAAACCCGAACAACAGTCCTCCCGTAGCGGCAACGACTGCAATCACATAAATAAGCTTGCTATTATACTCTGTTTTCATGGTATTTATTTTTAAATTTAAGTTGCTAAGTGATCAAGTAGTGAGTAGTTGAGTAGTCAAGTAGTAAGTAGTTAAGTAGTCAAGTAGTAAGTAGTTAAGTAGTAAGTAGTTGAGTAGATAAAATAGTAAGGACGGATAGTTCACGTCACCGGTATCCCAACTTGAATAATTAAGGATCAGCAGTCAAGCAATAAGCTGTCAAAAAAATACATCAGACAAGACATTTCTACTTAACTACTTACTAATTAACTACTTGACTACTTGACTACTTGACTACTAAACAATCACTTAACATTTTGGCTACTACATATAAATTATTCAAGCTAAGGTTGATAATTCTCCCATACCTCCTTTTTCAGTTCCGGGCGGGGAACATATAAGAAAGTATCCGGATTTTTTTCAAAAGTCGTATAGATGGCTTCCCCCTTTACGATGCCGAGGGCGGAGTAATCGGTAGGAGTTTTGCAGATCAGTTCCGATTTCTCATAAAGCGGATTGGCTTGCCACTCTATTTTATTCTTATCGTTAAAGACAGGAAACCAAGCGATGCCTTTATGCCTGCGAACACCCTCGTACTCAAAACCGTAGTCGCGGTCACACCAGGCACCGAATGTCAACGGTTCGTCCGGATTGGCGCTGATAGTGGCATGCGCCCAGTATGGGGGGACAATTACAACGTCACCGGGACGGGCATAAACGGCAAAACAACGCCCGGGATTATCCTCGGCAAACTCCTGCATATAGATAATCGCTTCGCCCGACCAGATTTCATAAACCTCCGGAGTAGACCATTGGCTGAATTTGGAAACCCAGTGAATATGTCCCTGGCTACGTATGGGTTCCCGTCCTAATTTTCCAGCGGCATAAGTCACCACCCCATAGAGAAGGTGCGTCTCTTTCAGAAGCGGTTCATGGATTTTCTTTCCGACATCCATGGCAATGGCATACACTACTTCGGGACCGTCACAATCGGGATCGGATAAACTCTTGCGGATATCTTTCAGCAAACGGTTCTCTACCGGAGGGCCAAAAACATCGGGACCATAAACGAACCCCATGGGATTCGTTGTGGGTTCTATATCAAAACCTGGATTAAATTTCATACTCAAAATCGAATTAAGGATTGTGTTTAACAAAAGCTTTAATAGTAGCGCACTGCTTACCTGCGGATTCTCCATAAGGGCGGATCGTATATTCTTTCACCGATTCCGGCACGATAAACGTCTCGGCATAATGAACAACAAACGGCTCGAACCCTCCTGTCGGACTTTCCACAATGACCTCTCTCCCTTCAACCAGATTGAGAACATTCACACTGCCGTCCGTCCGGTGCAATACGGGAGCGGTAAACCAATGACGGCGGGTTTCGATGAACTCGTTTTCGTGCAAACCGGTACGTTCTTCCCTCCAGCCTTCGCCCTCAGCCACCGGCTCTATACGATTGAAAATCTCTTTTCTGACCCAAGACTCCGTACGGTTCCATTGAATGACTTCCTGCCCGTGCTTTATATTGATGGGACGCGGACGGCCATCCAGCCCGAGACGTCCCCAATCCCAAAGCTTGAAAGTGAAGATATAAGGAGTCGCACTGATTTCAAGCACCATACCGTTTGTTCCGGAACAATGTATCGTGCCGGCAGGTATCAGCAAATGGTCGTGCTTCTTAACGGGATAGCGACCCACGTATTTCTCCGCATCGAAGCAACCGCTTTCCTGCGCTTCATTAAGGGCATCAATCATCTCTTCCGGTTCGATCCCCTCTTTCACCCCCAAATACACGGTAGCATCTTCTGCCGCATCCAACATATAATAGCTTTCGTCCTGCGTGTAGTGCATACCGAACTTTTCCTGTATATATTGTGTCAGAGGATGTACTTGCAGACTCAGATTTCCTCCCTCCATCGTATCGAGAAAGTCGAAACGGATCGGAAACTCGTCACCGAAACGGCCATATACCGGATTGCCTAATAAACGTGCCGGATAAGCAAAAACAAGATCGATAGAAGGTAATTCGAAACGTACGTCTCCAAAACCGAGATAAAGACTGTTTTCCTCGGGGACACAATCGAAACACCAGGCAAAATTAGGTACCTCCCGGTCGAGGTCGCATACCTCTTTCATCCATTGTCCGCCCCAAGGTCCCGGATCGAAAAAAGGAACGACCCGGAAGGGGGTACGGGAGGCCTTTTCCAGTCCGGCTTCTATTGCCTTTGCAGTCGCCATCTTTGGATTGCCGGCGGTATTCGTATCGAGTACATAATCCCACTTCTTCATCAGTTTCTTCTTGAAGCGGTCACAAATACGCCAGTCTACAAAAAAGGCACGCTTGTATTGCAATGAAGCACGTTCTTCCCTATTGCTGATGCCGACATTCGATACCTCGTTGCGACGGAAACGCATCTGTATCTCCCAACGGGCCATATCGGCGTACACCAGCAAATCATACGAAGGCTGTACGTAAGCCGCACCGACCCCATAGACAAAAACAATGCCTTCGGTAACGGCAGCAATCTCCGAACGGATACCCGGCAATTTATCTCCGTCGAAATAACAGTCCATGTTCTGACGGGTCATATAACCGAAAATCTCGTCTTCCGTGATGTCCTGCTTCAAGATGGCATCTATCTGTTCCGGAGACTTCATGGCATCCGCCGAAAAGAACCAACGGGAAGCCGGGAAAGCAGACTGCAAAGCCGTAACCACCTCTTCATCCGATACTCCCTGGTAACATTCCAGCACCACGACCTTTACTTTCTTTCCGATCTGCGACAGGTCTTTCTCCAGACGATCGGAAATAGCTCTCCAACCCACCCGGCACTCTTCCTCCATACCCGGCACGTTCACCACCGGATACTTATCATAATTAGATTTCTCATTAAAATATCTGTTCATAGCATTTTTCTTTTTTTATTGTTGACAACGTACACGAAATTCCCAAAAGAGCGGCATTATCCCCCAATAAGGAGGCTCTGATCTCTACTTCATTTTCCGGCGACCAAACCAGACGGTCGATCCGTTCTTTCAGATAAGGCAATATGATATCCGCACTACGCATAATCCCGCCGCCTATCACGATGATCTCCGGATCATAAGCATGGATGTAATTGATAATGGCCGCCGCCCATACATCCATGCAATCCTGACATAAAAGAGTGGCTTCCGGCTCTCCCTGTCTCATTAAACCGAACAGGGTTTTAAAGTCGTAAGAAGAAGCTTTCGCCTTATACTCATTGCTGATCTTGGAATGGGTACGGATAATCTCCGGCAGGAAAAAGGAAGAAGCCATTGCTTCCACACACCCGATGTTTCCACAAGTACAACGCCGTCCACGATAGTCCACGACGATGTGTCCGCCCAACGACCCTGCCTGATAATGAGTTCCTTTTATAATCCGTCCATCCAGTACGACCCCGGTACCGATTCCCGTACCAATGGTCATCATTACCATGTTCCTGCTATTTCTTCCGGCACCGAAACACCACTCTCCGGCAAGTGCCAGGCGGGCGTCATTATCGATAATGAAAAGAGTTTCCCAATTCCTGTAAACCCACGAAGCCAGATCTATGTCACAGGCATCATCGTATTTATCATTGGTGGAAGTCACCCTTTTCTCCTTCGGATTGACCATACCGGGAAAGGCCAGCCCTATGCCGGAAAGCTCTTCTTTCGATACCCTCCATTTTCCTAACAACCGGTCTATTACCGTCTTCATAACAGGAAGATTGTCGGCCAGACTCCCTGCTTTGGCGGGAAACGAGTTGAATTCAAGGATTTCCGCTCCTTTCACCAAACCGATCTTGATAATGGTACCTCCTAAATCTATTGCTATACAATACATTGCCGGTCAGATTAAATGAGGGACACCATTCACTTCCATCAATCTGGCAGAGAATCCGTTTTCTGCAATCTCGGCATAATTATGCCCGGCGTCCGAAGGCCAGCAGGCAGCAAATGAGAAAAGGGAACTTCCCGTATTTGCCATCCGATGGGCTACTCCCCCCGGAATGTAATGCAAGCTGCCGGGAAATACATGTTCGGCCCACACATTACGCTGCCCGTCCATCAGGATCAGCATACCTTCGCCCTCCAGTCCCCAGTAGAATTCCGCACGGTCGACGTTGGCATGATAATGTCCTTTCGTCATCATGTACTCATTGCCGACTTTCCCCGGATACAGATAGGTAATGCCGAAGTACAATCCGCCCGGAGTTCCTTCTTTTTCGGGTAAAAAACTGCTGACTTCATAAGCAAGCTGATTCTGGGGCATTCGTTCGAAAGCTTCCGCATCGGCAAAGATGCCTTTCAAGTCGGATAAATTCCGGGAGATTTTAAGGACATCGCGTCCTACCAGATTCTTATCGGTAAAGAACAGTTCCGGAAAGACAATTTTGTTATTTTCCATAATCACCTATATTTTAAGATTCCACATATAATTCGATGGGAACAAAGGTAGGCCATAGCCATAAGCGGTCTGTCTCCTATTTTCCCCGATAATTATGTTATCTTATCATTTATACAGGTATATGGATTTTAATTGATAATATTCCAGAATATAGCCTGAATAATTCACACTCAGTAGTCAAGTAGTAAGTAGTTAAGTAGTAAGTAGTCAAGTAGAAATGACTTGTCTGATGTATTCTACTTAACTACTTACTACTTAACTACTTACTACTTAACTACTTACTACTTGACTACTGAGTGTGAATAATGTAGGATAGAGGGCTTCTAAATCGCTTTTTTATTTTTCACACCATACTGTTTTTGGTATTCGGTAGGCAACATATGGACGCTCTTTTTGAATTGCTCGATAAAGTTGGACAGGTTATTGAATCCCACTTCCATGCTTACGGTGGATATCTTCATTTTTCCTTCAATCAAGAGCCGCTTGGCATGTCCGATACGCATATCGTTCAGATATTGTACGAAGGTCTTCTTTGTCCGCTCCTTGAAATAGCGGCAAAAGGCAGTAGGGGTAAGACCTACCAAGCCGGCTACCTCTTCCAGTTTAATCGGTTGGTTAAAGTTCTTCACCAGATATTGATATATCTTATTGAAACGTTCAAAGTCGGAAGAATTGACGGACTGGGTGAAACCTACACTGGCGAGAAGTTCATATTCTTCCGTATTAGCCATCATTTCGAGCAAAGTGATCAGATTGGTAACCCGTACCGCCCCATTCGAATTGAAAGTGCTGCGGATAAAGTCCGCAATACGGTCACGGGCGGTTCCGGTGAATTTTATCCCCCGCCGGGAACGTTCTATCAGATTACGGATATTCATGAATTCGGGCAAATTAATCATGACCCCCTCAAACAACTCTTTACGGAAATACACACACAAGCATACGGAACGCAATCCGGTTCCTTCTCCGAAAAACTCTTTGTCATTCCTCCATTCATGGGGCAACTGAGGTCCGATGATACAGACATCGCCCACTTCATAATTTTCGATATGATCACCTACAAAGCGGGTACCGCTTCCCTGCTCTATGCACATGATCTCTATTTCGGGATGATAATGCCACGGAACAATGAAATAAGGCAGATCTTCCCTGTAAAAGTTGATGTAGTGTTCCACAGAAAACGGGAGTTCCTGATAAAGTGGTTTCATAGTGATATCGAGTTGAACTATTATGTAATTTGAGATTGTAGCGGGAGCAAATATATACGATTAATATCAAAAGTACAAATAAAAAGTGTACACTCTTTATTATAAGAATGTACACTTCAGTTCTTAAGTAGTCTCAGTAGTCAAGTAGTAAGTAGTCAAGTAGTAAGTAGTCAAGTAGAAATGACTTGTCTGATATATTTTCCTTAACTATTTGCTACTTAATCACTCAACTACTTACTACTTGACTACTTAACTACTTGACTACTTACTACTTGACTACTGAGACTACTTGACTACTTACTACTTGACTACTTATTACTTAACTACTCTTTATCAAAAATAGATTTTGCAATGCCCATTTCGAGCCCGCGCAATTCTGCCAGTCCCCGAAGACGACCGAGACATGAATAGCCCGGATTGGTCTTTTTCTTCAAATCATCAATCATCTGATGGCCGTGATCCGGACGCATGGCAATGGAACATTTGCGACGTTGCTGCAACTTCAACAAGTTTTTCATGACGTTGTACATATCCACATCTCCTTCCAGATGATTGGCTTCGTAGAAATTGCCTTCGGCATCACGCTGGGTACTACGCAGATGAACAAAATTAACGCGGTCTCCCTGACGTTCCATTATTCCGGCAAGATCATTGTCGGCACGTACACCGAAAGAACCGGTACAGAGACAAAGGCCGTTCGATTCATTAGGAACCGCTTCTATCAATTTAATGAAATCCTCCTCCGTGCTCATGATACGGGGCAGACCCAAAATGGAGTAAGGAGGATCATCCGGATGGATCACCAACTTCACCCCCACCTCATCGGCCACCGGAGCAATCTCTTTCAAGAAGAAGATAAGATTGGCACGGAGCTTTTCGGCATCGATATCATTGTATCTGTCGAGGGCTTCTTGGAATTGCCCAACGGTGAAACTCTCTTCAGAACCGGGAAGACCGGCAATCATATTACGGACAAGAAGTTTCTTGTCGTCTTCGCTCATCTGTTCGAAACGGGCTTTCGCCTTGGCAATTTCTTCGGCTGTATAATCCTTCTCGGCATTGGGGCGTTTGAGGATGAACAGATCGAAAGCCACAAAAGCCGCTTTTTCAAAACGAAGAGCTTTAGAACCGTCGGGCAGAGTATAAGCAAGATCCGTACGGGTCCAGTCGAGCACCGGCATGAAATTGTAAGTGACAACCATCACTCCACACTTCGCCAGATTACGGATGCTCTCTTTATAATTCTCGATATATCTCATGAAATCTCCGGTCTGAGTCTTGATATGTTCGTGTACGGGTACACTTTCGACTACCGACCAGGTAAGACCGACTTCTTCAATCATCTGCTTCCGCTTCATGATCTCCTCCACTGTCCACACTTCTCCGTTAGGGATGTGATGAAGGGCATTTACTATTCCGGTGGCACCGGCCTGCTTGATATCCCACAGGCTTACAGGGTCATTAGGACCGTACCAGCGCCAAGTTTGTTCACATAGGTACATAATAATTTTATTTACGATTTGACGATTTACGATTGAAATTACAGTTATTTCAAGCTATTAGCTACTAACTTCTTACTACTTACTACTAACTTCCAACTACTAACTTCTAACTCCCACCTCCCAATCAAATTGAGAAAGCATCGAAGCCACCGTCGATAACAGCTACAGTACCGGTTACGAATTTTGAGGCATCGCTGATAAGATATTGGATAGTTCCGTACAAGTCTTCCGGTTCACCGAAACGGCCAAACGGAGTATGGGCTAAAATTGTTTTGGAACGATCGGTCAAAGAGCCGTCAGGGTTTGTCAATAGAGTACGGTTCTGGTCGGTGAGGAAGAATCCGGGGGCAATGGCATTGACACGAAGGCCGTCACCGAATTTAAGAGCCAGTTCACCGGCCATGTATTTGGTGAAATTGGCTATTGCAGCTTTGGCTGTTCCGTAACCGACCACACGAGTCAACGGACGGAGTGCAGATTCTGAACAGAAGTTGACGATGCTGCCTTTTTTCTGATCGACCATGATGCCGGCAAATACCATTGTAGGCAAAACGGTTCCGAAAAGGTTTAAATCGACCACCTTTTTGAAAGCGTCGATCTCAAGATCAAAGAAAGTTTTGTCCGGTGCAATGGTGGCTCCCGGCATATTTCCGCCGGCAGCATTCAGCAATACATCGATACGACCGTAAGCTTTCATGATTTCCGCTTTATTTCCTTCGAGTACCTCTTTATTCATGACGTCGGTATAGAGGAACATGGCGTCTCCCCCCTCCGCTTTGATGCCTTGCACCAGAGCATTTCCGGCTTCTTCACTGCGGTCGAGAATAACAATCTTAGCTCCCTCTTTTGCCAGATAGGCAGCAATACCTTTACCTAAAATACCGGCTCCACCGGTGATAACAACAACTTTGTCTTTTACACTAAATAATTCGTTCATGATTTCCTGTTTTATAAAGTTATAATTTCTTATTCAGATAATATTTCAGATTCTCTTTAATGAGAATATCTATCGGCATCAGATTTACCTTATCGGGACGCTGCTTCAACACAAGATAATTGCATAAAGACTTAATGCCATCGTATCCCTGCTGTTCCGGCCGTTGGGCTATCAAGGCCGTGATAATGCCTTCGGACAGTAATTGAGTATTCTTCCCTATCAAGTCATAGCCTACCAATTTGACATTCTCCAACCCTCTCTCTTTAAGGTAATTTCCCAAAATATAACAGGTTGAATTGAAAATAACCGCTCCCTCGATCCGGGGATTGGCACGGAATATCTCATCGAGTCTGGCAAAATTATAATCCGTATCGTCTATCTTCAATTCCACTTCATGGATATTTCCTTCAAATCCCTGTTCGGTGAGATATTGACAAAAGCCTTCCCTCCGGTTCTTCCCCTGATTGGAGTCGTTCTTGCCGCTATGCACAATCCGGGATATCAGAATATCCGAATAGCTGCCAAGCTGGCTCATCAGCAATTTGGCCGCAATGAATCCGGCATCATAAGACTCCGTACCGAAATAAGCAAGCTGATGCTCACCCACAATATTAGAGTCCACATAAACGTAAGGAATATCCCGGGCATCGAGTTCGCGCGAAAGACGGACTACGGAATCGGTGAACAAAGTGGCAATCAGCACGCCGTCAATATCTTCTTCATCAAAAAGAGTACGCACAATTGCATCAAAGGTATGGTTGTCGTACTGGTCAAAGAAAAGTTTGGTAACATTGACATTGTAAAATTCGGTCTCGGAAGCGGCTTTGTCTATCCCTTCGGAAATGGCTTCCCAATATTCTCCCGGTTTAAAAGAAGGAGTAATGGCAAGGAAATGGTACTGCTTTTTAGAAGCTAAGGAACGGGCCATCAGATTAGGCTGATAATTCGCTTTCTCAAGGATCGCTCTTACTTTTTTCTCATTTTCCTCCGACACACGGCCACGGTTATGTATCACCCGGTCTACCGTGCCAACGGATACACCGGCCATTTCGGCAATGTCTATAATGCGAATGTTTGGAGATTCTTTGTTCATAGGATAAATACCTTAAAACTCTTTTTCTTCTGCAAAAGTAAAATGAATAACCCGGATAAGCAATAGTGTGCACGCACACACATTCTGCAATAAAAACAATATAACACTATATATCAACAGTTTAATAATTATCTAATAGTAATAATATGTTTTCAAACATATAAAGAATGGAAATTTCATCCCAACGCAGGTTATTCCGGTAATATACCTTATTATGGTGATTGCATCATATACCATATATGATATTCAATTCATGCAGATTACCTAATAGTAGCGATTGTGCAAATGACGATAAATAAAGACCTTTGCAACGCATTAAAAACGTTTAATACACAAAGAATATTTTGAAAACAAGAAGCCTAAAATTAACTCTGACTTTTTTGATAATTGCCTGTCTATCGACTTCTGCATATGCGCAACACAGGGCAATGCTCTCCGGCAAAATTATATCTGCCGAGAATAAAGAAACCATTGATTTTGCCACTGTCTACCTGAAAGGTACACAATTCGGCTGTACTACTAATGAAAAAGGAATCTATCATCTGAAAGCCCCCGCAGGAGACTATACATTAATCGTATCTGCCGTAGGATTCGAAACGGTAGAGAGAAAAGTGCACCTGACCGAAGGGGAAAGAAACAAATTAAACATCGTGATAAAACCGTCTACTACCGAACTGGATGAAGTGGTGATAACTTCTACGGGAGTCAGCCGAATCAAAAGATCGGCATTCAACGCAGTGGCTGTCAATACAAAAGAACTTCAGAATACAACGAAGAATCTGAGCGACGCATTGGCCAAAGCACCGGGAATGAAACTCCGTGAATCGGGCGGCGTAGGTTCGGACATGCAGCTCATGCTGGACGGTTTTAGCGGCAAGCACGTCAAGGTGTTTATTGACGGTGTACCACAGGAAGGTGTAGGAAGCTCTTTCGGCTTGAACAACATCCCTGTAAACTTTGCCGACCGCATCGAAGTATACAAAGGGGTAGTACCGGTAGGTTTCGGTACGGATGCCATTGGCGGAGTGATCAATATCGTCACCAACAAGAAACGTCAGCGTTGGTTTCTGGATGCTTCCTACTCCTACGGTTCGTTCAATACACATAAATCTTATGTCAATTTCGGACAGACTTTCGGTAACGGGCTCACTTACGAGATCAATGCTTTCCAGAACTATTCGGACAACGATTATCATGTATATGCTCCGGTAGAAGATTTTGAAACCGGCAGAATCGATAAGGATAAGAGGGTACGTGTAAAGCGTTTCAACGACACTTACCATAATGAGGCCGTTATCGGTAAAATCGGAATCGTGGATAAAAAATGGGCGGACCGCCTGATGTTCGGTTTTACCTATTCGCACATGTACAAAGAGATACAGACGGGGGTACGCCAGGAAATAGTATATGGACAGAAACACCGCAAAGGCCATTCGCTGATGCCGTCACTGGAATATAGCAAGCAGAATCTGTTCACCAAAGGACTGGATGTAGTGCTGACTGTAAACTATAACAAGAATACGACTACCAATGTGGATACCGCTTCTTATAAATACAACTGGTACGGAGAAAAGAAATTATTAAATTCGCCCGGTGAACAATCCTACCAACATTCAGAGGCGGACAACAATAACTGGAACGGTACGTTCACCGCAAGATACCGTATCGGTAAAGCCCATATGTTTACGTTCAACCATGTGCTGAATACGTTCCACCGGTCCAACACCTCACTGCTTGCCAAAGAAAAACAGGAAGACGCCATTGCCAAAGAGACCCGCAAGAATATTTCCGGCCTGTCCTATCGTCTGATGCCTTCCGATAAATGGAATTTCTCCGTATTCGGCAAGTATTACGATCAATTCGTGGCAGGTCCGATGGCTACCACCGCCAATCAAAGCAATTATGAACGAACGACCCGCAGTATCAGTTCCATGGGTTATGGCGCGGCAGGTACCTACTTCATCCTGACAGGACTTCAAGCAAAACTGTCTTATGAGAAAGCTTATCGCCTGCCTACCATCGAAGAGATGTTCGGTGATGAAGACCTTGAAATGGGAGATATCGGCATAAAACCCGAAAACAGCGATAATCTGAATTTCAGCCTGAGTTATAACAGAACTTTCGGTAAACATTCGGTATATGTGGATGGCGGGCTGATCTACCGGAACACCAAAGATTACATCCAGCGCAACATTGCCGACCTGAGTGGTGGTAAATACGCTGCTACTTACATAAACTACGGCAAAGTGCTGACGAAAGGATTTAATATCTCCGCCCGTTATAACTTCGCCAAATGGCTCAGTGTAGGAGGAAATTTCACGAAAATGGATGTACGCGATAATATGGAGAAATCTATTTCCAGCAATGCCGTAAACCTTGCCTATCGTGAACGTATGCCCAACCTCCCGTATATGTTTGCCGATTCGGATGTAAGTTTTTTCTGGAATAACCTCTGGAAAAAGGGCAATACGCTGACCGTATCTTATGACAACCAATATCTGCACAGTTTCACGTATTATTCGTCCAATATCGGTTCGAATAAGGGTGATTATGTAGTACCCAACCAGTTCTCACACAATCTGACACTCTCTTACAGTTTGAAGAACGGACGATATAACCTGTCATTCGAATGCCGCAATTTTACAGACGAGAAACTGTATGACAACTTTAGTCTCCAAAAAGCCGGACGCGCGTTCTATGGAAAAGTACGTATCCACTTCGGCAATTAAAAATAAACAAATAAGTAAATAACAATTAGCTTAAAATTAAAAATTACATGAAGAAAAATTTCTTTTTTAACGGACTCCTTGCAACAGCAATGGTCGGATTGACATTGACAGCTTGTTCTGATGACGAAAAGGGCAACGGATCGGGTACTGTAGGCAAAGGCGAATATGTCATCGCATCTTCTGTTACCGCATCCGGAAATACAACCAATGTACTGGTGACTTCCGAAACTCTGAACGGAGGGACGGTTTCTACGATAAACAATGGTCTGGTAAACGACGGCGCCACACAATGGGTGTTCTATAAAGACCAATACCTGTATGGATTGACCTACAATCAAGGCAATGCCGGTACGACCCGCTCTTTTTTCATGAATGCCAATTATGAAATGCAGGCCCGTTCGGGCGAGTATGCAGTGAAACGGTTCACTACTTACGGCATCTATGGCAAATATATCATGACCTCCTCTACCGGTGACGGTCCTACACAGTACGCGGATGAGAACGGCTATTTACCTAAAATGTTCCTGCTCTCTTATCTTGATGTACCGAATGAGACATTTACCACAAATGACACCCAGAATAAGGCCTACATGTCGGAAAACTTCCTGGGTAATGGCGAATATGTAACATTGGCCGGTATCCTGGAATATAACAGCAAAATTTATAGCGCCGCAGTTCCGATGGGTTTAAGCCAGTACGGAGGAAAAGCAGATGGAGGGAAATGGATACTTCCGGGAAATGAAGACCTCGTGAAAAAAGAAGATGGCGGTTCGAACAGCAGCAGCTACAAGAAAGGTGAATTGCAGTGGACGCAATATCCCAATGAATGTTGGGTGGCTATCTTTGATGATGAGACGCTTACTACCAAGAAACTCATCAAGACAGACAAAATCAGCTATGCCTGCGGACGTATGAAATCGCAATATTATCAGACTATCTGGGCAGCAGACAACGGCGATATCTACGTATTCTCCCCGAGCTATGCCAAAACAATGGACGATGCCCGCCAACAGACGACTTTGGATGCCGGTGTCGTACGTATCAAAGCCGGAACAGAAGAATTCGACCCGAGTTATTATTATAGCATCGAAGACCAGACCAATGGAAAATCTTTCCTTCGTTGCTGGCACCTCACCGGAGACTACTTCCTGTTGTTAATGTATGACCGTCCTTTGGACGAAGAAGACTTCACAGCCAACCAACTGGCTATTTACAAAGGAGAAACCGGAAAACTCACCTATGTAGAGGGGCTGCCTTCAACCGAGCAGATTTCCGGATTCGGCAATACACCATATACGGAAAACGGCCTTACTTATATTGCCGTAACCACTACCGACGGCCATCCCGGTATCTATAAAATCGATCCGGTAAATGCCACGGCTACAAGAGGTGTTACAGTAGAAGCCACACAAATCAGCGGTGTCGGAAGACTGAAACCTTAAATAGGCAAACAGATAATAATATAAAAGAGCCTGCAAGCCGTATGCGCTTATGCAGGCTCCTTTTATAGCTCTACTCATAACTCCACGAAAAAAGCTTATATGAAAAAGAAATTTCGCCAAATACATCTCTGGCTCTCCGTTCCTTTCGGCATCATCATCTCCATCCTCTGCCTGTCGGGAGCAGCCCTCGTCTTTGAAAACGAAATAACAGAAGTACTCAACCACGATTTCTATTATGTGGAAAATGTAGGATCGACTCCCTTGCCTGCCGGAGAACTGGCAAAAAAGGTAGCGGCAACTTTGCCCGACAGTGTATCGGTCACAGGTATCAGTATCCCGGCCGATCCGGCAAGGGCCTATCAAGTCAACCTTTCCAAGCCCAGACGGGCATCTGTATACATCGATCCGTATACAGGAGAAATAAAAGGTAAATACGAACGTACGCCGTTCTTCACTACAATGTTCAAACTACACCGGTGGCTACTGGACAGCATGAAACCGGATGGTGGGATTTTCTGGGGAAAAATGATCGTAGGAACAAGCACGTTGATGTTTATCTTTGTTCTGATATCCGGTATCGTCATTTGGATACCCCGTACTGCCAAAGCATGGAAGAATAGCTTTAAGATATCCGTCAATAAAGGGTGGAGAAGATTCTGGTACGACCTGCACATTGCAGGAGGACTGTACACTTTCCTCTTCCTGCTGGTTATGTCGCTCACCGGGCTGACATGGTCTTTCGGATGGTATCGTACAGGATTCTACAAAGTATTCGGTGTGGAGACTACACAAGGGACTTCCCATCACGGCGCCCTCTCTCAAACAACAGAGAAAGAAAAAGGACACCGGGGAGAAAAAAACGAAAGAGGTGATACCGGAAATCCGAACCGCAAAGAGGGCAAAGAAGATGATCGGGAAGGACGCCGCAAAAGCAACGGAGAACAGTCTCCATATGCTTCATGGCAAGGGGTGTATGAGCAACTGAAAGCACAAAATCCCGGCTACAGGCAAATCACCGTATCAAACGGTACTGCAACTGTCTCTTTCAATCGTTTGGGCAACCAACGGGCAGCAGACCGGTACAACTTTAATCCGAAAAACGGCGAAATCACCGAAACGGCTCTTTACAAAGACCTCGACAAATCGGGAAAGATACGCGGATGGATATTCTCTGTACACGTAGGCAGTTGGGGCGGTATGCTCACCCGTATCCTGAGTTTTATCGCGGCATTGGTCGGAGGTACATTGCCGTTGACGGGATATTATCTGTGGATAAAAAAGGAAATGGGACGGTCGGCAAGGAAAAGGAAACAATAAAAAAACAACGAAGAATGAAATGCAACCGTCCATAGGCAAAATGCAAGAATTCCCACGCAGACGGTATCCGGATGATAACCGATGAGCGTTCCGTCGCAAGTACGGAAGAATCGCACGAGGATCGGCAGAGTCGTCGATATAAAGTCCGGGAAATTGCAGTTCGTTCATAGCTTGCTATATAAAGACTAATTTTGAGAACGAAATTCATTGGGCGTATAACCCGTCACCCGTTTGAACATCCGGCTTAGATGCTGCGGGTATTGGAACCCCAGCCCGTAAGCAATCTCGCTCGTCGTCTTATCCGTACCAAGTAAGGCTTCTTTAGCCCGCTCGATAAGTTTGTTCTGAATATATTCCGAAGCGGTCTGCCCTGTCTGTTTACTGATCATATCTCCGAAATAATTCGCAGACAGAAATACCTTGTCGGCAAAATACTTGACGGTCGGTAATCCCTCTCGTATCGGGGTATCGCTGTCAAAATACTCGTCTAATAGTCGCTCGAAACGGACGACAATGTCCTTATTTACCTCTTCTCGTGTGGTGAACTGCCTCTCATAGAAGCGCATACAGTAGTCGAGCAGTAGTCCGATATTGGCACAAATCAGCCGGCGGCTGTGCTTGTCGATGCTATGCTTCAGTTCTGCCTCTATTTTATGCAGGCAGTCCATTACGGTTTCACGTTCTTCCTCTGAAAGATGCAACGCCTCGCGAGTCTCATAAGAGAAGAATGAGTAGTTCTTAATTTCCTAACCGAGTGCGGTGCCCCGAATTAGGTCGGGATGGAACAGAATACCATGGGCATTCGGTTGAGTATTTTTCAGCATCTCGGTCTCTGCAACCTGACCGGGGGCGAAACTGACAATCGTACCGTCCTGGTAGTCGTAACTTTGACGTCCATACATGATGTTCCCGCAGTAGGTGTCCTTCAGATAAAGGGCATATACACCATAGTTGATCTTAAAGTGTTCCGGCCACTGCGTTGCCTTCGATAAATCGACAACACTCACTAACGGATGTCGTGTTTCAAGTCCGAACAGTTTATTGTATTTATCTATTTCATCGAGTTTTATAACTTCTTCCATAAGCGTTTATTTAAATTCTTTCGAGCAAAAGTAATTCATTTGATTTGAATTACATACGGTCCTATTGCAGAATCGAGGATTCGGGTATGAATATCCGTAAATCGTATACAAGCCGGCTTATTCAATCGCGGTAAATTTGCAATCAGAAAATGAACAATGAAAAAATAGAAGATTATGGATCGCAGAAATTTCTTAAGGACGGCATCGAGTTTTGCACTACTCGCAACCGGAGCTACGACTGGTGTTTCCCGTGTGTTAGCCAAAGCACCTTCGTTCTCTTTGACTGGAAATCAGTCTGATGAAAATACATCGAATACGGACGATACAATGGAGTATCGTAAGCTCGGAGGATTGGATGTATCGGCTATCGGTCTTGGATGCCTGCCAATGGTGGGTTATTACGGCGGGAAGTACGACAAAAAGGATATGATCGCTCTGATTCGCCGGGCATACGACAAAGGCGTCACTTTCTTCGATACGGCGGAGGTCTATGGCCCTTACACCAGCGAAGAGTGGGTCGGCGAGGCACTCGCACCGTTTCGCGACAAAGTGAAAATCGGGACGAAATTCGGCTTCGGCGTCGAGGAGAAACAACCGACCGCTATCAACAGCCGTCCCGATCACATCCGCCGGGCTGTGGAAGGTTCGCTGAAACGCCTGCGCACCGACCATATCGACCTGTTGTATCAGCACCGTGTCGATCCTGCCGTTCCGATGGAGGATGTGGCCGGAACGGTAAAGGATTTGATGCAGGAGGGGAAAGTGCTGCATTGGGGGCTGTCGGAAGCGAGTGCCCGTTCCATCCGTCGGGCGCACGCCGTCTGTCCGCTTTCCGCCGTACAGAGCGAGTATGCCATCTGGTGGCGGGAGCCTGAAACGAAAATCTTCCCGACATTGGAAGAGTTCGGTATCGGCTTCGTGCCTTATTGTCCGTTGGGGCGTGCGTTTCTTACCGGAATTATCAATGAAAATAGCCGTTTCTACGAGGGCGACCGCCGTTGGAACCTGCCGCAGTTCACGCCCAGAGCCTTGAAGCACAATATGCCGCTCATCGCCTTGGTACGCAAATGGGCCGAGCGCAAGGGAGTTACACCCGCGCAATTCGCTTTGATATGGATGTTATCTCGCAAATCGTGGATTGCTCCGATACCCGGAACAACCAATCCGGCACACTTGGACGACCTGCTCGGAGCGGGAACCGTCCGTCTCTCGGCTTGGGAGATGGAGGAGTTCGACAGGGAATATGCTCAAATCGACCTCATGGGCCATCGTGCCGACCCGTTCACCGAAAGTCAAATAGATAAATAGAAGCAAAGATGATAAAAACAATACTGGGTATTCTGTCGCTGTCGGTCATGCTGTCGTGCAGTACGGCCGTGAAGGAGAATACCGCTCACCCCGATATTATGGAAACGAACAAGAAAAATCTCGGAAATCTCTTAGCACTCTATCCCAAACCGATGACGGTTGTAGGGGCGGAAGTCGAAGGGAAAGTAAACTGGCTCGTGGTGGGACACACGGGTGTTATCGGCCATGACCGGATACTGGTCAGCATGAGTAAAAGTCATTATACCAATCAAGGCATCAAGAAATCAAAACGGCTTTCCGTCAATCTTGTGAGCCGTGAAATGCTGCCGAAAGCCGACTATGTCGGAAGCGTCAGCGGTGCGGCGGTCGATAAATCGAAGGTCTTCGCTTACCATACTGGCGAATACGGTACGCCCGTCATCGACGCATCGCCGCTCACGATGGAATGTGAAGTGGTGGATATTTATGAAACCGACGGCTTCGACAATTTCATTTGCGCAATAGTCAATACATACGCCGCTTCCGATGTGCTCGACAATGATGGAAAACTCGACTATACGAAACTGAAACCTGTATTGTTCGAGTTCCCGACCTATTCCTATCTCGCTACGGGAGAGATTATAGGTAAATGCCTGAATCTGGATAAACAGCCGGGAATATGCGTTAAAGAACCGATGAATGTCGATGGTATCGTACGATTGTCGAAAATCGAGGTTTATCCGCAATATCTTGACGAGTATATGAGATACGCTACCGAGGTGAGTGAAATCTCTCTACGTACCGAACCGGGCGTGCTGACGATGTATGCGGTCGGCGAAAAAGAGAATCCCTGTAAGGTAACTATTCTCGAAACGTATGCGAGTCGCGAGGCATACGAGAAACATATCGCTTCGGAACACTTTCAGAAATATAAGCAGGGGACACTGCATATGGTCAAGTCGTTGGTATTGTCCGATCAGATGCCGCTCAATCCGGCCAACAAACTCAATAACTTCATGGAATAGATAATGTTTCTTATTCAGGTTATTGGAATGGATTCGGAGTGTATCTACAATTATGATTGAATATCTTGAAAAACTAATTATTACGATATTATGACATGGATTTCAAAGAATTGAACAATGGAGTAAAGATGCCGATACAAGGCTTCGGTGTCTTTCTGATACCCGATGCCGCCGAGTGCGAAAGGGTCGTTACCGATGCGCTGACTGTCGGCTACCGACTCATCGACACCGCTTCGGTCTATGGCAACGAACGAGCGGTCGGTACGGCTATCAGGGAAAGCGGCATTCCGCGTGAGGAGCTGTTCATCACGACCAAAGCGTGGATTTCGGAAATGGGTTACGAACGGACATTGCGGGCATTCGATGCTTCGCTCGCCCGTTTGGGGTTGGATTACCTCGACCTCTATCTGATCCATATGCCTTTCGGCGACTATTACGGCACATGGCGGGCTATGGAAGAACTCTATGCTCAAGGACGTGTGCGAGCTATCGGAGTATGCAATTTCGAATCAGACAGATTGTTGGATTTATGCCATAATGCCAATGTTATTCCAGCGGTCAATCAGGTAGAGGTGCATCCTTATACTCCGCAAACCGATGCGATACGAATTATGCAGTCACTCGGCATACAAGTAGAGGCATGGGGCCCTTTGGCCGAAGGATGGAACGGATTGTTCACGGACGACATTCTGACCGGTATCGGTCGCAAATACGATAAATCGGCAGCGCAAGTCGTATTGCGCTGGCATTTACAGCGCGGAGTTGTCGCCATTCCCAAATCGGTACATCGGCAGCGGATGGAAGAAAATTTCAACATCGAGGATTTCATGCTGACGCCGGAGGATATGGCCGCAATCGCTTCCATGAATACGGGATACAACACGATTCTCGACTTGCACGCTCCGGAAGAGGTGCAACGGCTCTATGGTATCGAGTGTCCTGCATGACAGATATTTTCTTGATTTTTCTGAAGTTCCGGTAATCAATAAGGTTATCGGAACTTTCGTTCCCTTATATCTCTGCTGTATTCCGAGAGAGTCTGTCCGGTCTGTTTTTTGAACATGCGACTTAAATGTTGCGGGTATTCGAATCCCAAGTCATAAGCGATCTGCGTGATTTGTTCGCCGTTGATAAGTTTATTTTTGACCATATCGATGATATGGCGACGGATATGTTCTCCAGCAGTTTCTCCGGTTTCTTTCTTTACCAAATCACTGAAATAATTGCGCGACATACATAACTGCTCAGCACAATATTGTACGCCGGGCACTCCGTTTGAGTATTGTTTTTCCTTCTCATAATATTCTTTGAGAATGTGCTCGAAACGTGCCAGCACATCACTGTTACCCGCTTTGCGTGATGTGAATTGCCGGTCGTAAAAACGAAGGCAGTGTTTTAGAATCAGTTCTATATATGAAACAATGATTGTTTCCTGATGTCTGTCGTGTGTTTTGGTCAATTCGGTCTGCAACATTTTCATAAACCGAACGAAGGTTTCCCGTTCTTCAGTTGTCATATGGAGGGCCTCGTTAGCTTGATAAGAAAAGAAAGAGAAGTCTTTGATGTGATTACCCAACGGGGTTCCATGCAACAAGTCAGGAGAGAAAAGCAAGGCCCATCCCTTGATATGGAATTTCTGTCCGTTATACTCTACTCCTCCTATTTGCCCGGGCGACACGCAGATGAGCGTTCCCGCATTATAGTCGTATTTGCTGCATCCGTAGGTCAGGTCTTCCAATGTGTCGTCCCGCAAGAAAAGTGCATAGACTGAAAATTGGCTGCGTGTATGCAGGATGGGCGTGACGGTATCGTAATCTATCACGCTGACCAAAGGATGCTGGTCGGCATGTCCTACAAAAGTGTTGTAGTCATGGACGTTTTTTACTTTTAGTATATTATCCATATTTCCTATACTATCAATCGATTACAAATTTACGACAATTCTTGGATAATCCGGATTTTTGATACGAAAATCCGGATTTCGTACCCGTTTGGGGCTGGAGAACCGGATAATTTTGCAATAGAATAAAAATTAAGAATTATGGATAGACGTGATTTTCTAAAAAAGACGGTAACGATCGCCGGTGGAATCGCAGCAAGCCGACTATTGGGGGAAACGAATGTTTTGGCAGCCGGGCGTTCTATATCGAATACCGACCCTATCATGGATTATGCGACGCTTAACAACGGCATAAGGATGCCGATTTTGGGATACGGCACATTGCGTATTCCGGTCGAGCGCTGTGCTGAATGCGTGTCGGAAGCGATACGGAAAGGCTGGCGTCTGATCGATACCGCCAAAAATTATGCGAACGAGACAGAAGTGGGTAAAGGTATCCGGCAGAGCGGTATCGACCGGAAAGAACTTTTCGTGACCTCGAAGCTATGGTTCAAGGATTACGGTTACGAGTCCGCAAAGCGGGCTTTCGACGCGACGCTCGACCGGCTCGGGCTGGACTATCTCGACCTCTATCTGCTGCACCAGCCTTTCGGCGATGTTTATGGGGCTTGGAAGGCATTGGAGGAGCTTTATGCAGAGGGACGAATACGTGCCATCGGTGTCAGTAATTTCCATCCGGATCGAATTGTGGATATGGGTTTCGTCAACCAGATCATGCCTGCCGTCAACCAGATCGAGTTCAGCCCCTATTTCCAGCGTTGGGAGGATAAGCGGGTGAACGATCAATACGGCGTGCAGGTGGAATCGTGGGGGCCGTTCGTATCGGGCAGTCATCCCGAACTTTTCTCTGAACCCGTGTTACAGGACATCGGCAAGAAATACGGTAAGACCCCGGCGCAGGTCATTCTTCGCTACCTGACACAACAGGGCGTGGTAACCGTCTGCAAGACAGAACGCCCGGAGCGTATGATAGAGAATATCGGTGTATTCGATTTCAAACTCTCAGTCGGCGATATGGCGCAGATAGCGAAACTCGACAAAGGGCGCACGATGTCGAAAGACCATCGGGCACCGGAAGATGTGAAATGGTTTCACACGGAATCGACAAGAGTATTAAAATAATAATTGGAAAGAATATGGAAATTTCATTCAAAGACAAAGTGGCTCTCGTAACGGGAGCGGCTGGAGGCATAGGACTTATGGCGGCACGTATGTTTGCCGAGTCCGGAGCCTCGGTAGCGTTGGCCGATATCGACGGCAAGGTGATGGAACGGGCGGAGGAACTGGTCGCCGAAGGGTATAATGCAATCGGCATACAGTGCGATGTCTCCGACGAAACGCAGGTAAAGGCGACGGTGGAGAAAACGGTCGCGGCGTTCGGGCGGCTGGACGCGGCTTATAATAATGTGGGGATTCATGCCCGCGTTACCGGCGAGCTGGCGGAGTTGGAAGGTGCGGATTTCGACCGCGTGATTGCCGTGAACCTGCGGGGTGTGTGGAACTGCATGAAATACGAACTGTTGCAGATGAAGCGGCAAGGCAGCGGCGCCATCGTGAACTGCGCCTCGCAGAGCGGGCTGGTGGGTACGGACGGAATCGGCGCCTACACGGCTTCGAAGCACGGGGTCGTGGGACTGACCAAATGCGCGGCACTGGAATATGCCCGTCAGGGAATACATATCAACGCCATCTGTCCCGGTACCTGCGATACTCCGATGGTGCAGCATGCCGTCGCCCGTTTTCCCGAACACATGGCACACGTCATCGAGGGCATTCCGCTGGGACGCATGGGACGTGCCGGGGAGATAGCCTCGATGGTCGTGCTGCTGTGCAGCGAATACGGCGGTTTCGCCGTGGGGCAGGTATGGGCGATGGACGGAGGATATACAATCATGTAAACATAAAAAAACGAAAAGTATGAAAAGTAGAAGTTTTTTATTCAGTGTATTGTTCCTGACTGGAACCATACTGACAGGTTGCGGAGGCGGAGCTTCCGACAACGGACAAACGGCGCAAGCGACCGATACGCTGCCTGCCATTCCCCATGTCGTGCTGAACAACGGGATGGAGATGCCGCAGTTGGGAGTCGGCACGTTTACTCTCAAGGAGACTGCCGCCGAGTGCGTGAAACACGCCATCGGATTGGGGTACCGTCTGGTCGATGCGGCGCAAGGCTACGACAACGAGGCCGAAGTGTGGCAGGGAATCGAGGAGAGCGGTATCGACCGGAACGAGGTGTTCATCACTTCGAAAATCGCTCCCGATGCCATGCGTAGCGGCAAGGTGCGCGAGTCGCTCGACCGGACGATCGAAGCATTCGGGGGAACGTATGTCGATCTGATGCTGATTCATTGGCCGGTAGCCGGAAAGGTCGAGGAGACATGGAAAATCATGGAGGAGTATGTCGATGCAGGGAAGATCCGCGCCATCGGAGTAAGTAACTTCAACCCGCATCACGTGGACGAATTGCTGGTATACGCCCGTATCAAGCCTGCCGTCAACCAGATCGAGATTCATCCCTACATGACGCAGCAGGAGGTCGTGGGTAACACCTTCGCCAAAGGTATTCAGGTCGAGGGATGGGCCCCATTAGGACAGGGAGGTGCGGTTCTTCAGGACGGGACAATCGGCGCCATTGCCCGAAAACACGGCAAAAGCATCGCGCAGGTAATCCTGCGCTGGAACATGCAGCGCGGTCTGATTGCTATCCCCCGGTGCGACAATGCCGATTATACGGCAGAGAACATGGATATATTCGATTTCGAACTCTCACCCGTGGAGATGTCCGTCATCAACGGGCTGAACCGCAACGAGCGTACTTACGAGAAGAACGACCCGGATAATTTCCCGTGGTAAACAACTTATAATGCTATAAATATATGAACAGACCTTATGTGATATTGACAATGATGACCTCCATCGACGGAAAGATTGAAGGAGATTTCATCCACGACCACAACGAAGAGTTGGGCGACTGGTTCGAACTGCAAAAGCTCGAAGACACCGATGCGTGGGGCAACGGGAGCAACACGCACGAGAAGTATTTCAGCGACACGAGTATAGACCTTTCGCCTTATGCCGAAGCCGAATCCCCGACGGAAGACCATGTGCTGCTGAAACCGTCGCCCTACATCGTATCGTTCGACACGAAAGGGAAAGTATTGTGGAACGCAGATTCTTTGGAGTTTCCCGACGGTGTCCGCAATCAGGTGCTCGTTGTTACGACCCGAAGCGTCCGTCCTGAATATGCCGCTTATCTGCGGAAGATGCGGATACCCTTTATTCTGGCAGGAGATACGGCCATCGATCTGCCTGCGGCACTCGACAAACTCTATTCGCTTTTCGGTATCCGGCGCTTCGCCATTGTCGGCGGAGCGACCATCAATGCCCGGTTCATTCAGGAGGATTTGGTGGATGAGATACGTCTTGTGGTCGCACCGTTTATCGACGGCAGCAAGGAACTGACCATTACCGAAATGCCGGACAATACGCGGCTGACGAAAGCCTTTGCACTCGACCGGGTCGAGCGATTGGAACATGATGGAATTTTAATCATTTATAAACGAAACAAGTAACATGAAAACGGTAAAATTGAACAATGGAATTGAAATGCCCGTGCTGGGCTTGGGAACTTTTCTGTCGAACGACCCGGCAGTGTGCGAGCAGAGTGTCGTGGACGCCATATCTTTGGGCTATCGGCTGATAGACACGGCGCAAGGATACGGCAACGAAGAGCATATCGGACGGGCCATCGCCCGGTGCGGCGTGCCTCGCGAGGAACTTTTCATCACGACCAAGGTGTGGTTCGGGAATTACGGGAACACCTGCGCCTCGGTCGAGGAGTCGATACGGAAGTTGCAAACGGACTATCTCGACCTCGTACTGCTGCACTGGCCGTTCGGCGATACATACGCCGCATGGCGGGCGCTGGAGGAACTTTATGCCGAAGGTAAAATCCGCGCCATCGGGGTATCGAACTATACCGCCGACCGTCTGGTGGACTTAGTGAACTACAACAAGGTGGTTCCTGCTGTGAACCAGGTCGAGACCAACCTCGTGTCGCAACAGACCGAAGTTCGGACTTGGATGGATAAACTCGGTGTTCAGCACATGGGCTATGCCCCGTTCGGACAGGGTAAAATCAATGAAATCTACGCTGACGAGGCATTGCAGTATATCGCCGGCCGCTATCACAAGACGGTGCGCCAAGTGGTATTGTGCTTCCAGATTCAGTCGGACGTGGTCGTTATCCCCAAGACGACGCACATCGAACGCATGAAGGAGAACCTCGAAGTGTTCGATTTCGAACTGCTCGATAACGAAATGGAGATACTGCGGGCCCTTGACAAAGGACAACCCCTTATCGGAAATCCCCAAAATCCGGATTTGGTTTCTTCTTCCATTGGCTGGTAACTGCATTAAGGTACTTGAACAAGAGAGCCGGTGTCTGAAATATGATATCGGCTCTTTGCCATATAATCCACTACTACACGTTAAAACAGAGTTATATTAGGCTTTAGGCAATTTGTGTAAGAATCGGCAACAAGCATAATCCGTAATTTGGGTACGAATACCGGGAATTTGTCTACAAAGTATGTGGCAGATACCATCTATTTTTGCATCAGAGAGATAAAATATTACCTCTCCATTACAAGGTGAACTTCAGAACAAAGCAGTTTGAGCCTTGAAGCAAAGTTGTTATGGAGGGAGCTTCGTACTTTTGCACTGTTACAAGTTGAATATGAATAATAATTAAAATAAGGAAAGTATGAAAGTAATATCAAATGCAGAATTCGGTGGAGAAAGACCTCTGTTCGAATCACATGACTTACGTTTGGAGAATGTAATCATCCGTGCCGGAGAGTCAGCCATCAAAGAGTGCAGCAACATCGAAGCCGTCGATTGCCGTTTCGAGGGAAATTATCCTTTCTGGCACGTGCACGGTTTCGTTATTGACCGTTGTTTTTTCGATGTAGGCGGACGTTCGGCACTGTGGTACTCCGATAATCTGAAAATGACGAACACACGCATCGACGCCCCCAAGATGTTCCGCGAGATACACGATATCGAAATCGAGAACGTGGAGATAAACGATGCCGACGAGGTGTTCTGGCGTTGCAAGAATTTGGACATCAAGAATCTGAAACTGCATGGTGGCACTTATCCGTTCATGTTCAGCAGCAATATCCGCATAGACAGGTTGGAGAGCGACAGCAAATACGTTTTCCAATACGTGAAAAATGTGGAGATTCATAACGCCAAGATTACGACAAAGGATGCCTTCTGGGAAGTGGAAAACGTGACAATCTACGATTCGGAACTCAACGGCGAATACCTGGGCTGGCATTCGCACAACCTTCGGTTGGTGAACTGCCACATCACCGGCGAACAGCCGCTTTGCTATGCTCACGACCTTATATTGGAAAATTGCACGTTCGGCCCCGACTGTGATCGGGCTTTCGAGTACAGCTCGGTGCAGGCCACCATCAAAGGTGTGATAGGCGGGGGGAAGAATCCGCGGACAGGTTGTATCACTGCCGAAAGTTACGGAGAGATTATCCTCGACGAGAATATCAAGGCTCCCGCCGATTGTAAGTTGAGACTTTGGGACGAGAAAACCTGTTTTACCGATTGACACCCTTGCAAATAACTTGATGGGAATAGGAAAAGGAAAGACCGATTACCTGTTATCGTTGATTCGCGAAGGGAAGCAAATGACGCTGGGGCAGCAGTTACGCCTGACTGCATACCTTAGCGTCCCTGCTATTATGGCGCAGGTATCCTCAATTGCCATGCAGTACATCGATGCTTCGATGGTGGGTAGCCTGGGCGCGAACGCCGCTGCTTCCATCGGATTGGTCTCAACTACGACATGGCTGTTTTGGGAATTATGCGCAGCCGCTGCAACAGGATTTTCCGTTCAGGTAGCACACCGGATCGGAGCCGGGGATTTCGCGGGAGCCCGAAAGATACTTCGCCAGTCGATTGCCGCCACTTTGGTTTTCAGCTCATTGTTGGCGGCTGTCGGCATTTCCATCAGCGGCATGCTTCCCGGCTGGTTGGGCGGTGATGAAGTAATACGGAGCGATTCATCCCTCTATTTTGGGATATTCGCACTTTTCCTTCCTGCCTTGCAGTTGAATTTCCTTGCAGGAGGCATGTTGCGTTGCAGTGGAAATATGCGTGTGCCCAGCATGCTGAACGTGCTGATGTGCCTTTTGGATGTCGTGTTCAACTTCTTCCTTATTTTCCCTTCGCGGCAGGTGGAATGGTTCGGGGTGACATTTACCACTCCCGGCGCAGGCTTGGGCGTGGAAGGCGCAATATTGGGAACGGTGCTGGCCGAGCTCATCACTGCTGGCGGGATGATGTGGTATCTTTGCCGTCGCTCGCCCATGCTGAGACTGTCCGGAGAACGGGGAAGTTTCCTGCCTCGGAAAGAGACACTGAGTAAGGCTTTCCGCATCTCCCTGCCGATGGGATTCGAGCACATGGCCATTTGTGGGGCGCAGATCGCAACGACGGTGATCGTCGCACCACTTGGTATCATCGCCATTGCCGCCAACTCGTTCGCCATCACTGCCGAAAGTCTCTGCTATATGCCCGGCTACGGTATTTCGGAAGCTGCCACGACGTTGGTCGGCCAAAGCCTCGGAGCAAACCGTATCCGGTTGCTCCGTCGTTTCGCCAATATTACCGTCTGGTCGGGAATGCTGATTATGGGTGTTATGGGAGCGCTGATGTATGTGGCAGCTCCGCAAATCATAGGAGTGATGACCCCGGTAGAGGAAATCCGCATGTTGGGAATCGAGATTCTGCGGATAGAAGCCTTTGCGGAGCCGATGTTCGCGGCATCTATCGTAGCCTACGGTATATTCGTGGGTGTGGGTAATACATTCGTACCCAGTCTGATGAACTTCGGCAGCATTTGGGGCGTGCGACTGACACTGGCGGCATGGCTTGCTCCCACGATGGGACTACGCGGCGTGTGGCTTGCCATGTGCATCGAGCTTTGTTTCCGGGGAGCAATCTTCCTCGCGAGACTTTGGGGTAGTAACTGGATTTATAAATTACGAATAAATAGATAAGTTATGAAATACGATTTTGATACGATTGTCCCGCGTCGCGGGACGAACTCCTACAAATGGGACACTCCCGAAGAGGAAAATGTACTGCCCATGTGGGTGGCGGATATGGATTTCCGTACCGCACCCGCCATTATCGATGCCCTGCAAAAGCGGGTGGAGCACGGCATTTTCGGCTATACAAAAGTGCCCGAAACCTATTACGATGCGGTCGTCCGGTGGTTTGAAGACCGCCATCGTTGGCGGATAGATCCCCGGTGGATTATCTATACAAGCGGTGTCGTGCCGGCTCTGTCGGCCATTATCAAAGCCCTGACCGTACCGGGCGACAAAGTAATCGTCCAGACTCCGGCATACAACTGTTTCTATTCGTCGATTCGCAATGACGGGTGCGAACTGTCGGCCAATAACCTCGTTTACCGGAACGGTCGCTACTCAATCGACTTCGACGACTTTGAAGCGAAAGCGGCCGACCCGAAGGCGAAACTGCTGTTGTTGTGCAATCCTCACAATCCGGTCGGGCGGGTCTGGACTCCGGAAGAACTGCGATGCATCGGCGACATCTGCCTGCGCAACGGGGTGTTTGTCGTGGCGGATGAAATTCACGGCGAGCTGACCTACGAGGGGCATGACTACACGCCTTTTGCCTCCCTATCCGAGCGTTTCCAACAAAAGTCCGTGACCTGTGTTTCGCCGAGCAAGGCGTTCAACATCGCCGGGCTGCAAATCGCCAATATCGTCGCGGCCGATGAGGAGGTACGCCGCCGCATCGACCGTGCCATCAATATCAACGAAGTGTGCGACGTCAATCCGTTCGGCGTGATCGCTACGACAGCGGCTTACAACGAGGGTGGAGAGTGGCTCGATGCCTTGCGGAAATACCTGTGGGGAAATTACGAATATCTCTGCCGCTTTTTCGAGGAACGACTGCCGCAATATCCCGTGCTGCCGCTCGAAGGGACTTACTTAGTATGGATAGACTGCCGGGCGCTCGGTATCGGTTCGGATGCCACGACCCTGCGCCTGCAAGAGGGACAGAAGCTGATGGTCAACTCCGGTACGATGTACGGCCCTGGCGGAGAGGGATTCATCCGCCTGAATATCGCCTGCCCCCGAACACTGCTTGCCGACGGATTGGAGCGGACGGCCCGTGTATTGGAATGCTGTTAAAAGATTGAAATCGAGTATTTGGGTATAAATATCCGTAAATCGTCTACAAACGGGATATTTTGAACCGTGTAATTTTGCAATATGAATTAAAAATTGAATAACGAAAAAAAATGGATATGGAAAAATTACCGTCAATAGCATTAGGCACATGGTCGTGGGGTGCAGGATTCGCCGGAGGCGACCAGGTATTCGGGAACAATCTCGGAGTGGAAGAACTGAAACCCGTATTCGACGAGGCGATGGCCAACGGGCTGAACCTCTGGGATTCCGCCGTGGTGTATGGCATGGGAGCTTCGGAAACAGTGCTTTCGACATTTACAAAGAACTGCAAACGGGAGGATGTGTTTATCTCGACCAAGTTCACACCGCAAATTGTAGGCGATACGGAGAACCCGGTAGCAGATATGCTGGCAGGAAGTCTCGAACGCTTCGCCACCGATTACATCGACATCTACTGGATACACAACCCTGCCGACGTGGAGAAATGGACACCTTATCTTATCCCGTTGGTAAAAAGCGGCAAGGTAAAACGGATTGGTGTCTCCAATCACAACCTCGCGCAAATCAAGCGTGCGGAGGAGATTCTCTCGGAAGAAGGGGTACATATCTCTGCCGTGCAGAATCATTACAGCCTGTTGTATCGTTCTTCGGAAAAAGCTGGTATTTTGGATTATTGCAAGGAGAACGGTATCGATTTTTGGTCTTACATGGTATTGGAACAAGGAGCGTTGAGCGGAAAATACGATACCGTGTACCCGCTGCCCGCCGGTAGCCAGCGTGGGGAGACCTATAATCCGTTGTTGCCACAAATCGAGAAGCTCGTTGCCGTGATACGCACGGTCGGCGATAAATATGATATCACACCGGCGCAGGTCGCTCTGGCATGGGCGATAGCGAAAGGCACGACACCGATTATCGGCGTGACGAAACCCTCGCAAGTGCAGGATGCCTTACAAGCGACAAAAGTTACCTTGACTGCCGACGAAATGAAGGCATTGGAAGAAACTGCCGAAAGTACCGGTGTCGATACGAGAGGTTCATGGGAAATGCCGATGGTTTAAGAAAGGAGGAATGGGTATGAAGCGTTATCTGATCGGTTTATTGAGTATGCTGTCCGTACATGCCACTATGGGGCAACAGGCGATAGACGTGCATTGTCATAATATACTTCCCACGTTCAAGGAACTGTTGGACAGGCACGGGGCAGCTTTGGAAGAGACTTTCCCGCTTCCGGATTGGGATGTGGCTTCTCATCTGAAATTCATGGAAGAGGCGGGTATCGAAACATCCGTCCTTTCGATGCCTGCTCCCCAACCGTGGTTCGGCGATGCGGAAGAGAGCCGTCGTGCGGTCAGGCAATACAACGAGACGTGCGCCCGGCTGAAAGCGGATTATCCCGGCAAATTCCTCTTCTGTGCTTCATTGCCCCTGCCTGATGTGGACGCGGCTATCAAGGAAGCGGTCTATGTACTCGACACACTCGGTGCGGACGGCATCAAGCTGGCTACCAACAGCCGGGGACAGTACGTGGGCGATGCGGCACTCGATACGCTGATGCAAGTTCTGAACGAGCACCATGCCGTCGTGATGCTGCATCCGCACAAACCTTCGCCCGTAAACGATGGAATCATTGCAACAGCACCGCTGGCCGTTTACGAATATCCGGCCGAGACGACCCGTACCGCCGTCAATCTGATTGCCCGGAATGTTCCGGCCCGGTATCCGAATCTGAAGTTCGTCGTACCGCATTGCGGTTCATTTCTGCCGCTGGCCCTTCCGCGCATGAAGGCGGTATATCCGGCCATGGCGGCGAAAGAGCTTATGGAACCGATTGACTGGGATGCCAATCTGAAGGCGTTCTATTATGACCTTGCAGGAGGTGCAACGCCTGAAATTGTCAAAGCTCTGCTGACCATAACCACCCCCGACCGGTTGCTTTACGGCTCGGATTATCCATACCAGCCGGCAACAGTTCTGACAGGAAATTTGAAACAATTGCGAACGTGGATAACCGATGATGCCGAGCTCGCACCTTTTGCAGAAAAAATCCTGCATGACAACGCCCTTAAATTGTTTGGCAGATAAAAATGAGTAATATGAAGAAAGAGATAATGATATTGACCGGTGCCGGTCAGATAGGAATGGCGATAGCCCGCCGTATGGGATATGGGAAAAAGATCGTTGTCGGAGACCTGAACCCGGAGAGTACCGAGGCTGTTTGCCGTATATTGAATGAGGCGGGATTTGATGCAGTACCCGTCGAAATGAATCTCTCTTCAAGGGAGTCCATTTTGAACTTGATTGCGGTTGCACGGAAACATGGTGAAATTTCAATGCTCGTCAATACGGCGGGCGTATCACCGAGTCAGGCTTCCATCGAAACGATTCTGAAAGTCGATCTGTACGGAACGGCTGTCCTGCTCGAAGAAGTTGGGAAGGTTATTAAAGAAAACGGTGTCGGGGTAACGATTTCCAGCCAGTCAGGGCATCGGATGCCCGCACTGACCATCGAGGAGGATATGCTACTGGCCACGACTCCTGCCGAAGAATTGCTCTCGCTCGACATGCTGCAACCGGATAGTATCAAGGATACGTTACACGCTTACCAGATGGCCAAGCGTTGTAACGTGAAACGTGTAATGGCCGAAGCTGTGAAATGGGGCGAGCGCGGGGCAAGAATCAACTCCATTTCACCTGGTATCATTGTAACTCCCTTGGCTATCGACGAGTTCAACGGGCAGCGAGGTGATTTTTACAAAAACATGTTCGCCAAATGTCCGGCAGGACGCCCCGGAACCGCGGACGAGGTTGCCAATGTTGCCGAACTACTTATGAGCGACAGAGGGGCATTTATCACGGGAGCGGACTTTCTGATCGACGGCGGTGCTACGGCATCGTACTTTTATGGCCCGTTGAAACCGTAATGTGTTGTACTGTAGTCTGTAAGGTAACAGCTGCTATACGAGGTCAAGCGTACAAAAATATTTTATCCGTTTTGCAAATTTGAGCCTTACAACAAAAACTTTATGGTTGGAATGCGTTATATTTGCGAAAATTAAAGACTGACAATATGGAACGATTAGATGTATTCGATTGCTCGAACGTGCTTATAGCGAGTTATTTCACCGATGACCGGGGATGCGCCCACGAAAACAGGGAGCATACGCTTATTTATTTGTGCTCCGGTGAGTTGGAGATAGAGGAACGTGGTAAGAAAACCGTGTTGCATCCGGGGGATTGTGCTTTCATGCGGCGCGATAACCGGATGTGGTTGCAGAAAAAGGTAGAGGACGGAAAGCCTTACCGTTCTGTCGTACTGAAGTTCTCAAGACCGTTTCTAAGAGAATTTTACCAGACGCTTAACCGGCAACAGATTCCGAACGACTCCGAACGTGAGAAGGTAAGCCTGCGCGTGTTGCCCAGTAACAGGCTTGATATCCGTTCGCTGTTCGAATCGGTCATACCCTATTTCGATGCAGGCGAAAAACCGTCCGAAGACGTACTGAAGCTGAAAATGGTAGAAGGGATATATGTACTGCTTAATACAGACCGGAATCTCTATGCGTCGCTGTTCGACTTCGTGGAGCCGTGGAAAATCGACATTCTCGACTATCTGAACGAGAACTACATGTGTGATCTCTCTCTGGAGGAAATCGCCAGTTATACGGGACGCAGCCTGGCTACCTTCAAGCGGGACTTTGCCAAAGTCAGCAACCTGACACCGCAAAAGTGGATTATCAAACGTCGTCTGGAAGCCGCGCACGGCCTGATAAAATCAGGCAAGAAGAAAGTGACGGAAGCCTGCTTCGATGTGGGTTTCAAGAACCTGTCGCATTTCTCCAAGATATACAAGGAGGCTTATGGTGTCGCTCCTTCATGGTAAGATGAACTTCAGGACAAAACAGTTTGAGCCTTGCAGCAAAGCTGTTGTGGAATAATGCCCGTACTTTTGTATCGGAAACAGGAAAGACCTGTCGGTTGTCTTGGAAATGTCGAAC
>ERZ827088.685-NODE-685-length-47447-cov-3.723983_pt1 | contig 47447 bp, 48 predicted proteins | sample MGYA00519922_ERZ827088 | MGnify/ENA primary metagenome ERZ827088 (study PRJEB31778, sample SAMEA3449254) | human gut metagenome | biome: human gut; feature: human-associated habitat; material: faeces | place: United Kingdom | collected 2010/2012 ...
GCTTAACTTTTTTCTTTACCAATATAACTGCTCAACTTCCGTAACCATGTCAATATTATATTCTTTTTTTGCTCGAGTTTTAATTTCATGAATCAAATCACGAACATCTTGAGCTGTCGCATTCAAATCATCATTCACAATAAAATTACAGTGCTTTTCACTAACCATTGCACCACCAATTTTATGGCCCCTTAATCCCAGCTCTTCAATCAATTTCCAAGCTGGAATTTCTTCTGGATTTCTAAACACACTACCTGCACAAGGCTTATCCAAAGGCTGTGCACTCATTCTTCTTTCACGTCTAGAATCCATCAAATCACGAATATCATTTTGGTTTCCTTTTTCTAATTGGAAACGACCCACTAAAATAGTCCAATCCTTGTGTGATTGGAAGATAGAATGGCGATATGCATAATCCAATTCATCTTTTTTCATCCAACAAATTGTATTATTTTTTAAAACACAGACATCAATTAAATGATTAGCCAAATTATCCTTATAGGCTCCGGCATTCATATAAAGTCCACCACCAATCGAGCCTGGAATTCCACTTGCCCATTCCAAACCTGTTAGTGATCTTTTCATGGCCTCTACTGCCATATTTATAATTGAACATCCCGCTTGCGCTACTAGAACTCCATCTGGTTCAAAATAGAAATCATTCAAAGTACGATCTAGATTGATGATTGCACCATGAAAATCTGTATCCGAACATAAAACGTTAGATCCACGTCCAAGTACATAATATGGAATGTTTCCCTGTGCAAGTATTTCAAGCACACACATTAGTGCTGTACAATTTTTGGGATATATATAATAGTCTACGCAACCACCAATCTTAAAAGTGGTATGTTTCTTCATAGGCTCATGTTCTAAAACTTCTGCATACGTCATTAAACGATCCTTTATGCTCATATTATTTCCCCTTTTTACATATATTTTTTAATAAATCTATAATATCATATGCCGCATTCGGTTTACCCATCTGCAATGCATGTTCATGTGTTTGTTCATATACCACTGGATTTGCGTATAAAGATACAATTTGACCTTGCAAAGTTTCTGCATTCAAATCCTTTTCTTCAATAATACGACAAGCTTGTTGTCTTAGCAGCATACTCGCATTATAAAATTGATGGTTATTTGCCACATAAGGACTTGGTATCACGATAGAAGGAATCCCTAAAGCCGTTACTTCTGCAAGCGTTGTAGCACCTGCACGACAAACCATTCCATCTACATGTCCATAAATACGCAATGTATCTACATATGGTACAACATGAATATTTTTTTGGCTTTCAAATAAATTCAAATCTTGAGAATTGTCTTTTCCGCAGACATACAAAAATTGTAAATCATCATTGACATCCTTTAAAGCACTCTTCATTAATTCATTTACAGAACTAGAGCCCAAAGAACCCATCACAATAAGAATTGTTTTTTTATCTAAATCTAAACCTAATGATTTAAAATAGTCTTCATCAAATGTTGCCTCTTTGGCAATTGTTGCTCTTGGATTTCCCAACATATGAATCTTTTCCTTTGGAAAAACCTCATTACATTTTTCATAACAAGTTATAATCGCATCCACTTTCTTCATAACAAGCTGGTTGGCCTTACCAACAATGGAGTTTTGTTCATGAATTACGGTGTGGATTCCTAAAGAATGAGCCGCCATAATAACTGGCGCACTCACATATCCTCCAAATCCAATCACAACATCTGGATTGAATTCTTTTAAGTATTTTTTTGCCTTACCTTCTGCTTTAAACATCTGACAAACCGCCATACATTTTTTTAATGCATTTCCTACTAATCCAGAAGTATGTAGAGCCTTAAACGCATAGCCATTTTGCGGAATCAAATCCTTTTCCATGCGATCATCATTTCCAATAAATAATATTTCAGTCGAAGAATCAAGTTCTTTCATTTTATCTGCTAAAGCTAAAGCCGGATAAATATGACCCCCTGTTCCTCCTGTCACAAAACAAATTTTCATATTAAAAACCTCACCAAGTATATCATATATCAATCTTTTAAAACAATATCGTCACTTGTCTTTTCCAGTTGTCCAGTTAAAACAAAACGATGACTCGAATCAAATCCATAATCTAAATCACATGTGGATAAAGAAACAAACTTTTGATCTGTATTCACCAAATCATTGAAGTATGTAGACGACTGTTTCATAGAATCTAAAGTCTCTTGTCTATAATCTCCAAATGACGTTGTATAGAATACACTATCGTCTGTAGTTTTCGCAAATGTAAATACATGACAGTTAAAATTCGCACCTGGTGTTAATAAATAAAATACTGGATGCGATTTAAAAAAATCTTCATCACAATACTTCTTTAACAAGGTAAACATGCCTCCACCTTCAACAGAATGGCCATATATAATGGAATTATCATCTTGAAATTGTGCATTCGCATTCGCATCCAAAAAAATCGAACCTCTATTATTATATTCCCCACTCACTGTATGATTCAAATAATATTCATTATCTTTCGATTGCATAACAGGAAAAGAAATATCACAACCTGGAACATAAATCCATCCTACTATATCTTGATTCTCTGCTTGAAGTGCTGCCCAATCAGGTTCTAAAACATTCTTTACTACTTTATTTTCTCTTTTTTTCTTAATTACTTTTTTTTCTAATTGTTTTGTCTGTGTCGCAACTTGTTGTTTCTGTGAATATATATCCCATAAATTATAGGCACTGTACCCAAATACACAAAGGCTAACGACAAAAACGATTCTATATATCCATTTTTTCATACAACTTAATTTTAACACAAAAAAAAGGATAGAGAAATGAATTCCCTATCCTATAAAGATAATCGCAATTATTTAGTTAATTTACTAGCAGCAGCTTTATCTAATACAACAACTACATCAGCGTGATTTTGTAATGCACTTGCAGCACATGCAGTATCGATTGGTCCTTCGATCATAGCTTTAATAGCATCTGCTTTATTTTCACCATTAGCCACTAATAATACTTTTTTAGATTTCATAATTGTTCCAATTCCCATTGAAATAGCTTGTGTTGGAACCTTGTTAATATCGTTATCAAAGAAACGAGCATTTGCTTCACGAGTGTTTTCTGTTAAATCAACGATGTGAGTTAATGTTTCAAATGGTGTACCAGGTTCATTGAATCCGATATGTCCATTTTGTCCAATTCCTAATACCTGTAAGTCAATTGATACTTCACTTAAAGCATCTTCATAAGCTTTACAATCAGCTTCTGTATTTCCATAAGGAACATGTGTATTATTTAAATCAATATCAATATCTTTAAATAAGTTTTCATACATAAAAGTATAGTAAGATTGAGGATCTTTACGATCGATTCCTACATATTCATCTAAATTATAAGATTTAATATCTTTATAGCTATATCCATCTTTGTGGTATTGGATCATTTCCTTATATAATCCAACTGGACTAGATCCTGTTGCCAAACCTAAGACAGCATCTTTCTTAGCATCCAATAATTCCTTGATGACTTCAAATGCCTTTGCTGACATTTCATCATAGTTTTCACATACAATAACCTTCATTGTTATCTCCTCCATATTTCTTCTAATATTATAGCATAGCGCTTTCAAAATAAAATGTACATTTTAGTAATGCTTTTGTCATTTTTAACAAATTAGTAATATTTGCACTTTTTAATTAACTTTATGTTAAAAAGAAGAAAAAATGTTAAAGATACTGTATAATAAAAACAGTTAAGGAGGACATACAATGCCTAAACAAAACCCATTATTAAACATTGTTAAAAAACAAAAAGAAGGTAAAGCCGTAGCTATCTATTCATGCTGTTCAAGTAATGCATTCGTTATTGAAGCTGCGATGGAAACCGCAAAAAAACAAGATTCATGTGTTTTAATTGAATCAACTGCTAACCAGGTAGATCAAAATGGTGGTTACTCAGGAATGACACCAAAAGATTTCTTCAACTTCTGTCATGAAAAAGCAAAAGAAGCTGGATTATCAAGTGATCGTATTTTCTTAGGTGGAGACCACTTAGGACCATTAACAGTCGCAAACAAACCAGAAGCAGAAGCTATGGAATACGCAAAAACATTAGTACACGACTATGTTCGTGCTGGTTTCACTAAAATTCATATTGATACAAGTATGAAAGTTGCTGATGATGATCCAAATACTCGTTTAAGTGATGAAACAATTGCTCGTCGTGGAGCTATTTTAGCTAAAGTTTGCGAAGAAGCTTACCAAGAATTACTTCAAGAAAATCCAGAAGCGATTCACCCAGTATATATCGTCGGTAGTGAAGTTCCAATCCCTGGTGGAGCACAAGAAGAAAATGCTGGTATGCAAGTTACAAAACCTGAAGACTTCAAAAGTACTGTAGCTACATTTGAAAAAGCATTTGATGATATGGGAATCGCAGATGCTTGGAACCACGTTATTGCTGCTGTTGTTCAGCCAGGTGTTGAAGAAAAAGATGCCGGATGCGAAGAATACGATCGTGAACGTGCTAAAGATTTAATGGCAAGCATTAAAGATTTTGACAAATTAGTATTTGAAGGACACTCAACTGATTATCAAACTAAATACAAATTACGTGAATTAGTAGAAGATGGTGTTGGCATCTTAAAAGTTGGTCCTGGACTTACTTATGCCGCTCGTGAAGGAATCTTCTCATTATGCATGATTGAAGAAGAATTGGCTGCTGTTTATGGATTTGAAACGAGTCACTTCCGTGAAGAATTAGACAAAGCCATGTTAGCAAACCCTGGTAAATGGGCTCCATATTATCATGGAACAGAAAATGAAATTGCATTCAAACGTAAATATTCATTCTCTGACCGTTGCCGTTACTATTTACCTCAAGAAAATGTTAAGAATGCTTTAGCTAAATTATTGGCAAACTTAAAAGAACACCCAGTACCATTACCATTGCTAAGTCAGTATATGCCTTTCCAATATACATTGGTACGTGAAGGTAAATTGAACAACACACCTGAAGATTTAATTAAAGCTCGTGTTATGTATACAATTGAAGAATATACTTATGCTAGTCACCAGGAAGAATTAGTTCGCTAAAACAAATATTGCGCATCTTATAGATGCGCATTTTTTTTGCAAAAAAAAGGTTCAACCGAACCTTTTACTTACTCTTTCTTGAAATCAATTCTTTAGCATGATATAACGCAAAGATAAATGTTAATGCACTAATTACATAATTAAGAGTTAACATCCAACCTGTATAGTTTTCGTTATATGCATTAATAATAATCAATACAGCTAACGCTAATAATAGAACCATTTTCAAAATGATTTTATTCGTATCTAAAGTTTTAATAGAAGCTTCACTCTTCATTTTTTCATTACACTTAAAGTTTTCAACGCGAGCTAAGTTTTTCAAGAATCGTCTAAATCTAAATTCTAAAAATCCATATACTCCAACACCAGCTAAAACACATAACCAGATAGGCATATCAAACATCAACATCAAAATGAATCCGATAGCTCCCATCACAAAGCGCATACTGAATTGTTTATATCGATCTTCATTATTTGCTAAAATATATCCATTTTTAGAAAACACATCATAATATACCGCTCTTCCACGTTCATCTTTATAAACATGCCAACCAGATACACTTCCTTTTAAATCTGCTTGTTGTTTTTGTCTTGTCTTTCTACCTTGTGCCATAAATATCTCCTTACCACTCAACTACTTCTTCGAGTTCTTCTTTTTTTAGATTTTGTCGTTTCTCTTCTTCTTTAAAATCAACATAATCTGTATATGGTGTCAGACAACCATTATCCTGCGGTTGATCATGACCATCCATATGTACCATTATTTTGTCAAGAATATCGGTTTGTGTCAACTTTTCTCCAACTTTTGAAGCTTTCAAAAAACTTGGAGCACGACCAATCTCCATAAACATCGTTTCTAATTCAGCATAATCTGCTGCATGAATACCTTCTGTAAAATATTCTAATTCCTGTAGCATCATTTTGCAGAAAGTTTTCACATCACGCATATCAACATTGCCTCTAAAAATAATGAAAACCTTATGATCATTTGTCACTTTTAATGGTTGAGACATTGTAAATTTATTCTGGATTGCTTTATAAACTTCTTCCCTTGTCTTTTCCATATACTCTAAGTAATAAGGTTTATCCTCTAATTCCTTATTATTATAAATATTGAAATAAATTGTATTGTATACTCCACAATGTCTAAAAATTGTCCCTTTAATACTTGTTGCATAAAGAACTGGATATTTTTTATCAGCCATAATTTGTACCTCCTTAATTTTATTTTTAGCTCATCAAAAAATTTTTTAATGAGCTAAAAATAAAATTAAAGGTTGTAAGGATATAATCCGTTACAACCTTATATTTGAGAGAAAATATTCTAACTTCGTTAGATTAGCCTACGCAACTACTGACCATGGAACTGGTACTAGAGGTGTATATGAACCTGCCCAGATTCCGAATGCAGCTCCAACAATACCGATTACTAAGAATAATGCGATACATTTTACTGGAGTCCAGTTTTTCTTCTTAATCAATACATAGCACATCATAGTGAATGCGAATGCGATTAAGCAAGGTAAAATCATATTTAAGTAGTTTTGGATTACAATTGGATCACCTTCACCATTAGCGATTGAGATACCTAATTTAGTTCCTCCACCATAGTTAGAAATTAAAGCACCAACAACGAATACACCTAATACACTTGCAGCGTGAGTGAATGCTTTAGCGTTAGCAGTCATCATCTTAACAGCAGTTAAACCTAAGTTGTATGACCAGTACATTAAAGCATAACGTAAAACCATTTCAACACCGAATGCGATAACGAAGTATAAGATTGGTCCCATGATACTTCCATCAATAGCCATGTTTGCAGTTAAACCAGCAGTGATAGGAATTAATGTATACCAGAACAATGCGTCACCAATACCACCTAATGGAGCAGCAGTTGAGATACGTACAGAACGAATTGTCTGAATATCCGTTTTTTGTTGTTCCATTGATAATACGATACCCATAACGAATGTTACGAAGAATGGGTGAGTATTAAGGAAATCCATGTTGTGAGTCATAGATGCAGCTAAGTCATCTTTATTTGTGTGGATTTTTTCCAAACCAGGTAACATAGCCCATATCCAACCAGCAGATTGCATACGTTCGTAGTTGAACGCAGCCTGTAATTGGCAAGAACGCCATACCATTTTATTTAAAGTTTGTTTATCTAATCTTGCAGCAGGAGTAGTATCCTTGTAAGAAGTCATTGCATTAGATTCCATCACTTACACCTCCCTGCGCAGCTTTTGTTTCAATAGAAGTAATCTTGAAGTCTAATAATGCGATTGCAACACCGATGAATGCAACTAAGATCAAGCAAGCAGAAGCAGTAGCTTCAACGTTACCAAATAGCAATGCAGTTGCAAAACCACCTAGTAACCATCCCCACAAGTCGTTAGAAAGCATAATCTTTAACAATACAGCGAAACCTACGAAACGCATCATTCCACCGGCAGCACTTAAACCACCCATGAACCAGCTTGCTTCTTCACTTAAGCTTTGTAAAGCACCAGAAGCAGCAGTTCCACCAACATATGCTAAAATAGCGATTACAGCAAATAAAGTACCTAAGATAGCCATAGAAGTATTACATACAGCTGTAATTCCTTTAGGGTTAGCTTCATTAGCAGCTTTATCAGCTTTAGCCATTAAACCAGACATGATTGTAAATGTTAATGTTACAACGTATTGTCCGAATGTAGCGAAAATCATACAAGCTCCTAAAGCAGCATTAATGTCCATTTTTGCTTTAACAGCGAAAATCATAGCAACAACTGATCCTAATACAGCATTAGGAGGCTGTGCTCCACCAACTGGCATGTTACCAACCATCATTAACTCATATGTACCACCAACAACTAAGCCAGTGTTTACATCACCTAGGATTGCACCAATAATTGGACAAGCAATGATAGGACGATAAACGATTTCAGTTAATGAGAATTGGTCGATGGCAAAAAAGAATGTTACAATTGCCAATAACACAATTTCTACAATATTCATTTTTCATTTTCTCCTTTTTTTGGATTAACTCCAAAGTTTATTAATATCTTCAGGTGCGATGTCAGGTACACGTTGAATTTCTAATTCAACACCTAATTCTTGCAATTTCTTGAATGCAGCAACATCATCGTCATTTACAGCTACAGTAGTAGCAACTTGACGTTTACCTTCAGACATGTGCATGTTTCCAATATTACATTTTTTAATTGGAACACCACCCTCAACTAGACGTAATACATCTTGAGGTGTTTCACAAATGATGAAGATTTTTTGAGCAGGACTTGCTTTTCCAATAATGTCGATTGTCTTCTGAATTGAGAAGTAACGAGTCTGAGCATAAGCTGGAGCAGCCATGTTCATCAAACCTTGACGGAATTCATCTTTTGCGACAGCGTCATTTGCAACTAATAATAAGTTAGCTCCTAGAACTCCACTCCATTGAGTTGCAACTTGACCGTGAATCAAACGATTGTCGATTCTTGTTAATAAGATATTTGGCATATTCTCTCTCCTTCCTGATAGCGCTTTCTTCTTTAAAGAATAACTATCTTGACTATATTATACATTTTCTATGCATAAATGCTTTACACATTTTAAGCAATTTTTTGCACTTTTTAGTATTTTTTTAATATTTATCACTAACAATTATAAAAATTGGCAAAAAAAATACATAATTATCACAAAATCAATTTAAAAAGCCCGTTTTGAAAACCTTTTCACAAAGTAAAAGAACATGCTAATTAGCATGTCCCTTCTTTAAACTCTTTTTTTGCTTTTTCTAACTTTTCAGGTTCAGTAATCAAATCTAAACCAATTAACGCAATAGCTGTAGCTGCTGTTACTAATCCAGCTTTTCCATCTTCACTAATTGTTGCAGCCGCCATTTCTTTAGAATGACCAGCAACTGAGCAATCTGCGATTTTGATAGTTCCCTGAATTGTTGGACAAACATAACTTACACTTCCAACATCTGTAGAACCACATGGAATTTCATCAACCGGATTAATTTGCTCGACTCCTAGCTCTTTATATTTTTCTGTCAACATATCAGCTAGTGTATAGTTGATTTTTGTATCTTCATAAGGACATTCATACATACTTGTTTTGTAAGTTGTTTGGCTTGCAATACAAGAACCCTTCACACAATCCTCTGCACGAGTTGCAATCTCTTTACAATATGCCATCGTAGTTGCTCTAAAATAATACTCCATACTTGCATAAGCAGGAATTACATTGGCAGCTAAACCTCCGTCGCGAATAATTCCATGAATATATGATCCTGGAGTCACAAATTGACGTAACATTGAAATCTGTGTATATGTACTAATCGCTGCATCTAATGCACTGTGCCCCTCTTGAGGACGACATCCATGCGCATTCTTACCAAAGAATTCATACTTAATTGGTAAAATAGCTAATGATCTAGATCCGACACCATTTTCTGTACTTGGATGAACCATTAAAGCTGCATCTACATCATCAAATACCCCAGCTTCACTCATCTTAACTTTTCCACCAAAGTTTTCTTCACCAGGCGTACCCACAACACGTACTGTTCCACCAATTTCATCAACAACACTCTTTAATGCTTCACCAGCCGCAATACCAATACCAGCAATCAAGTTATGTCCACATCCGTGTCCAACTTCAGGAAGTGCATCATATTCACACATATAAGCAATTGTTGGCCCTTCTTTACCCGATTTATACTCAGCCACAAAATCTGTATCGATCACAACACTCGATTTCACATCGAATCCAGCATCCTCTAAATATTTCACCAATACCTTCTGTGTTTCATACTCCTCAAAACCTGTTTCCGGATTATCGTATAGTGTTTTTACAATATCCATATATGCATCTAAATGCTCTTGAATAGATGCCTCAATTCTAGTTTTATAATCCATTCTAAATACCTCCGTATATGAAAATATCATACCTCATTTTCAGATATTTGAAAAGTTTTTACAAAAAAAGCCAGGCAAAGCCTCTGGTTCAAAAAAAGCCAGGCAAAGCCTAGCTTAAATATTAGATACCATCTGAAAAATCGTCGTTTTGCTCAATGTGTTGGAATACATAACGCATAACTTGATCTTTTCCAACGTTGCAAGCTGATTCAGCTAAAGCATGAACATCTTCAGAGAAAGTACGAGTTAAGTTGATTTCAACTAACATACCTAAGTTTGTACCTGCAACAACTTCTACGTTTCCTCTTGGGAATCCAATTTCAACAGCCGTTTTGAATGGAGAACCACCAGCTAAATCACTTAATACAATGATTCCTTCGCAGTCTTTTAATGAATCCATAGCATCTGTTAATTTTTTTGCTAAATCATCCGTTGAATCTGTGGATTCAAAATCTACAGCAACATATTCTTTTGCATCTCCAGCAATCAAGTTTAAGCTTGTAGTTAAACCTGTCGCAAAGTGGCCATGACCAGTAACAATTAATCCTATCATCTTCTTTTTTCTCCTCTAAATTCTTACTTTGCAGTATATGGGTAAATAGTAACACCCTTAACAACACGGTTTACTTCACCTGTTGGACATGGATTGTCTGGTGTAATCTTGTAGCTCAATGATTTAAATAACGCAATAACCTGAGCAACTAAAATATAGTCAAATCCTAAGAAAATATTATCTTTTGGCGCATCTAAATCAAAGTTAATGAATGTATCTACTAATCCTTCGATTTCAGCATCTGCATGACTAGAAACTGCAACTAAACGGTTCTTTTTGCGTTGTCCACTCATTTCTTTAATAATGTCATATTCATATTGTCTTTGATATTCATCATCTGATAAATAAACAACTGTTAAACATTCATCGTTGATAACTGATTTAGGTCCGTGACGGAATCCCATTGGACTATCAAATGTAGTTGTAACTGTACCAGCAGTTAATTCACAAATTTTTAATTGACTTTCTTGAGCAATACCCTTCAATGTATTTGCACCTAAGTATACAATACGGTTAAATTCCGCAAAGTCAGCAACTAAATTTTCACATACTTTGTATCCTTCATCAACAAATTTTTGTCCTTGAGCGATAACACTCTCCATTTCTTTTGCAACTTCATCAATATCATCTAAACGGAAACATAATAATGCAGCCAACATCATGTTAGAGAAACTTGAAGTCATTGCGAAAGACTGATCATGAGTTTCTGGTGTTAAGTTAATATCATAAGCATTGTCACGAGTAGCTGCCGCTTTTGCTAAAGCCCCATCTTTGTTACATGTAATGAATAAATGATACACATTTTCCTTACATACTTCATCAGCAACTTGTACTGAGCCAACACTTTCAGGAGAGTTTCCTGAACGACCAAAGTTCACTAATAAAGTCTTTTTGTTTCTTGATAAATAGTTTTCTGGAGTTTCTACTAAATCAGTAGAAGCATATGATTTTGCATGGTAACCAGTATAACGGTTAACATATGAATATAATGCATTACCTACATATTCACTTGTTCCAGCACCTGTAAACACGATATCACAATCTGGATCACTTAATACAGGTTCCATGAATTTCTTTAAAGCTTCCTTTTCATTTTTAATTTGAGCAATTGTTTTTGCCCAAGTGGCAGGTTGTTGGTAGATTTCCTGTGCAGTAAAAATACCACTTAATTCTTCCCAAGTTGATTTTTCTTTTCCGAACATTTTTCTTTCTCCTTCTGAACTAATTTCATTATAACCGTTTTTAACCAAAATAAAAGATTTTAGGCGAAAGTAAACTAAAAAGTGCAAATTTGTTCTTTAAAAATACAAATTCTTATTAAAAAAGAAGGATTTCTCCTTCTTAAAGTGCCTCGATCCAGTATGAACAAGACCACACTTCATTTGGTTTTAAAACCATAGTTCCTTCTCTATGATAGAAATCTGGTGTTTCTTTTTCGAAATCCCCATGGGAATACCAAGGTTCAATGCATAAGAAATCCGATGCACTATCATGAGTCCATAAAGCCAAATATGGATATCCCTCAATCGATACGCGAACCACTTCTTCATCTCCATGTTTTAAAGTTACATAATTTGATTTTAAATCCTTATAAATAATCGTCGCATACTTCTTTACATCTTCTCTAGATAATTTCCATTCTTTAAATGCAACATCCTGATACTCTACATTCTTTTCGTAGCTAGGATCAAACAACAATTGTTTCGTATTTTCTTCTTTTTCAAATACCAAAGTATACGTAGAAAACTCATCATCCAATTTAAAGGCAGGATGCAAACCAAACCCAAAAGGCATGTCCTTAGAGTCATTATTTTTTACATGATACTGAATTAAAACTTTATTTCCGTCCAATTTATATCCAATCTCAAAATGGAAATTAAAAGGATATTGAGCTAACGTATCCTCATTCGCATCTAAGCTAAATACAAGTTCATCTTCTTGACTTTCACCCTTTAAAGTCGCATAACGAATCAATCCATGATTTTTCATCGCATATTTTTTACCATCAATCTCATAATCCTTTGTATATGTATTTCCTACCATTGGAAATAAAGAAGGATTTCTACCAGACCACCCCTGATCTCCTTGATATAAAGTTTCATGATCTGTACTCTTCTTTACTAAGTGCAGCATTTCGCCACCCTTTCCAGCACACTCCAATTTCAATACATCATTCTCTAAAATATAAGCCATCTTATTCTCCTCCTATTCAGCTTTTATTTTCCCATTAAGAAATTGTAGATACCATCCTCATCCACTCTTCCAATTACAACATCACTAACTTCTTTTAATGCATCACATGCATTGCCCATCGCAACACCCACGTCGGCAAGCTTCAACATATCAATGTCATTGGTTCCATCCCCAAAACAATACGTTGTTTCAAATGCATGAGCAACCATGATTTTTTTCACAGCCGTTGCCTTATCTACTTGATTCGCACGCAATTCAAAACAATCCGGATATTCAACATACCCTAAATCCTTGATCAAAGGTCTTAACGCCTCTTTTGTTTCTCCTTGGCAAAAAAGTAAAACGTTCAACACTTCATCCTCTTTATAAGGTTTATAAACTGGACTGTTCAGATACAATTCAAAGTATATATTATGCGCAAAACTAGAATATGGCATACCAAAATAATTTCCCCCTCTCGTACTATAACGATATTCCAAGTTTCGTTCCTTACAAAATTGATCTATACTTCTCATTTTTTCTTTTGGAATGCAATTCATTTCAAGAATCTCTTTTTGTTTATCCAAAATCAAAGCGCCACCATCACTGATCATACAATCAAATTGAAATGAACGCATACAAGAAGGAAGATTCTTTAATTCAGATTGACAACGACTCGTTGATAAAGCTACAAAGTGTCCTTGGCTTTGTAGTTCATTTAACATTTTAAAAGTTTTCTCACTCACTTCATGGAACCTGTTATTATAAAGTGTTCCATCCATATCAAAAAAATAACCATTCATATCTTAATAATAGCCTCTTTCTAATCTTTTTAAAAGAATTTTTGATTTTTAATAATAAATTCACATTGAACCTCTATAATTAGAAATGTGACTACAATCTCTTTTCTAGTAGTTTAAAACATATAACACTTCGCACAATGTGGTCACTAATGCCGCAATACACCTCCTTAAATGATTGTTGTGGCAAAAGAAAAACCTGGAAATCCAGGTTTTTCTATTTAATAAATTCTTTAATCTGATCTATACACTTTAGAGTTTCATCATATCCTAATTGAAACCAAGGACCCAATTTTTCTGGATCTGTTGTATAACGAGTGACTCCAAGATCTTTATGAGGACGCAAAACCAATGCCTTACCCTCTTTTTCAAGTTCAGCAATCTTATCCCACTGTTCCTTATAGCGAACATGACGATTTCTTAAATCATCTGTAATTTGTTTATCCTTATAAACCAAGTTTGACAGCCACAATTGCCATTTGGGAGCCGGCTTACGAACATAGCCCTCTTCCTTTGTAGAAATCACTATATGCTTATCGTTTCCAGCGCGAAGACTTTGTTCAATGCTAATCATATCTACAAGACCAGCGTCCATCCACATTTCCCCATTAAACTTATAAGGTTTAGCTAGAAGCAACAAAGCACAACTTGCCTTGATCAACGTTTCATCTTTATCAATATAACTCTTATTAAAATATTCTACCTTATGTGTTTTTAGATTATACAATCCTACTTCCATTTGCGTTTCACTATTTTGGAAAGCTTCTAAATCCAATGGAACTTTAGACTCAATAAAATCATACGTAGCTTCAATACCAAAGATCGAACCTTCTTTAAAGAATGGTCGCCATCCAACTACACCCTTTTGACAAGGTGCATCAACACCTGTAACCTCTAAACGATCTACCTGTTTTGAAACATAACTCAATAAAATTTCTGTACCCGCACTAATTCCTACACAATAAGGAAGAATAATGTCGTGTTCGAGTAAACATTTTAATACTCCTGCAGAATAAGCAGCCTTAGTACCTCCACCTTCTGCAACAATACCAACTCTACTCACGCACTACACCACTTTCTTTTGCCGCATCTGCAACTGCTTGAGCCACAACATCTGCAACTCTTGGATCTAAAGCGGAAACAATAATATGTTCACTATCCAACATATCTTCTGTAATCATTGAACTGATCGCATAAACAGCCGCTTCTTTCATCGCATCATTGATACAAGTTGCACCTGCTTTTAATGCACCTTTAAAGATACCTGGGAAAGCCAACACATTATTGATTTGGTTTGGATGATCACTACGACCTGTACCCACAATATAGGCACCAGCTTCTTTTGCGTCTTCCGGCTCAATTTCAGGCACTGGATTCGCCATTGGGAATACAATTGCCTTTTCATTCATAGACGCAATCATTTCTTTAGATACGATATGACCTGCACTAACACCAATAAATACATCTGCACCAACTAACGCATCCTTTAAAGAACCTGTTTTTCCTTCTTTATTTAACTTATCAATCAATCCTCTTTGACCACTTGTTAAATCCATATCAGCTGTTAAGATACCTTGCTTATCCACTAAAATAACATTACCCAAACCAATCTTTAAAATCAAAGTCGCAATCGCAACACCAGCACTGCCCGCACCATTGATTACGATTGTTGAATTTTGTTTTTCAGCCAATTTCAAAGCATTTACCAAAGCAGCACAAACTACAATAGCTGTACCATGCTGATCATCATGGAAAACAGGAATATTCATTTTTTCCTGTAATCTTTTTTCAACTTCAAAACAACGAGGAGCCGCAATATCTTCTAAGTTAATTCCACCAAAGCTTGGCTCTAAGCTCGAAATAATCCGAACCAATTCATCTGTATCTTGTGTATTCAAGCATAATGGAACGGCATCCACATTTCCTAGCGCCTTAAACAATACACATTTACCTTCCATTACCGGCATACCTGCTTCAGGACCAATATTTCCTAATCCCAAAACCGCACTACCATCACTAATAACCGCAACAGTATGTGCTCTACCCGTATAGACATAACTGTTCTTTTTATCTTTTTCGATTTCTAAACAAGGTGCCGCAACACCCGGTGTGTAGGCAATCGATAAATCATCTCTATTTTCAATCTTCATTTTTGGAACAGTTTCTAATTTACCATTCCACTTAGCATGTAGCCTTAAAGCTTCTTTAGCGTAATCCATGACAACCTCCTACTCAACGATTTTTAATACGATTTCAACCATCTTTTCCATCTTTTGAATACTTGCGAATTCAAAACGACCATGATGATTAAATGAACCCGTACCTAAGTTTGGACAAATTAATCCTCTTGCCGTCAACATTGCACCATCAGTTCCACCACGAATTGGTGTACTAACTGGTGTTACATCACATTGACGCAATGCATATTTTGCCTTATTCACACTACGCATATCCCCATGCATATATTGACGCATGTTTTCGTATTGATCACGAATCGATACATGAACACGATTTCCATATTTTTCATTCATCTTATCCGCAATTGCTTCCATCTTCTGTTTTTGTGCAATAAAACTTTGTTTACTGTGATTACGAAGAATGTAAGTTAATTTTGCATCTTCACAAATTCCTTCCATATCCACTAAATGATAGAATCCTTGACGCCCCTGTGTATGTGAAGGTGTTTGTTTTTTTGGAAGACTCGAAGCATATTCCATTGCTAATAAACTCGCATTGACCATACGATCCTTAGCATCTCCAGGATGAATGCTTGTACCATCAAATGTGACAATAGCTTGTGCTGCATTAAATGTCTCATAATCAACCGAATCAATACGATCACCATCAATTGTGAACGCGTAATCCACGGTAAACTTATCTAACTCAAAGTTTTCGACACCACGACCTACTTCTTCATCTGGAGTAAAGGCAACCGCAATAAATCCATGTTCTTTTTCTGATCGAATCAACTGTTCCATAGCCTCTAAAATAATCGCAATTCCTGCTTTATCATCTGCACCAAGTAATGTCGTCCCATCTGTAACAATCAAATCATCTCCAATGCAGTTTGCCAAAGCTGGAAATTCTTCTTTAGACATGGAATACTCTTCATTTAATTGAATTGTATTTCCATCATATTTTGAAATTACACGACACTTTACATTCGCCCCCGTAATTTCAGTTGCCGTATCCATATGTGCAATAAACCCAATACGATCCATCTTCTTATCTGTATTCGCATTTAGGTATGCATACACAATACCTGTATCGGTTAATTCAACAGAATCAAAGCCTAATTTTTCACATTCAGCCTTTAGTTCACGAGCCAAAATCAATTGTTTTTCAGTGCTAGGTGCACTTGTACTTTCTTCACTTGACTGTGTGTCAAATGATGCATAATGCATTAATCTTTTTTCTACTGCCATATTAAATCCCCCTTTATGCCAGTTCTTGTGCTAAACGAGGCACAATTTGTTTTTTACGAGAAACAAATCCTTGATCCTTGAATTCTTCTACGACATCACGAACAAAATGCGATAACTTACCTACATATAAGAAACGTGAACCACGACCTTCGACATTAGTGATAACCATCAACATCAAGTCATATTCATGTATCGTGTTTTGTTCATCCATGTACTTCAAGAAATCCTCTTTAATTTCATCCACAATACTCAAATCAAACGTAAAAACCTGACTTACCGCAATATGATATCCACTCAACATATATTCTTTAACATCATTGTAAAGAATATTCTTGAATTCTTTTCCACGAATCGTAGCCGTATTTTCGAATAATTCTTTAGCCATCGCATCAAAATCAATATCATATTCACTTGATAAACGCTTTGCCAAATTACGATCAATTGTCGTACATGTTGGTGAATTAAAATTCATTGTATCACTAATCATGCCATACGCAATCAATTTTGCGATGATCTCAGGCATTTTAACACCATATTCTGCATACATCAATCCAACAATCGTACAAGAACTACCTACTATCATATTTCTAAATACAATTGGACGATCTGTTTCAATATCACCAATACGATGGTGATCCACAATCTCTACAATATTCGCCGTTTCAATATCGCTGATACTCTGTTTCTTTTCATTATGATCCACAAGAATAAACTGTTTCTTTTCAGCCTTCAATAAGTTATATCGAGCGACAGACCCCAATATTTTTTTCTGGAACACAACAGGATAAGATGAGTGACGCGTCTTCAACATTTCACGTTCCACATCCTCTACATATTCACTTTTATTAAAGCGAATCACTTTATTAGCCGGAGTCATAATCAATTCAACCGGAATCGAACGATAAATCATTTGAATGATTTTCATAATATTATAAGGCGTACTAATTAAAGTAACTCCCATTTGTTTTGCCATTTCAATAATATAGCTATTTGGAACAAAATTTTCTGCCACGACAATAACAGCACAACCCTTTGCCATACTCTTGATCATACTATCTTCATGATCATTTAAAACCATGATGGCACCTTTTAGATCTCTATCCATCAAGCGTTTGTCCGCAATACGAACAAATCCACTTCTTTCAAGATTTCCCTTTAAAATAAAAGACCCCTTTACACTGGCAACTAAATTTTCTAATGGTGTTTCTTTTAATAATTCACTCGTAATATTTAAATCCTGCATCTGAATCTTAGAAACATCACCTAAAGTAACCATACCCTTATATTCATTTTTATCATCAACAACATACAAAGTCTTTACATGATTTTCTAAGCATAAATCCCATGCACGACGAATCGTTTGCCCTTCTTCAATTGTCACCGCATCATCAATTTCAATTTCTTCCAACGTTGAACGTGCAGTCGTTAATAAAACTGGCATATTTACATGTAATTTATCTAATATAAATTTAGTTTCTGGATTCAAAGTCCCCAAACGAGCAGCTACCGCATTGATTCCAGTCTGTCTTTTTAATTCTGCAAGAGCTAAAGCAGCACAAATTGAATCTGTATCAGGGTTTTTGTGTCCAATTACATAAATTGGTAAACTCATCGAATTCTCCTCTCAATTATCTTAATTTTGTATTTAATATTATAACATGAAAAAAAAGAAGATTCATTATCGAATCTTCTTACTTAACAGCGTCTTTCAAAGCTTTGCTAGCTTTAAATTTTACAGATTTGCTTGCAGCAATTTCAATTTTTTCCTTAGTAGCTGGATTGATACCAGTACGAGCTGCTCTTTCACTAATTGAGAATTTACCAAATCCGAATACATCTACAGTACCATTATCTTTTAAAGTATCCGCTACTGTATCGAATACGAATTGAACATAAGCTGTTGCGTCTTTTTTTGAACAACCGAATTCTTCAGCCAATTTTTCAGCTAAATCTTTTTTATTAATAACATTAGACATTTACATGTTCCTCCTCTAATTATTACCACGCTATTTTATCATTTCTATAACTAGAGTGCAACGTCTTTCATTATTGATTCCACCACATATTTTGGTAAGCCTACCACATTGGTATAATCACCTTCAATATGATCCACAAAATCACATTCCTGTATACCATAAGAGCCTGCTTTATCCATACATTTCCCACTATTTACATACGAAATAATATCTTGTTCTGTAAGTTTCTTAAAATAAACATCTGTCGTTTCGACATGTAAAAAAGTTTGTTTTTTATAGATTACACAAACACCCGTTTTTACTTGATGCCTACGATTTGATAATGCGTTCAACGTCTTTATCGCATCCTCTTTTGATTTTGGCTTACCCAATATTTTTTGATTCAAACATACAATCGTATCTGCCGATATAATAATCGAGTCTGAATAGAATTCTCTTACTTCTTTTGCCTTAGATTCAGCAACCTTTTTTAAAGCCTCATCCAAACCTAAACTTAAATCAAACACTTCATCCTTTTTGGCTGGACAAACAATAAAATCGTAGCCCAAGTCTTTTAATATCTCTTTTCTTCGCGGAGATTTAGACGCAAGTACAATCATCTTTCAAAACCTATCGGTGCCTTTTTCACCATATAATAAATAGCCAATCCACTTGCCAGAGCAACAAAACAAATCACTTTGATTACACAAGCAAGTACTAGCTTATAAAAAATTGTTTCTGGAAGCATACAAATCATGAAATCCGTATTGGGGTCTAACAGCCACAATTGATTCGTAAAGAAAATCGTATGAAACCATGTCCAGAAACTTGTAAAATCTGTAAAGATCCAAAACCCAAAGAACACAAGCATTACTATGAATGTAAACATGGCCGTTAAAAAACCTTTACTCAAATACGCAAACATCAATTCTTTTTCATTCCAGTAAAAATATAAAATAATCAACACTAGAATAATAAGCGCTGTTTTAGCAAACCTTAAAGCATTCTGATACAACGCCTTTACATCCACCATATGACTCGTTTCTTTTTCATTAAAAGTTTCTTGAGATACACCATACCACGTGATATGTCCCTTGATATCATCACGCTTGTCATCTAAATAATCCAACAATAAACGAATACTTTGATTCAAATCTTTCTTAGAAACACCAATATCACTAGCCAAATCCATCTCTTCATATTCAGGAATATAAAAATCTGGATTTAATGCTGTACTCTTGATACTAAACACAACACAAACAATGATAAAGCACCAGCCAAATATAAAACTTAAAACACGTCTCATTATTCTACAGCTACCAAATCAGCCTTTTCTACCATTGGCATAGCCTCAATCAAACTGACTAAAGACTGAATACCGATTTCTAAATCACTAATATCTAAAGTAAGTGCTACGTTGGCAATTCCATTAATAGGAATCGTTTGGTTAATAGCTAAAACATTAACTTGTTTTACAGATACTAAAGATAAAACTTTAGAAAGTGTGCCCTTTTCATTTCTTAAAATCATCGAAATAATTGCCTTACGATTCGATTGTTCTGCATTAAATGAAAAAACGGCATCCTTATATTTATAATATGTGCCCCGCGAAATACCAACCATTTTAACAGCTTCACTAATTCTTTTTGCCTTGCCCGACTGTAATAAAATACGTGCCTGCATAACTTGTTCTAAAACATCCGGTAAAATATCGCCGCTCACAACATAATATTTACTCATATTTTATAAACGCCCCCTCTTTGGCTATAGTTAAAAATCTATAATCCAATTCACTAAAACAAGATTCTAAAATCTTGGATAATTCAACCAAATGAGATTCTTCTAACGAAACAACCATAATAGTTGAACCACTTCCTGAAATCCACATTGGAAGTTGTTTTGAATCACAATACTTCTTTATCCTATCATATTCCTTAATAAATTGCCTACGATATGGTTCATGCAACAAATCCCTACAAGAACTTGCAAGTAAAGACTCATCCCCCTGTTGCAAAGCCTGAATAAAGACGAGTGCATGCGATACTTGTGAAACACAATCTTTAAATGCCATACCAGTCGGCAAAACCTTTCTTGCCTGAGAAGTTTTTACTTCATAACGAGGTACAATGGCCAAACAGTGATAGTTTGCACATGGAACAAGACTCATTTTCACATCTTCTCTTTCCATAAAACAAGCTGTAGCCTGACCAAAAATAGCTGGTGCTACATTATCAGGATGTCCCTCTATACTTGTGGCAATCTTTAAGATTTCCATCTTGTCCATACCCTTTTTAAACCATGCATCACAAGCTAAGATTCCCGCAACAACACACGTTGAACTTGAACCCAAGCCACGGGCAAAAGGCACATCTGTATCTATCGTTAGTTTAAAAGTCGGATATCCCAAATGTAAATAGTCACAAGTTGTATAAAAGGCTTGCACGACTAAATTGTTTTGTCCTTTAAATTCACCCGGACAACCTTCTACAATCAACGTATCACTTTCTTCAAAAGTAAAGTGAGCCCACCAGTCTACAGCCATACCAAGACAATCAAATCCCACGCAACAATTTGCGCTTGTTGCTGGGACACACACACTAATCATGGAATACCTCTTTTGTACTTTCACATACCACGTCTTTCATAGATGCTACATCGATAACACGATCATGTAAAACATCTAAGTCTTGAAGTTCCTTTAATTGAGTAGGAATTGCATCTTGACAATATTTTGATAAATCTTGCATAGCCATCCATTCATTATCTTCCGTATATCCTAATGCTTTCAAAACATCTTGACTGAATTTATAAGGTGAAGCTGTAGCCAAAGAAACAATAGGACGATCTTTACATTCTTTTGCGACTTTGTACGCAATGGCCGAATGCGGATCTAAAACATAGTTTGTCTTATCATAAACCAATTTGATTTCTTCACTCGTTTCTTTGTCATCTACACTGCCACACGTAAATAAGTTTTGAATGGTTTTAAAAGTTTCATCATCAATCTGATAACGACCCTTTTCATTTAATTCCTGCATCCATTTCGATACTTTTTGTGTATCCTTATTAGATGCATAATATAATAGTCGTTCTAAGTTTGAACTAATCAAAATATCCATACTTGGTGAAATAGTCTGGATAAAATCTCGATTTCGATCATAGATACCTGTCGTTAAAAAATCTGTTAATACACGATTCGCATTGCTGGCAACATAGAACTTTTCTACTGGCAACCCCATCAAATATGCATAATATCCAGCTAAAACATCTCCAAAATTTCCAGTTGGAACACTAAATGAAACTTTATCCCCTAATTTGATAGCACCTTGATGCACTAATTGTTTGTAGCTATCAAAATAGTAAACGATTTGAGGAACCAGACGACCCACATTAATGGAATTAGCACTTGTCAAAAGAATATTTTGTTTCGCACAATACGCATTCAATTCTTCATCTAAGAATAGACGTTTTACTTGGCTTTGCGCATCATCAAAATTGCCTTGAATTCCAAATACATTCACATTCTTTCCTTTTTGCGTAACCATCTGACGATATTGAATGGCACTAACCTTTTTATATGGATAGAAAACATTAATACCAATATTTTCTACATCACAAAACCCAGATAAAGCCGCTTTACCTGTATCTCCACTTGTGGCAGTTAAAATCAATGCTTTTTGGTTCGTAGTTTTTAAGGCACAGGACATTAATTGTGGTAAAAGAGTTAACGCAACATCTTTAAAGGCACATGTAGGACCGTGGAAAAGTTCTAACACATAAACATCATCTACTTTTTTTACAGGTGTAATCTCTTTTTTAGAGAAAGAATTCGCATATGCATTTTCAACACATGTCACCAATTCTTCCTTCGTATAATCTGTAAGAAGATGTGAAAGTATATAAACGGCATTTTCTTTATAAGACTTTGAACATGTTAAGGATAAATCTAAATGAATTTGATCTAAAGTTGGAAGTACGTATAAACCTCCATCTGGACTCATTCCATTTAGTATGGCTTGCTTGCTGGAAACGCTTTGGTGTGCGTCTCTTGTAGAAATATAATCGTTCATGTGAATCCTCCTTGAAAATCTATATTCCATATGATACAATGTTCACACTTTAAAAACAAGTGTTTTCTAAAAAGATACAGGAGGAACTATATGAACGCAGTTATCTTAGGTTATGGAGTTGTCGGAAAAGGAATTGAAATCCTGGCAAAAACATTGGATGATATCAATATAAAATACGTTTATGTACGTAAAGAAAAAGAAAACCTACCTTATTTTTCTAACAATGAAGATATGGTAGTTCAAGATGATATTGATATCGTTTTTGAATGTTTAAACGGATTAGAACCTGCCAACACATTGATTCAAAAAGCTTTGAAAAAAGGAAAACATGTCATCAGCTCAAATAAAGCTGTTGTCGCAACCTATCTCGATACCTATTTAGAGCTTGAAAAAGAATATGGAGGAAGCATTCAGGTAGAAGCTTGTGTTGCAGGTGGTATTCCATTTATCGATGCCTTATTAAAACTAAAAAGACTTGAACCACTACAAGGCTATGAAGGTATCTTTAATGGCACAAGCAACTACATTTTAGATTCTATGCAAAAAAACAACTTGGATTTTGAAGACGTTTTAAAAGAAGCTCAAGATAAAGGATATGCTGAAAAAGATCCATCTAACGATATTGATGGTGTTGACGTATATTATAAAACAAAGATTTCTAACAGCTTAGCTTTCAACACACCCATCGTTGACATTCCATATTATGCAGGAATTCGTACAATCAAAATGTTGGACATTAAATTCATCAAAATGAACAATAAAGTCATACGTCATTTATCCATATCAAGACAAATTGACGATAAAATTATTTCCATTATCGCTCCATGTTGCATGGATGAAAATGATTTTTTAGCCAATGTTCCTAGCAACTACAACGCACAAAAAATCCTATCTCATAGCTTTGATACACTAGGCTATTATGGTCAGGGCGCCGGCCAATTACCTACAGCGCAAGCCATGGTACAGAATGCTTTAGATACACTTGAAAATAAAGAAAGAAAAATTGTTTATTCAACACCAAAAGAATTTGATACGTCTCTATTAAAAGAAACGTGGCTAATTCGCAGTGATGTTTCCCTAGAGAATTACTATCCTATTCAAAAGAAAGAAGCAAACTATTACTGGATTGAAAACCAGGATATGTCAATCATTAAGAAAGTTAAAGAATTAGATAAAAATAGTTTTATCGCATTATGGAGGTAGTCATATGTTAAAAATCACTAAATTTGGTGGTTCTAGTGTCGCAAATGCTGAACAGTTCAAAAAAATCAAAGCCATCATCCAACAAGATCCAACACGCCGATACATTGTTGTATCGGCTCCTGGAAAACGTTTTGCGGCCGACAATAAAATCACAGATCTGCTTTACTTGTTAGATGCCCACAGAAAATACCATGTTGATGCATCGAGCGTCTTTAAACTCATCAAAAACCGTTTCATCGAAATAAAAAATGAATTAGACCTTAAACAACCCATCGAAAAAGAGTTGGATGCCTTTTACACCAATCTTAACCAAATGTCCCAAGCTGTTATCGTCAGTCGCGGTGAATACTTCTGTGCTAAATTAATGGCTGAATATCTAGGTTATGCCTTTGTGGATGCCAAAGATATTATTCGTTTTAAACTAGATAAATCTATTGACTGGGATGCGACCAGCGCAAAACTTCAAGCTAAATATGCTCAATACGACCACTTTGTTTTCCCAGGCTTCTATGGCACAAGTGCAAATGGACACATTCAAGTCTTCCCACGTGGCGGAGGCGATATTACAGGGGCTATTTTAGCAAAATGTCTTCATGCCGACGTATATGAAAACTGGACCGATGTGTCTGGATTTTTAATGGCCGATCCTACAATTGTTAAAAAACCAAAAGGAATTACTCATATCACATATTCAGAACTAAGAGAACTTTCCTATATGGGAGCTAGCGTTTTACATGAAGAAGCTATTTTCCCGGTTAAAGAAGCTAACATTCCAATCCACATTTTAAATACCAATCGCCCTCAAGACGCAGGTACAATCATCCAAGAACATTCAAAAGTAAAAAGTGGATATCCAATTACAGGTATTGCAGGTAAAAAGGATTTTATGTCTATCTATGTTTATAAAAAGCATATGTCAAATGAAGTCGGTTTCATTCGTAAAGCTCTATCCATCCTAGAAAAATACCACATCAGTATTGAACACATTCCTAGTGGAATTGACTCATTCAATATTGTTGTAGAAAAAAAAGAAATTGAAGAGAGTCTTTATGAAATCTTGGCACACTTCAAAGATGAACTAAAACCAGATAAATTAACTGTCCAAGAGGATTTAGCTTTAATTTCTACTGTAGGTAAAAACATGTCCGATAAGCCAGGTACAAGTGGCAAGTTATTTGGTGCCTTAGGTAAAAATAACATCAACATTGTCATGATTGCCCAAGGTAGTGATGAAATCAATATCACAGTGGGAGTCAAGAAAAAAGACTTCACAAAAACAGTCCAAGTTATATATGATACTTTCGTAGGAGGAAATGAAGAATGACAACAATCGCAATTGCCGGTGCTACAGGTGCTGTAGGACAACAAATGTTAGAATGCTTAAAAGAAAGAAACATTCAGGCTGACCTTAAATTATTGGCTAGTGCCAGATCAAAAGGCAAAGAAATCGATGGACACATTGTTGAAGAACTCACAAAAGAAAGTTTTCAAGGTGTTGACTATGTTTTAGGAGCAACTGGAAATGATATCACAAAAATGTGGATGCCATGGGCCAAAGAAGCAGGATGTATCGTTGTTGATAATTCAAGTGCATTCCGTTTAGACAAAGATGTTCCTTTGGTAATTCCTGAAGTGAACAAAGAAGATATTAAAGGCCATCATGGCTTGATTGCCAATCCAAACTGTGCAACGATTATTGCCCTTGTAGCTTTACAAGCTTTACATAAAAAATACCGCATCAAACGAATGATTGTGACAACATTTCAAGCTGTATCAGGTGCTGGTGTTCAAGGAATTGAAGATTTAAAGAATCAAATTGAAGATGAAAATGTTCCATCAAAAGCTTTCCCTTACCAAATCGCATTTAACTTGATTCCTCAAATCGGAGATTTTGATGATTTAGGCATCTCAAAGGAAGAATGGAAGATGCAAAATGAGGCAAGAAAAATGTGGCACGATGATGCTTTAAAAGTTAACTGTACTTGTGTACGTGTCCCTATTTGGCGTTCTCATTCTGAAAGTATCACCATCGAATGTGAAAATGAAGTGGATGTCAATGAGGCGAGAGAATTAGTATCCAAAGCTGAAGGCGTACTATTAAAAGATGATCCAAAAAATCAAATCTATCCAATGCCAAAGGATACGACAAATCAAGACTTAGTTCATGTTGGAAGAATTCGTAAAGACATCACGGATGAAACAAATCATACATTATCTCTATTCTGCTGCGGAGACCAGATTCGTAAAGGTGCTGCTACAAATGCAGTCCAAATTCTAGAAGAATTATTAAAGGCAAACGATTAATTTCGCTTGCCTATTTTTTAGTTAATTTCAATATCTCCACTTGTTGTATTTAAAGTTAAGGTCGCATTATTTGTTCCTAGCACACGAGTTACAGAACCCGTTAATTCTTCTTCCCCAATTTCAATATCTCCACTCGTTGTAGAAGCTGTGACTGAAACATTATTGATATTTTCTACACTTACATCTCCTGATGTGGTATTTAATGTATTATCTCCAGTTAATTGGCCATCAAATTCTATATCTCCACTTGTAGTTACAAAAGTACAATTATTTAAATTTCCATTCTCAATAGAAATATCACCAGACACACTTGTCACTCTAGAATCCTTTAATGCCACGTTTTGAGTTTCAACATCCCCTGCAACAATATTGCCATTCACAATTAAAGAATCATTTATCGTATAAATAATCACTTCATTATCATCGTGACCGACAAAATGTTTATCTGAAATTGTTTCTTTTACAGTTAAAACACCATCATCAACAGAATAATCCAGTTTTTGTTTCTTCGCATCCTGCAAACGATAAGAAATCGCGTTCTCACTTGATTTCTCAATTTTAACATCCATACTTGTCAAATCTAAATTGACAGAAGTAAAATCTTCGATTTGTTCATGGTTCAAAGGTTCTTTCGCAATAGATATTTCTTCAGATACTTCGCCAATGTCCACATTCGTATTCGTAATTAAATGAATCGCAAGAAAGCTACCTCCTGCAATACAAACAAGAATAAGAATAAATACTATAATGAATCCTTTTTTCATCAAACCACCTCTTTCACTACTAGTTTATCACCACTACTTTGTTTTGTACAGTAGTATGCTCAAAAAAAGAAGAATTACTCTTTAATTCTTCCCTTCTCAACATTAGGAATAATGAAATGCTCATACATATACTTCCACAACACTTCACTACCCTCATGTGTTTTTTCGTTTCGCTTTAATTTCTTTTAAAGATGCACACCATTTTCAACCCACATTCTTCCATCCGTCGCAGCATTCAACATAACAGGCTGAAAATTATCCATCACTCTGGCAAACTTAGCTTCCGGTGTTCTTATTTCTTCAAATTCATTCCACAAATGTAATACTTTCTTTGCCTGATCTTCTGGCAATAAATTAAAAATGCGATTAGCTGCTAAATTCTCTCTTTCATTTTGCGTTTTCAAGCCTTGATCATCATATGCATAGGTATCCCCTGCATCAATTTCCACAAGATCATGAATCAACAACATAGAAATTGTTTTTAATACATCAACTTTTTCATTGGCATATTCACTTAATAATAGTGTCATAATAGCCATATGCCAAGCATGTTGAGCATCATCCTCAAAGTCTTTCCCATTGCTTTGAAGTGTCTTTCTTTTGATTTGTTTTTCTTTATCAATTTCCAAAATAAATTGCATCTGTTTTTCAATTCGTTCCATACCATCACCAACACCATTTTAACACACAAAAAGGCCCGGATTCACTCAGGCCTAATCTATTACGTCAACTTCGAAATCATTAGTGAACTTGAGGAAGGAGCAAAATACGATTTCTATTGACGCAAACCTTCTTAAAACTTCCTTTCGAAGCCAATGAAATTATATCATCATTTGCAACTGTTTACAATATAGTTGTAAATATTTTACATTTTCGTGAAAGTATAAACATATATAATATTACACAAGATATCACACTTACCAAAACAACTCCGATTACAGATAACTTTTTGGCTTAACCTTCAATTTGTTGTTATGACATAAATAATGTCAAAATTGCTTGTATACTTTAAGTATCTAAAAGGTAGGCACTTATATGAACACAATCAATTCCTCTAATTTCTTACTTCCTAATATTGCGGACAAACTATGCTCTTATCAAAAAGAACGTGTATCTTTGATGATCAATGATTTTATTGAAATAAACAAGCAGATGGATAGTTATCATTTTGAATACTGTCCTAAATATGGTGCTTATCATCCAGTTCTTGTAAAGGCAGGTAAGACAAAAGCAGGGAAACAGATGCTTAAGTGCAATGCATGCAATAAAAGATTTGTCTGTGATCATGGTCAGTTGACATTTTATTCACACCAGATCCAAGCAAAATGGAACGATCTAATCATTCAAACACAGAACGGAAATTCTATTCTTAAAACAGCCGCAAAAATAAATGTAAATGAATCCACTGCTTTTCACATGCGTCATAAATATCTTCATTTTATTGAAGTTATGGAGTATCCCATACATGCTTACGAAAGAGATTGAAGTTGATGAAACGTATGTAACACATTGCAGAAAAGGACGAAAAATAGAGGGTCATCCAGGGAAGAAACGAGGAACACCCGCTAGAAAAAGAGGCTTGTCGGAAGAAAAGAGATGCGAGAATAAAATTCTAGTCAGCTATAAAAGTTATGATTCTGTAAATCATCTAAACAATGTTAATTCTTTTCATTCACAAATTCAGGCACAATATACGTATTATAAAGGTGTATCTAGTAAATACATCAATCGATATAACGCCTTGTTCACCCTGCAACGCCAATATCTTGGAATGGATTCACAAGAAATGTTACGTTTGATCATGAAACGTTTGAGAAAGATCCATGTATATTTTTATATACGCCAAATTCGTAAAGAATGTTTATTTCCGTTCGCTATCGTTTAGAAAGTACCTATATCAACAAATTGAAGGTTAAGCCGAATAAAACTACTTTTTAATTAATCTTCGCTTAATTTTTTTTGCAGTCATAAACATCTGATATATTGCATATGGTTTAGTTATTGGTAATTGTTCTCCCAATCGAATTAACTCGTTTCTATATTTACAATAATCTGCTTTAATTCCATAATTCATCGATAAAACAAATTTTTCCTTTAATTGTTTTATATATGAATATTGAACCCATTTCTTTTTTTCAGATTGATCCATCTTTTCAATTCTTAATATTGTTTCTTTTTGCAAAATAAAGAAATTATCTCTTCTTTGTATTTCCTGAACATAAGTTCTTGTTTTATGTGAATGACTATCACCATGAATTAGATATTTAAATAAAACCTCATTTAAATATCCATATTTGCAACAATATGCAAGAGGAAGCATTAATTGCCAATTCTGTCCTTCACGACTTTCGTATATTGATAGTTGTGGAATTGCAAGTTTTAATGCGGACGATCGAACCATTATAGATCCAGGTGGAAACACAACATTACGTTCATCAATTAGATCAACAAATAAATCATCTTGTTTTAAGTGTTCTCTTCTCAATACTCTTACTGTTTTATTTAAATTTGATGAATACACAACTTCACCTTCATTAAGAACAATATCTATATTAGGATTATTTTCTAAATAATCTACTTTGTGTTCTATTGCATTTGGATAATAAATATCATCCGAATCCATCCATGTAAAATAATCCCCTGTAAAGACTTTTAACCCGCGATTAATAGCTGCAGCTTGTCCTTGATTTACTTCTTGATGTAAATATATCAATGAATATCCTTTTTTCTTGAACTTAGGAATATAATTATTGACTATTATTTTAGTATTGTCTGTAGAAGCATCATCAACTAATATTAACTCAATTTGTAAATACGTTTGTGTCAAAACTGAATCTAAATAATTTTCTAAATATGATTCACCATTATAACATGGTGATACAATTGAAACTAATTTATCCATTTGTAGTCTTATTTTCTCCTTATTCTATTCAATATATCTTTAAATGCTTCGCTTCTACCAAACAATACTAAGAAAACAATGTTCGGTATCAAAACTGTTAAAATACACATTATTATGAAGTTTAAAATTGTAACATTAGCTAATAACATATTTTTTATGTCCCACATAACAAAGCATAATACAAAGGCCAATAAAGATCTTAGACATAATCGGACATAATACTTATATGGATTCTCATATAGTACATATTTAAAAACAATATAAGGTCTTATCACTACTACTATCATTCTTGAAATAATTGTACCTACAAATATACCTGGTAAACCAATTACTTTAATAGCTAAAATACTGACAATTAAATTTGTTATAGCTTGAATAAATGCTACACACTTGTCTTCATCAAATTTACCTGCAGCAATCTTAAAATTATATGGTATAAAAGTAATACCAGCTAAATATAATGATACAAAATACAAAATTGTAGTTACATTATCTAATAACAATTTGTCTCCTAACCAAAGTGTAATAAACGGTTGTGATAAAGTAACAAATGCAATTAAAACAAATCCATAAATCCAAAAGCCTAAAAGATCATATACATCAAATATTTTTCTTTGTTTTGAAACATCTTCTTTAGCTAGCATATTACCGAAACTTGCTGTAAAGCTACTAAAAAATTTATTAGTAAAAGCAGATACTAGTGTATTTAAAGTAGTGTAATTTGATAAAAGGCCAACAGCTGTTGTACTAACAAATGCGGATATAATAATGTTGTCCGTTTGGTTTACTGAAACATCACCTATTTTATGAATGATTAATGCTTTAACATTTTTCCAAATAGCATTCTTTGTCTCTTCATCTAGAGGTTTCGCATTATCTTCAGTTAAAATTGTAAATTTCCTATTTAAATAATAAACTGTAACTATTTTTTGAATTAATCCAATAACTGCAGCAACTAATAAATAACCTAAATAATCACCACCCAATAATAACAAAATAATTTGAAAAACACTTGTTAAAATAGTTCCTATTGTTGTTGTATTTGTAATGATATACTCTTTCTGCAAAGCTGAAACATAGGATGTTTTATAACTTACAAAATAAGATGAAACCGTATTAAATAAAAACACAAAATAAAACACTCTAATTTCAGACATTGGAATATCCGTATTTACTAAATACCCTAAGAAAGGAACAGCAATTATACCTATAATTGTAACAATAACAGCAATTAAACGATAAGCTTTTTTATACAAAGCTAATAATGATTTAATTTTTTCATTGTCATTTTCAGCAATTGGTTTATATAACGCAAAAACAATAGCAGAGCCAATTCCTAGTTCTGTAAAAGATAAAACGCCTAAGACATTAGTAAATAAACCAGAAACGCCTAAGTAACTTGCTCCTAAAGTATATACAAATATTGTTCTACAAATAATTGAGAAAAAAGACGTAATTATTGTACTAACATAACTATAAAAAATATTCTTCTTTACATATTCTGTACGCGATACACTCATGTTAATATTCCTTTCTCTATTTATAGTAATACAGATATTTTAAATAGTTTTCTTTTTTTTTATACCTGTATAAGATTTATTGAAAAAATTTATAAGTAAATCTAAAACCATTGATAATATAATAGAACTAACAAATACAACAGGAACAATTATAAAATAATATTTAAATCCGATGTATGTTTCACCTAGCTTATTATTAAAAAAATTATAGAATATAGTATCGAATATATAGGATACTAAATAAGCCCCCAATGTAACATCCGACACTCTTTTAATCATTCTTTTTACATTTGTTGAAGCCTTATCTTTAAAAGGGATTCTTTTTATTAGTGTAAAGACGCAAACTGACATTATTACAACCAATATTGAACTATAACTGCACCATGGTCCCCAAACAAATTTATATGGAGTCGCCCAATAGTAACTAATTATTCCAGTAACAAGCATGCTAAAGATTAAAATGATGCCACATTTTTTATTATTTAACCTAACACCATAATCGGAAAGATAACTTCCAATAAAATAATATGTAATAGGATAGATTTGTATCCAAAATGTAGGTACTAGCTTTTGATAGGACTGTATTGATGACGGTTGCATAAGCCATGAAGAACTATCAAAAACATATATATTTGTAATGCCATGAAAAGATGTTAAGAATAATAACGTTAATATTAATATTTGCCGTTGTTTTTTATTGGCTAGATTTTTATAAATCAAATTCAAAAATGGGATAATCAAAAATAAACCAATATACATTTCTATATACCAAGAATAATTTGCACCCGTAAAATCCAATATAGATAAGATAGAATCTACAAGATTAATCGATGACTGATTATATAATATCTTGAATATAACACAAACTACACTTGAAACAATATAAACAATAAGCGTATTGCTTATACCTTTATAATATTTTTTTGATAAAACTTTATCTTTCATCAAATAGCCAGTTAATAATAAAAATAATGGAACACAAATAATAAAGAAAGATCGTATAATACATTTTATAAACATCTTATAGCCAATCATATCTTGACTATAAAATCCACTATTCAAAAAAAAGTGCACAGAAACAACAGTATATAAAGAAAATATACGAATTAAATCTAAATTATAATCTCTATTTCGCATAATATTTTATGAATACATGATTGTTTATATATTCATGTACACCTTCTTTCTAATCTTTTATTTAAAAAATATTATTCAATATCTTGTTTAAATGGGCAAACCTTTAAGCACAAATAACATTTGATACATTTATCGTTATTAATTTTTGGATAAAGAAAACCCTCTTCATCTTCGTTCAAAGAAATTGCTTCTTTAGGACAAATAGCATAACATGCAGAACATCCGCAACACTCTTCTTTTAAATTATATAATACTGGTATATCATTCATAAGTATTCCTCTCTTTTTATAACTTACCCTCGTTTAAATTTGTTTCTCAATTTACGTTTAAGTAGCTTGTACCATGGGATTTTAATATCTGGAGCATATTTCACTTTCATATCATCAAAAGAACAAGAATGTAAATCCTCAAAAAAAGAATTTCTTAATTCTGGTCTATTAACTGATTTATACTCTGCAACATTCCCCTTTATACCATCCTCATATGATACTTCCTTATAAACTAATTCATTTTTAATTGAGTCAAATAATTGTTGTCCTAAACTAGATCGAATAACTATGAATGATGTACCTTTATTATCATTCATTTCTGAACAAACACTTTCAATCCCCCAAAAATCTCCAATTGTGATATCTGATAACCTATAATTTTTTGCTTTACAATTATAACAAGAAGGTCGTAGACAATAATCTCTCAAAAACATTCTCATAAATGAATCTTCATCTTTTGATATATACACTTGATTTTCTTTCATTCCGAAATCTTGCCAACTATTTTCTTTACTCCTAAAATTTACATTTGAAATCTTTCCATATTGTTTTTCTTGATATTTTAAATATTCTTTCCACAACAATGGAGATGGAGCTCCATGACAAATAATATCTAAACAAAATAAATTGTCATAGTCTTTTCCTAAAAATAATTTTAGACCATTGATTTGACATCCTGTGCCAGAAAATAATACTAATTTCCCTTCATTTAAATCTTTTTTTACTTCTTTAAAAGTATCACCCATTTTTGCTTGTAAATACTTAGAACCTCTTAGAGAATCAACATTCTCTACAGATCTTTTAAAAATAGCTTCGTAGCAATCTTCAGTTAAACTGACACCATATACTACATCAAACTTACTTGCAATTACTGAAAAAATACCACCTGATGAGGAATTTAATCGTACTTCGTCATTGTCATAATATGCAGCATAAGATTTCATAAGAATTACACCTAACTTTCTATTTTAACTAAAATTATCAGTATACAATTAAAATTCTCTTATTAAAAACGTCTAAGAGAATCTTATAACCTATTAATTTAATCATTCAAATTTAATGCATTCTTTAAGAATTTAATAGAACTACATTTAATTTCATTTAATGAATTAACTTGATAATCTCTTTCTATAGATGAAATATCATTATCAAACACCCTATTCACTCCAAATATATTTTGAACATTTTCAATTCTATCAAACATTTTATCCATACCTTTTTCACATCTTCTAAAAGATAAAAATTTTTTATTAAAAATAAGTGAAAATACAGTAGCATGGAACGAATCCGTGCAAACAAATTCCGAATTATGCACTAACCAAATAAATTCATCAGGAGTAATCAATTGTGAATTCAATGACTGTGGATCATATACATTAATAACTTGTAAGTCCTTCTCTTTAGCAAATTTATTAATTTCATCCTTATAACTCTGACTATTTCCAAGAAAATAATTAACTATAAATTTCCCATTAGTCATCCATTCAGGTTTTTTTTCTATTTCAATCCAATCTTCTTTTTTTAGCAATAAAGTAGGATCCAACACTAATTGTGCATCTCTTCCAGTTAAAGATTTAACCAAATCAACACCTGTAGATTCTCTACACGATAAATACTTTATACCTTTAATTCCCTCATTATGTATATTTAAATCTCTTTCAGGAAACTTATCAAAGCCAAAACTAGGGGCATATGAAATTCTTTTCTTTGATTCCATAAATTCTAAATAAAAGTATCTTAGTTCATCATCATTAACACTCCAATGATGCCATACTTGATCACTACCTGTTATACCATAGTCATAACTATCCCAATTCTGCTTAAATGCATTTGAATATTCGACAGGAACCATATTGTGAATATATCTATCATTAAATTTGTTATACTTATTAATTCGTAATAATCTATAATAGTAATTCTTATATTTATTAACACCTAATCTGCCTAAGGTTGATAAAACAAAAAATTTTACTTTAGACCGCAATAGTTCAAACTCATGAATTGTATTAACTGCCGTATAAGCTTCACATCCTAAATCTTCAATAGTTCTTTGTAAAGCGTAGTTTTGTAATCTATTTCCAATATTATCTCCTTGTAAGGTTGTAATTAAGACTTTTTTCATATTCTACCCACTTTCAATAATTTCCTTTATTAAACAATTTAAATATACAATCTAAGCATAAAATCAATTTGTGTTTCACACAAAATAAAATTAAACTTCTTTTAAAATTATTATCCCTAGTGTTAAATGCAGTATTTAAAATCTCATTATTCAAAATACTATTTAATAATTGTTTCTTTTCATTTTCTGTATATTCTCCTGAAAAAACTTGTTTTCTCAGACATCTTAATATACCTGATTTTTGTTCACTGTTAAATTCATTAATACAATTATCATACATGTTACAACGAACCAGAGTTCTCTTTAATTCTGACTGAAATTTTATCTCTTTTTGAATCATGTCCTCTACAAATCTATGAGTAGCTGACCCTTCATTTTTAACTACATTATAAATTGGAATCGGATAATATGTTATTTTGTTCGCACTTGTGTATGCATTAATGTTAAAAATGAAATCTTCTCCTATCGTTACTCCAATAGGAAATAAAATGTTATTTTTTAAAAGCAATTCTCTTCTATATGCCTTAAAGCAAGGAGATCTTAGTGGACATCCACTATTAGGTGTGAAAGTAGATGATTTAATCATTTGTCTTATCAAATAATCTTTATCCTTTTGTTCAAATTCACAAACATTTGGTAATTTAGATTGATCCAATTTTTCTTCCCAATTTGAAGCAAAAAAAGCGATGTCAGTACCTTCCGTTATTCTTGAAATCGCATTAAAATAATCATTTTCTAAATAATCATCAGCATCAACAAACAATATCCACTGGCCAACTGCATGTTTTAATCCATTATTTCGTGCAGCTGAAACGCCTTGATTTTCTTGTACATATACTTTTACTCGTGAATCATGATTCTGATATGTTTTACAAATATTCTCACTATTGTCAGTAGATCCATCAATAACGCAAACCACTTCAATATTAGCATTCTCAATTAAAATACTATCTAAACATTTATTTAAATATTTTTCAGCATTATAAACAGGAATAATAATTGATATTAAAATTTCATTACTCACAAATCTCACCTGCTCTATTCTTTGTTTTTTTATTTATAGAAATTAATGCAATTGGAATTACTACTCTCACTAAACCACAAATAAAATAAGACTCAGTATTATCAGTTAAAAATAATATAAATGTAAAAATCATTGTAAAGAAATACACAATCCCTACGCTAGATCCATAGGTATCCCAAAACTTCTTTTGTAAGAAAATTAGATAATAATATAACCATAAAACATATCCTATTGTACCTAGTTCCACAAACATTTTAATATAATCACAATGCACATTTTGAAATGGTGCATAATTATCTAACATCCAAATTTTAACATGACCTCTTCCATAGCCAAGAAATAAGGGTGAAAATGAAGTAGTTTTCATTATACCATCCCAAAAATAGTTTCTAGACATCAAATTTATACCTAATTTATCAACTAAGAAATTCAAAAAATTTGGTGAAGATAATAAAACCATTAATAGAATGCCACAAAATAAAATAAAATATCCTATAATTAGACAAAGTTTTTTAGTTTCAATTTTTTTGATTTTCTTAATACATAAAAAGAAGAAAAGAACTATTAAAGAAGCTAAAACATCAATTCTTTTTCCACCCATTATAAATATGAATAAATACAAAAATGCTATAAGTTTTTTATTCCAATTTTTTAAATATGCAGAGTTTAAAAATAAAATAATAAAGTAACCAGCCGATAAAACTAAATCATCTAATTCAAAGACACTACCACCATCATTATCTTTTAATAAACAGAAGCTTTTAAAAGCATTCAAAACCCCTTCTATACCATATTGAAAAAACTTTGGAATGAAAGTAATCATAAAAGCCAAAAACAATCCCATTAAAACATATATACATCCTTTACCACCATAATGGTAAATTATTGTAATTCCTAAAATTATTGGTAAATATGTTATCAAATTGGATGATACTATATTTGAATCAAAAACGCCAAACAAAGATAGAATGATTGTATATAAATGGATAGCTATACAAGGTAACAAATACCAACATATCATTCTTCTCAAGTCCATTAAAGAAAAGTGACTGTAATGTTTCTTTTTAAAAAATAAATAGACAATAATAAAAGCACTAACTAAAACTTGTATTAGATTAGTTCCTAAAAATGCAATAGCAAGTAAACATATTAGAATATATTCTTCATACTTATTAATAATTTTTAAAATATCCATATATCAATACCCCCTATTGCATTTAAAAAATATTAAGCTTTTCTATAAATATCTTCAATTTTTTCTATTTCCTTCTTTATCTCAAACTTTTCTGAAATAAAGTCTACATCTCTTTTTGAAATTCTGCCATTAACTTGTTTTATCGCATTTACCCATTCATCTACATTGTCCAAATCAATAAAATCAATCTGGCCAACAATATCAACGTTTTTACTGATATTTGTCGAAATTATACATTTTAAGCCATTTATTTGAGCTTCAACTAACACAAATGGAAATCCTTCAAATCTAGATGTCATCACAAAACAATCCATCGCGCTGTAATATTTATTTATATCATCCCGACTAGATAGAATAATCAAATCATCTAAAATATTATATTCTTTAGCTTTGTTTAGTAAATTCTCCTTCTCATTTCCATCACCAATAATTAGTAATTTTATATTTAAATTTTGGTCAATTATTTTCTTTAATATTTCCAACAAATAAATTTGATTCTTTTGATAATCTAAACGCCCAATGTTTCCAATTAATAATGTATTTTCGTCGATATTTAATTCCGTACGAATTTCATTTCTATACTCATTATTGAATTTATACATTTCTGTATCAATCGCATTATTAATAAAGTAATATTTCGGTGATTCTAAAAGCTTTTGAGTAAATTTGCTTTTAGCTGCTACATCTGAACATGCAAAACCATAATCTATACTATTTGATAAATAAATTCTCATCATGTCTTTTGCAATATTTGAAAAAATATTTTTTGATTTTGTTCCTGCGTTATGTGAATGCGCAATAATTGTAGTATTTACACTATGCTTGTTAGCTATAACTGTACGCAAAAGCCCAGATAATGAACAAGAATTGCAGTGAATTACATCATATTTGTTATCATTAAGTATTTTTTTGGCAAATGATATATCCTTTATAAACGAATGATTATCTTGTGTATTCAAATAAACAGAATTACAGCTTTGTTTTGCTATATCAAACCATTCTTCGCATAAATTTATATCTGAATATATTAACAAATCTATAACAAATACGTTTTTATCTAAATTTTTTATTAAATTTAAAACAAAACGTTCATTTCCACCAACAGACATTGTACCAACTACAACTAAAACTCGCTTTTTCATACTCATCTCTTTCTATTACTAATTATTTAAATATATTCTCTTAAGAATATCTACCTCATAATCAATATTTAAACCTACATCTGTCAATTTTTTTCTCAAATCGATATCAGACCTATTTTTTAAATTATTTAGACAGTCAATAATTTTATCCGCCCATAATTGAATATTTTCATTAAGTGATAAATATTCAATGTTATCACTTATTTTTGTTGATTGAGGTACTCCTTTAGAAGCAATAACCGGCAAACCAGAAACCTGAGCTTCTATAGCAACTAAACCAAATCCTTCCCATTTTGACGGAAATAAGAATAAATCCATTGCTTGGTAATAAACTTCAGAATTATTAACTCTGCCTACAAATATTACTGAATCTGTTAAATTCATTTCAGTAACCTTTTTTTGAATATCATCCATTCTAGGTCCATCACTAATCAACATTAATTTAGTATCTTTAGCTTTTTCATGAACTGTTTCAAAAACTTCTAATATGAATTCATGATTCTTTGTTCCAGTAAAATGTCCACAATGGCCAATTACTTTTTCATTTTTAATATTAAATTTATCTCTGATTTTTTTTCGCAACTCGGGATTATATGAAAATCGATTATAATCAATTGCATTTTTTAAAACAGTATAACCATGATTTCCGTATAAATTATCACAAGCTTCTTTGGAACATCCCAATCGAGTTATATTCATATTATTTAATATTAATTTAAAAAACATACTAATATATTTATGATCTGTATGTGTACTATGTGTATGGACAATAATATTTTTTACTCCATATACTTTAGATAAAGCAGCCTCAATCAACATAGTGCCACTATTGCCATTTATATGCACGACATCATATTTGTGTTCCCTTAATAATTGTCTAAAGCTTTTTATATACCCAGATGTTTCTTCTTTTCTATCCGGAATAACAAATACACTGCCATAATCTTCTAATATTTTAATAATATTTTTATCCGAATCATTAAAGGTAACAAAATCTAATTGTAAATCACTTAAATCCATTTTTGATATATAGTTTAAAATTACACTCGAAATACCTTCAAACCCGAAACCAATCGTATTAATAATTAATACTTTTTTCATATTACCTTTTTAATATTCTCCCAATAAGGAATGTCTAGCTTCTCTCCAAACATTAAATCTGTTTCTTCTGTAATGTCTGGATCAAACCCAGAGTTTGGAGATAATGTGATTTCACCAAAATAAATTTTCCCTTTTATGTTATATAAATCAATTCTCGCAAATACAAAATCTTCAGATAATTTTTTTGCAATTCTCAACATTTCATTAAAATTTTCAGGCTTAGATATATTTACATTTGTTAATTTATCATCACCATAATTTAAGGGTAAGAAATTCCAATCTTGATTAAAATATAAATATTCAGCTTTATGAGAATCATTATTAAATCTACCTTTACAAACCAAAATCACATCAGGTTTTCCATTAAAACAATAAATCTTATAATCCATTGGAATATTACCATTATCTGATATAAACTGTTCACAAATGATTCTTGGGATAATATTTTTATATTGATATTCTCTTCCTATATAATAAAAATTTTGTTTTAAACTGTGATTGATTTTTTTTCTTGCTTTATTAATATCAAACGTACTCTTATCTTTACATATAGCCAAGCCACCAGAATCATGATTACACTTTAAAACAAATTGTTCAGGTAATTCATCAAAATTTATATCATTGAAACTCATCCAATTTCCGTATAATGGAATTAAATATTCTTCCCCAATTTTATCTTTTACATAATCTCTAACAAAATATTTATCTGATACTATACTTTGTAATGGAAATCTATAATTAAATTTCAACCATTGTAATTTATCATTTAAATGTCTAGGGTTATCCCAATCAATTTTTCTATGTAATCTCAATCTAAAATACAAATTAACATATGTTTTATCCGGTAAAAAACGCAATGATTTTTTAATGAGTAACATCATTTCATCTTTATTCATTATTTAACCACCTATCTTTTTTATATAATCGTCAATACTATTTAATATCACATCCGTATTCGAATGATATACTTCTAATTTTGTATGTTTTACTACTTCTAAAGACTGTTTCAAATCACGGACATCCATACACTTAATTATTAAATTCATATTGCTAAATTGATTTACAATTTGGAGCTGATGATCATCCACATGCTCCCCATATTTTGACAATCTTGGGATGGCAACAACCTTTTTCCCTTTTTTTACTGCACCTATAATTGCACCTGTACCACCGTGTGTAATAACTGTGTCAGATTGAGACATTATTTCAGAAAACTCATCCCTATTTAAAAAATTCTTGTATTTATAATGTTTTGGTTCATAATCGCTATATCCTGTTTGAGCAAATACATTTTCAGTTATATATTTATCTTCAATCAATCGATCAATTTCGATTAATAAACGATTAAATTGAAACTTTTGAGATCCTAATGTAACAAAAATCATTAATAAATGCCCCCTAAATAAATGGCATTTGGATAAATTTCTTTCATTTGAGGCCATTGTACATAGAATTGATCTGCATACTTATACATAAATTTACCACTTAATGTTGGAGATATTACTTTCGCAAAAGATTCAATATAAATAATTTTCTTCTTATTTAATTTCATCCATATACACATTGGTAACATCGCCAAAACGCCAGTGGTAATAATCAAATCTGGTTTTTCCTCTAAATAAATTTTAAAAGATTTGAATATATTCATAATCATTCTAGGAATACATGTTATTTCTTTACGATTTACTTGTTTAAAATAATACGTTTTAATACCTTTCGTATTCGTTTCATATTGAGTTTCCTCAGTTAGAATAAAACTATCATATTTATCCATTAACGGTTTCAACATCATTAACTGTTCAAAATGCCCCCCTGTAGAAGCAGCGAAACATATTTTTATGGGCTTGTTCATAATTAATCCCTTCTAAACAAGTCACGAGTATATACTTTATCTTGTACATCATCTAAGCAGCTATCATATCGGTTTGCGATGATTGCTTGACTTTGTGCTTTGAATTCATCTAAATTATTTACTACCTTACTACCAAAGAATGTTTCTCCATCCTTCAACGTAGGTTCATAAATAATAACCTTAGCACCCTTAGCCTTAATACGTTTCATAACACCTTGAATAGAACTTTGTCTAAAGTTATCACTATTTGATTTCATAGTTAAACGATAAACACCAATAACTACTTTATGTTCTTCACTTTCTGAATACGTATTGTTATTCTCATATCCATAATAACCAGCCATATTTAATACTCGATCCGCAATAAAGTCTTTACGAGTTCTATTAGATTCTACAATGGCTTCAATTAAGTTTTCAGGTACATCCTGATAGTTAGCCAATAATTGTTTAGTATCCTTAGGTAAACAATATCCACCATAACCAAATGAAGGGTTATTGTAGTGAGATCCAATTCTAGGATCTAAACATACACCATTAATAATATCTTGAGTATTTAAACCTTTCATTTCAGCATATGTATCTAGTTCATTAAAGTAAGATACACGAAGTGCTAAATACGTATTTGCGAATAACTTAACTGCCTCAGCTTCAGTAAAGCCCATAAATAAAGTATCAACATTTTCTTTAATAGCCCCTTCTTGAAGTAAAGCAGCAAATTCATGACTTGCCTTAACTAACTTTTCATCATTCTCATCTGTACTAACAATAATTCTTGAAGGATAAAGGTTATCATATAAAGCCTTAGACTCTCTTAAAAACTCTGGACTAAAAATAATATTTTTAGTATTAAATTTCTTTCTAACACTCTCCGTATATCCAACTGGAATTGTTGACTTAATTACCATAATAGCTGAAGGATTATACTTCAACACTAATTCAATTACACTTTCTACTGCACTTGTATCAAAGAAATTCTTCTTACTATCATAATTAGTAGGTGCTGCAATAACTACAAAGTCAGCATCCGAATAAGCATATTCCGCATCCAATGTTGCCTCTAAGTTCAAATCCTTTTCAGCCAAATACTTTTCAATATAATCATCTTGAATAGGTGAAACACGATTATTAATCATATCTACCTTCTCCTTAATAATATCCACTGCCTTTACCTCATTATGTTGAGATAATAAACAAGCAATACTCAATCCTACATATCCTGTTCCTGCAACTGCTATTTTCATAAAACATCATCCTTTCTTTAACTATATAGCTTTTTTATTCTCACAATTAAACTGTATTGGTCCTACAGTTTTATGTACAGTTCTATCTAAAAACATATTATAAGGCATTCTAGCCTTATCACTCACAATAAACCTCATTCCATCTGAAACACGAATTCCGTTTTCTTTCTTATTAAACTCATATTTCACACCTGACTTAAAAGTGCCATCACTTATAATCTAGTCACCACTATTCAAAATACGATTACATTTACTCATCAAAATCTATTCTTCGTATCTCAGAAAATTCTTTTGAATCTTTTGTTAAATCTTTCCAAGCCAAAATATTTTTATGTTTAGGATTTTGTTTGTAATACAATTTAACGATCTTGCATAATAGAATTCGACAATTCAATTTATTTCGTGCATCTTTTTCTGAATCTGTAGAATTAATGGTTGTTAATTTCATTAATCCAGGAAGATTAAAAAATAATCTTTTTGTTTCTGTTGGAGGCATAACATGATTAAATAATAAGCTTTCCAACAATTTCAATGCAGGCCACATATGATTGCAGTCAACATTAACGATTCTGTAAATAGTCATTTGATAAAATTTATTTGAATACTTCTTCAACTCGCCAAAATCATTTGAGTAAATATGATATTGCTTCAATTCATTATAAAAATTCGTTAAAAGTTTAAAATCTATATATTCAAGTTCCCACAGACAATCATTACTTTGTGTAAACATGTTTGTACTTTTCTTATTTCTATAACCCATTGAAACAAGAAAACTTGCCATAAAATCAATCACATGAGAATTTTGATAATATTCTTTTAACTTTACAAAATATTTCGTTACAAAATCCAATTCTTCTGAACTTAATGTCATTTGATCATTTTTAATTTTTAATAACAACAATCCAATAGCAATTTGTAAACTCTGAGACGTTCTCTCTTCTATTTCAAATTTTGATGTTGAATTTGTTTTCCACTCAATATTTTTTTCTAACAATTGAATCATTTCTATAAATAAACTAGAAAAATCTTCTTTGCTTAATGTACACTCTGGAAGTATATCAATAAGATTTGAATAAGTTTGAACATGACCGGCTATATAATTTTTCCTACTATCAATTTTAATTAATTCTATTGTATTTTCGAATATTTTTCTTTTGCTTGCTGCAAATCTCTCTTTATCCAAGAAACACAATATTTCTTGACAACCTTCTGATCCATTTTCAGACAAAGCATGATATAAATATTCTCGATCAACTTCTTGTAAATCAATTAAATATGACAATTTAATAAATCGATCTAAAGAATTTAATTCTTCTTTGTCTGTTCCTTGTTCAATATACTGACGAAGCATCGACATCTGATTTTGATAAGAATCAACATTAATTTTATATTTCTTATTTGGTATTTTAATAAATCTTACAGGATCACAATACTCATCATTTTTTCTTATATTGATTGGAAATTTTAAAAATATTTCAATTCGTTCTTCTGTTTCATTAGTCGTATAAACTTGAGCTAATGTTCTTAGCAATAAGCTTATATTTTTAAAATTTTCTCGAATATTACTACTACATATTATTAAAATTTCATTAAGAATATCATCTAATATTGTAACTGAACACTTTGTACATAAACGTGAAATTATTTCAGGTAAAATGTGGGCTGCACTATCATATAAAGATTTAGCCCAAAATCCACTTTTTGATTTTATATTTTTACTCACATTTACCAAAATACGCAAATACTCTTTAGTGATTTCATCCACTTCATCTTGAGTAAATTTACAAAGTGTTTTTCTAGCAAATAAACTATCCAATTCTTTATTATCACCAACTATTAGCATTTGAATTAAACACCAATTTGGATAAAAATAGCATAAATTATTGATTGCATTATGAAAACCATCCTTATTTACAACAAATTGTACTCGGAATGGATGCGCAGTTTTTTCTAAAAATCTCAAATAATCTAAGGCATAATAAAAGCTTTTATGTCCATATCCTTCATAGCTAACGTAAGTAACACTTAAATCAAAATTAACTCGTCTTTCATTAGTATGTCTTTTTGTACTTTGTTCGTTTAATTGATAACAAAAATTTTGATTTTCATCCTCCCAATTTAAAGTCTCATTTTGATAAGTTCGTTCCAGTTGAGAATTACCATGCCATCTACCTTTTTTAATAAAATTTAACAAAGAAACAACACTTTCTTCCAACGAAGAATAAAACACATCTTTGCTATTCATGGTCAATTTTTTTCGTATTTTAGGAAGTATTTCACATAAAATTTGTTCACTTTTATTTATTTCACCAACCAGAGCATACATAGAACTTTGAATAGATGGCCAATATAAATCATCCGAAGCTATTTGCCATTTGTTTAGTGTTTCGACAAGATTATCATCTGTAAAACGATATAACCGCATCCACCAATCATTCGAATATAAGAATTGTTTTCTTTCATATTCTAGACTTTCTTCATTAATCATTTTCCGACATACATCATACTTTTCCCAATCTGCTAGTTCTCTGAAAGCACGTAATAACTGCAAATAAATATATTGAATCTGATTTGAAGTTTGATTGAAACATCCGTTCTTATTATTTAGTATTTTCCAATATTTATAAGCCGTATTAGAAATAATAGGCCTACCAACAATATCTAAAAATGATAAATACTCATACATATATTCAATTTGTTTATCAATTGAGAGATCTTCCAACTTTTCTTTATCCAGAAAAGAATATTCTTCTGACAACTGATTCAAAATTGCATTCGCTTTCAACTTTATTTTCCATGGTAAAAAAAGCCACCCCGGATACGTTTTATTTAATGACTTTAAAATATGTGTTTTTTCCTCAATTGGAGTATCTTCATCAATATGAATATTTTTCAAATCAAACCAATCATTTTTTCTTTTACTTTCCGACGTCAGTTCCATTAACTTTTTAAAAAATAGAGTTAGTCTTTCTTCTGCATTATTTTCTGGATACACAGTTACTAAATCAATAACGATAATATTTTTATCAAAAAGCATCTTTTGTCTGGCCTCATTAACAGGCTCTACTGATACCATATAAAGCTTTTGAGAACTGCTTTTACCTAAATTATCATGTATCCAACCAATCCAATTTAAAAAATTCGGATCCTCACAAGAAAATCCAATCATACAAAATACATTTTCTAATAAAGCTTGTTGAACCGTATTTACCATTGCAGCAAATCTTTTAGGATACGTTCTATAATCCTCTTCCGTTATAATAAAAGGTCTTTGAGACGGAAAAGAACCATGAAGCTTAATTATTCTTGGAGCATCATTACTATTTACCAAATCTTCCTGATTTAAGACTACATTATACCTTCTATCTGTTACCATATCAGCGGTACGCTCTAACAAAGTATCATAATTCGTAGTAAAAACGTCCCTCCAAGATAAATTCAATAAATCCTTATGCAAATTAGAAGGACTATAATCTTTATCTGGAATTGAGTCTTTTAAAATAGTATCTAACTTTGTTCTGCCAAAACTAATCTCGACTTCTTGCGCCAATAAAGTAGAACTATAATAAAATTTTTTAGATTCATCATTCTTTATATCTTTATATATCAATTTATAAAATTCATCTGATAATTCATTCCAATTTTTAAAATATTTATTAGACGAAGTAGTTTTAACAGCATTTTTAGAAAATCCTGCACCAATCATTGCAACCGCATGATTATTATTCAAAGCATCTGCAATTTCTTTAATATAATCCATAAACTCTCCCATTCTATAGATTAAAAACACATTATTTCTGTTTCTTCAAATAATCCAAAATAATATTTTCTGCTTTACCAAATCCCATTTTATGAATATAAAAAACGAGTAGTCTCAAATAAGAAGACGGATGGTATTCCCTTTTCATCTCTAAATAGTGTACTAAAAATTTTTGAAGCCTACTTAATTAAACATTTCAAATTCAAAATCCTGTATTATTTTATTCCATTAGAATTTTTCAAAATATCTTTATCACACTCATCAATGACGTATTGAGGAACTGTCTCATATTTACAGGGATTCAATTGAAACAAATAATCATTTTCAATATGAAAAGTCTCATTTACAAACTTTTTAATCACGCCATTAGAATTATTTTCATTATACATAATACGATATATTTGCAACTTTTCATAGTTACTTTTACTATTATCATACAATATTTTCAACGTATCAATATTTTTTGTCTTCTGATACTCTTTGTGATAATCAAAATCCGGAATAAATTCTTTTATTTCATTTGTTGCTTTTTTTATATCTTCATTGGTCATCATTCTATCAGAAGTAGAATTAGAAGTGCGATATATAGGATTCTCTCTCTTATGGAAAATGTTTGACAATAGTTGCCATGCTAATCCATCTATATTTTCAATTTCAAGTAAGCGTCGTAAATACACTAATTTGTTAAGTGTATCCATATCGGATCTTATATTATCACGTGCAATTGTACTGAAAGATATTATATCTTCTTTCTTTATGGCTTTTTCTTGCAACGCACCATATTTTGTTGTTAAAAATGAAGCTTTAGGAGCAAGGGTTAATAAACGTGGTAAATTATAAACCATATCAATTACAGTATTAAACTCATGTGTTAACAATAAAACCGTACAATCCTTCAATGATCTTTTGCCCATAAATAACATATTAATAATAGCAAATCT
>ERZ827088.688-NODE-688-length-47308-cov-6.873892_pt1 | contig 47308 bp, 40 predicted proteins | sample MGYA00519922_ERZ827088 | MGnify/ENA primary metagenome ERZ827088 (study PRJEB31778, sample SAMEA3449254) | human gut metagenome | biome: human gut; feature: human-associated habitat; material: faeces | place: United Kingdom | collected 2010/2012 ...
CTTCCCGAGTACAAGAGCTGCAAGTATCTCGCCATAGTATGCACGCTCAATCCGTTCTTCTATCCCACACTCGCCGAGGTGGAGGCATTCGAGCAGTTTGCAGAGGCGGTACCTGTAACAGGTCCTGTGTCTGTTACAGGATTCAATTATGATGTCATTGCTGAGAGCAAGCCTTGTGCAAAATCCACCAACGGATATCTCGATATGCAAGGATGGGTGTTCTACACCACTTCTGTTCAGGAGGGTGGAGCTATTGCCGGTGACAACCACATTGTAAAGACTGCATCAGGCAAGGAATTCAAATTGGCGGACTATGCTCAGAACAACGCACTCGTATTGAATGAAAGTGGTGTAAGTCATGACCTTGTATTTGACAATCCGGAGAAGTGTTCAGAGCTTTATTTCCTGATGACTTCCACCGGCGGGCAGTCTGATGTTGAAGTAACAGCCAATTATGATGATGGCACAACAAGCGGCACATCAGTATTCAGTCCGGATAACTGGTACAGTTATTATCCTTCCGGAGACGAGGCTGTATATGGCATAAGCAGAATCCCCACTATAACTATACCTGCTTTCTTCACTGAAGATGTACCTGACAATAATTACAAATTCCGTCTTTATGAGTATACACTGCCTACAGACCGTAACAAGAAAGTGAAGTCAGTATCGTTTAAGACAGACTCTTACAGCTGGCCTACCATTCTTGCTATATCCAAAACAGGATATAATGTGGCAACGGATATATCTACCACAGTCAATAATGTATTTGAGAAAGAGATTCAGGGTATATATACCATCAACGGTATAAAACTGAACGCTCCGCAGAAAGGCATCAATATTATAAGATACACTGACGGTACGGCTAAGAAAGTGATAATAAGATGACCGTCGGAAAACACTCTATAAAATAGTTATAGCAGGGTGGGGGCATGCTCGTATGTCCTCACCTTTTTTATTGAGTGCCACAAGGCGGTGAGGTTGGTTTCCTGTTTCCACCATGCATAGTGATGGCGTCAGCCGGTAGAGACGCAATATTTTGCGTCTCCCGAGGAGGTTTGCGCAATTTATTCCGGTTATAATTGGCATGTTGTAATCGCATTTGTTGCGTCTCCCGAGGTGGTTAGCGCAATTTATCCCAGTTATAATCGGCGTGTTTTCATTGCGTTTGTTGCTTGTGAGACGCAAAATTTTGCGTCTCTACTTTATATGCTGCGCATTTTTTGTACTGTGTTTTTTGGTCATCACTTTGTTTGCCGCGCTTTTTGTATATGTATCCTTTACGCCTCCGCAGTATGAAAAATCGTATGACACGAAAGTTGTCCGACATCGCCATATGGAATATTCCGTTATATGCATTCCGTATTAATACATGTGACAAAATAAACAATGCCAACCTCATGATACCGCTCTATTTATTCGCGAACGGCATTTCCGGTGAAAATACGCGGGTTTTGAGCATTTTGTGAAATTATTTGATATACAGCGGTTTACGTATTTGTGTATCACGGAACAGCTGATTCCGCTTTACGAAAAAGCCTTTCCAGTGTTGCGGAAAAGCCCGTTTGGGGTGATGACATGTACCGTTTTGCAGTGCGTAAAAGGTATTTTCATGACTGCGTGTCGCTATTTCCGTATATCAAAAAGCCAGTTTGGGCATTTCGGGAACAAATATTCGGTTATCTGGGATATACGAAAATATATATAGGTAACCACCATACAATGTTTCCGATTCTGTTTTGAGAAATATTTTTGTCAATATTTTTTACTTCCCGTTATGTGTAAATTTTCATTTTAAAAGATATGCCGCTCTATTCTGAACATATGAATGCATCTACTTCGGAAATTATGACAGGTGAAACTTTTGGTTTATTGCAAGAAGAAAACAGGGCTTATTAATTGGTGTTTATCTGTATAACGATAATAAGCTTTCTTAAATATAGAGTGATGCCGGAGCATCCGTTAATGTCGTTTCATTTCAAGAATTGGAAACGGATTCCCTGCGTCGTCAAACTCATTGCGTTTGAACACCTTGAACCCCATGTGTTCGTAGAATCTACGGGCGTTAGGATTCTGTTCATTGACATCGACAGACTCTATGTCCAATTTATCAAATGCCAGTCTGATGAAAACCTTACCCAATCCCTTCCTGAAACAGTCCGGATGGAGAAATAGTATCTCAATTTTACGGTTTTGCATACCCATAAAACCGACCGGACGCTGCCGGTCTTCCATCACCCATAGGGTTTCTATTCCACGTAATGCATCTTCGGCTTGTGGTGTAAGGCGAATGATATCGTCTTCTGTGAGAAAATGATGGCTCGCACGTACGGATGATTTCCATATGTCCGATAATGTGTCTATCATCATCGGAGTTCTTTTATCCTTTTCAATTTCGAGTACCACGACACCGGATTCATTTATATATATTGTCTGAGATGATTCGTTCATTTTGTTGCTGAGTTAAGATGTTGTAATCAGAATTGCGTTATTCAGTTCGACATACTTACATATATGCCTGTCATCCATTTATTTCCATACAGCAGTGACATCTTTATACCGTTTCCCGCTTTTGCCAGACGTATACAGCTATATCTTCGACAAAAGCGGGAAACAGGTTGTTTGACAGCATCCGAAATGTGGAGGATTTATAATGAATTGATTGTGTTTAACGACAAGTTCTGTTTATTATAACTCATGTATCACTCAAATCATTATATCCATGTGCTATAAATCCTCAAGCTTTACTTCCTCCTCTTTAACCGGACGCAGTTCTTTTTTCTCTTTTTTATTATCTTTATGGTTATCCTTGTTATTATTACTACCGCTACTCAAATTGGTATGGTTTATATTTTCTACAGGAGTTTCACTGTTCTCTGTTACTTCAGTTGTAACCTCAGTACTGTCTGTATCCAGAGTATCGGTTTTTGCCGTGGCATAGTAACTCGGGCAATTGTACATACTGTAAGAAATGTCACTGTCTTTGGGTTTACCGAACTTTGCGTGATATTGTTTAAATGCCGGATCGGAAAGCAGGGAACTAAGGAAGTATCCGCATATAGGCAATGCCGTCCTGCTTCCTTGTCCGAGTGCGCCAGTACGGAAGTGTATGCTTCGGTATTCTCCACCTACCCAGGCTCCAACAACGAGTTTCGGGCTTACACCCATAAACCATGCGTCAGAATGATTGTTTGACGTTCCAGTCTTGCCGCCCCATTCTGTATCGTTGTATTTTCCGACATATCCCCATAGGCTTTGTGAAGTACCTCCCGGTTCTCTCAGTCCTCCGAGGAGCATCTGTTGCATAAGGAATGCGGACTTATACGGAATGACCTGTGTTTCTTCAGTAGGACAGGTGTAAACTTCTTTACCATCCTTGTCTATTATTTTCACAACAAGTACAGGTGCGACATGTTTGCCGTCGTTCGAAACAGTGCAATATGCATTGGTCAGCTCCAGAAGATTAACATCGCTTGAGCCGAGTGCAAGCGACGGTGCATCGTCAAGCGGACTTTGAATACCCATCTTGTTCGCTGTTTCAATGATTCTTTTTATGCCCATCTCCTGTCCAAGTCTGACGGCAATGGAATTGATGCTTCTTGCGAATGCGCTCTTTAACGGCATGGAGTCTCCTGTGAAATATCCATTTGCATTTGACGGAGTCCATTTCACGACATCTTTTTTCTGCTTGTCATATACCTCCATACTGAAGTACTCGTCCCTTCTTTTATCACACGGTGTGAGTCCTTGATTCATTGCCTCGGTATATACAAAAAGCTTGAACGTTGAACCGGGCTGTCTCATGGCTGTTACCTTGTCATATTTCCAAGAGTTGAAATCTATGTCTCCAACCCATGCCTTAACCGCTCCTGTCTGAGGTTCCATTGCCACAAACGAGCAGTGCATGAATCTTACCATGTAACGTATGGAGTCCATTGTGGACATTTCTTTTTCGATTACTCCTTTGTCATAGTCAAACAGTTTGACTTTATGAGGTTTGTTAAGATAGTATGTTATAGAGTCCGGATTGTTTGGAAACCTAGCAAGTAGATTCTTATATACAGGTTGTTTCTTGGCGATGTCCTCTATAAAATTAGGAATGACCTGATGTCTCTCGTCTCTCCATGGATCTTCTTTTCCCCAATGATTATTGAAGTTGCGCTGTACAATCTTCATCTGTTTCAATGCCGCCTGTTCGGCATAGCGTTGCATGCGCGTGTCTATTGTTGTGTATATCTTGAGACCATCGTTGTACAAATCATAATTATTCTCGTCACACCAGTCTCTCAAATAGTTGGCAACCGCCTCGCGGAAATATAGGGCCTGACCGTCATAGTTGCCCTCGACACTATAGTTCAGCTTGATTGGTATCTGACACAGAGAGTCATATTCCACACGCGTTATGTCACCGTGCTTCACCATGTTGTTAAGAACTATGTTACGGCGTTTCAGACTATTATCGGGATTGGCTATGGGATTATAATAGGTTGTTGCCTTCAGCATACCGACAAGCACGGCGACCTGTTCTGTCGTGATGTCTGCCGGCGTGGTGTTAAAGTATGTCTTGCATGCAGTCTTTATGCCGAATGCGTTGGAGCCGAAGTCTACCGTATTGGCATACATCGTAAGAATGTCTTTCTTATCGTAAAGATATTCTATCTTTGTGGCGATGATCCATTCCTTGCTTTTCATTATAAGCATTCTTACGCCTGGTATCTTTCCCAACAACCCGGTGGAGTATTGGGTGCGTACCCTGAACATATTCTTGGCAAGTTGCTGGGTTATCGTGGAAGCTCCACGTGCATCATTCCTCAGTATGGCATCCTTGGCAGCGGCAAAAAGACCTAACACGTCAATTCCATGATGACTGTAGAAACGTTCGTCCTCGGTATCGATGAGCGCTTTCCAGAATGCCGGATTTACATCCTCATATTTTACCGGAGTTCTGTTCTCGTTAAAAAACTTGCCAATCAGAACACCGTCTGCACTGTATATTTCGGACGCCTGATTCGTGCTGGGATTCTTTATTTGAGAGAATCCTGGCGATTTTCCGAAAAGCCAGAGAAAGTTCAGATCCACCATACCCAAATATATGATGAACGCAATTATGCATGACGCAAGTCCGACGGCGGCCTTTATATACCATGCTTTGTTTTTATATAAGTTTCTGTACCATTTGAAAATCGATGTGACAGACTGTCTACACCATTGCAGAATGTTCTTAAATATGTTCATTATTGATTATGATTTTGTGCAAATGTACAAAATTTGTTTATTCACATAGATTATTTTCTATATAATTTATGATTTCTTTAATATTGTGTGGGGCAAACCATCTGACTGTATTGTCGCGCTTAAACCATGTCTGCTGTTTTCTGCAATAGCGGCGTGTGTTGCTTTGTATTCGGCGTATCGCCTCATCCAGAGAGATATTACCGTCAAAATATTCGAACAGTTCCTTATAACCTACTGTGTTTAATGAATTGTAGTGTCTGTAAGGATAAACACGTCTTGCTTCTTCAAGAAATCCTTGACTTAACATATCTATAACCCTTGTATTGATACGGTTATAAATGTACTCACGTTCTGCTGTAAGTCCTATCTTAACAATGTTGAAAGGACGTTCTTTTCGTTGTCTCTTCAGATATGACGAATAGGTATTTCCTGTCATATGACATATCTCGAGTGCATGGATTACTCTGCGGGGATTCTTTTTATCTATAAGTTTCCAATGGTCATAGTCAAGTGTTTTCAGCTCGTCCACAAGAGCCTCAAGTCCTTCGGTTTCAAGGCGTTCTTTCATTCTTTTTCTCGTGGTGTCGTCAATTGTCGGTATGTCATCAATGCCATTGCATACAGTATCTATATACATCATACTGCCACCACTCATAAGTGCAATAGAATTCTCTTGAAACATATCGTTCAAGAGAGCCATTACGTCAGCTTCAAACATTGAAGCGTTATAATAATCTGATATATGAAGGTTTCCTACAAAAAAATGCTTTACTCTCGTCTGTTGTTCCTTGGTAGGTGCCGCAGTTCCAATGGGTATTTCTGCATACATCTGCCGTGAATCCGCATTGATTATCGGAATATTAAAGTGTTCTGCAACTTCTATTGCAACTTTTGTCTTACCAATACCTGTCGGTCCTATAATAACAATGAGAGTATTCATTTAGCGAATGATCCCACGTTTTGATGATTCTACAAAATCTATGATGTATTGTATTTCTTTCGTAATTTGTATGTTTCTTTTTATTTCCAGGATTCCTTCAGCCAGAATACCTTTGGAATATAACAATCTGTATGCATTATGGATAAGGTCTATCAGTTCATTGGAAAAGCCCCTTCTGCGGAGTCCGACAAGGTTTATACCGGCATATCTGATTGGCTCTTTTCCTGCTATAATATATGGCGGAATGTCTTGGCTGAAACGGCTTCCACCCTGAATCATAACATATCCGCCTATATGACAGAACTGATGGCATAATACTGCGCCGCTTATGACAGCATTGCTGTCAACGACCACTTCTCCTGCAAATTTTGTTGAATTGCCGATAATCAGATTATCACCAAGGATGCAGTCGTGGGCAACATGCACTGTTTCCATAAGCAGATTGTTGTTTCCTACCTTTGTTGTCCCTTTTGAGGCTGTGCCTCGTGATATTGTCACATTTTCCCTTATACTGTTTTTATTGCCTATCTCACAGGTTGTTGATTCCCCGCGATATTTCAGATCTTGCGGTTTTGTGGAAATGCTTGCTCCAGGAAATATCTCATTTTCATTGCCAATACGTGCACCGTTGTGTATTGTCACACTGTTCATCAGGATATTATTGTCACCAATAACTACATCTTTGTCTATACAGCAGAAAGGTCCTATAATATTATTATCTCCAATTTGAGCTTCCGGATGAATGTATGCTAATGGACTTATCTGATTCATTTTTGATATGTTTCTTATTTGTTTTTAACTATCTGGGCTGTAAAAGTTGCTTCTGACGCAATGTGGTCTCCAACAAACACGTAGCCTTTCATTGAAGAGATGCCATGACGCAATGGGGCAAGTAAATCAACCTTGAATATTAAAGTGTCTCCCGGAACAACCTTCTGTCTGAACTTAACTTCATCTATTTTAATGAAATATGTTGACCAACGTTCCGGCTCTTCAACAGTGTTAAGTACAAGCAGTCCTCCGCACTGAGCCATTGCCTCAATCTGGAGAACACCAGGCATAACGGGTTCTTGCGGAAAATGTCCGACAAAAAACGGTTCGTTGCTTGTAACATTCTTTATACCGACAATACTTGTCGCACCCAAAGAAATGACTTTGTCGACAAGTTGCATGGGATAGCGATGAGGCAAAAGTTCACGAATGCGTATATTGTCCATTATTGGTGCCTCATTCGGATTGTATATAGGAGCCTGCACTTCATGCTTGCGTATTTCCTTACGCATCTGACGTGCAAATTTATTATTGATCGTATGTCCCGGACGTGTCGCTATAATCCTGCCTTTTATGGGTTTACCTATCAAAGCCATATCACCGATTATGTCCAACAGTTTATGGCGTGTGCATTCGTTTTCCCAAACCAATGGTTTGTGCTGGATATAGCCTAATTCTGATGCATTACGGTGTTCAACTTTAAGCATATCAGCCAATTTATCCAATCTTTCTTGCGTGGTCTGCTGTTCATATATTACGATGGCGTTGTCCAAATCGCCTCCCTTTATGAGGTTTGCATTTAACAGTGGCTCTATGTCACGTACAAAAACAAAAGTTCTGGCTGGAGCTATCTCTGTTGCAAAATCATTTATCTTGTCTAATGTTGCAAATTGGCTGTTAATGAATTTGGAATTAAAAGAACACATTGCCGTAAGACTGAAGTCATCATCAGGCAGAATGGTGATACATGAACTTCCGTCTTTGATTTCAATTTTATGTCGTATTATATACCAATCTTTGGGGGCGTTGAGTTCCTCTACACCAATTTCCTGTATTTTCTGTATATACATCGCAGCACTGCCGTCAAGAATAGGAAACTCCGGACCGTTCACTTGTATAAAACAGTTGTCTATTCCCAATGCGTAAAGCGCAGCCAATCCGTGTTCGACCGTGGAGATACGTATGTTTCCTTTTCCAAGTACGGTTCCTCTTTGGGTATCTATTACGTTTTCAGCTACGGCATCTATTATTGGCATGCCCTCAAGATCAATACGTTGAATCTTGTATCCGGTGTTTTCCGGAGCGGGATTAAATGTTACCGTCAGACTCAATCCTGTATGCAGTCCTTTCCCACAAAGAGAAAAACTGCCTTTCAGTGACATTTGCTTCAACATAGTATATTTATTTTTTCTTTAAATCGTCTACTTGCTTTTGCAATTCTGCAATTTGTTTGTATAATTCCGGCAGCTTGCGGAATATTGCCTGTGACTTGAAATACTTATGTGGTTCCATCGGTGGAGTACCTATAAGTTTCTCATTTCCCTTTATGTTACCAGGCACACCGGATTGTGCTCCCAAGAAGGTCTTATCTCCGACAGTAATGTGACCTGCCAATCCTACCTGTCCTCCGAACATACACCATGAACCTACTTTTGTGCTTCCTGCAATACCAACCTGCGCTGACATAACGGTATTTTCACCTATTTCAACATTGTGTGCCACTTGGACAAGATTATCTATTTTTACACCTTTTCTTATTATAGTTTGTCCCATAGTAGATCTGTCCACACAACTGTTAGCACCGATTTCTACGTTATCTTCTATTTTAACAATTCCAATCTGTGGAATCTTGTCATATCCATCCTGATTTGGAGCGAAGCCAAAACCATCGGCGCCAATAACACTTCCTGAATGAATCGTTACATTATTTCCGATTTTACAATCATGATATATGGATACATTAGCATATATCAGACAGTTGTCGCCAAGACTAACATTATCTTCAATTACAGAATTGGGATATATCTGACATCCGTCTCCGATTCTGACATTATCTCCAATATAGACAAACGGACCTATATAACAGTCTTTTCCTATCAATGCTTTTGGCGATATACATGCTAAAGAATGTACTCCAGTCTTTCTTGGTTTGCTCGACTCATACAGTTGCAATAACTTTGCTATACATTCATATGCATCCTTGACACGTATCAGCGTTGCTTTTACAGACCGTTCTAATTTAACGTCCTCATTTATAAGAACAACAGATGATTTTGTATCATAAAGATAATGAGTATATTTGGGATTTGAGAGAAAAGATATAGCACCCTCAGTACCTTCTTCTATTTTGGCAAATGTATGTACTGAAGCATTTATATCTCCCTCGACACGGCCTCCAACAAAGTCAGCTATCTGTTTAGCAGTAAATTCCATCTTCCTTTCTTTCTTATTATATCTTGCAAATATAATAAAATTAATTTATAATATATACATAGCTTGATAATATTCCGTAATGCGATAATAATTTGCCCTATAATATGCCATGCGCATACAGTTCCTTTTCCATTTCTTTCTGCATTTCACATGCTTTTTGTGCTGCTACAGTCGCAAAATCATTTTTATTGCTTGCATATATTATTCCTCTTGAGCTGTTAACCAGGAGTCCACAGTCTTTTATCATTCCGTACTTACATACATCTTCCAGAGAACCGCCTTGCGCTCCGACGCCCGGGACAAGAAGAAAACTGTCAGGTACAATCTTTCTTACATCCTTAAACATCTTGCCTTGAGTGGCACCTACCACATACATCATGTTTTTAGGATTGCCCCATTTTTGTGACTTGTATAAAACCTCCTCAAACAATCTCTGTCCGTTTTTATTTTCTGTCAGTTGAAAATCGTTCGAACCTTTATTGCTCGTGAGTGCTAACAGTATAATCCATTTATCATTATAAGTAAGAAATGGAGTGACACTGTCTTCTCCCATATAAGGTGCGACAGTTATAGCATCAATATCATATTCTTCAAAAAATGTTCTGGCATACATTGCAGATGTATTTCCTATATCACCTCTTTTTGCGTCTGCGATTATAAAATGGTGCGGATAGTTTTCCTTCAAATATCTTACGGTCTTTTCAAAAGCAATCATACCTTTTACACCGAAGGCTTCATAAAAAGCTAAGTTCGGTTTGTATGCGACACAGTAAGGTGCAGTCGCATCGATGATTTCTTTATTGAACTTGAATATAGGATCCTCCTCTTCAGTGAGGTGGGGTGGTATCTTTCTTAAATCAGTATCCAAACCGACACAAAGAAAAGATTTCTTATTTTTTATCTCTATAATTAAGTCTTGTCTGTTCATAAATTTATTATAATTCGGATTCTTTCATTCTTTCTGCATTCTCAGCTACAGTAAGGGCATCTATCATTTCTTGAATGTTACCGTTCATAAACCCTTGCAAATCATGCGTAGTGTAACCTATTCTGTGGTCTGTCACACGACCTTGCGGGTAATTGTATGTGCGGATCTTTGCACTTCTGTCTCCGGTTGACACCAGCGTCTTCCGCTTATTGGCAATATCATCCATATATTTCTGATGTTCCTTATCGTATATAAAGGTCCTAAGGCGGGCAAGTGCGCGTTCTTTGTTTTTAGGCTGGTCTCTTGTCTCTGTACATTCAATCAGAATCTCTTCCTCTTCTCCCGTATTCGGGTTTTTCCACATATATCGCAGTCTCACGCCAGATTCGACTTTGTTTACATTCTGACCTCCGGCACCGCTGCTTCTGAATGTATCCCATTTTATCTCGCCCTCATTAATGTTAACCTCAAATTTGTCTGCTTCCGGTAATACAGCTACAGTTGCCGCACTCGTGTGCATTCTGCCTTGAGTCTCAGTTGCAGGAACACGCTGAACCCGATGCACTCCGGATTCATATTTCATTATTCCATATACATTTTCACCGCTTACGGCAAAATCTATTTCCTTAAATCCTCCTACAGCCCCTTCACTGACACTAATGATAGATAGATTCCATTTCTTAGAATCGCAGAACTTCTTATACATATTAAACAGATCTCCTGCAAACAAGGCTGCCTCGTCCCCGCCTGTGCCGGCTCTTATTTCCATTTGTATGTTTTTCCCATCCTCAGGGTCTTTGGGAACAAGAGCCTGTTTTATTTCATTCTCTATTTGGGGTAACAGATTCTCATTAATACTCAGCTCTTCTCGTGCCAGCTCTTTAATTTCCGCATCTGACTCATTTGCCAACAGGTCTTTTGCCTCTTTTATTGAATTCATGCAAGACAAATACCTTTTCCGGGCGTCCATAATGTCTCCCAACTCCTTATATTCCTTCGTCAATTTGATAAACCTGTCCTGATTTGCTATTACATTAGGATCGGTTATCAAAGTGGATATTTCTTCGTAGCGGCTTTCCAAGCCATTCAATTTATCCAGGATGTTGTTACGGTCAGCCATTTGTCAATAATTAATAATTGAAGACACCAAATTCTGATTCTATAGTAAGACCTTTAGGACCTTCTTCAACACGGCCGACAATCTGCGCGTCGATATTAAATTTCCGGCTTATCTCGATTATTCTGTCGGCATGTTTGTTATCCACATAAATCTCCATCCGATGTCCCATGTTGAATACCTTATACATTTCCTTCCAGTCCGTCTCACTTTCTTCACGTATAATTCTGAATAATGGAGGTACAGGAAACATATTGTCTTTTATAACATGACAATTGTCATTAACAAAATGCAATATTTTTGTCTGTGCTCCGCCAGTACAATGTATCATTCCGTGAATCTCATGCCGTAAGTCATCAAGTATGCTTTTTATCACAGGAGCGTATGTTCTGGTCGGCGAAAGGACAAGCTGTCCCGCATCAAGTCCAAGCTTACCTATCTCATCGGTAAGTTTATAATGTCCGCTGTAAACAAGTTCGTCAGGAACATTATGGTCGTAACTCTCGGGAAACTTTTCTGCGAGATATTTTGCAAACACATCATGCCGAGCACTTGTCAGACCGTTGCTTCCCATACCTCCGTTATATTTGTTCTCATATGTAGCCTGTCCGAATGACGCCAGACCTACAATCACATCACCCGGACGTATGTTGGCATTATTGATAACGTCAGAACGTTTCATTCTACATGTAACGGTGGAGTCGACAATAATTGTCCGAACCAGATCCCCGACATCCGCAGTCTCACCTCCAGTCGCATATATACCGACCCCCATATTCCTCATTTCGGACAGCAGTTCGTCAGTTCCATTAATTATCGCAGATATGACTTCCCCCGGTATAAGCATCTTATTGCGTCCGATTGTACTTGAAACAAGAATATTGTCCGTGGCTCCCACGCACAAGAGGTCATCCGTATTCATGACTACAGCATCCTGAGCAATGCCTTTCCACACTCTAATATCACCGGTCTCCTTCCAATACATGTATGCAAGTGATGACTTCGTACCGGCTCCGTCTGCGTGCATGATGTTACAATAATCATCATCCCCACCAAGTATGTCTGGCAATATCTTGCAGAATGCTTGCGGATATAATCCCTTGTCTATATTCTTGATGGCATTATGCACATCCTCTTTGGCGGCACTCACGCCACGCATCATATATCTGTTAGAATTGTCCATAGTCGTTTTATGTATTATTCTTTTCCGTTCCAGAATTCCCAACTCGCAAAAGCCTGCAGCAAAAGCATTTCCACGCCGTTTTTTGTTGTTGCTCCGTGTTCGGCACCTTTTCTCATAAAAAGAGTCTCATCAGGATTATATATCAAATCATATAATATGGTGTTACTGTCCATTGCCTCATAAGGAATTTTGGGGCAACTGTTTACATTCGGGTACATACCCAGAGGCGTACAATTGACAATAACGTTATATTCCCTTATTATATCAGGAGTTACCGCATCATATGATATGGCTCCTTTCTTTTCATTGCTGCGGCTCACAAACAACGTTTTCAAACCAAGTGACCTTAATCCAAAATCTATTGCCTTTGATGCTCCGCCTGTTCCAAGTATAAGAGCCTTTTTGTGTATACATTCCAGCATCGGCTCGATGCTTCTTGTAAATCCGATGACATCACTGTTGAATCCCTTCAGATGGGTCTTACCACCTTTATGAGTTACACGAATTACGTTTACCGCACCGATTTCCCGTGCTTCTTCACTCATATCGTCCAAATACGAAATAACCTTCTCCTTATATGGTATAGTTACATTCAGACCTTTCAGCTCAGAATTTGACGCCAGTATCTCCGGCAGAGTCTCTATCGTCGGGATTTCAAAATTGACATATTCCGCATCAATATTCTCACTCTTGAATTTTTCATTGAAATAGCTGATTGAGAACGAGTGTCCCAGGGGAAAACCTATAAGTCCGTATTTGTCCATAAGCTATACGTTTTATTTCGTTGCAAAGTATGTGGTGCAGATACCGAATGTATGACGTTTGAAACAGGCATCGGAAAAACCGGCATTTTTAAGGATGCTTACCATCTTCTCACCTTGTGGAAATGCCTCGATTGTAGCTGTGAGATATGAATAAGCCACATTGTCGTGCGATATCAATTTCCCGTATAATGGGAGAATCGTATGTGAGTATATCTTAAAAAGCTCCTTGATTGGATGATGCACAGGAGCTGTAAGCTCAACAATACTGAGATGTCCGCCAGGTTTCAAAACACGATACATTTCATTTATACCGCGGTCAAGATCTGCAAAGTTTCTTATTCCGAAAGCTGCAGTCACAGCATCAAACGCATTATCCTCAAATGAAAGATTCATACAGTCTTCCTTCTTGAATGCAATGACACTGTCCAACCCCAGTTTCTTAACTTTCTCATTTCCTATTTTCAGCATCCCTATACTTATGTCTGCGCCGATAATCTGGTCCGGCGCAAGCATTCTTGCCGCCTCTATGGCAAAGTCACCGGTTCCTGTCGCGATATCCAGAATCGTTCGCGGATGATATCTCCTCAAGGAATTTATGGCGGCTTTTCTCCATATCTTATCTATATTCCAAGACAGTCTGTGATTCAGTTTATCGTATGAATGGGCGATGTTATTGAACATGCGCGCCACCTGTTCACCTTTGTCACTGTCCGGATCGTAAGGCTTTATTTCCTCTTGTTTATATGTCATTATGTATATGAAATGCTGTCAACTTCATCAGGCACTATCATGCTTATCTGGCTGCAGCCAGATAAGCATTGACGTTTTTCTCTATTCTTGCTGAAATATCGTCAGCATCCTGTGCCTTTACAAACTTTTCACCGGTGATATGCTCGTAAAGTTCGATATATCTCTCGCTCACACTGTTTGCATATTCGTCCGTTATTTCCGGCATTGTCTGTCCTGGCTCGTTCATAAAGTCATGTTCGATAAGCCACTGCCTTACAAACTCCTTGGACAGCTGTTTTTGCGGCAGGTTGTTTGCGAGCTTCTCCTCATAACCGTCAGCATAGAAATAGCGGCTGCTGTCTGGTGTGTGTATTTCGTCTATGAGATATACCTTACCGTCGCGCTTTCCAAACTCATATTTCGTATCGACGAGTATAAGACCATGCTTCTGTGCTATTTCCTGTCCGCGTCTGAACAGTTGTCTTGTGTATGTTTCCATTACCTCATAATCTTCCGCGCTGACAATACCTTGTCTTATTATCTCCTCTTTGGAAATGTCCAGATCATGTCCCTCATCGGCTTTTGTCGTCGGAGTTATAATAGGCTCCGGAAATCTCTCGTTCTCTTTCATGTTCTCCGGCAGTTTCACCCCACACAGTTCGCGACAACCATTCTTGTAAGCTCTCCATGCTGAGCCCGTGAGTATAGAGCGGATAATCATCTCAACCCTGAAACCTTCACATTTCAGACCGACTGTCACCATGGGGTCGGGTGTGGCAAGTTTCCAGTTGGGGCAGATATCAGCGGTCGCATCCAGAAATTTGGATGCTATTTGATTCAGCACCTGACCTTTGTAAGGAATACCCTTAGGCAGAATGACGTCGAATGCCGAGATTCTGTCTGTGGCAATCATTACGAGGATGTCGTCGTTTATATCATACACATCACGTACTTTGCCGTGGTACACACTCTTCTGTCCATCAAAATGGAAGTCGGTCGCTGTTAATGCTTTCATATTTTATATGTTTTAATTGTTCTGTTTCCCTTCTGTCATATGATGTCCTTTATCATATGCATCATAGGCATTCACTATCTTAGTGACCAGTTTATGCCTTACGATATCTTTTCCTGACAGATTCACGAACGAGATGTCATCAATGTCTTTCAATATATCCATGGCATCGACAAGACCGCTTTTCTGTCCTCTTGGCAAGTCAATTTGTGTGACGTCACCTGTTATTATCATTTTTGTATTCCATCCCATGCGGGTGAGAAACATCCTGATCTGCGCCGGAGTAGTGTTTTGAGCCTCATCCAGAATAACCACAGCGTCGTTAAGAGTCCTTCCTCTCATGAACGCCAGCGGTGCTATCTGTATGATGTTCTTCTCCATCATATCCTGTAGCTTCACCTGTGGAATCATATCCTCGAGCGCGTCATATAAAGGTTGCAGGTATGGATCTATTTTCTCCTTCATGTCTCCCGGAAGAAATCCCAGTTTCTCTCCGGCTTCCACAGCGGGACGGCTCAGTATGATTCTTTTTATGCTCTTTTCTTTTAAAGACTTGACCGCAAGTGCTATACTCAGATAAGTCTTGCCTGTTCCGGCAGGTCCCACGGCGAAAATCATATCCTTTTTCTCGTATTCGTCTATCAGTCTTTGCTGGTTGGCGCTACGGCTTTTTATCGGTTTCCCGGATATGTTGTATACAAGCACATCTTTTATTGCCTCTCCTTTGGTCTGTCTGCCTTTTATGATGTCTAAAATATCTTCTTCACTGATAGAGTTAAACTTGAGGACATGCTTGCGCATCAGCTCTATCTTATCTTGGAAAACGGTGATGTCATTATCATCTCCGAGTACTCTTACAACATTGTCTCTTGCCACTATCCTGAGCTTCGGAAACAGCGACCTTATCATTTGCAGATGACTGTTTCCTATACCGTAAAATGCGACAGGATCAATGTCTTCCAATATAATATGTTTCTCTATCAAGTTTTTTCGTTATTGTTTCGGTTGCAAAGTTAGCTCAAATAGTATAAAAAACAAAATAAAAATGTATTTAAATTTACAGCACCGGCATTAACCGAAATACATCCTGACATACTGCATCCTCTCTTGTGAACACGCATTATACGGCACTGCCTGAATGATAAAAGCCCCATTTCAATGACATGGCATGCCGCCATGCCCTTCCGGAGAGATGTTATGCGCGTAGGACATGTCTGTTTTTTATTACGCACTTATTGTAATTCTAAAAAAAATATTACTTTTGCAGCAATTTACAACATATGATGAAGATTACCAAAAAGGCATATTTGCAGACATTCGGACTTATCGTGATATTTCTTGCGTTTGTCCGCTGTCTGTTCCCGTCAATAGCGGAGCCGCTTGAAGGCAGTAATATGAAAACGCCGGATGTCCGTAATGAACAGGACTCTCTTTATAAAACGCATGACTCCGGAACGGTTGTGAAGGAGGAATATGCGGGAAAATCGCGCTTTTTCAATCCGGACGGCACGCCTGTTAAAAATCCGATATACAGCGTTCCGCATTTCGGCAACACGTTTCCTGACCAGAATGACGTACAGCTGATTTCTGCACAGAAACACGGTGTTGCAGCTGTGGAAGACCGTGCCGATGCTGAAAGACGTAAGTCTGAGCTGGTATATGTCGGCAGTAATCCATATTTTCACGTTGACAAACTGTATAGCAGCATACCGTATCTTGTGCCGAAAGCATCGGTGTTGTTACAGGATATAGGACGTAATTTCTTTGACAGCCTACAGATAAAAGGCATACCGCTTCACAAAATAATTGTAACAAGTGTATTGCGCAGCAAAGAGGACGTCAGGAAACTGCGCGGCCACAACAGCAATGCCACAGAGAACAGCTGCCATCTTTACGGTACGACTTTCGACATATGCTACAACCGGTATAAAACGGTTGAGGATCCTGACGGACCCAAACGGCGCGTTGTGAGAAACGACACGTTGAAATGGGTGTTGAGTGAGGTTCTTAACGACCTGCGCCGCGAAAAGAGATGTCTTGTAAAATACGAGGTGAAGCAGGGATGTTTTCACATTACCGTGAACTGAGCATGCCGCAGTGCCCGACCTGATGGATATATAATCTGTACGCGGTATGCATATTTTCCATCAGTCACTGTAAGGAGTCATATTAAGTTTATGCGCGGTTAGCCATGTATGTATACAACAGGCAATGATGTCGTACTTATGAATGCACATGTGTCTCTCGTATATGGAGTATGAGCATAAGGCAACATTCTATATACAAATATTAACTTAACTCCTTGAGAAAATTAACACGACATTTTCCTGCATTCCATATTGTGGAAATTGAGAACCGGCTTATGAAATACGTGTCATGTGCCTGTTGTTTAGAAATAATCATAACTGTTTGATGCGAAAAAGCCCGTTCCGGACGCACAGATGCACTGTTTCATGTCTTGAAACAGGCTCTTCCGCATGCCGGTAGAGCCTGTTCTGTCATGCCAGAGAGCCTCTTTCATGACATCGCGACGAATCCGATATTTTCCGTAAATACATAAGCCGCATATTGTCAGACACTTACAATACACATGATTTTAAGCTGTATTCGCAGGAATATTTACAATCTCGCAAAGAATCAGAGTTTTCTGTACAATATGAAGTGATTATTTCTGTTTATAATTGAATATACGCAAGCATCGGAAGAATGCAAATCACAAATGTCTGGACATGTTTTTATTTTTTATATTCATATTCATCCTTTGCCCATATTATATGGCCGTCAAGATTGTAATAATGGTCTCTCATCATCCATTGCCGGCGTGTCCCGTTTTTATCTTTTACCCTTTTTATACGCGAAAGCTTTTTTATAATGAAGCATCCCTTGCGTTTGATTATCTTTATGCCTTCGTCTATCTTTTTGCTTTCATCACCGTCCGGGCTTATCCTCCACAGTTCGTGGCTGTTCTCAGGAGTGGTCTGGGAAAACGGGCTTCTCTCTATGCAGATATAGATATATTTCCCTTTTGGAGCCAGGTAAGTGGCATATATTGACGAGTAAGCGAACGGAGTGAAGTTCACATCTGTATTTTTGTTGGTCAGCACGTCATATTTATATAAACGGTTATGCATTGTATAAAAAAGACAGTGGTATCTGTTGTCCGTATATTTTGCCACAATCTCGCATCCGTCCGGCAGGCTTTCAGCAGCAGCCCTGACCCTGTTTGCGACCGGATTCTGTGCTGACAGGGTCAATGTATTTATGAATGATAAGATGGCGAAAGCCGCAGTTTTTATATATATGTTCATTTCTGTGTATATGAATTTGTCATATCGCCGTGTACGTTTTTCTGATTCTTCATTACGACGGGCAGTCGTCGTCAGGCTCCGAACAAGGTCCCGATCTGGAATACCGCAGCGGAAGTTATCCATGCGAGTGCTGTCGTGTATGCCATGGCAAACAGCGTCCACTTCCATGATCCGGTTTCTCCTTTTATGGCAGCTATCGTAGCTATACACGGAAAGTAGAGTAGTATGAAGACCAGAAAACTTATGGCGGTAAGAGGCGTTATGTTGTCGGCTGTCATCTGTTGTCTGAGATGTCCGTATTCCGACCCGTGTGTATCTTCACCGGCACTGCCGTCCGCCTCAGACGAGTAGAGGATGCTGATGGTTGAAGCCACAATTTCTTTCGCTCCAACTCCGGACAATATTGCCACATCAAGCTTCCAGTCAAACCCCTGTGGTCTGAATACAGGTTCTACAAATTTGCCTATCTGCCCGATATAGCTGTTCTCAACCTGCTGCTGTCTGTTCAGCCTGTCGTCATGCGGGAAATAGCTTAGTGCCCATACGATTATGCTTGCCACAAGTATGATGCCTCCCATCTTCTTGAGATACTGTTTGCCTTTTTCCCATGTGTGCCTTGCTATAGCCTTGCTTGTCGGGAAACGGTATGGCGGAAGTTCCATCACAAAAGGAGTGTCTTCGTCTTTAATAAGAAAACGGCTGAACAGACGGTTCATTAAGATAGCCATTACAATGCCGGTGACATACAGTGCCATCATGACGGCAGACTGATATGCCTTTGGAAACATTATGCCCGTTATCATTATGTAGATTGGAAGTCTGGCGGAGCAGCTCATCAACGGAATTATGAGCATGGTGATGATGCGGCTGCGCCGGCTCTCTATGGTGCGTGTCGCCATGATGGCAGGGACGTTACATCCGAATCCCATGATGAGCGGAATGAACGACTTGCCGTGCAGACCTATTTTATGCATCAGCTTGTCCATTATGAATGCTGCACGCGCCATATATCCGCAGTCTTCCATATAGGATATGAAAAGATACAGGATTAGGATTTGAGGAAGAAACACAATCACCGCTCCCACGCCTCCTATGATACCGTCGCTTATAAGATCCTTCAGAGGACCGTCAGGCATATATGTCTTTACAGTATCGCCTAACCATGCCACGCCCGCCTCAATCCAGTCCATCGGATATTGCCCGAGTGAGAAAGTCGCCTCAAACATTACCCATAAAAACATGATGAATATTGGAAATCCCACATAACGGTTTGTTATCACATTGTCGATGATGTGGGTTGTCTGATAAGTGTCTTTCTTGTTACCTGTCTCATATCCCGATTCATGAAGTGCCCCGTGGATAAAACCGTATTTGGCGTTCATTATGGCAGTTTCGCAGTCTTCCTTTGTGTAATACTTCACATTCTCCACCGCGCGGTCTCTCACTTTAAGTATTGCTTCTTTGTTATGATAAGAATCAAGCTGTTTTTCCGCCTCTTTGTCGTTTTCAAGCAATTTTATAGCCAGATATCTTGTGGAGTAGAGGTGTCTCGGATTTCCCGGTTTTTTCAGTTCTTTCTGAATGTCGGCTATCCCTTCTTCTATGTATCTGCCATGGTTTATATGTATGTGGCGGAAAACGTTGTTGCGCGGCTTTATGCCGCTGGCGAAATCCTCCTCGTGGTCGTTGCAGTCCTCTTTGTCGTATTTAAGATGCCATTGCCTTATCTCGTCAGCCACCTCAGGATTGAGGTTTCCTTTATTGTCAAAAAAATCCAATCCCTCATACATATTTATAATAATGTGAAACAGCAGCTCAACCCCACGTCCGGAAGTGAACGTGGTAGGTATCATCGGGACACCGAAAAGCGTTCCGAGCTTGTTGCTGTCAATGATGTCACCACGTTTCTCAGCCTCGTCATACATGTTTAACGCGCAGACCATACGCAAATGCATGTCTATCAGCTGCGTCGTAAGATACAGGTTGCGCTCCAGATTACTGGTGTCTATCACATTAATCACAACATCAGGGGTTTTCTCGATGAGTTGTCTGCGGACATACAGCTCTTCAGGAGAATACGCCGACAACGAATATGTGCCGGGCAAGTCTATGATGTTGAACTCATATCCTTCAAATGTGGCACGCCCCTCCTTGGCATCTACGGTAACGCCTGAATAGTTGCCTACTTTTTCATGGGAACCGGATGCGAAATTAAACAAGGATGTCTTGCCGCAATTGGGGTTGCCTATAAGTGCTACGTTTATGGTGCGTCTTTTCTTCAGTGCAGCATCGTGCAATTGCTTATCGCTCAATATGGACGAATCATCCTCATATTTGTCGGTTATATCTATACCTTGTGATTCCGGATATTCATCTACCCATTGTCTGGCTTCTTCTACGGATATAACTTCTATCATGCTTGCCTCTGAGCGCCGTAGTGAAATCTCATAACCCATAACCTTGTATTTCACCGGATCCTGAAGCGGGGCGTTCTGTAGTACATCCACAATCTTTCCCTTTATAAAACCCATTTCAACAATGCGTTTGCGGAAACCACCGTGTCCGATCACTTTTACAATGACGCCACGTTCTCCGGTTTTCAATTCTGAAAGTCTCATATAATGCGGTTATTCTGTTCGTGACACAAAATTACTTATAATATTCGAGTTGGGGAAACATTCGATGCCGGATTATTACATATTACCAATAAATTGTTACCGCAAATCCTGTGAAAACATATTAATACTAATAAATCGGTATTGTTGTATGACACAGTTTTTGTATGTTTGCATATTCAAAATTCGATTGTCGGAAAATGAATGTCTCGTATAAAATAGTCGCAATAAGTATTTTTACTGCTGTAACAGTGCCGGACGTGTCCGCACAGATGAGTGTGGCAGTAAATAAACAGATGTCTTTCGGAAAAAATGTTCCGGCTGGAAACTACAGCGGAATAACCGGTATGGGGAATGGTTTGTATGCGGTTGTCAGTGACAAATCGGAACACGACGGATATTTTGTCTTCAATATAGACATTGATTCCATAAGCGGTGAAATCATTAACGTGAGAAACAAAGGCTTTGTGGCATCGGATGTTCCGAACCGCGATGCGGAAGGCATCACATATATCCCGGAACGCAACACTGTTCTCATTGTTGGAGAACGAGACAGCAGAATCATGGAATATGACTCTGTAGGAACGTTTACCGGGCGTGAACTGTATCTTGCAAAAGCATCCGAAAACTTCGGATACGAATCATTGTCATATAATGAAAACACGGGGTTGTTATGGACCTGCACGGAAAATGTCTATCCTGACGCCAACGCACTGATGACAAGCGACACTGCGGCTGTAGTCAGACTCCAGTCCTTTAACATTGACCTGCGTCCTGTTTCCGCGTATTCATATAGAATGGACAAACCTCAGGCGGACAGTGCCGGAAAGCATTATGCCCATGGCATTAGCGAGCTGCTCGCTCTTGATGACGGCTCGCTTGTGGTTCTTGAGCGTGAGTTCCGTGTTCCGGAAAGTATTCTTGGCGCTTATGTCGTGTGCAAACTATATCTGGTCAGACCACAATCATCACCGTCAACAGAATACATGTCTGAACCACCGGAAACTGAACTGCCTAAGGAACTATTGTGTGAATGGAAAACCAGACTCACTCTTTTCAATTACTCATTGGCAAATTATGAAGGAATGTGCCTTGGTCCGAAATTGGCGGACGGCTCACAGACAGTCGTAATGGTTTCTGACTCGCAAAACAGAGAGGGTGGGGTCTTGCGCGACTGGTTCCGCACCATTATTATCCGGAATACGGAGAGCATCCGAATCGCAAATTTCAAGACGGATTGATATCGCTAAGTTTTTCGGCTGACGAGATTTCAAAGAAAACATTTTACATGTATACGGGTCTGAAATGATGGCTTTAACGCAAACATAAAACAATATTAAAAATACTGTTTTATTGCAAAATGAAATTTATTCGGCTAAAAAAGTGGTAATTTGTTTGCTAATATGAATAATATGATTATCTTTGCAACCGAATAAATAAAAAACGGCAATGACAGTATCTCAGAACATCCTACATGCTATTATTATTCAGCTAATTAATATGGTTGAATAGGGTAAGTTGTAGGATGCGGCTGAAAAATATGCATATAAAAAATATAGACAGACCTTTCTCACTTACCAATGGTGTGAAAGGTCTTTGTTTTATATGACAGAGAGACAGTATAAATTCGCATAAATTAAGACATATGACAGACAGATTATTCATTTTTGATACCACACTTCGTGATGGCGAACAGGTACCTGGATGCCAGTTGAATACTGTAGAGAAAATACAAGTTGCCAAGCAACTTGAACAGTTGGGAGTTGACGTTATTGAAGCAGGCTTTCCTATTTCGAGTCCGGGCGATTTCAATTCTGTTATTGAGATATCCAAAGCTGTGACATGGCCTGTAATCTGTGCTTTGACAAGAGCTGTAGAAAAGGACATTGATGTTGCGGCAGAATCGCTGAAATATGCAAAACATAAAAGAATACACACGGGAATTGGCACGTCTGATTCTCATATTAAGTATAAATTCCAATCCAATAGGGAAGAAATACTGGAACGTGCCATAGCTGCCGTCAAGTATGCGAAACGCTACGTAGATGACGTCGAATTTTATGCAGAAGATGCAGGACGCACAGACAATGAATATCTTGCAAGGGTCGTCGAGGCTGTCATAAAGGCTGGAGCGACTGTAGTCAACATACCTGACACGACCGGTTATTGCCTTCCGGACGAATACGGTAATAAGATAAAGTATCTGATGGAACACGTTGACGGCATTGATAAAGCCATCATTTCGACACATTGCCACAATGACCTTGGACTGGCTACGGCAAACACACTCAGTGGAGTGCTGAACGGCGCACGGCAGGTTGAAGTCACGATAAACGGAATAGGAGAAAGAGCAGGAAACACATCATTGGAAGAGATTTCCATGATTCTGAAATGTCATAAGCTCGACATAGAGACAAATATAAACACTACAAAAATATATCCCACAAGCCGCATGGTGTCAAGTCTGATGAATATGCCTGTTCAACCGAACAAGGCTATTGTAGGCAGAAATGCTTTTGCGCATTCAAGCGGAATACATCAGGACGGTGTACTGAAAAATGTGTCGACATACGAAATAATGAACCCCAAGGATGTGGGACTTGACGACAACTCAATTGTATTGACAGCCCGTTCCGGAAGGGCAGCACTGAGATACAGATTAAGTGTTCTTGGCGTGGAAGTGGATGATGAAGAGAAGGTGGACAAAATATATCAGAAGTTCCTTAAACTGGCAGACCAGAAGAAGGAAGTGAACGATGACGACATACTGATGCTTGCAGGAGCGGATATTGCTGAGACCCGTGCCGTGAAGCTCGACTTCCTTCAGGTTACAACAGGAATGGGAGTAAGAAGCGTCGCAAGCATTGGACTTGACATTTCCGGACAGAAATTTGAAGAGGCATCAACGGGCAACGGACCTGTAGACGCGGCAATATGCGCATTGAAAAAGATTATACAGAAACATATGACTTTAAAGGAATTCACCATTCAGGCTATAAGTAAAGGGTCTGATGATGTGGGAAAGGTTCATATGCAGGTTGAATATGACGGACATATTTATTATGGTTTCGGGGCTAACACTGATATTGTTACTGCATCTGTAGAGGCTTATATCGACTGTATTAATAAATTTAAAAGATAAGACATGAATACTTTGTTTGATAAGATTTGGGACGGACATGTCGTCCAGTTACTTGAAGACGGCACTACACAACTATATATAGACAGACTCTATTGTCATGAGGTTACCAGTCCACAGGCTTTTGAAGGATTGAGAGAACGTGGTCTGAAGTGTTTCAGACCTAAGCAGATATTCTGCATGCCGGACCATAATACGCCTACGCATAATCAGGATAAGGAAATTGAAGACCCTGTATCAAGAAAGCAGGTAGACACATTGGCAAATAATGCCAGAGACTTCGGATTGACTCATTTTGGAATGATGTCCGAGGATAATGGTATAATACATGTTGTGGGACCGGAGAAAGGGTTGTCTTTGCCGGGAATGACAATTGTGTGTGGAGATTCTCACACGTCAACACACGGCGCGATGGGTGCAGTGGCTTTCGGGATAGGAACAAGCGAGGTGGAGATGGTGCTTGCGTCCCAATGTATATTGCAGCAGAAGCCAAAGTCGATGAGAATAAATATTAACGGTGAACTGGCAGATGGAGTTACAGCGAAGGATGTCGCCCTATATCTTATGTCAAAGCTTACAACCTCAGGTGCAACAGGATATTTTGTGGAATATTCCGGTTCTACTGTGAGTCATATGTCGATGGAAGGACGTCTCACATTGTGTAATCTTTCAATCGAAATGGGAGCACGCGGTGGATTTATAGCACCGGATGATGTGACTTTTGAATATATAAAAGGACGGGAATATGCTCCAAAAGGTGCTGACTGGGACAAGGCAATAGCATATTGGAGAACGTTAAAAAGCGGTGATGATGCCATATTTGATAAAGAATTGTTTTTTGACGCTTCGGATATAGAGCCACGAATAACCTATGGTACTAATCCGGGTATGGGTATTGGCATAAGCGAGTCTATCCCGAGTCTGGACGAAATCGATGGCTCAGGAAAAGCATCTTTTTTGAAATCACTTGATTATATGGGGTTTGAACCTGGACAGAAACTGATAGGCCATAAGGTGGACTATGTTTTTCTTGGCGCATGTACCAATGGAAGAATCGAAGACTTCCGTGCATTCGCCTCTATAATAAAAGGTAAGAAAAAAGCAGACAATATCACCGCATGGCTGGTACCGGGCTCGTGGGCTGTGGCGAGACAAATTAAGGAAGAGGGACTGGACAAAATACTTGAGGAAGCCGGATTTGAAATACGCCAGCCGGGATGTTCAGCCTGCCTCGCAATGAACGATGATAAGATTCCTTCCGGCAAATATGCAGTTTCAACAAGCAACCGAAATTTTGAAGGTCGTCAGGGACCTGGCTCTCGAACAATATTGGCAAGCCCGCTTGTTGCAGCGGCAGCAGCAATTACAGGAGTGATAACAGATCCGAGAAGTATCATTTGAAAACATTAAAAACATGAAGCAAAAATTTGATATAATAGTCAGTACATGTGTACCGCTCCCATTAGAGAACGTTGATACAGACCAGATAATTCCAGCGCGTTTTCTTAAGGCAACAGATAAGAAAGGATTTGGAGAGAATCTTTTTAGAGATTGGAGATATAATAAGGATGGTTCATTAAAAAAAGACTTTGTACTTAACAATCCTAAATATAAAGGCTGTATTCTGGTTGCCGGAAAAAATTTCGGTTCCGGCAGCAGTCGTGAACATGCTGCGTGGGCAATTGCAGGATATGGATTCAGAGTTGTAATCAGCAGTTTCTTTGCGGATATACATAAACAAAACGAACTGAATAATTTCGTTTTGCCTGTAGTCGTTTCCGATGATTTCCTAAAAGAACTATTTGAAGAAATAGAAAAAAATCCGGATACATTGGTTGAAGTCGATCTTCCTAATCAGAAAGTTACGAATAAGACAACCGGGAGGACAGAGACATTTGAAATAAATGCATACAAAAAACATTGTCTTATGAATGGACTGGATGATATAGACTACCTTTTACAGAATAAAGACAAAATAGAGAAATGGGAGACTCAAAGGTGAATACCTATCAGAGGATACCTCCGTTTATCGAGATAATGGACTGCACGTTAAGAGACGGAGAACAAACAAGCGGTGTATCCTTTCTGCCACATGAAAAGCTGATGATGGCACGAATGCTCCTTAAGGATATAAACGTTGACCGTATAGAGGTTGCATCCGCCCGTGTGTCTGATGGTGAAAAAGATGCCGTCAAGATGATATGCAGATATGCAAACCAAATTGGTATGCTCAATAAAGTTGAGGTATTGGGGTTTGTCGATGGCACACAGTCAATAGATTGGATATGTGATTGTGGATGTAAGGTTATAAACCTACTTGCTAAAGGTTCTTTGAAACATTGTACACATCAATTGCATAAAACTCCGAAAGAACACATTAATGATATTAAAAATTCCTTGAGATATGCGGCAGAGAGAAATATAGGTGTCAATCTTTATCTCGAGGACTGGAGTAATGGGATGAAAAACTCCCCGGAATATGTGTATCAGATTATGGATGCGTTGATTGATACAAATGTAAACAGATTTATGCTGCCAGACACTTTGGGGGTGCTTAATCCTCTTCAGGTGATTGAATTCTTCAGAAAAATGATAAAACGCTACCCGAATGCGCATTTTGACTTTCATGCACACAATGATTATGACCTTGCTGTAAGTAATTCTCTGGCAGCTGTACTTAGTGGGGCAAAGGGTTTGCATGTTACGGTAAACGGGCTTGGAGAACGTTGCGGAAACGCACCTCTCGCAAGTGTGCAAGCCATCTTGAAAGACCAGTTTCATGCAAAGACCAACATAAAAGAAAGCAGACTTAACGACATTAGCAAACTTGTTGTAGGATATTCGGGAATAGCAATAGCTCCGAACCAACCAATTGTGGGTGAGAATGTGTTTACTCAAGTAGCCGGTGTACATGCAGATGGAGATAATAAGGATAATCTGTATTGCAATGATCTTATTCCGGAACGTTTTGGACGTAAACGTGAATATGCTTTAGGAAAAAATAGTGGTAAGGCAAACATAGCACGAAATCTTAAAGAACTCGGATTGGAACTCTCTGCAGAGCAGACTAAAAAGGTTACTAAGCGTATAACAGAGCTCGGAGACAGAAAAGAAATTGTAACACAGGATGATCTTCCATTTATTGTCAGTGATGTGTTGAAACATTCTGCTCCTGAAAACAAGATAAAATTGGTTAGCTATATGGTATCACTCGCATATGGTCTGAAACCTTTAGCCAGTGTGAAAGTTTCGATAAATGGTAATCTTTATGAAGCTGATTCCACAGGAGACGGACAGTATGATGCATTTGTAAAATCTTTAAGAAAAATATATAAAGAAAAACTCGGTCGTACTTTTCCGCTACTTGAGAACTACGCGGTTACAATTCCGCCAGGAGGACGTACAGATGCTCTTGTACAGACAGTCATTACATGGCGTTTCGGTGATAAAATGATACGAACAAGAGGTCTTGATGCAGACCAGACTGAAGCTGCCATAAAGGCAACAATAAAAATGCTCAATATGTTTGAAGAACAGGAATATAATAATTAAATGTATAAATAATTGAATATGAAATTGAATATTGCAATATTAGCCGGAGACGGTATTGGTCCGGAGATAATGAAACAGGGAATTGCTGTATTGGACGCTGTTGCCGAGAAGTTTGGTCATGAATTCAATTATAATGAAGCCATTTGTGGGGCAGACGCAATAGATAGGGTGGGTGATCCGTTTCCTGAAGAAACATTCCGAATCTGTAAAGAAGCTGATGCTGTGCTGTTTGCAGCTGTAGGGCATCCAAAATTCGATAATGATCCGACGGCTAAAGTTCGTCCTGAACAGGGACTTCTTGCAATGCGCAAAAAATTGGGGCTTTATGCAAATATACGTCCTATACAGACTTTCAAATGTTTGCTTCATATGTCTCCTTTGAGAGAAGAAATTGTCAAAGATGCTGATTTTATATGCATACGTGAACTTACTGGAGGAATGTATTTTGGTGAGAAATATCAGGATAATGATAAGGCGTATGATACGAATTACTATACAAGACCGGAGGTTGAGCGTATCTTAAAAGTTGCATTTGAGTATGCAATGAAACGTAAGAAACATCTGACGGTTGTAGATAAAGCTAATGTTCTCGCGTCATCACGTCTATGGAGACAAATAGCACATGAGATGGAACCTTTATATCCGGAAGTAAATGTTGACTACATGTTTGTTGATAACGCATCTATGAGAATGATAACAGAACCATCTTTTTTTGATGTTATGGTAACCGAAAATACTTTTGGTGATATTTTGACAGACGAGGGTAGTTGCATATCCGGTTCTATGGGGCTGTTACCATCTGCGTCTATAGGTTGTGGAACTCCTGTATTTGAGCCGGTACATGGTTCTTGGCCGCAAGCTACAGGTAAGAATATAGCAAACCCTTTGGCACAAATTCTTTCAGCAGCAATGTTGCTTGAACATTTTGATATGAAAGATGAAAGCAATATTATAAGACGTGCTGTCGACGCATCATTGGAAGCAAACATTCGTACTCCAGAAATACAAGTCGAAGGTGGCGCTCATTATGGGACGAAAGAAGTCGGAAAATGGATCGCAGATTTTATAAAAAACAAATGTTGATACCTTATTCAAATTATCAACAGATTTCAAAATAAAAATATAATACATGTATCAGCGTGAATAGACAATAATCATTTGAAATTCAATTTGTTAAAAATAGTTTTGTGTTAAATCGTTTAAATAAGATATATAATTAAATGATGAATCACGAATATATTTTCTTTAACAAATTGAATTTCAAAATGATAAAGAACCATATATTTCATGCAATTTGAAATCGTTTTGGTTCGATTATGTCTGCTCTTACTGCATAATAATGTGTATATGACTGAAATGAATAAAAATTTTTTCTTTATTATATTGTCTATTTTCACTTATTTCTGCGACAGAGTAAGTGCACAAAACTATCAGGCACTCCGAGATAGTCTTTCAAAAGCCACAGAAGCATTAAGCTATAAACCTGATTCTTTGGATTTACGACTAAAAAAAGCAGGGTGGAATATACTTCTTGAACAGTGGCAATATGCCCGTGACGAGTATGACTTTGTATTAAAGCAAGATCCGAACAATATAGCAGCATTGTTTTATAGAGCATTTGTTAACGAAAAACAGAAAAGATATAATTTTGCCAGACTTGATTATGAGAATCTTATAAAAATAGTACCTTATCATTTTGAAGCACGACTCGGACTGGCTCTATTAAATCACAAAGATAAGCATTTCACTGAAGCACTGAATCAGATAAACAAACTCGTAGAGCTTTATCCTGACAGTGCGATTGTATACGCAGCACGAGCTGGGATGGAAATGGATTACAAACACTATGAACTAGCAGAATTTGATTACAGCAAAGCGATAGAATTGGAGCCTGAAAATAATAATTATCGTCTGAATAGAATTAATGTTCGGATAATACTCAAGCGCAAGGATGATGCACGCAACGACCTTGATATTTTAGTAAAAAACGGAATACCACGCGCAAATCTGGCAGAGTACTACATGAAATGCAGATAGAGTAGATTCATGTAGTGATATTTGTATATAGTAAACTTCAATTTATGTATTTAACATAATGCGGATTATGTGATTTTTATGCTTATATTTGCAGCGTTGAACTTTTAAAACATATAAGCTATGACACTACTTGAAAATTTATCTGATGTTGAAGTAAGACAGTTGCGTTATTATCTTGCTGAAACTGCTGTTGCTTCTCTTCGCTCTAGTTCTTATGTTCCTGATGTTGTCTTTCGGATTATCGGTCGACTTCACGTCGATTTTATTTCTCATTGTAATGATTTAGCGACTGGAATCGATGAAAGTAGTAAAGAATCCGTTTCGGATTAACTCCTATCTTTTGGAGTTGTCCTCTTCTGAGCTTCAGTATTTGAAAGCCTATTTCCGTGATATGTCTTCATCTGAGTCAGAAGTCAGATTTCCTGCATCCTCTTTGCGTTCTGAACGTTTCCAACGTTATTACAGACATGTTTTAAGTGTTTTACCTCAAAATGATTTTATATATGAGTAAGAAGGAATTTATTATTATCGCTTTGAAAGTCATTATCTATGCGGCTGGTTTGTTCCTTGCCGCCCTTGGTGTGAGTGCCACTCTTACAAGTTGTACTGTTTCTCATTCTCTCGACGCCCGCGGACGTGCCGTCATCGTCACTACTGATACGACCGTCATTAATCATACCGGTATATTGGATTTCCCTAAAAGATGAACTTAGCTTTTGTTTTTTTATGTGTCTGTCACCTCTTCGTATAAAAGATAATTCTGTGTACCATTCGCAGTACCTTACATCACCTTTCCGTGAAGTTCCCTGCGGTCATTGTGCCGAATGCGCCTCTGTTTATATGAAAGAATGGCAGACACGTATTTGCTTTGAGCTTGATTCGCTTTATAAGCGTGGTGGTATCGCTTGTTTTCTCACTTTCACTTATGATGATGCGCACTTGCCTTTTTATAATGATGATTCAGCCGGTATACATGTCAGATGTTTTAACCATAATGATGTTTTGACCTTTTTGAATCGTCTTAAGATACAAGTCTACCGCAAGTTTGGCAGAGGTTGTTATAAGTATTTCTTTGTCAGTGAGTACGGTAAGGATACCAGACGTCCTCATTATCACTGCCTCTTTTTTCTTGAGCCTCTTGTTACAGACCGTCATTGGTTTATAGAGAAGTGCCGCGAACTTTGGAGCTCTTCCAAATACGGTCATTACGGCTTTATGTTTCCGAAATACTCTAAAGTCAAACATTGCTATGTCGATTCCTTCAATGAATGTTATGACCCCTTTGTCAGTTCTTTGCTGAAGTCCGCAAAGTATGTCAGCAAGTATGTTACAAAGGACATGTCTTATTTTGGTATGCCGGAACTTGTCGAGTATCTGAAAGTCAAGAAGAATAAGGAACGTATGAAGCGTTTTCTGCCTAAACATTGGCAGTCCAACAGACTGGGTTACAGTATTGTCGAGCGTTTCGACCCTAAAGAGCCTTATACCTTTCGTGAGGCTCTTGTAAATGGCATCTATAACCCTATTACTTCAAAGATGGATGCTTTGCCCCGTTTTGTTGTCAATAAGCTTTTGTATGATAATGTACGCAGTACTGATACCTCTATTTCACGTTTTTCTGAGACTGTAGATAGAAACGGTAAGCCCTTTGTTTTGTACGACCGTCAGATATCCGCTTTCGGTGATGTGTACATGCGTTTCGTTTTTGATTCTCATGTTTCGAAGCTGTGTGATAAGCTTCAGCGTGTTTTCATGCATATATCTCAATACGACAGGCATACTTATTCTTTGCTGTCCCCTATTTTAAATTCATATAGTATTAATATCAATGATTCAGTTACATTTCGTCCGCTCGCCTTGTATCATGAGTTGTTTCGTTACTCTTCTGATTCTCAGTTAGGTTATTTGCTTGACCTTTTTGGCGGTTCTTCTGATGTCTTTTCAGACGTTGACGCTTGTTATTTCCTTTGGCGCATGTCCCGTGATACTGAGTATTTGCGTACTCTTCGTTTGCGTCATATCCTTGACGGTGTCTCTACTGATTTGAAGTTAGGCAGTGAATTGTTCTTTAATCTTGACATTCTTGACAAATATTTTTGTCGTGTGTCTCGTACTCTTTCTAAAAACCGTTGTGATGAGATTGAGCGTCAGAAGCGCCTTTACGATTCACTCAGACGTAAGTTTAAAACCCGTTTTTCAACCAAATTATGCTGATTTATTATGTTTAGATTTCGTAAGAATTTTATTTCCATTCCAAAGCCAGGTGATATTATATCTTTCACTCTTGGTTGCGAAGTTGATTCTGTAGGTGTTGAGTTTCACTCTCTTGCTTATAAGGCTGACCACAGTCTTATACTTTTGGGTGATTCTAATTTAATTTTGGAAGGTAACCCACCTGAAGATGTTTCTTCTCTTATGCCTTCCGACTTGCCTAAATATACAGATTACAAGCTTTCTAATCTTATTAACGCAGGTGTTCCCCTTAATGTGATTAATACTGAAGGTCTTATCAGCTCCTCCCCTACTGACAGTGATTTGGAGAATGTCAACGCCTTTTTGGATAAGGCTAACACTTAGTCAGACGCTACAGAACATATTAACGAAAACCTCTAATTTAAAACATTATGAGTAATATTATTCCTAAAATTTCCTTGGGTACTTCCTCAAAGAAGAAGTATACCCGTCGTGTTGATTTTGACAATAATACAACGATGGAGTTTGGTTTTGTCCAGCCTCTTATGTCCAAGTTATTGGAAGCTAACAGTAATATTAATGTCAGTTATAAACAGCTTGTCCGTTTGGCTCCTATGCCCTGCCCTACTTTTGGACGTATATCTCTTGACAGTGAGACGGTTTTTGTCCCTCTTTCTGATGTTGTGCCCTTTTATGACGCTATGCGCTCTCAGCAGTCATACAGTAGCGGTGTAAAGATTTATACACCTAATATGTTGCCTTACACCTCTAACTCTTTCCTGCTTTTCCTGCTTCTGACTTGGTTCTCTGAGTTCAGTGTCTATGTCCCTGTATCTGATTCAGACCCCAAGACAGGCGGCAATTTTGTTTGCCGTGCTTATGGTGACGCTACGTATTCAACTTCTTTTTTGAAGTTCTTTTTCCCTACTGCTTTTCGCAATGTTCCTGCTAATTACTCTTTGGATGTTAACAGCTGTGTCCTTGCTGATGGTACATACTATCGTACTGACGGTACTACTATCAATTGTTCTGATGGTGTTGTTACCATGGACGGTGCGGATTATGTTATAGAGGTTCAGAAAAATTTGTATTATGCGTTCCGTCTTACTCAGATAGGTCGTCGTGTGCGTAATACTCTTATCGGTCTTGGTTATTCTCTTAACGGTCTTGATAGTAGTCATGTTTCCTTAGCTCCGTTACTTGCCTTTTATAAGGCTTGGTTTGACACGTATGCCGTTCAGCGTACGCAAAGTTGGTTGACTACTCACTGTTATTCTATTATTAAGTATATAGAGGATAATTGCTTTGTTGATTTCTCGGACTCTTTTATTTCGAGTTCTTCTTATACTTCAGTTCGTTCTGCTCTTTCTAATATAATTCATGGCTTTTTTCAGTATGAGTTCTCGCAGACATGGTATGTCATTCCCGATGATTTTTTGGCTGTCCACCGTTCAGACCCACAATTAGGTGCTACACCTCAATTTAATACTGTCGGTCTTGATGGTGAGTCCGTCAAAGGTGATACAAAGGTTACCATTGATACGTCAAAGTCGACATTTACTCTTTCTACTCTTCAAGTTCTTCAGCGTGTATCACGTTATGTCAATAAAGATAGCATAATCGGTAAGAAACTTTCTCAGTGGATGCGTGTGCACCTTGATTCTGATATTTCGAACTCTCTTTATAAGAACGTATATCATGTTTCATCCGCCCGTCTCCCTATTGAGATAAACGACATTTTCAGTACTTCCGATACGGCTGTAGAAGATTCTGACGGTAATCGTAGTGGTGAGTTGCTTGGTGCCTATGCCGGTAAAGGTCTTGGATTTGATAAGAACGGTTTTAAGTTCCATGCTCCCGTCAAAGGTTTCCTTTTCATGCTTTCCGCTATTGTTCCAAAGGCAGGTATTTATCAAGGTTCGGATTATTCGCTTTATCAGCTTGACAATGATACTATGCCTAACCCCGAATTTGACGCTGTCGGATTTGAGCTTACGCCTTTAGGTGCTGTCAGTGATTATAACGATGTCCTGGTTTACTCGGATTCCACTAACGGACGTTTTGACGGAAAGTCTTTCGGATATGTTCCCCGTTATACTATGTATAAAGTTTCAAAGAACATTGTAAACGGTGACATGTCCCGTCGTGGCTCTTTCAACGATTTTTCGCCTTATTACCTCGATAGGCAGATAATCCGTCATCGTCTTGTCGCTGATTCTAAGGGACAGAACACATATTACGTCCATCTTGACGCAGGTGCAGTTCCTAACGCCTCTGAGCAATGGCGATATTTGACTCGCTATCCTTGGATAGGTAACTTTAACCGTATCTTCTACAATGATTCGCAGTTGCCTAAATACTTGCCTAACCAGAGTGGCGATTATCAGTTGGTCGATGACCATTTTATCGTCCAGACGCTCTTCGATGTCTCTATATCTGACTTCTTGAAGCCCGTTTCTCAGAGCTTCGATACTTTCGATGAGAGTACGGACAACTCTACTACGGACGTTTCCGCTGAGTGATTTTTTTGTCTATCTTTTGAGTGTCGCGTCTTTGGCGCGATGCTCTTTTCATTTTTAACATTTCAATTATGAGTAAATTTTTTGAGAATCTTGCTAATGTCGGTTCTGCCGCTGGTGGTGTCGGTTCACTTGTCAGTGGCGTTGCCTCTTTGTTTGGCAGTAATGGAGCTAAACAGCAATACGAATACCAACGTAAATTGAACGAGCAGCAACAACAATATGCCCGTGAAAATGCGCTTTTGGACTATCAGCGTACACGTGAGCTTACAGCCGATAAGTTTCAGCTCGAAAAGCAAGGAAAACGCGCTGCCGGTATCAGCACATCTTTTACAGACGGCTCGTCTGCTTCTGCTGCTGCTGTTAATGGTGTTGCCGCTCCTAATGCAGGTAGCATTTCACTTGCTCAGAACTTTTCAGAGAGAATGGCACAGAGTGCCTCTATGTTGAGTTCTGGTGCTTCTCTTCTTCGTGAAAATATGTTGGCTCAGCGTCAGTCTCAAAATTTGGCTTTGGATGCTGATTTGAAAAGCACTACAATGTTGTATAATATACAGCGTGCAAAAGGTGAAGCTAAGTCGGCTGAAGAAAAGTCTAAATATGATGAACTGCAAAATGAAATTCTTGACGATTTAGGCTATCGTAAGGCTAAGGCTGAGACAGAAGATGCAGAGAATAAGGCAGGTATGTCTTCTATTCAGTATAAGTATTTCGAACAGATGACACTTGCCGAATTAAAGAAGAATCTTGCCGATGTTAATTTAAAGTTGGAGCAAGGTCATTTAGCTGATGAGCAAAGACGCGATTTGATTCGTAAGCAGTATGTTTATCAAGCAGAAATTAAACTTAAGGAGGAGCAGGCAAAAGTTGTTGTCCCTATGGCACAGTCTCAAATTGGTCTTAATAAGTCTGTTGAGGATAAGAATTATTCTGAAAAGTATGGTATTGAGCTTGACAATGATTTAAAAGAGATGACTAATTATAATAAGGCTCTTATTGTTGAGCAAATGTTTAAGACATCTTTTATGCGTAATGTTCCTACTACTATACAAGAACAAATAAAAGAGGCTGTTTATGATATGAATCGGGGTGTTTTAACTCCTGAATCTCGTAAAATTGCTACTCGTGCTCTTGATATTCTTATTAAACAAGAAGCTAATCAGAGAGGAAATGCTAATATTAAGTCAAATATAGAAGTTTATCAAGCTTTAAAAGATTGGTTAAACCCCTCTGATTATGTTAATATAATAAAGTAGTCTTTTTTTCGTTATGTTTATATGGATGATAGAATTTATAACCTTATTCGGCTTTTGATTATCTGTGCATGTATATGCATTGTTAGCTATTTTCTTTTTAGTTATATTATTTATCGTGATATCTCTAAAGAAAAAGAGCATGACGAGCGTGTTTTACATGATGTTGTAAAGTTGAGTCCTTTATATGAGGATTAATTGTTAAAAAATTAACATTTACTTTTAGCGTTATTTAATCTTTAAAGCAAAATTTGTTAAAAGGTTAAGTAACGTTAATTGTATTTTATATTTTTTTAACCCTCTCTTATTCTATCTCGTAAGACCACCTTTCCCCAAACATTACAAGGGCGTGCAAACTCTGTTTGCATTAGCCACCGGAGCGAAGCTACTGCGATGCGACCCCATAAACACAGAGCGTAAGCGACAAAGCGACGAAGAAAGCGTAGCGTCTGAGAAGCGTAAAAAACTGAGCCGTTAAGGCGAAGCTGCGACTAGCGTAATTTTGTGCGTGTGAGTGTAGCGAACGAAAGCACAAAAGGGTAACTTTTACAGTTAAACATGTGTCGCGACAAGGAGCGTAGCGACCTCCGCGCATGTCTCATATAATCATTACAGTTAAACCCGTGTGAGTGGTCTCGTGCACAAGGAGCGAAGCGACCACGGCACGATAAAACGCCGTTTAGCTTGACGGCGTTAGCCACTTGCCTATATATTGTCAATCGGTACAGCATACTTTTGCTGTGGCTCCGACATTTGTTTCTGAAATGCAAGCACGCAGCACTAATTCTAAATACAATGCCGTGCGCAGTTGTTCGGACAAACTCCAAGGTTTGTCCTCGTAAGTTCAGACCACTGTTTTAAAATTTCGGAGAATTTGCAAAATTGCTCCGAATTTTTAAAATTGTGGGCTGCAAAGGTAATGTTCCCCTATTGCGTGTGCGTGCGTCAATCGCGCGCGCGCGCAAAAACACAAACTACTACTATATAAAAATATTATTTATATATTTGGACACTTACAAATTTTGTTTATATATTTGTAGTATTAATCCTTTATACCATAAAAAAAGAGAAATGTTTTTTCTCTTTGTCGGTTTTCTCTTTAAAATATGTTAAATGTCTTTTATCATATTGCGGATTATGCATTTTTGACTCGTATCCATTGATGTTCCAACAATTTTTTATCATATCTTAAAACGGTCTTACAGTACAAAGGACCGCTTCTTAACTCTACGCGCTATTTTTCGTTCGTAATAGATAGATTTACAATAATTTATACAATCATTTAACAAAATTGTTGGGACAACAGTGGGTATATATCCATCTCAATACATTTAATTAGAAAGAATACACAAAACCAAAGCTAAGATTTTCTTTAAACCTCCAATATCCGTGATTCTCGTCTTTCGCTCTGCTGTCATCGAAATGAGGATATGCATGGAATTGTCCGGAAAGATATTTATTGATGCGAAAATTAAACCAGTTTTCAAATTCCATCATGCTAATTTCGTATGACGTATAGCCACGTATACGACTACGCCAACTTATCCCGTCAATTATGTTTAAGGTGAAATTTATTGTGATTTCTGAACCATAAGTAATCTTAAAGTGTTCTCCATCCTCTATTCCGTGTCGAGAAGACAAATTCTTTCTATCGCAATATCTCATCTGGCTTGCTAATAAACCAAAATGTGTAGAGCCTGTTAATTTACCCTTAAACCAATTGAAATTATAATCCATACCTAAAGATGGAGATACAACTAATGGTGAAAGAAAATCTGTATTAACGAAATTAGAATTTGCGTCAAAACCTCTCAACATTTGTGTTTCTGCTGTAACCTGAAAAGCATAATACCAGTTTTTTATCGCCTGAATGCCAACATTTCCTGTATATCTAATTTTGTCTTCATTTGTTTTGAATGTATGCACAGTATCTTCCGACACGTGCCTCAATGCCATCCTGAGCTCAAGTGTATTATTCCATTTAATGCCTTTTTTATTATCGTAGTTTGCCCATAATGTAACATAACCCTTTACCGATGAATGGCTTTTATCATTTCCATCTATCCAATTTTTTGTTGTATGATTATACTCTATATATAGTTCCGTCTTTCCGGAAAGTTTCCAGAAATTTGGCTTTTTTACAATAATATCAACTGGTGCTAAATCCGAATCTGCTACAGTTGGTGAAACTTTTTCTATTATATCCGCATCCGGAGTGATAGCCGAGTTGATAGGCGTACGTATTGTTCCAGCCTGATCCAACTGCTTTTGTGATTTCAAGACAAGATCCGGACGTTGCATATATACAGTAAGTAGCGACTTATCCGGTTCATCGAGGATTGTATCAGAACTTAAGTCAAACTGTTTTTTTGCAATGTTATAATAAAATGTGAGCGGAGTAAAAAGACGATAATATCTTGCATCAAGAGTTTTCTCTATCTCATTATAAGTGCCAGCACGTTGTAACGAATCTAGTTTCAATTTATATACACGAAGGGAGTCAGAATAGTTCTTCACATACGTTGAGACAGAGTCACGCGTATGTTGTTTTAGAGCAAGCACCTGAATTTGAGCATTAGCATCAGATACCGCCAAACAGAACAATAATAACAGTATATATCTAATATTCATATCCGAATTCTTTTTACCGCACAAAGGTAATAATAAATATTTAAAGTTGTTTGTCCAATTCGCATTTTTGTGTTAACTTTGCGCCTTGTATTACTTATGTGTTTTAACTAATTATATTCTTTTAATCGTGGCTGAAACAAAATACATATTTGTCACAGGCGGCGTGGTTTCATCGCTTGGCAAAGGCATTATTTCATCATCAATTGGCAAACTCTTGCAGGCAAGAGGCTACAACATTACTATCCAGAAGTTTGATCCTTACATCAACATCGATCCTGGTACATTAAATCCTTATGAACATGGAGAGTGCTATGTGACTGTCGATGGAACAGAAACAGACCTTGACCTCGGACATTACGAAAGATTTACAGATATACAGACAACACGAGCAAACTCGCTTACAACAGGAAGAATCTATAAAGCAGTAATAGATAAGGAACGTAGAGGTGATTATCTTGGAAAGACAATTCAGGTTATACCTCACATCACAGACGAAATCAAACGCAACGTGAAACAACTTGGTCGTAAGCATGGATATGATTTTGTAATCACTGAAATCGGAGGTACAGTAGGAGACATTGAGTCTACGCCTTTTCTCGAAGCAATACGACAGCTCAAATGGGAATTGGGAAACAGAGCTGTGTGTGTACATCTGACATATATCCCCTATCTGAAAGCCGCTCAGGAGATAAAGACAAAACCTACGCAACATTCTGTAAAAGAACTGCAGAGTATAGGTATTCAGCCAGATATCTTGGTGCTGCGTACAGAAAAACATCTTAGCGATAGCATATTACATAAAGTCTCAGCATTTTGCAATGTCGGACAAGACTGTGTGATACAGAGTGAGGATCAACCAAGCATATACGAAGTTCCTGTGGAAATGCAGAAACAGGGTCTTGACACAGCCATACTTCGGAAAATGGGAGAACCTATAGGTGAGACACCGACACTCGGACCGTGGCGCAAATTTCTTGAAAGAAGAACAAATGCAACAAGCGAAGTGAAAATAGGACTTGTTGGAAAATATGATTTACAGGATGCTTACAAAAGCATAAGGGAAAGCCTTTCACAGGCAGGAACATATAATGACCATAAAGTAGTATTGACATTCATAAATTCCGAAAAAATAAACGAGGAGAATGTTGCAGAGAAACTTGCCGGTCAGGATGGCATAATGATTTGTCCGGGATTCGGACAGCGTGGTATAGAAGGGAAAATTATAGCATGTCATTATACACGAATACACAATATACCTACATTTGGTATATGCTTAGGCATGCAAATGATGGTGATAGAGTTCGCACGCAACGTCCTTGGATATAAAGATGCAAACAGCCGCGAAATGGATGAAATGACAGAGCATAACGTGATTGATATCATGGAGGAACAGAAAAATATCACCAATATGGGTGGTACAATGCGTCTTGGGGCATACGAGTGTGTGCTGCGGCAGGGCTCCAGAGTATTTGACATTTACAAAAAAGAACACATACAGGAACGGCACCGTCACCGTTATGAGTTCAACAACAAATATCAAAAGGAATATGAGAAAGCCGGTATGCAATGCGTAGGTCGAAATCCAGAAAGTGACCTTGTTGAGATAGTTGAGATACCTGGTCTGAAATGGTATATAGGAACACAATTCCATCCTGAGTACCAGAGCACAGTACTCAAACCACATCCGCTATTCATGTCTTTTGTAAAGGCTGCGATAGAAAACAAAGCAAAATAATAAATCTTGATTTAAAACATAATTTACAGAAAAAGTGGATAAAAATACTATTATAGGCTTTGTCCTTATAGCAGCTGTACTTATAGGATACGGAGTATGGTCACAGCCATCGGCTGAGGAAAGAGCGGCTATGGCAAAGCAGGATTCTATTAACAACGTTGTAAGGCAAAGAGCGGAATTCGCCAGAAAAGAAGCGCAGGAGAAAAAGCTTGCCGAAGAAAGCAACCGCGCCCAGGACACAACAGTTCTGTTCTATTCTTCTCTGAAAGGAAAGGAAGAGAAGATAAAACTACAAAATAAAAGCATAGAAGTAACATTAAACACCAAAGGTGGTACACCGGAAAAGGTTGTTGTAAAAAATTTCCCGGATTATAAGAAGAACCCGGATGTAACCTTATTTGACAAGAAAGATCAAAGCCTGAAGTTCATTCTCCAGGCAAAGGAAACAAATGTTAATACATCTAATCTTTATTTCACGCCGTCAGATGTCACGGACTCTACTGTAACAATGACAGCCATAGCTGGATCAGGCAAGGACATAACAATCAAGTATACCCTTGGTAAAGATTATATGTTGCATATGGAGTTTCTTGCCAGTGGTATGGAAGGTCTGTTCTCACCAAACTATAACATGATGGATGTAAATTGGAGTGACAGATGTCGTCAGCAGGAAAAAGGATTCACATTCGAAAATCAACATACATGTCTCACCTACCATGATGTTGATGGTGGAACCGATGAGCTTAGTAGCACAGGAGAAAAAATTAACGAAATCATTGAGGAAAGAATCGATTGGGTGGCATTTAAAAACCAGTTCTTTTCCGCTGTTATGATAGCCAAAAACGATTTCTCTGACAATTCAGTATTAACAAGCATCCCTCAACAGAAAGGTTCTGGTTATCTGAAACAATATGAGGCAAAACTTAAAACATTTTTCGATCCGAGTGGAAAGAAAGCTTCGGAATTTGATTTTTACTTCGGTCCCAACGACTTCCGCCTCCTTCAGCGTGTAGAGAAAGAGGCTGGATATGATAAGGAACTCGAACTTCAAAAGCTTGTGTACCTTGGATGGCCTATTATACGTATTATTAACCGGTGGTTTACAATATATGTATTTGACTTCCTGACAAGCATGAACATTAATATGGGAATCGTTCTCATTCTCATAACACTATTGCTAAAATTTATAACATATCCTTTGGTAAAGAAAAGCTATATGAGCTCGGCAAAAATGAGAGTTCTTAAGCCAAAACTCGAGGAAGCAACAAAACAGTTCAACAGACCGGAGGATCAGATGCAGAAGCAACAGGCAATGATGGCGGAATACGCAAAATACGGTGTAAGCCCATTGTCAGGATGCCTGCCAATGCTAATACAATTGCCTATTTGGATTGCTATGTTCAACTTTGTTCCAAACGCAATACAACTTCGTGGTGAAAGTTTTCTATGGATAAAAGACTTATCAACATACGACCCTATTCTTGAGTGGAACACCAACATATGGATGATAGGTGATCACCTGTCCCTGACATGTATTCTGTTCTGTGTATCCAATATACTTTACTCAATAATGACAATGCGTCAGCAAAAAGATCAGATGGTCGGACAGCAGGCGGAGCAGATGAAGATGATGCAATGGATGACATATCTCATGCCGGTATTCTTCTTTTTCATGTTCAATGACTATTCATCAGGATTGAATTTCTACTATTTCACCAGTTTGTTCTGCAGTGCATTGATAATGTGGATACTACGTAAGACAACAAATGATGAGAAACTTCTTGCAATACTTGAAGCGCGTTATAAGGAGAACAAAAACAATCCGAAGAAGTTAAGCGGTCTGGCAGCACGACTTCAGGCAATGCAGGAGCAACAGATGGAACTGCAACGTAAACGTGAGGAACTGGAACGCAGACGTAATAGGCAATAAATCAATAAAAATATTAGGCAGATTATGTAAAAGATGGATTCACCGTCCTGATTCAACATAATCTGCTTTTATTAAATGAAAATAATATGAATGCATTAACAACAACTATTGCGGCATTAGTTGCATGCAGCGGAATACATGCACAGACAATGATTGATAAAAGTGACATAAAGCTAAAAAACGACCTAATGACTCCTGAAGCACTATGGGCAATGGGACGAATAGGTGGTGCAGAAGCATCGCCAGACGGAAAGACTATAGTTTATCAGGTAGGATATTACAGCGTTAAGGAAAATAAAAGTCGTCAGGTGATATACACAATAAGCAGTGACGGCAAGACACAAAGAAAACTCACACCAGCAGGAAAGAGTCAGAGTGACGCCACATGGATTGCCAAAGGTAAACGTATAGCATTCCTTCAAGACGGACAGATATGGTCAATGGCAGCTGACGGCAGCGACTGTAAACAGCTCACAAAATCATCAACCGATATTGAAGGATACAAATTCTCGCCTGACGAACAAAGTGTTTTGCTGATAAAGTCAATACCTTATAATGGTAGTATAAAGAAAAATCCGGACGATTTACCATTAGCTACAGGAAGACTTGTTACCGACCTGAACTATCGTCACTGGGATCACTATGTGGAATCAATGCAACATCCGTTCATCGCTAAAGTTGGGGAAAGCGGAATTGATGATGGTATCGATATTCTCAAAGATGAACCATATGAGTGTCCTATGGCACCATTTGGAGGCATCGAACAATTGAACTGGAGTCCTGACTCAAAAATAATTGCATATACGTGCCGTAAAAAAGAAGGGATTTCTTATGCAATATCTACGGATTCGGACATATATCTTTATGATGTCACAACAGGTAAGACAACCAATATTTGTAAACCGTCCAATTATAGTCCTATTGATGTTGATCCTACAAAATCAATGAAGAATCAGACTATAAACAAACAGAAAGGGGACTACAACCTTGGTTACGATGTAAATCCGACATTTTCTCCTGACGGGAAATATATTGCATGGCAGAGTATGGCTCGTGACGGTTATGAAAGTGACCGTAACCGTTTATGCGTCTATAATGTAGCAGATAAGAAAAAAATATACGTCACAGAAACATTTGATTCAAATGTGGACAGCTATTGCTGGGCGGCAGACTCAAAGAGAATTTACTTCACCGGATGCTGGCATGCATGCGTAAATCTCTATCATACGGACATTAACGGGAATGTAATGCAGCTCACTGACGACATAGCCGATTTCGGTTCAATATCTCTTGTAAATAACGGCAATAAACTTCTTGCTACACGTCATAGTATGTCTCAGGCAGACGAACTGTACATTGTCAATCCTGGCAAGAACATAAAAAAGACAAGTGTTACACAACTTACATACGAAAATCAGCATATTTACGACCAATTGCAGATGGGGGAAGTCAGAAAACAGTGGATAAAGACAACTGACGGCAAAGATATGCTGTGCTGGATAATACTGCCCCCACACTTCGATGAGACTAAGAAATACCCTACCCTGCTCTATTGTGAAGGCGGACCGCAAAGTCCGGTGAGCCAGTTCTGGAGCTACAGATGGAACTTCCAGATAATGGCTGCACATGGATATGTGATTGTTGCCCCTAACCGGCGTGGTCTGCCAGGATTCGGCTCAGAATGGAATGAGGAGATAAGCGGAGACTGGACGGGGCAGTGCATGAAAGACTACCTCAGTGCTATAGACTATGCGACAACAAACCTTCCATATGTAGACAAAGACCGTCTTGGTGCAGTGGGTGCCAGCTTCGGAGGATTCAGCGTATACTATCTCGCAGGGCATCATGACAAACGGTTTAAATGCTTAATAGCACATGATGGAGCGTTCAATCTTGAATCAATGTACACAGACACAGAAGAGGCGTGGTTTTCCAACTGGGAATACGAGGATGCATATTGGAACAAGAATCTCAGCGACAATGCAAGACGCACGTATGAAAATAGTCCACACCGGTTCGTTGACAAATGGGACACCCCTATATTATGTATACACGGTGAGAAGGATTATCGTATCAACGCCAATCAGGGATTCGGAGCATTTAACGCAGCGCGTATGAAAGGTATTCCGGCTGAACTGCTTATTTTCCCAGATGAGAACCACTGGGTTCTCAAACCACAGAACGGTATATTATGGCAGCGCACGTTTTTCAACTGGCTTGATAGATGGCTGAAAAAATAAGCACGCTGATATGACAAATAGAAATAACACAATAAATTACAAAAATGACTGAAACTATAAAAAAAACACTGAGAGATTCGGCTGCTGCCCGGTGGACAGTACTGCTGTTTTTGGCTTTTGCCATGTTCTGTTCATACATCTTTATGGACATTCTCTCACCTATCAAGGATCTGATGCAGTCTACGCGGGGTTGGGACTCCACGGCTTTCGGTACGATGCAAGGTTCTGAGACATTTCTCAACGTATTCGTATTTTTCCTCATTTTTGCGGGAATCATATTAGACAAAATGGGAGTACGTTTCACAGCAGTACTTTCCGGATTTGTCATGCTTATAGGTGCAACCATCAACTGGTATGCCGTGACCGAACAGTTTATTGGCAGTGGTCTTGAGACATGGTTCAACAACAACCTTAACTACATTCCAGGCTTTGACGAGCTTGGCATATCTCCCTTCTATGAAGGTATGCCGGCATCAGCCAAATTCGCAGCCATCGGATTCATGATTTTCGGTTGTGGAGTCGAAATGGCAGGTATAACAGTTTCACGAGGAATCGTGAAATGGTTCAAAGGACGCGAAATGGCACTTGCAATGGGCTCTGAAATGGCGTTGGCACGCCTAGGTGTAGCAACATGCATGATATTCTCTCCTGTATTCGCAAAACTTGGAGGTGACATTGACGTTTCACGCTCTGTTGCATTCGGAGTGGTTCTGCTGCTCATCGCTCTCATCATGTTTATTGTCTATTTCTTTATGGATAAGAAGCTGGACGCTCAGACAGGTGAGGCTGAAGAAAAGGATGATCCGTTCAAGATAAGTGATCTCGGAAAAATACTGTCAAGCGGTGGATTTTGGCTTGTAGCTTTGCTATGTGTGCTTTATTATTCTGCCATATTCCCCTTTCAGAAGTACGCTGTAAACATGTTGCAGTGCAACCTCACTTTCACCAAGCTTTCTCCGGATTCATTTTGGGCTACCAATACCGTTACTGTAATACAATATTGTATTATGCTTGTCGTTGCTGCAGCCGCATTTGCGAGCAATTTTGCAAAGAATAAATCTTTAAGAGCTGCATATCTGATAACAGCTGTGGTGGCACTTGTTGTATTTTGCTACATGGGTTATATGCGTCAGAGTGCAGAGACTGTGTTTGCCGTATTCCCGCTTCTCGCAGTTGGTATAACTCCTATTCTCGGCAACTATGTCGACCATAAAGGAAAGGCGGCAAGTATGCTGGTCATGGGTTCTATACTCCTCATCATATGCCATCTTACATTTGCATTCATTCTTCCGATGTTCAGAGGCAATACCTCCGGAGGCATCATCATAGCATATCTCACAATACTCGTTCTCGGAGCAAGTTTCTCTCTTGTTCCCGCATCGTTATGGCCTAGTGTTCCGAAGTTGGTGGATGCAAAAATCATTGGAAGTGCGTATGCCCTTATTTTCTGGATACAGAATATCGGACTGTGGCTGTTCCCGCTCCTCATTGGAAAAGTACTTGATAAAACCAATCCGAAGCTTGTGGAGAATCTTAAGAATGGTGTGATAACTCCCGAACAGGCTGCAGTGTCATATGACTATACAGCACCGCTTGTCATGCTTGCATGCCTCGGAGTTGCAGCACTTATTCTTGGCTTCGTACTCAAAGCTGTCGACAAAAAGAAAGGCTTGGGACTTGAGGAGCCGAATATTAAAGACTGATGTCAAGACTTTATATACTCACACTGTGAAATAAAATACAGATAAAAGCTGTTATAACATATGAATACGCCGCAGGAAATAGATATTTCCTGCGGCGTATTCATATAAAGTTTCATGTATTGGTTCACGCTATAAATAAGAAGAAAAGTTGCTGTAGTACAATTCGAAATAACAAACAAGTATGACTATAAGGAATATTTAAATTATCTAAACAATAAGAGTTTTCCTTACAAGTATTGTTTTCTACTTAATTTTACAAGTAAGAATGAGACTATTCAATTCATATCTTTCAATAAACAAGATTTATTAGAAAGAAAACTGTCAAAGGCTGATATTTTCAGACATATGATACTTAATGCATCCTTCTTTGGACAATTGAAAATCAAATACAACAATAAAAAAGTCTCTCCTGCTACTGATTATGTACTATCTGATTTGACTGATAATAAATGTTGGTATGAAGCGTCAAAAAAAAAATGCAATAGAAAAGATTCCGAATGGTTCATGAATCGAAAATCAATTGGTGGAAAATGTGCGGAATGCATATTTAATAACATTTGTCCGTCTCCATCTGAAATAGAACTGAAATTTAATATTAGATATCCTTGTCAATAGTAAATAAGATTAATTTGAAAACCGCTATGAGCTTTATCATAAAACGACAATCATGATGTAATTTGTAAATCTTATACCCTGGTCAGAAACACTAATAGCTCAGTCACAAAAATTGAGGCAAACTACTGTACTGTGTGAAGCACTTCAATATGTATAAGTCATGGTTGATATTTTATGAGTATTTAGACATTTCTACTTTTTGTGTAATATACAACAATACAAAAGTTCACGAGACTGATAAACTAACTGTCGGGTAATAAGTATGATACCAATATGGAGCACGATCATATCTTTATTCGCATAATTTCCACTTTTATATATAAATATATGAACTATAATTATTTAGTTCAATGTTTTTATGTCTTTGTGCTCGTAAAATTTGGCGTGCATTATTAATTTTATTAATTTTGTTATCGTTAATAAACGTCTCGCCGACTTCCGGTTTCACCAATTATATTGATGTTGCAACACTAATGCCGAACGGGATGCCGTAAAACACAATAATAATGAATATTTTTTTAAGAACACTGCTATTATTTTCAGTTATTGGATTTGGCATTGCCGTGCAGGCGCAGGATAATACAAGATTCACACTTGTCCGTGATGTGTCAGAGCTTAATGACGGTGATGCCGTGGTTATTGTCGATTCCGAAGAAGGTGCTGCATTAGGCAAAAGAACGAATAATGCAAAGGACTGCATTTATGCCTCAAACATCGATATAAGCG
>ERZ827088.694-NODE-694-length-47065-cov-56.457945_pt1 | contig 47065 bp, 33 predicted proteins | sample MGYA00519922_ERZ827088 | MGnify/ENA primary metagenome ERZ827088 (study PRJEB31778, sample SAMEA3449254) | human gut metagenome | biome: human gut; feature: human-associated habitat; material: faeces | place: United Kingdom | collected 2010/2012 ...
TTATTTACAATCGCGCTGTGCCTGTTCATCAGCATAGGTGCAGCATGGGCCCAGAACACTGTGACAGGTACCGTTACGGACGAAAGCGGCCAGCCGTTGGCCGGAGCGTCCGTGCTGGTCGCCGGGACAACAGTCGGGGTTAACACCGATCTGGATGGAAACTACTCGGTGACTGTCCCGAAAAATGGGATTCTTGTATTCTCTTTCATCGGCTTTGAGGAGCAAAGAATTAATCCTGAAGGTCGCTAAACTATCAATGTGGTCCTTGTTGAAGACAAGAACGTGCTTGACGAGACCATCGTCGTCGCGTTCGGAACGACAACCAAAGAGGCCTTCACGGGATCCGCTTCCGTCATGAAGTCCGAGCAACTCCAGAAGAGACAGACCTCCAACGTCGCCAACTCTCTCGTAGGTAATGTCGCCGGTCTCCAGATGAGAGGTGCGTCCGGCGCTCCTGGCGCTGGTGCGGGTTCGATGAACATCCGCGGTATCGCTTCCATGTACGCCTCAACAGAGCCGCTTGTCATCGTTGACGGCGCCACATATTCCGCATCCCTGTCCAACATTCCTCAGAGCGACATTGAGTCTGTCACCGTCCTTAAGGACGCTGCTTCCGCCGCCCTGTACGGAGCGCGTGGAGCCGCCGGTGTCATCATCGTCACCACCAAACGCAGCAGGAGCAGTGACGCCATTGTCAACTTCGATGCAAGATGGGGTGTAAACAGCCGTGCGACGCAGGATTATGAGACCATCACAGACCCTGCTGAATACTATGAGGCATCCTATGCCCAACTCTTCAACAATTATTATTACATCACAGGAATGTCAGCTGAGGCCGCCAACGTGAAAGCCAATCAGAGGATGATTGAAATTCTTGGGTATCAGACATTCACTGTCCCAGAAGGGCAGCAGCTCATAGGCATTGACGGCAAGTTCAATCCTAACGCCACCCTTGGATATGCCATCAAGTCGGGAGACGAGACATACTGGCTCCAGCCGGACAACTGGAAAGACTTGGCTTACAAGAAAGCCATGCGTCAGGAATATAACCTCAGCATCAACGGTGGCAACGACAAGGCTTCAGTTTACGCAAGTCTAGGCTATCTCAACGAGGATGGTATAATTCACTACTCTGGGTACAACCGTATCAGTGGCCGCCTCAAGGCGGACTACCAGGTCAAGAAGTGGCTCAAATTCTCAGGGAATATCGGCTACGTCCATTCCAAGACAGAGTCGAACCCTAATATGGACACCACTCTCGGATCAACCAACCTGATGTACTATACCACTCAGATTGCCCCTATCTATCCGGTTTATGTCAGGGTTCTCGACTCTAACGGAAATCCTGTCATCAGAACAGACGCCAACGGAAACGAGCAATATGACTATGGTGTACCAGGGAAGGACTATCCTGTAGCCAGAGCGTTCCTCCAGACGGGTAACCCTTTGGGAAGCAACCGGTACAACAAGCACTATACCATCGGCAACCAGTTGAACGGCACATTCTCTGCCGACGCCGACATCACTTCCTGGCTCAAGTTCAACGCCACATCCACCATAAACTGGGGCGGCACGCTTTATCACCACTATGACAATGCCCTCTACGGCCCGAAAGTCGGTGTTAACGGTGAACTCACCAAGTCTCAGAACACCGGCTTCCGTACAAACCACACCCAAACTTTGACATATCACAACAAATTCGGGGAACACAACGTGAACGTTCTCGTGGGCCATGAGTACTATAACACAAAATCCTACTACCTGGAGGCAAATGCCAGAGGTCTTTTCTCTCCTGACATCCAGGAAATCAACGCCGCAGCGAACAAGTACAATTCAAAGGGGTACAAGACCGAGTACAATGTCGAAGGCTATTTCCTGAGCGCCCACTACGACTACGCCCAGAAGTATCATGCCTCTTTGTCGTACCGTCGTGACGCTTCCTCAAACTTCATGAAGAAAGACGGCAGGTGGTGGGGCGATTTCTGGTCAGTCGGCCTGGCTTGGATAGCATCCAAGGAGACTTTCCTTGCAGATGCAAGCTGGATTGACATGCTGAAGATCAAGGCTTCGGTTGGACAGCAAGGCAATGACAGCATCGGCAGCAACAGGTACACTGATATGTACACCCTTACACCATCCGGTACGTATTCAATGTCCCCTACCTTCTCTACAATAGGTAATCCAAACATTACTTGGGAGACCACAACCAACATCAACGTCGGCACAGAGTTCAGTTTCTGGCACGGACGGCTCTCTGGCTCCCTCGATGTTTATGACAAGATCGCGCAAGACCAGTTGTTCTGGCTCTCTGTCCCTGAACATTCCGGCTCACGCGGATATTACGGAAACATGGGTGACATCCAGAATCTCGGTTTCGAAATCGTACTCAATGCGGCTATAGTCAGAACAAAAGCCATAGACTGGAACGTGTCCATAAATGCGTCCCACAACTCCACCAAGATCCTCAGCCTTCCAGAGACGAAGATGCTTGATCCGGACAACGGGTACAAAGGCTTCACCGAGAATAACCGGTGGTACAAGGTAGGCGGCCCTCTTTACAATGCATTCCGCCACAAATATGCCGGGGTGAACGAAAACGGAGAGGCTCTCTACTACGTTGACAGTTCCCTCGACGGAAAAACCGACAGGCCTGGCACTCTTACCGACAAAGTCACCACAAATCCTAACGATGCGACAAAGTACGAGCTTGGCTCAATGCTTCCTAAACTCTTCGGAGGGTTCAGCACTGACCTCAGAGTCGGGAATTTCGATTTCTCCGCCACATTCGATTATCAGCTGGGAGGCAAGATGTATGATACACGCTACGCAGGTTTTATGGGGCCATGGGAAAACACTGGCGCCGCAGGTTCCACCTTCCATAAGGACTGGAAAAAGGCCTGGTCTGTGAACAACACTTCCAGTTCCATTCCAAGATGGTATTACGGTGACCAATATTCCACCGGTGATTCAGACAGGTGGCTCACCAGCTCCAGTTACCTTAACTTCCAATCGTTCACGGTTGGTTACACTCTTCCTAGGAATCTTGTCAAGGGCATCTCCAAGGCAAGAGTCTATGCGGCAGGCGAGAACCTTTGGTTCTGGTCAGCCCGAAAAGGTCTTGATCCTCGTTACTCTTACTCAGAGAATACCACAGTCGCTGTCTACTCACCAGTCCGCACTGTTTCAGCAGGTATTCAGTTGACATTCTAATTATTTGGAGGAATTGAACATGAAAAGAATCATCAAAGCTTTTATATCAGCAGCCTGTATCGTTCCATTGGCTTCCGGATGTATTCAGGAGATCGAGCCTCAGAGCGGCAGTGTCACATTGGGGCAGGCGGCAGCAGCCCCTGGGGCTTACGACAACTTTGTCGACGCCATCACAAGTTCCCTCACCGGAGCGTTCACTTACGGCGGCGAAGACAACAAGTACCCTTGGGATTTCGGTTACCCATCCTTCTATCTGCAAAGGGATGTCATGGGGAATGACATCGCTTGCGAGGACGCTGGCAGCGAGTGGTACACCACATGGTACGGTTGCGGCACTGGGCTGGGACCGGGGTATGCTGTCTGCCAGCTCCCATGGACATATTATTACAAATGGATAAAGAACTGCAACACTGTTCTGTCCATGTACAAGGCCACCCCGGACGAGTCCAAAAAGGTCGGAGCCGGTATCGCGCTGGCCATGCGCGCGATGTTCTTCATGGACATAGCCCGTATGTATTCGGAAAAGACTTACGCAGAAGACAAGTCCGCGATCACGGTTCCATTCATCACGGATGAGACCCTTGTCGAGGATTGCATCCACAACCCTCGGGCAACCAACGAGGTGATTTTCGGTCACATCATTGATGACTTGAACCTCGCCGAGGAATATCTTGCCGGCTATACCCGTGCAGACAAGTTCGTTCCTGACCAGTCTGTGGTCTATGGACTCAAGGCACGTGCGTATCTTACCATGGAAGACTGGCCTAACGCCGAGAAGTACGCCAAGCTCGCACAGCAAGGTTACACTGAGATGACCGCTGACGAGTACACCAATCAGAAGACAGGCTTCAATACCCCTAACGGCTCATGGATCTTTGGCTTGACCTACAAGCCAGATGACAAGAACATCACTGTCAACGACGGCGACTCATCCTGGGGGTCACAGATGATTATAGAGGTCTCAGAATCCGAATGCGGCTATTCCGCGAACTATGTCGGTCCTAAACGAATCGACTCTCACCTGTTCTCCACTATCCCGGCCACCGATTTCCGCAGAATGTGCTGGGTGGATCCCGCTATTGACGCCCTTGGCTCAGAGGAGGAGAAAATCGCCGCTCTCGCAGCGTATTCGGATTCGCCTGGCGGCCTTTACAACACAGGCTACAACGTTTCGGCAAGAAAATCCGTAGGTGGAATTCCTGTCAAGTTCCGTCCTAAGAACGGAGAACATAAGGATCAGTATGCAGCGTTCACAGTTGCTGTGCCAATCATGAGAGTCGAGGAGATGAAACTAATTGAGATCGAGGCAGCCGGAATGCAGGACGAGGGGCGTGGAAAGACTCTTCTCACAGAGTTTGCCAAGAAGCGTGACCCTAATTTTGAATATGGCACTCATCATGACGCTTATTATGCCACAAGAGCCAACACTTTCCAGCAGGAATGCTGGTGGCAGCGCCGAGTGGAGTTTTGGGGCGAAGGACTCGCGACATTTGACATCAAGCGTTACAACGCCGGCATCATCCGCAGTTATGCCGGGACAAACCACCCGGAAGGGTATCGTTGGAATGAGACCAAAAATCCTCAATGGATGACCCTTTGCTTCGTTGGAACCGAATCCAACTACAATCTGGATCTCGTCCAGAATCCTACCCCTATCAAACCTACCGAAGACTCCAAAGAGTTTGTATGGTAAAATATATATTGATTATGAAAAGATATTTATATGTATTAGCAGGTCTTGCTCTCGCTGCCACTCTGGCTTCATGCGAGAAAGACAAATACGGCACAGACGCAGGAAATGATTCGACCCCGAATGTCGTTCTTAAGGCATTCTCGGCCGAACTGCCAAATGACCCAGATTGCGATGCTGTAGTTCGTTTCGCAGCGAACAATGCCACAACAGATGTGTATTATCTGGCAGAGTTGAAGTCACAGAAGGATGGGCGGAATCTTTCTGATGAAGCGTATGCAGACTACGTGGTGTCCAACGGTACAAAACTGACTGTAGAGAAAAACCCTTTTGACGGATCATACGTGGGCGACGCAGTTATAAAAAATCTGTATTACGAAAACATCATTTCAGCGGTAGCGGTGGGACAAGGACGCAAATCTCTGTCTTATGTCTCTTTTACCGGCTTGAAATGGAACACTCTCTGCACCGGTACGTACACTTTTGTCAATTCCTTCTCAAAAGGGCTCGTTGGCGCCACGAAAGACGATGTGATACTTCAGCAGCAGGATGCCGACAAGACCCAGTACCGGTTGAAGAATCTTTTCGGACTGGGGCAAAATCTCAATTTCTTCACAATTGACAAAACAGCCACCGATGAACAGGGTAAATATCAATTCGCCCGCATCCCGGCTCAAAGCACAGGGTTGACACACAGCAAACATGGCGCAATAAGCATCAGAGACGTCGGCTACTGGCAGGGTAATGACTCATTCGTGACCGATAGCGGTTTCGAAAGCCGTTTATATGAAGACTATAAATGCATAATTTATGGCCAGTACTATGTGACAGCTGGAAATGCCGGATATCAAAAGGAATATTTCGTTCCTAACAAATAATCTGTCTCACGCAAACATTTGAATGAGGAGGGTGAAACACACCCTCCTTTTTGTTTATGCTCGAATTATACCGTGCGCCAGATAATTTCATGTCGCTACACCTTATGTGTCCATGTCCAAAAAAGTTTATATCTTTGTAGATAATGAACAAAAAGGACAGGCCATATGCTTTACCCGATTGGAATACAGAGTTTTGAGAAGATCCGCCAGGGCGGGTATGTCTATGTCGACAAGACCGGTCTTATCTACAAGATTGCCAAGACCGGTCAATACTACTTCCTGAGCCGCCCCAGGCGTTTCGGAAAGAGCCTTCTGCTCTCGACGATGGAGGCATACTTCCGGGGAAGGAAGGAACTCTTCGACGGGCTTGCGATCGCCTCGCTGGAGAAGGACTGGACGGAGTACCCGGTGCTGCATCTGGACCTTGGCGGGGCCAATTACGCCGACATGGACGCATTGAAGGAGAAATTAGGGAGACAGCTGAATGACCTTGAATCAGAATATGGGGTCGTCAGGAAGTACAAGACGCTTCCCGTCCGCTTCGAGACCATAATCGAGGCCGCCTACCGGAAGACCGGCCGTCAGGTGGTGATCCTTGTCGATGAATATGACAAGCCCGTCATCGACAACCTTGACCGCCCGGAGCTGCGTGACAAGATCCGCGAGGAGCTCCGCGGCTTCTACGGCGTGATGAAGTCCAAGGACGGGTGCATCCGCCTGGGCTTCCTCACTGGTGTCACCAAGATCGGGAAGATGAGCGTGTTCAGCGACCTGAACAACCCCAAGGACATCTCGATGGACTCCCGCTACACGGACATCTGCGGAGTGTCCGAGACAGACCTCACGGACTGTTTCGCGGAAAGCGTCAGGAAACTCGCCGAGGCCAACGGACTCTCCGAGGAGGAGTGCCGCCAAAAGCTCGCCCTGATGTACGACGGATATCATTTTTGCGAGGATTCAGCAGGAATATATAATCCATTCAGTCTCCTGAACACATTTGACAGTCTTAAGTTCAAGGAATATTGGTTCGAAACGGGCACGCCGTCCTTCCTCGTCAAGGTGATGAGGAGAACTTCCTATGACGTGACCCGCCTGTCGAGCGACCTCGTGGGTTCCTCCCTGCTGAGCGACGTGAACACGGCGTTCCTCAACCCTGTCCCGCTCCTTTACCAGAGCGGCTACCTCACCATCAAGGGCTTTGACCCGCGCTTCAACCTCTACACGCTCGGATTCCCGAACATGGAGGTGAAGGACGGCTTCCTTAACTTCCTGCTGGGATACTATGCCCCGACCCAGAGCGACTCCACCAACACCCTCATATCCCTCATGTCGATGGATGTCGAATCCGGCAACCCAGAGGGCTTCATGACCCGTTTGGACGCCCTCTTCGCCAGGACAAACTACCAGATCCAGGGCGACTGCGAGAAGGACTTCCAATATGCGATGTACATCATCATCGAGCTGATGGGGGAATATGTCGAGACAGAGCGCACGACCTCCAACGGCCGCATCGACATCCTCATCAAGACCAAGGACTACGTCTACATCATCGAGATCAAGACCGACTCCACCCCGGACGAGGCCCTCGCGCAGATCGAGGAGAAAGGCTACGCCCGCCCGTTCGCCGACGACCCGAGAAGAGTGTTCAGAATCGGAGTGAACTTCTCCACAGCAAACCGCCGCATCGACGGTTGGAAGATCATATGACAAGGGTTTTGTAGTAAAGTCGCTTCGACAGGGCACTGATTGAAAATAGACTGTCACGGCTAAGATAATCCTGGAGCCTACCGCTCCGTAATAAACGCTGAAAATCAGCAAATTGCAAAACAAACACCCAATTTTACACCCAAGAATGTAAAATTGGGTGTTATTGTATTATTCAAGAAATCGTGTTCTATGTGCTTATAAGAGTTTGTGGCGCATGATAAAATTTGTCAGTTCCAGCTTGTTTGCCCTATACTTCTGTATTTTGACTATTTCATATCCCTTCTTCTCAAAGAACGGTCTGGCTGTCAGGCTTACTTCGGATGTGATTTCAACAACTCCCAATTGCTTGGCAATGCGTTCAACTTCAGAAAGAAGTTGTGGGGCCACACCTTTGCCTTGCCAGTCCTTGTGTACGAACATGGAATGCAGATAGCCGTCCTTATTCATGGATGAAAAGCCTACCATGCGGTTCGCTTTATCAAAAGCACCTATAAAATGATTGTGTGACAGAAGCTCTTTCAAATGCTCCACACTGTCACCACAAGATGCCCAATCTTCTACTTCTTCTTTTGTATAATCTCTGATATTAACATGTAGCACGGTCGAGCGGAATAATTCCTGCATTTCGGGAATGTCCTTTTCTTCGAGTGGGAGAAGCCTATATTGAGGATTTAACCATCTAATCACTTTGCATGGATTTCCAACTTCCTTCGTTCCAGCCAAATCAAAGATGTACGGGTCTTTCAGAAGGCAATTGGCAAGGTCGCTTTGAGGTGCAGGAAGCGTGGCAGTAAAGTTATTTACTTTGTTGTTATTAATTTGTCTGGTATACAGATTGGTTTCAATTTGTATTTTAAGAACATTACTGCTCCAGCCCATTTCTACGGACTGTTTCATGTACCAATATCCTATTCCTAACGGTAACGAGCCATCAAGTATAACCATTTGGCTTGCCCAGTTTATTCTGGCGACAGGGGAGTTCAAGAAAATTTTTTCTATCTCCCTAATCCCCATTCTGTAAATGGCAGAAACGGTTTTCTCTACGTCCTGAATTTGCGCAGGAGCTTCCTGCGTAAATTCTAAAGACTGACAATCAACGGATTGTATTTGCGCAGTAAGTTCCTGCGTAAATTGCTTGTCGTTCAGTTTCAATACTTCGTTTGTCACATTCTGTATGTTTGGAACAGACAGTCTTACATCCGTATCAATGAAACTTCTTAGCACACTCAGCGGATATGTCCGTGCGAATTGGCACATATAAGTAAGGTTGCGTTCCGAATAGCCTTTCTTTTCGGGATAATTGAACCGGATAGCCTTTGCCAGTTGCTTGATGATTTTACTTCCCCATCCATATAAGTTTTGATAATAGAGGATATAGTTGCCCATTTTCCAATAATGGAACAGCATTTGCGCATTGGCTGCGGTAATCAGCCGTACTTGCGCCTGTTGTATTTCCGAACCGACAGCGTGTATGAACGCATTTAAGTCCGTTTTTTCTATGTTGGATTCCTTGTTGTTCATATTGTGATAATGGTTTCCTGTACCTCAAACTCCTTGAACACGTTTTGCATTTCGGCATAGTATTTCAGCAAGTCCGTGTTGATTTCGGATGCGCTTTGTTTCAGCTTGTTGGTGCATCCGTTCTTCTTCCGGCTCTCCAATGCAAAAATGATGTTACGTTTGATATTCATATTTGGGTGCGTTTGAATTTCTACACCCAAATATACACCCAAAAATTGAAATAGCGAAAGGTATTTAGAAAGATTTAGATTTACTCTGCATCGTGGATAGTGTATGATTATCAGTGATTTGCAATTTTATGATATTTTCTGAAAGCGTAGGTTCGAGAGCCTACCGCTCCAGAATCCTGTTCTGTTCCGCGACTGAAGCATCGTGGATGGCGGTGAAAAAGGCTGTGATGAACTCCTCGGAGAGGCCGTAGTCCTTGCCTTTCTCTATCATCGAGGAGAGGATGCTGTCCCAGCGGGCGGCCTGGACAATGGCGATGTTGTGCGCCTTCTTGAACTCGCCTATCCTGCGGGAGATCTCCATTCTGGAGCCAAGGGCGACAAGCAGGTTCTCGTCGATGATGTCAATCTGGGAACGGAGCTGCTCGATGCCTTCGTTATATTCCTTGTCATTGGAGACCTTCTGGCGGACGGTCAGGCTCTCAAGCAAAGCCTTCAGATCTGACGGAACCAACTGCTGTTTGGCATCGCTCAACGCGCAGGAAGGATCGCAATGGGACTCGATCATCAGGCCGTCCAAGCCAAGATCCATCGCCCTCTGTGACAACTCTTTGAGATACTGGCGTGAGCCCCCCATATGACTCGGATCCGCAAAGAACGGAAGCTTAGGGTAACGTGTGCGAAGCTCAACCGCCATCTGCCAGCCCGGAAAATTTCTGTACGGGATTTTCTGCGAGGTGGAGAATCCGCGATGGATAACGCCCAGTTTTCTGATCCCCGCCCGGTTGAGTCTTTCGAGAGCCCCGACCCATAGATCAATGTCAGGATTCACCGGATTCTTGACCAAGACCGGGATATCGGTGTCCCTCAACGCGTCGGCGATCTCCTGCACGAGGAACGGATTAGCCGTAGTCCGTGCTCCGATCCAGACCATGTCTATGCCATATTTCAGACATTCATAGACGTGCTTCTCATTGGCTACCTCGGTGCAAACCTTCATTCCATATTCATTCTTCACCTTCTGGAGCCACTTAAGGCCTGGTGTGCCGACACCCTCGAAGGATCCGGGATGGGTGCGGGGCTTCCATATTCCCGCGCGGAAAACATGGATGCCGAATTCGTGAAGGCCTTTGGCGGTCATCATCACCTGCAGCTCAGACTCGGCGCTGCAAGGACCGGCGATAACGAGAGGGGGAATGCTCTCGTCGAAAAATCCCCACTCGGAGACGGGGATGATGTCAAGTGTACGTTCCATAACTATCTCAAAATCTTTTTAATCCTGTTTGCTTCGTGGATGAGCTCCGTGATCCGTCCGCCGTCATAGTCAGCGATAGCGTCACGGAACAGCCTCATCTTTTCCAAATATGTGTCAATGACGTGCAGCACATTGTCCCTGTTCTGCGCCAAGATAGGGGTCCACATCTCGGCGGAACTCTTGGCCAACCGGACGGTCGAGGAGAATCCACCCGACGCAAGGTCAAAGATGTGCTTCTCATCCTTTTCCTTCTCAAGGACCGTCAGAGCCAGAGCGAAAGAGGTGACGTGAGAGATGTGAGACACATAGGCGGTGTGCACGTCGTGGCTGTCAGCGTTCATGAAAAGCGGACGCATATTCAACGCATCATACAGTCCCTCAACCACCTTGACCGCCTGCGGATCTGAATCCTCGGTGTTTGCGAATATGCAGGCGCGGCCATCAAAGAGGTTCGGCATCGCGGCCCAAGGCCCTGAATATTCAGTGCCGGCCATCGGGTGTGTCGCCACGAAGCGGCAGCGGAGGGGATGGTAGTGCGCCGCGCGGACAATGTTGCTCTTCGTGGAGCAAGTGTCTATCACGATCTTCTTCCCGTTCCCTTCCTCTTTGAATATGTCGAGTACCTGCGGGAGCATCTTCACAGCGGAGCCGACCGGTATGGCTATCACAGTGATGTCGCTCCTGCGGACGCACTCCTCGAACGGGACGATCTCGTCCACAAGTTCCATCCTTTCGGCCGCGGCGGCGTTCACCGGGTCAGCCTCCACCCCAAGAACTATCCGGGCGAATCCTCTTCTCTTCAGGTCGATGGCCATCGAGCCGCCTATCAGACCTAATCCTATAATACCTACTATCATAAAATATTCTTTATTACTTTTTCTATTTTTTTGTTCGCGCGCTCAAGCACCTCCGGCTTGGCGCAAAGCGAAATCCGGATGTAGTCATTACCATTCTTTCCGAATATGAAGCCCGGCGTGATGAACACACCTGCCTGCCGCAGAACCCGTTCCGAAACCACTTCCCCTGCCGTCATCCCGTTCCCAGCATATTCCGAAGGCACCCTTCCCCAAAGGAACAGCCCCGCGGTGTCGTGGTCATAAACCGCCCCCAGAGTCTTGAATATACGACCCGCGGCGACACGTCTGCGGACATATTCAGAATTCAGTTCCTCGAACCATTCAGGAGACTGGTTAAGCGCCTCGACCGCCGCAAGTTGCAATGGTTTGAACATCCCCGAGTCCATCTGACTCTTGACCTTCAGCACTTCGGCGATATATTCCGGAGCGCCGCCGACCATCCCGATTCGCCAACCGCTCATATTGTGCGCCTTGCTAAGCGAGTTCAGTTCCAGGCAACACTCCTCCGCCCCTTTCGCCGCCAGAATCGACAGCGGCTTTCCACAAAGGATGAATGAATATGGATTGTCATTCACTATCAATATCTTGTGCTTGCGCCCGAAATCCACCAGCCTCTGATAAAGCTCGGGAGTAGCCTTGGCTCCGGTCGGCATATTCGGATAGTTCGTCCACATAATCTTCACACCCTCAAGATCCATCCTCTCCAAAGCGTCGAAATCCGGCCACCAATGGTTTTCCTCCGTCAGATCGTACGTGACAATCTCGGCTCCAACAAGTTTAGATGCCGAAGTGTAGGTCGGATAGCCCGGATCCGGAACCAACACCTTGTCTCCCGGATTGACAAACGCCATCGAGATCAGAAGGATTCCCTCCTTGGATCCGACAAGCGGCTGGATGCCCCCATCCGGATTCAGCGTCACTCCGTAATATCTTGAATACCAATCCGCAAAGGCTTGTCTCAACGCTGGAAGCCCCTTATAGCTCTGGTAGGCGTGGTTGCCTGGCTTGCGGGCAGCCTCGACCAAAGCTTCGATAGCGGCCTGTGGCGGCATCCCGTCCGGAGCGCCTATTCCCAAATTGATTATCCTGTCTTCCCCGCGAGCCACACGCTCCGCATTGAGCGCGTCCATCTCTTTAAGTTTGCGGGAGAAGTAATATTCCTGAACAGATGATGTTCTTTTTGCCGGTTCAATGATCATGATTACATCGAAGATTTATATTCGCCTAAAATGTTAAGTCCTTCCATCAGAGGTCTGACCGCCCTGAGTGCCTGACGGTAGCGTCCGTAGGTCGCGAACTTGATGTCTGCATAGAAAAAGTACTGCCATTCCTGCCCGGGGATCGGCAGAGACTGGATTCTGGTGAGATTCATGTCGTAGAACGAGAGAATCGTAAGCACCTGCGCCAAAGAACCCGGCTTGTGTGGCAGGGTGAAGCAGAGGGACGCCTTGTTGATTTCACGGCGGGGAACCGTGATGGCGTCGTCCAGAATCAGGAAGCGGGTGAAGTTCTGCTTGTAGGTCTCGATGCTGCGGGCCAAGATCTCCAGCCCGTTCTGCTCAGCAGCAAGCTCTGAAGCCACAGCCCCTACTCCCCTCAAGCCCTCAGCGGCGATGTCGATTGCGCTCTTGGCCGTGTCCTCGGACTCCACCATCGTGATCCACGGGCAGTTACGCTCAAAAAACTGACGGGTCTGGTTGATGGCCATATAGTGCGTCCGAACCTCCTTTATGTTGTGGATGTCCTGTCCTGGAAGAGCCATAAGGTTCTGATGTATGGGGATATACACCTCACCCTTGATCTTGTAGGGGTTCGACCTAAGCAGCTCGAAATTCGGGATGAGACCTCCGGAGATCGTGTTCTCGATGGCCATCACCGCCGCCTGTGCCTCGCCGGATGCCACAGCCTTGAACAGTCCCTCGAAGGTCGGACATTCCACAATGGAGATCTCCTCCCCTCGCGCGGAATAGAACTCCCGTGCCGCCTGCTCGTGGAAGCACCCTCGGTAACCTTGTATCGCGACTTTTGTCATATTCATCATCATTTCACGTCACCCTCCCCTTATGGGAGGGACTTGCTCTCACCGCAGCGGTGAAGAAATCAACCAAATAAAAAAAGCTGCCCGGAAAAGCACCGGACAGCCGTATATTCATCTACCTTTTTTCTGAATATTCCTGCACACGCTCGTCCGGTCCTCTACCTGCCGCGGTAAAAGAAATAAAATCCGAAAGAATAAAATCGTGTGCTCATCATCATAACGATGCAAAGATAGTAAAATCGGAAGAAAATGTTCCTAAAAATTTAATGAATATACCAAAATAGCGGATGAACATTCATTCAAGCCGCCTCAAGGCTTTCATTAGACGGTCAGTATCTCCTTCTCCTTCGCTGACACGAGCTCGTCAACCGCCTTCACTTTCGCATCGGTGACCTTCTGGATCTCGTCCTCACCTTCCTTGCGCACGTCCTCGGAGAACTCTCCGGCCTTCTCGGCCTTCTTCAGAGCGTCAACTCCATCGCGGCGGGCATTGCGGACAGCGACCTTGATGTTCTCGCCGGTAGCCTTGGCCTTCTTGATGAGCTCCTTACGTCTTTCCTCTGTGAGAGGCGGAACAGGGCAGCGGATGACCTCACCGTTGTTTGAAGGGGTGAAACCGAGGTTGGCGTTGATGATAGCCTTCTCGATCACAGGGATCATATTCTTCTCCCAAGGCTGGATGGCGATGGTCCTGGCGTCAGGAACAGTCACCGAAGCCACCTGAGGGACAGGTGTCGGAGTTCCGTAGTAATCCACGGTCACATTGTTGAGGATGGACGGATTGGCCTTTCCGACACGGTAGGTCTTGAGGTCTTCCTCAAGGAACAGCACTGAGTCTTCCATTTTGGACTTCACTCCGCTGATGATTTCTTTCGCTTTGTCTGTAAGCATAGTGTATTGTGTTAATTGTTATTTATCAATCTTTTGTGGTCGTACCCTTGTCCGTTTCCAACAAGACTATTTATGGACAAGCGTCCCGACCTTCTCTCCGTTGACCAGTTTCAGCAGGTTGCCCTCGCCGTTCACATCGAAGACGATGATCGGCATATTCCCGTCATTGCATAGGGCGTATGCGGTCTGGTCGAGAACCTTGAGATGCTTCGCCATCGCCTCGTCAAAGGTCAGTTCATCGTACTTGACAGCGGTAGGATCTTTCTCTGGGTCAGCGGTATAGACTCCATCGACACGTGTTCCTTTCAGCACGACATCGGCCTTGATCTCAAGAGCCCTGAGAGCCGCGCCGGAATCAGTAGTGAAGAACGGGCTGCCCGTTCCCCCGGCGATGAGGGCAACGCCCCCCTCCTCCAGCACCTTGACGGCGTTGTCACGGTTATAGTAGCGTACAAGCGGTTCCATCGGAGTGGCTGAGAACACCTCTGCCTTCACGCCTTCGTCCTTGATGAACTGACTGAGCGCCAATGAGTTTATCACCGTAGCCAGCATTCCCATCCTGTCTCCCTCGACGCGGTCGAATCCCTTGTCAAGACCCTGAAGACCTCTGAATATGTTGCCCCCTCCGTTGACAATGGCGATCTGCAACCCGGCCTTCGCCGCCTGCGCGATCTCCTTTGAATATTTCCGCAGACTCTCCGGATCTAGTCCCTTTCCAACGGACCCGCCCAGGCTCTCTCCGCTCAATTTAAGCAAAACTCTCTTGTACATAGTGCTTTCCAGAATCTTAAATGGTTAATCAAGGCCTCCTCCAATCGGCATCCTCGCCTCCCGAAGCCATCCCGATTCACAAATATACAAAAAATAATAAGTTATAAGCCTAAGACATCGGAACTAAATCCCCTGAAACGCACCCCCGGAGCCTTGACCAATCACGACGGCCGCATTTTCTCCATATAATGCCACCGTCGTATGCGTTTTTGTCTTTGACAAGAGCAAAACCATCCATTTATGCTCCTTTGATCGTTCCAGAATCCTTCCTCGCGCCACTCCAAGACGACACTCCAGGGCAACGCTTTTGGCACTTATCGTCGCCCAAGAGTGCAGCGAGGCACGCTTGGGCGACACTTTCGTACCATTTTGTCGCTCGGTGGTGCAGGGCAGAATTACGTAAGTAAGGATGACTGGACTCTTCGGTGACAACACACACTCTTCGTCGCCCAGAAGCACAGCGGCAGACCCTTTCGTGAGCAGAACGCGCCGTCTCGCTCACGAGACAACCTTGGCAGACCCTTCCGTGAGCAGAACATGCCGTTTCGCTCACGAGACATCCTTGGCAGACTCTTTCGTGAGCAGAACGCGCCGTCTCGCTCACGAGGCAACCTCGGAAGAGCCTCCCGTGAGCAGATCGCGCCGTCTCGCTCACGAGACAACCTCGGAAGACCCTCCCGTGAGCATATCGCGCCGTCTCGCTCACGAGACAACCTCGGCAGACCCTCCCGTGAGCAGATCGCGGCTTTTCACTCACGAGACTGCCGCGAAAGACACACGAGGCAACCGCGGCGCTTTTTCAGCGAGCTACGGGGACTCCATGGAAACTCTACGGGCGCTCTATGGGCGCTCCTCGATGCCGCCGAGGTTCGACCAGAGCCAGTGGGACTCGTAATAGGACTTAGTGCCTTTAGGAACCGTCACCTTGACGGCTGAGCGGTCTGTGCCGTTAAAGGAAAAAGATGACATTTTTGTTGTTATCTCGTCAACATCCTCCTTGGTCTTCCAGTTCAGTTCAAGTACCAAAGGAGTTTTGCATGACACAAATGTGTAGATGTCTATGGATTTGACAGACTCAAGGATAACTATCTTATCAACATTTGTTCGACGAATAGAAGAGTACCCAATCTTCGTAGTGCCTTCCTTTATCACCACCGTACCGGTCTTCTTTTCAGGAATCCAACTCAGAATCTCTCTCTCTGTCCGACCCACGTGCATATACAAAGCCTTGTCATACAGATAGCAGTAGTTCTCTTGACCTTCCCTCGGCGCGGTTGTGATGATCTCAAGTTTAGAACAAGCTTCAAACACCGGATTTGAATCATCAATATTTTCTAACGTGGAAGGTAAAATGACACGTTCAAGATTCCCGCAATAATAGAAAGCATAGGCTCCGATCTTATATATCCCCTCCGAGATAGTGACTTTCCTTAGGTCATCGCACCCTTCAAAGGCCCTATTCCCGACCCCTTTGACGGTATAGGTAATCCCGTCATACTCAACCGTACCGGGAACCACGACATCTCCCGAATACTTGCCTCCGCCCGGGTTACCGGTCACCTCGACGAAATCCATAGAGTAACCTTTGGCGGTCTTGTAGAACAGGCCGCCAACCTCGAACCCGGAAGAGAATTCTTTCACGGTGACGGTGCAGCCTGACCTGAAGCCGCCGTCCTCGGTGACCGCGCTGACCTTGGCCACACCCGCCGAAACGGCTCTCACGTTGCCGTCGGAATCGACCGTGGCCACGGACGGGTTATCCGACTCCCACCTCACATTGCGGTTAGTGGCATTGGACGGGGCGACCGTGCAGGTAAGTTTGGTTGTGCCGTTCGCGCCGATCGTCACGGACCACGGCTTGACATCCACACCTGTCACCGGAACCACCTTGGCCTTCACCGTCACCTTGCAGGTCGCCGTCTTCCCGCCGTCCTCGGTCGTCACAGTGACCACAGCCTCGCCGGCCTTCACGGCAGTCACCCTGCCGTCGCCGCCGACCGTGGCGATCTCCGTCTTGTCCGAACTCCACGTCACCTTCCGGTTGTCAGCGTTGTCGGGCTTCACCGTGGCCGTAAGCGTCTCCGCCTCGCCCTCGGTCAATGTCAGCTCGGTCCTGTCCAGGGACACATCCGTCACGTTTACCGCCTTGGCCTTCACCGTCACAGCGCAGGTGCCGGACTTGCCCTCCGCCGTCGCGGTGACGGTCGCGGTGCCGGGTCTGAGGCCATGGACGGTGCCGGCCTTGTCAACAGTGGCGACGCTCCGGTCGGACGACGACCACGCCACGGCCCTGTCGGACGCGGCTTCGGGAGAGACACTGGCGGACAGCACCGCAGATTCGCCCTCTATGATCTCTATCCGGGACGGGGTGACGGCCACGGATGAGACTCCGACAGTCTCCTCCTTCTTACCGCAGGATGTTATGAGAATGGTGGAGGCGGCAGCCGTCAGCAGCGCGCGCCGTGTATGTGTGTAAAAACGCTCATATCGATTGATGTTTTGGTTATAGTCTCGTGAGTCCTATGAGTTCAGCGATGCTTTGGTAAATAACTTGGCGACCATCGGTCACCCTTTCGGTCTGTATCCCGCTCCTGCCTTGCGTCACCGGCACGGGATGTGACGCCGTGTGGCAGGCTTCAAGACAAAAATAATAAAAATTTCCAAATATCAAACGAATATGCCGGATATAATGGCCGCACGACCATGCAACCGGCCACCTGAACCCATCCAACGACAGGAGCAGGGGACGGCGCCGAGCTCTCCGGGAACGATGACGCCTGACTGTCCCGCACCCGAAGGTGACGCGCGGCACAGTCAGGCGACTCTTCCGCGCCTTCCCGTTGCCCAAGGGCGCAGGGCAGAATGAAGTATGGATGAAGGAAACCCTTCGGCAACGAAAACCACACTTATCGTTGCCCAAGAGTGCAGCACGGCTCTCTTGGGCAACGCTTTCGTGCTTTATCGTCGCCCGAGGGTGCAGCACGGCGCGCTTGAGCGACACCTCCGTACATCTTCGTCGCCCGAGGGTACAGCGCGGCGCGCTTGAGCGACACTTTCGTACATCTTCGTCGCCCGAGGGTGCAGCACGGCGCGCTTGGGCAACACTTTCGTACATCTTCGTCGCCCGAGGGTGCAGCACGGCACGCTTGAGCGACACCTCCGCGCGTTTCCGCCGCCCGAAGGTACTGGGCAAAAGACGTAAGGTTGAATCTGACAAAAAAAAAGAAGAAGTCTCCCAAAAAAACGAGGGAGACTTCGGTCGGGTGCCCAAAGCCGGGCTCGAACCGGCACGTCTTTAAGGGACATTGGATTTTGAGTCCAACGCGTCTACCAATTCCGCCATTCGGGCATATTCAGGCAGTAGACTTGCCTTTGGAAACTTCGCACTTCCGCTGCACTTCCGCTTCAAAGGATTGCAAAGTTATTGAATTTCCTCCGATATTCCAAAACATTCAACAAAAAGCTTATGCGAAAAAACGCGTAATCCCTCTTGTCCGGCAAAAAGCACTTATACCGGATAAGTAACCTTCAAACAATAAGCCGCATCATATTAAGGAATCTTTTCGGTCTATTTCTCTTTTTTCATCAGTCATGTGCCACCGGCACACTCCTTCTTCGAAAAAGATCTATCCTCGAAAATCTTCTCTTAGAAACAGTTTTGAATTGTTTGTTTGAAGGTTAAGAGCAAGCTCCCCCCCCCAGACTGTCTGAAAAGTCTCGGCTAGAGTTGAAAAGTCTGTACCCCACTACAGGGGCGACAACAAATTTTCAATCCTCGGAAGTGGTAATTATACTTTTAAGACAGTCTCCCCCTGCTGCCCACCTCGGCAACCCGGACAAGTTCGATTGCCCTCGGTTCGGGCGCTGGGTTGAGTGAAAAACTTCAGGTTCGGGCGCTGGGTTGAGAGTGAAAAACTTCAGGTTCGACCGCTTCTTCCTGGGTTGAGAGTGAAAAACTTCCGGTTCGACCGCTTCTTCCAAGGAAGATAGCGAGCGGTGCCGTCTGACTGAAGAAGCGGGAATAAAATGAAGATTTTTTCACCTCAAAGAACATTTCAAACAATTCAAAACAGCTTCTTAATCTGAAGTAACTTATTATTTTCATGTTCCTAAACACCGCTGTCGATGCATCTTATCCGGTGGAAAGCCGTTTGGCCGGACAAACGTAACCGCTGATGTGACTTGTCCGGCGATATGCTTGTTTGCCGGACATTTTACGGTTCAGAAGGAACGGCCTTCCTGATCAGATAGGCAAAAGGTGCCTGCGCTCTGATTCACCGCGCATCATTTTTTCTGAAAAATCGATTCGGCTTATGAGGAAAACTGATTATATTTGTACGGTTTAAGCCGACAGCCACCACAAGAGTTGTGGTTTCAGGCACGGGATCCGCGACCGTCCGACTTGCGGAAACGACATAGAGCTTTTGGTCCGGAAACGGGCTGGCGAAACATATCATATTTTACGAAATTATTAAGCTCAACAAAATGAAGCACTTTTCTTTACCAAAGGACGGTGGATTGATTGAGGAGAACCTGCCTAAGAGCATTCTCCATTCCTACGAGAAGATCACCACCGAGATTTCCGATGACGCGAACATCGGAAGCGACAAGGTGGCAGACATTATTGTCAAAGCCATCAAAGACCACGAAAGGGCGGCTCTTCCGCGTCCTTTCAAACTCGGTTTGACCACAGGAACCACACCTGTGTCCCTCTACAGCAACCTGACAGAGCAGTTCAAGGAAGGCAAGGTCTCCTTCGCCAATGTCGAGGTGTTCTCCATTGATGAATATTACCCATACGGCAGCGACTCCGTCCAGAGCCGCAACCACAGGCTCCACGCCGAATTCCTTGACAATGTGGATGTCAAAAAGGAGAACGTGCATATTCCTGACGGAACAGTCTCAAAGGAAGAGGTATCCGACTATTGCGCCGAGTTTGACAAGATCGCCAGAGGTCTCGACCTGCTTGTGATCGGTGTCGGCGAAGGCGGCCAGATCGGTTTCAACGAGGCCGGCTCGTCAGAGAAGAGCCGTACACGCACCGTTCCGCTCTCATACCAGTCCAGAAAGAGACAGGCCCGCAATTTCAACGGCGACATTTCCGTCACCCCTAAGACCGCCATCACGATGGGTATCGGCACGATGATGAGCGCCCGCAGGATCATCCTTATGGCCTGGGGCGAGGACAAGGCGGCTGTGGTAAAGAAAGTCGTGGAGGGCGACATCGATCCGGCCTGCCCTGCCACCTGGCTTCAGGAACACGACAACATCACATTCTACACTGACGAGATGTCAGCCTCTATGCTGACCAGACTCGTCGCACCTTGGATGGTCGGTCCTTGCCAGTGGACACCGTGCCTGATCCGCAAGGCCGTCGTTTGGCTCTGCCAGAAGGTTCATAAGCCAATCCTCAAGCTGAAGCAGCAGGACTATTTCGAGAACTCCCTCGGAGAGCTCATCGAACTCTACGGGCCGTTCGACAAGATCAACATAGACGTTTTCAATGACTTCCAGCACACCATCACCGGATGGCCGGGCGGAAAGCCTGACGCTGACGACACCACAAGGCCTGTCAAGTCAACTCCGTTCCCTAAGAAGGTCCTGATTTTCTCCCCTCACCCGGACGATGACGTGATCTCCATGGGAGGCACATTCATCCGTCTCGTGCATCAGGGACACGACGTGCACGTGGCCTACGAGACCTCCGGTGACCTGGCAGTGCACGATGACGTTGTGCTTCAGCATATGGACGCCGCCTACCAGCTTGGATTCGGAGACAAGTTCGACGAGGTAAAGAAAATCATCGACTCAAAGAAGCCTGGTGAGCCTGAGCCTAAGGAGCTTCTCGCCATCAAGGCGGCCATCCGCCGCAGCGAGGCCAGAGGAGCGGACAGAAGCTTCGGCCTCAACGACAAGACCAACGTCCACTTCCTCAACCTGCCGTTCTACGAGTCGGGCGGAGTGACGAAACTGCCTCGCACACAGAAAGACCTTGACATTATCAAGGAGCTGATCGTCAGGATCCACCCTGACCAGATCTACATGGCAGGTGACCTCGCCGACCCTCACGGAACGCACAGGGTCTGCACCGAGGCCGCCCTTGAGGCCATCGAACAGCTCAAGGAGGAAGGCAACGACTGGCTGAACGACACCACGATCTGGCTCTACAGAGGTGCCTGGATGGAGTGGGAGCTCTGGAGAGTTGACATGGCCGTTCCGATCAGCCCTGACGAGCTCATCGAGAAGCGCCACGCCATCTTCCGCCACCTTTCCCAGAAAGACATCGTTCCGTTCCCGGGCGATGACCCGAGGGAGTTTTGGCAGAGGGCCGAGGAGCGCACACAGAACACCGCAAGGTTATATGACGAACTCGGAATGGCCGAATATCAAGCCATCGAAGTTTTCCTAAGATTGAAATAACATATTAAAAGAATATCATCATGAAAGTAATCATCAGAGACACAAAGAAGGAAGGCTCTATCTGGGCCGCCCACCACATTGCCGCCGCCATCAAGGCAAAGGCTGAGAAGACCGACAAGCCATTCGTACTCGGACTGCCTACCGGCTCCACTCCACTGGATGTCTATGCCGAGCTCGTCAGAATGTACGAGGCCGGAGAGATCTCCTTCAAGAATGTCATCACATTCAACATGGATGAATATGTAGGGCTTCCTGAGAGCCATCCGGAGAGCTACCACAGCTTCATGCACAAGAATCTGTTCGACAAGGTGGACGTTCCGGCCGGCAACATCCACATCCTCAACGGCAACGCTCCTGATCTCGCCAAAGAGTGCGAGGATTACGAGAAGGCCATCGTGGCTGCCGGAGGAATCGACCTGTTCCTCGGCGGAGTCGGCGAGGACGGACACCTCGCGTTCAACGAGCCGTTCTCTTCCCTCAACTCCAGGACAAGGGTCATGACCCTCACCCAGGACACTCTCGAGGTAAACTCCCGTTTCTTCGACAACGATGTGAACAAGGTTCCTAAACAGGCCATGTCAGTCGGTGTCGCCACAGTGTGTGGTGCCAAGGAGGTTCTCGTCCTCGCTTTCGGCGGCAAGAAGGCCAAGGCTGTCAAGGACGCCATCGAGGGACCTGTAAGCCACTATGTCACCCTCTCTGCCCTTCAGCTGCACGAGAATGGTGTCGTTGTGCTTGACGAGCCGGCCGCCGGTGAGCTCAAGGTCAACTCTTACCGCTATTTCAAGGCCGTTGAGGCTGCCGAGAACAAATAGTGCGTGGAGACTAACAACTTGTAAATCAGAATAATAAACATTATCCTCCCGCCATATCCGACGGGAGGATATTCATTAAAAGCCAATCAATCAGCATGTTATCCTCCACGATCATCGCGGCGCTCCTGGCCATTGGCAGCGCTTTGGGAAGCAATGGGTATGGCAATACGATAGACAGTCGCTTCGACAAGCTCAGCGACCGGACAGACAAGTACACCTTATATCAAGTCATAAGCCAACCGGACGCAGTCCCTGCCGAAGCGACCGATAACCTGGTACCAAGCCAACCGGACGCTGAGCCTGTCGAAGCGTCCTTATCTTCCAGCGAAAGTCCGGCACAGGAATATTCAGTAAAGGAACGGTGCGAGCGTTACACAATGAAAAATCAAGGACTTGAGCGGGAATATTACCTCTACCGTCCGGAAGGATTGAAGGCCGGGGCTCCTCTCGTGATAGTCCTGCACGGCTACGGCGGCTCGGCCCTCAAGGGAAAGAAAGCGATGATGGATGTCGCCGACAAGAACGGATTCGCTGTCTGCTACCCTCAGGGAATAAAGGATCCGAAAGGTAAACCGGGCTGGAATGTCCGCTACCCTTCACAGGAAGGAATGAAGACCGATGATGTCAAGTTCCTCATCGCCCTTTCCAAAGAACTCCAGAAGAGATTCGATCTCAGTCCAAAGAATACATTCCTCACCGGAATGTCCAACGGCGGCGACATCATCTACCTGATCGCGATGCGTGCTCCGAAAGCCTTCAAGGCCATGGCCTCGATCGCCGGACTGCAGTTCAACTGGATGGAGACGGAATATTCCTACAAGCATCCACTTCCTTTCATGGAGGTTCACGGCACACAGGACCACACTTCCGAATGGCTCGGCGACCCGGAGAACAAAGGCGGCTGGGGAGCGTACATTCCCGTTCCGGCGGCGGTCAGCAGAATCATCGCTGTTAACGGTTGTACCGAGGAATATGTCACCGAGCTTCCTCGCCGCGAGGGTAGTAACCAGGTCACCCTCTATCAGTTCAAGGCCGGCAGGCCGGCGGCGAAAGGCGGCAGACCCACCGAAGTCTGGCTCTACAAAGTCGAAGGCGGCGACCATTCCTGGTCCGACAAGGATATGGACACCTGCTCCGAAATCTGGCGTTTCTTCAGCCAGTGGATTGACTAAAATGGCTTAACTAAAAGCCACATCTCTGAGACCACATCGCTCTGACGCCAGGCACAAATCCGCAATTCATTGAATGTCAGAAGGTGTAACATCACCTTTTGACATTCAATATTTTACAAAGCAGTGCCCTCCAAATCCGCCTGGCAGCATTTACAAATATATTCATTTACAATCAGTTGACAATTATACCCAAAATTTTGTGAATGTGGGGCAAAAAGGCTAACTTTGTGATAGTCTTAAAAAGAACTTGCAAAGATGTCCAATTACCGCATTTTCGTGGAGAAACACCCGGAGTTCCAGGTGGAGGCAAAGAGCCTCCTAGGGGAACTCAACGAGAACCTGCAGCTGGAGCTGAAAACGCTTCGGCTGCTTAATGTTTATGACTTGTTCGGATTCACGCCCGATCTTCTGGAGAAGAGCCGCTACAGCGTCTTCGGAGAGATTGTGACCGACTCTGTCACAGATTCGATCGATCTGGACGGAGCGAAGTACATCGCTGTCGAGTACCTGCCGGGCCAGTTCGACCAGAGGGCGGCCTCGGCTGTGGACTGCGTGCACCTGATCGACCCCACGGCGCGGATCAGCATAAAGAGTTCCAAACTTCTGATCGTGGACTCCGACGCCTCCGAGGAGACGCTTGAGAAGATCCGCCACTACTACATCAATCCGGTGGAATCCCGCGCGAAAGACCTGAGCAAACTGGCCGACACGGAACACGCGGCGGTCAAGCCGGTTCCCGTGCTGGAGGGATTCAGGAATATGAGCGGGGACGATCTGAAAGCATATTGCCAAAAGATGAGCCTTGCGATGAACGCCGACGACCTCGCCGAGGTTGTGAAATATTTCACCGAGGAAGGCAGGGATCCGAACGAGACCGAGCTCAGGATTCTGGACACCTACTGGAGCGACCACTGCCGCCACACGACATTCACGACGGAACTGGAGAGCATCGACGTGGAGGATTCCTTCATCAAGGAGGACATCGACGGGACGATGGCCCTGTACCTGAGGATGCGCTCGGAGACAGGCCGCGAGAAGAAGGGACTGAACCTGATGGATATGGCCACAATCGGGGCGAAATACCTCAGGAAGAACGGTTTGCTGGATGACTTGGAGGTCAGCGAGGAGAACAATGCGTGCAGCATATTCATAGATGTGGATGTGGACGGGCAGACCGAGAGATGGCTGCTGATGTTCAAGAACGAGACCCACAACCACCCTACGGAAATCGAGCCGTTCGGCGGGGCCGCCACCTGCCTGGGCGGAGCCATCAGGGATCCGCTCTCAGGACGCTCCTACGTCTATCAGGCAATGCGTGTCACCGGTGCCGGCGACATCTACAAACCTGTCAGCGAGACACTTCCGGGCAAGCTCCCGCAGAAGGTCATCACCAGGAAGGCCGCCCAGGGATATTCCTCCTACGGCAATCAGATCGGTCTTGCGACAACCCACGTCCGCGAGATCTACCACGAGGGCTACACGGCCAAGAGAATGGAGGTCGGAGCGGTTGTCGGAGCGGTGAAGGCCGGGGACGTGAGAAGGGAAAGCCCAAAGGCCGGGGATGTCGTGCTGATGATCGGCGGACGCACCGGACGCGACGGAATCGGCGGTGCGACAGGTTCCTCAAAGGAACACACAGAGGAGTCCCTTGAGACTTGCGGAAGCGAGGTACAGAAGGGTAACGCTCCGGAGGAGAGAAAGTTGGAAAGGCTTTTCAGAAGGCCTGAGGTCACGAGACTGATAAAGAAATCGAATGACTTCGGAGCCGGCGGAGTGAGTGTCGCCATCGGTGAGCTTGCCGACGGGCTGGACATCTACCTTGACCGTGTTCCGGTGAAATACAGCGGAATGAACTCCACGGAACTGGCCATCAGCGAGTCCCAGGAAAGGATGGCAGTCGTAGTGGAAGCCAAGGACGAGGAGGAGTTCAAGGCGCTTTGCCATTCAGAGAATATCGAGGTGACGCACGTGGCCGAGGTCACCGACACCGCCAGAGTGAGGATGTTCTACGGCGACAAGGTCGTTGTGGATCTCACCAGAGCGTTCATCGACAGCGCCGGTGCGAAGCATTATTCAAAGGCCACTATCGGAGCGGTCGAGGACAGGGATCCGTTCTTCCGCGACGTTCCGGGCAAGAACCTGAAAGAGAGAATGTTCGCCAACCTGCAGGATCCGAACGTGACCTGCCAGAAAGGCCTTATAGAGATGTTCGACTCCACCATCGGCCGTTCCACCGTGCTGATGCCGTTCGGAGGAGAGCTCCAGGCCACGGAGACGCAGGTCTCCGTCCAGAAGCTTCCGGTGAAAGGCTACACCGACACCGCCAGCATGATGGCGTTCGGCTTCAACCCTGACCTCTGCGAATGGAGTCCTTACCACGGTGCGGCATATTCATTCATCGAGGCTTGCAGCAAGGTCGTGGCGGCGGGAGGCCATTGGGAGACAATGAGATTCTCTTGCCAGGAATATTTTGAAAGGATGACAGCTGATCCGAAGGTATGGGGCAAGCCGACGGCGGCTCTGCTCGGCGCTCTGAAGATGCAGAAGGAACTTGGCCTCGCCTCCATCGGCGGAAAGGATTCGATGAGTGGATCCTTCGAGACCGAGGACGGGACAATCCACGTACCGCCGACCCTTATCGCGTTCGGTATCACTCCGGTAAAGGCTGACAAGGTGATCTCTCCGGAACTCAAATGGGAGGGAGACCGCCTCTACCTCGTGAAGCATACTCCGCTCGCTGACAGGATGCCTGACACGGAGCAGCTCAAGAGGAACTGGAATCATATTCAGGAAAAGATAGAGGACGGCACGATCGTGGCCGGTTGGGCGGTAGGATTCGGTGGAGTGGCAGAGGCGCTTTGCAAGATGAGCTTCGGCAACGCGTTCGGGTTCGACGTCAACCTTTCGGAGGACGAGCTGTTCAATCTAAGCTATGGTTCCATCGTGGTGGAGACCGACGGCAGCGCGCTTGATTTCGAGAACGCGGTCGAGATCGGCACCGTAACTTCCGGTGAGGACGGCAACGTCCGTGTGAACGGGACCAAACTTTCCATCTTCGAGATGATGGATTTCAACGCGTCGCTCTTCGAGAAGGTTTACCCCGCAGTCAGCAAGCCAGACTTCAAGAGGCTGCTGCCTAAGGGCATGGAGGGTGTGAAGCCGTTCAAGGCAAAGAAGGCGGATCTTGAATATAAGGGACCGAAGGTCGATAAGGTTATCGCCTACCTTCCTGTGTTCCCGGGCACTAACTGCGACTACGATTCGGCGAAAGCTTTCCGCAAGGCGGGAGCCGAGATCCGCACTTCCGTGTTCCGCAACCTTTCGGACAAGGATGTGTTCGAGTCAATCGCCGAGATGAAGAAGAACATCGAGGATTGTCAGATCCTGATGCTCAGCGGTGGCTTCTCGGCCGGTGACGAGCCGGACGGAAGCGGCAAATTCATCGCCAATGTACTGAACAACAAGGACATCGCGGAGGCGATTGAGGGACTGCTGTCCCGTGGTGGTCTGATTTTAGGAATATGCAATGGTTTCCAGGCACTTGTGAAGTCGGGTCTGCTGCCTTACGGTGAGCTCGGGAAGGTGACCAAAGACTCCCCTACTCTGTTCCGCAATGACATCAACAGGCACATCTCGCAGATGGTGACGACCCGTGTGGCTTCCACAAACTCTCCTTGGCTCAAGGGGATGGCGATCGGGGATGAATATGCTATTCCGGTGAGCCACGGTGAGGGCAAGTTTGTGGTCAGCGAGGAACTCGCGCGTGAGTTGTTCGCCAACGGGCAGGTGGCGTTCCAGTACGTTGATCCGCTGACGGATGAACCGACTATGGAGTCGCCTTACAATCCGAACGGATCTTACTACGCGATCGAGGGCATCATCAGCCGTAACGGTCAGATTCTGGGGAAGATGGGTCACAGCGAGAGGTACGAGAGGAACCTGTTGAAGAACATAGAGGCCGACCTCGAGCAGCCACTGTTCGAGAACGCCGTCAGGTATTTTATCGGGTAATAAATGAAGAGGAATATCATTCACGATGGGGTGTCCATCAAGATCTTCGAGACGGATGACCCGCAGAATGTGATCATACATTTCACGGATGAGATCACGGCGTTCAACAAGATCAAGAAGGCGGTGATCAAGGACAAGGGGATTTACTGCAACGGAATCTCCTGCGAGATCTCCAGACTGCTGCAGAAGGGAGGAGTGCCCACGCACTTCATCGAGCAGATCTCTGACACTGAGCAGCTTTGCTGGAAATCACAGGTGATCCCGATGGAGGTGATCGTCAGGAATGTGATCGCCGGCTCGATGGCACAGAGACTGGGGCTGGAGGAAGGTATCATCCCGAAGGAGCCGGTCTATGACCTCTGCTACAAGTCGGACATCCTCTGCGACCCGATCATCAACGACTACCACGCCGTCGCCCTCGGCCTCGTGAGCAAGGAAGAACTTGAACGGATATATTCATTGACAAAGCAGGTCAACAGCATCCTGACCCCGGTCTTCAAGGAGATCGGCATCACCCTGGTGGACTTCAAGATCGAGTTTGGCCACCTGTCGGACGGACGGCTCGTGATGAGCGATGACATCACTCCGGACAGCGCCCGCTTCTGGGACATCGCCACCGGCGAGAGACTCGACAAGGACCGTTTCCGCAGGGACAACGGCCACGTCGGTGAAGCCTACAGGACGGTCTACGAGCGTCTGACCGGCAAAAAGATTGACTGACAACTATTTATTATTTCTGAATATGAGACCTTTATTTCTGACAAATACTCTTACTCGAACGAAAGAGCTTTTCAAGCCGATCCAACCGGGACACGTGGGAATGTACGTCTGCGGGCCGACGGTCTATGGAGAGGCTCACCTCGGACACGCCCGTCCGGGAGTAACCTACGATGTGCTTTTCAAACTGCTCAGACATCTTGGCTACAAGGTCCGCTACGTGCGGAACATCACCGACGTGGGACACCTTGAGCACGACGCCGACGAGGGAGAGGACAAGATCTCCAAGAAGGCAAGGCTGGAACAGCTTGAGCCTATGGAGGTTGTGCAGACCTACACGTTCCGCTACCACGAGGCGATGCGCCTGCTGAACGTGGCGCCGCCATCCATCGAGCCGAGAGCCTCGGGGCACATCATCGAGCAGATCGAGACCGTCAAGAAGATTCTGGACGCAGGCTACGCCTACATCTCCAACGGATCCGTGTACTTTGACGTGGAGAAATACAACAAGGATCACCACTACGGAATCCTTTCCGGGCGCACTCTGGACGACACCCGTGAAGGAACACGCACACTTGACGGACAGAGCGACAAGAAGGCTCCGTACGATTTCGCCCTTTGGAAGAAGGCTGAGCCCGAGCACATCATGCACTGGCCAAGTCCGTGGAGCGAAGGCTTCCCGGGATGGCATCTGGAGTGCTCCGTGATGGGTGAGAAATATCTCGGCAACGAGTTCGACATCCACGGCGGCGGAATGGATCTGATGTTCCCTCACCACGAGTGCGAGATCGCCCAGAATGTGGCCAGCCGCCACACACAAGGCGTGCACTACTGGGTCCACAACAACATGATCACGATCAACGGCCAGAAGATGGGCAAATCCCTGGGCAACTTCATCACCCTGCCGCAGTTGTTCAGCGGACAGCACGAGAAACTCGCGCAGGCATATTCCCCGATGACCGTCCGCTTCTTCATCCTCCAGGCGCACTACCGCAGCACGCTGGATTTCAGCAACGAGGCACTGCAGGCTGCCGAGAAGGGTCTGAAGAGGGTGATGCAGGCGGCGAAGGATCTGCGTGCGTTGGCTTCGGCGGCAGGAATCACTGACACGGCCAAGGGCACGGAAGGCGATCCTGTGGACGCGATGCAGTACGGCGAGTTCATCACAGCCATTGCTCCTGACACCTGCCCGGCGACTTCCGAGGAGGTCAAGGGAATATTCAATGCTGTCTATGAGGCGCTTTGCGATGACCTTAACACGCCGATCGCACTGTCGCACATCTTCGACGCGGTACGCCTTGTCAACTCCGCCAAGGCTGGAGAACTAAAACTGAGCAAGGGTGATTTGGAGACTCTGACACAGCTTTTTGATGACATCGTGTTCGGTGTCCTCGGCCTGAAGGACGAGTCCGCCGCCGAATCCGGCAAGGGTCAGGAGATTGTCTCCGGACTGATGGACATGGTGCTTGAGGAACGCGCCAAGGCCAAGGCAGCGAAGGACTGGGCGGCCAGCGATGCCATCCGTGACCACCTCAAGGCCCTCGGCATCACCGTAAAGGACACCAAGGACGGAGCCGAGTGGAGTATTCAATAAAAACAGACAATATGAAACATAGGTATATTTCCGTCTCGGTGATGTGCTCCAACCTTATGAACCTGGGGCAGGATATCAAGACGTTGGAAGAGAACGGCGCGGACATGCTGCACATCGATGTGATGGACGCTCATTTTGTTCCGAATCTCACATTCGGGCCGGACTTCATCAAGGCTATGCAGGCAGTCACGACAATGCCGGTGGACGTTCACCTTATGGTCGATGATCCGGAGCTCATAATGAGCAAGTTCCCGGTCCGCAAAGGCGACATAGTGTCCCCACACATCGAGGTCAAGAAAGATTACCGCGCGCTGGCAGCCAAGGTTCATGAGGCAGGAGGGCTTTTCGGCCTTGCGGTCAACCCGGAGACCGATGTGGAAGCCATCAAGGAGTATCTTGACGTGCTTGACACGGTCACCCTGATGCTTGTGCACCCAGGAGCCGCAGGTGCTAAGATGGTGGACGGGATCATGGACAAAGTCGCCGGAATGCGCAGATTCCTCGACACCAACGGCCGCGAGGACATCCTCATCAGCGTTGACGGAAGCGTCAGCAATGAAAGGGCCAATCTCATGGCCGGAATGGGAGCTGACATATTCGTAGGCGGCACCGCGGGAATCTATAGAAAAGGGATGGCTCTTTCCGAGACCATCCCTGAAATGCGGGCCGCCATAGATTTCTAGAAGTGGGATATTCGCTGACCTTACTCCACGTTTCGGAATCCGGAATAGTCCGTCTGAAGCGTGGAGCATTTATATTCATTGACCACTCCGCCGCCCGGGATGGTCTGCGTGGCGAGCACCTCCCAGTTCTGAACCTTGGTCGGATCGCCACCCGGAGCCTCTATGTACCAATAGTACTGCGGCGTGCTGCGTGACCATGTCGCCGTCTTGCGTCCCAAGTCATTGTAGAAGAACGAGATGGCGCAGACATCCCCGATTTCGGAAGGAACCTGTTTGAAGTCTCCGACCTTTTTCCCGTCCTGGAAGAGTTCGACTTTCCAGTTGTCCTCGTCGCTGTTCCAGATGGATGCCACGAAGCAGCCCTTGAGTCCGGAGAAACCCGGCGCCTGGGCGCCTTTCGGGCCGATGCCGCCTTCCGTCCATGAATATTCATACTCACCGGAAGGATGACCTTCCGCTCCGCCGTAGATCTGGTTGCCGTCATAGACACGCATCTGGAGATCAGGCGACTCGCCTGTACCTTTCGCCAGCCAGTTTTTCATCGTCTTCCCGGAGACTTCGTAAACGCTGTAGCCGTTCGGAGAGCCGGCAAGGTTGAGGTTGCAGCTCCACCAAGCGCCGCAGGCCGCTCCATGAATATGCTCGTAAACGGGAGTGCCTCCCTTCGTGACATAGTCATGATGGATGAAATTCTGCGCGTAATGCGTGTGACCGATCATCACGTGCGCCTCGTGGAAGTCCGTAAGGCAGTCCATTGCTGCGGCCATGTTCTTGATCTTGTCCGGGTTGTCCTTGTCGGCATTGTGACGGAACTGGATGTGGGCGCAGAAGACAATCATCTTTTCCTCCTTGTCCTTCACAAGGGCAAGGTCTGACTTGAGCCATTCCAGCTGCCGGTCGGAAATGTTGTCGGCATATTTCCAGGTCTTGCCGTTGGTCGTCGTAACAGCCACGTCGTCCATAACCACAAAGTGAACGTCTCCTCTGTTGAACGAGTAGTCCGTGGGGCCGAAGAGGTCGACGTAGGTCTGTGTGGCCGTGTAGTCATCAACGCAGGCCGCGTCATGGTCGTGGTTGCCGACACAGTTGTAGATCGGGAGATAATCCCCAGACTCCAGCGCGAACCCCGAGAGGGCCTTGTGCATCGGCCCCCACTGCACCGTGTTGTCAAACGTCAGGTCGCCGAGGGTGACAGCGTAGGCATTCAAGTACTTTCCCTTGGCCTGTGACTCGGACATGAATCTATTGAGATCCGGAAGCGTCTCAGTCTCGAACCTGTGGACATCAGAGTCCGTCTTGCACTGAGGATCCCCGATCATCACCAGAGTGAAATCCTTCTCGGGAGCGTCAAGCGGCTCCAGCACGAAATCGTTCCTGTTCTGCCGGCTCCTGTCAATCGGGGTCGTGGAATAGAACAGAGGAAGTTTCGTGACTGGATCCAGCGCCGTCTTGTACTCCGCCGGAAGCGTGTAGTACACATTCCTGCACTTCCCGTCCGCCACAAACTGGTAAACCCCGTTCCTGTCCGTCACCGTGAAAGTGTACCCGTCCGTCACCGGCACCCCCGCGATGCCCTTCCCTGTCCGGGAGTCCTTGACCAAACCAAAAAGATTGTTTTTCTTGTCTATGCGAGTGCCGTTCAGTCTCATAGCATCGGCCACATACGCAGACATGAACGTCATCGCCACAATCAAGAATGCAATATTTCTGTATATTCTCATCATCAGTATTCTCGAAGCAAATAGTACTCAAAAAAGAACGGGGAAATCTCCCCGTTCCAAAACACCTATGTATGGATTCTAAAATCCGCTATAGTCCGTCTGCAAATCCGTGCAGGAATAGACATTGACTTCTCCGCTGGTCGGGATTGTCTGCGTGGCGCGCACTTCCCAATTCTTCACCTTGGTCGGATCACCGCCAGGAGCCTCAATGTACCAATAATGCTGAGCAGTCGTTGTGGTCCATGTCGTCGTGTTCTTACCCAAATTGTTGAAATAATATGAGACAACACATATATCAGGAACCTTGGACGGAACTCTCTTCATGTCACCGACTTTCTGACCGTTCTGGAAAAATTCCACTTTCCAGTTCCTGTCATCGTCATTCCATATAGCGGCGACAAAAGATCCTTTCAGATTTGAATTACCCTTGGCGGTAATATTGGCGGTTCCTCCTTTACCACCATCGTACCATGTGTACCGATATTTTCCTGAAGGTGTGCCATCCGTACCACCATAAATCTGGCTGCCGTTATAAACCCGCATTTGATACCCGACTTCATTCTTCGTGCCTTTGGTAACCCAGTTCTTGATGCTGTTCCCTTCGATCTCATAAAGGCTATAGCAATTAGGCGCGCCATTCACATTCATATTGCATGACCACCATGCACCGCAAGCGGCACCATGGACATGCTCGTAAACGGGTGTGCCACCCTTGGTTACATAAGAGGAGTGAATCCAGTTCTGAGGATAATGGGTGTGACCGACCATGATATGAGCCTCGTGGAATTCCGTAAGAAGTTTAAGGATCTCTGCATAATTCTTATCCTTGTTCACAGAGGCACCGCCACTGTTTGCGCCTCCTCTGAAAGGAATATGGGCGCAGAACAGGATCATCTTGTTCTGTTTGTCTTTCACCAGATCCAAATCCGCCTTCAGCCATTTCAGCTGAGAACTCGTGACTCCAGCATCATAATCCCAGGTCTTGCCGCTTGTAGTAGTGACAAGGACATCGTCCATCACAACAATATGAACATCGCCTCTGTTAAAAGAATAATCCACCGGGCCGAAAAGATCGACATAGTTTTGCGTTGACTCATACCGCGTGTTTGTCGATGCGTCATGGTCATGATTGCCGACCATATTATAGAACGGAATGTAATCAGTGCCGTTGGCCGAGAACTTTGACATGACATTACGCATTGGCTTCCACTGAACGGTGTTGTCAAATGTGATGTCACCCATTGACATGATGTACACATTCTTATACTTACCATTCGCCTGTGAGGTCGAAATGAAATTCCTCATGTCCGGCAATGTCTCCGTACGGAATCTCTCTCTGTCGGAATCAGTTTTACACTGTGGATCCCCAATGGCCAGATAAGTGAAATTCTTCTCAGGAGAATCAAGCGGTTCCAAGACAAAGTCGTTCCGGTTCTGACGGTTGTAGGAAATAGTCGATGTGGAGTAAAACAAAGGCAGTTTGGTCTCTTTGTCCAACGCCACCTTATACTCTGACGGCAATGTATAGTACACATTGCGGCAATACCGGTTCGCCTTGAATTGGTAAACGCCATTGGCATCTGTCGTGGTAAAGGAATACCCGTCTGTGACTGGTACACCAGCGATGCCCTTTCCGGTCTTGGAATCTGTGATCAGTCCGACAAGAGTGTTTGTGGACTCAATCGAGGTGCCATTGATCACCGTCTCCGTTCCGGGAGTCGGCTTCGGATCCGGTTTGTCCGGAGTCGGATCATCGGCCCCATTCTTACCGCAAGCAACAACCCCCAGCATGAGGGTTGTTGCAGACATTAGACCGAATAAACTCTTTTTAAATCGTAATTTATTCATGTTTAATAGTTTAAGATTTTAATCCTCCCAACCATAATTCTGGCCAAGATTAGGATTCTTTGTCAAGGCTGTCGATGGAATAGGACGGACATAATCCCTGTCATTCCACTCAAGCCTGTAATTGTAAATAAGATATCCATGATCGCCCTCAGAGAGAGTCAAGTTCTGGTCTGCGGTTGAGGTACCTGTTTTATAAGCAAACTGAGAAACTTTAGATGCATTGAACTTATACGTTTCACCATTGAACTGGATGCCGTTCTTATACTCATCGGCGGTCACGTAGATACCCATCCAACCACTATTGTCTGTACCACGATCCACAATCAGATTCTGGCAAGCCCAACGGCTGAGATCCGAAGCGCGGAGGTTCTCACAGATCAACTCTGTAACCCTCTCTCTTCTTATCTCCAGCATGGTGTTTGAGAGAGCTGGATCACCATAGTATGACTTCAGCCAGGCATCCTCGACATAACCGGCGGATGCAGGATAAATATTCTTGACACCTGCGCGCTTGCGAAGCTCTCCGACGGTCTCATTCCAGATGGTCTCATCAATCTGACCGAGCTCAGCCTTGGCCTCGGCGTAGTTCAAAAGAACCTCCGCGTAACGCAGGATAGGAATATCATTATCATTCCTTCCTTTAGAATAATTCTCCTCCTTTTCCTGACTCCATTTCCTGAACTGATACCCGCTGAATGTATATGTAAAGTTCAGTTTCTTTGGGACGGATTCCCCTGCTAACGTCGTGTACAAGTGTCCCGGGCCGTGAACAGTGTTGAAAAGACGCCAATCCTTATTGTCAAACTCCTTCGTCACAGACACATCCGGCTTTGCCGGTGTTCCGTCAAGGTTAAGGAACATACGCACAAGGTTCTTGGTAGGGGCGGCCTTCTGATCGTACGTACTTGAGTTCACAACCCAAGTAAGCTCGTTATACACGTTAAGGTCACCACCTTCATATTCCACGGTCCAGATGGCCTCTTTGGACTTGCCGAAATCAGTGCTCCTCCAAATGTTGTCATACAAGGAAGCGACCTCCTTACCATCGGCAACCGAGACAGGTGATCCGGTAACAAGAGAGAACTCCTTGGAATCAATCACAGACTTGGCGGCTGTGGCGGCGGCGTTGAAGAAATCATCAGAAGACTCATACTGTCCTGACCATGCGTTGTTTGTAGCCGGGTTCACCGTATGGTACTTACGGAAAGAGCCCTCATACAGGCAGACTCTTGACATGAATGCCAATGCGACATATTTGTTGATCACGCCACTGTAAGTCTTCAGATCGGCGGACATGTTCTCGCTTGCGAATTTCAAATCCTCCAGAACATTGTGCATTACAAGCTCACGGTCATCCCTGCCGGCGGTAAGGATAGGATCATCAACATTCACGACATGATCAATCCACGGAACATTGCTGAAAGTCTTCACTTTCGAGAAGTAGAAATAGGCTCTCCAGAACCGGGCGACACCAAGATAATGATTGGCGACCTCATCCTTAAAGAGACTTCTGTTCTTTTCAATGCCTTCGATCATCTTGTTGACCCTGCGGATGCCTTTCCAGTCCCCTACAGCCCAACCGGTCTGCTTTACAGAGTTCCAAATGCCGGGACGATAAAAATCCGTCGAGGTCTGGGTGCAGATGAGATCCGTATAATTATCACCCTTGCCGACAGTCTCTCCGCTTGGGCGATATGCCTCAATCAGTCCGTTGGAATATATCTCCAAATCACTTTCTGTCCTGAAGAAATTCTCGGCTGAGATTTTATTGACCGGATCTGCCGTGAGAAAATCCCGACATGAAGACAATGCGAGAACAGACGCGGCTCCCAAAAGTAATTTAACTGCTATACTTGATTTCATATTAAAATTCATTAGAGTTTATCTTCCTTCAAATTAGAAAGTAATGTTCAGACCGAAGGTGTATGTCTTGAGCATAGGATAGGTATATCCCTGTCCCACACCGCTAAGACCTCCAACATTGTCACCGAAGTCAGAATCACCGAAACCAAGGGTCTCAGGGTCAAACATCTTGGTATGCTTGTAAATCGGAGAGAAAGTCAGCAGATTCTCACCGGAGAAGTAAACCTTAAGCTTCTCGACGCGGATCTTCTTGGTAAGCTTGCTTGGGAAAGTATAGTCCACAGTGAGGTTCTTAAGTCTTACATAAGCGGCATTCTGCATGTAGTAGTCATTCTCGAACGTAAGAGGGCCGTCATTTCTGTTCGCGGCGTATGCCACCTGACGTGTGAAGTAAGGCTTGCTTGCGGCGTTGGTGACCACCCAGTTGGAAGTAGAGTAATCAACTTCCACTGCGTCCTGAGTATGAATCTTCGGCAGATAGCCATAAGGACGGTTGTACATTCCCCAGAAGAATCCGGACTCGCAGCTTGGATACCAGTCACGCTTGCCTACGCCTTGCAGGAAGACACTGACGCCGATTCCGTTCCAGTTGGCGCCAAGGTTGATACCAAAATAATAGCGTGGGCTCTGGTTGCCGATGCGCTCAAGGTCGCCATGGTCTTCAAGAGTACCTTTGCCGTAGTCAATCTTTCCGTCACCGTTGATGTCTATGAATTTAAGGTCTCCGGCATACGCCCTGAAGTTGGATCCGTTCTTGTGGAATTTATCGGTCGCCCAGTTGTTGGCCTCCTCATTGCTGAGGAAGTACCCGTCGGTCCTGAATCCCCAGATCTCACCAAGTTCCTTACCCTCATAGTAGTTGAGGATGTCACCGTTGATGTTATAGTACGTCTTCACCCAAGTGCGTGAATCCCAGACACTGGCCTTGATGTTATAATTGAAATCCTTACCGGCGAGTTTGAACGAGTCTCTCCAGCCGATCGTGGCTTCCCAACCCTTTGTCTGGATAGCGCCGTAGTTACCCTTAGGGGTGGAATCACCAAGCACCTCAGGAAGATCCGGACCCTGAATGAACATATCCTTGACATCACGCACATAGTAGTCAGCCGAGATCGAGAGACGGCTCTTCAGGAAATCAGCGTCAAGTCCCACGTCATAAGTGGTGACAGTCTCCCAGGTAAGGTTGTCAGGAATGATCGCGGCGGCCGTTGTGTAAGGAACTTTTTCCCCGTTGATGAGTTTTGTGGATTTTGACACACCCATAAGCTCCAGGAATGAGTAAGGGTCGATGGTCGCGTTACCGAGGGAACCCACATTGGCGCGGAGTTTAAAGTTGTTCATCCAAGACTTGGCCCATTTCATCCAAGGCTCCTCGGACAGTCTCCAACCTACGGACGCTGAAGGGAAGAAACCCCATTGTGAATATGAAGGGAACAATGAGGAACCATCGTAACGTGCGGCCACCTCGACAATATACCTGTTGAGAAGAGTGTAGTTCACACGCCCGAAGAAACCGACCATGCTCTTGTCGTGACCACGATCCTCCACACCATACTCGTCAGACGCCATAAGTTCAAATGAAGGGATGGAAGGATACAGAAGGTCTTTTCTGGTAAGATAAAAACGGCGATAGTTCGTCTTCTCAAGATTCCATCCAGCCACGATATTCAAATCATGGTTGTCACCAAGTTTCGGAGTGTATGTCCCGACGATGTTTGAGGAGATGTAATCAGTGTTGAAACGCCAGTCTGACTTATAAGAGGAGCTATTGTAAGTCTCCAAAGCACCTGGGGCACTATAACCACTCTGGATGCAAGAGACTCTTGCCTGAGTGGAACGGATGGCTTTGTAAGTAAAGTCGCCTGTGAATTTCAGGACGTTCTTGATCGGCTCGAAATCAAGAGTGGTGGATGTGATAATATCCAGTTTGTTATTTTCCTGATAAGTATTACCGTCTTCAAACGCACCGTACATACAAGAAGCGCCATAGAACGTAAGCGTACCGTCTTCATTAAATGCCGGATAGATTGGCTGTCCTCTATGCTCGAACTGGCGGAGAAGCGGCTGTGAACCACCTGACACCATCGGCTGGTGATATTTACGCTTGAACACCGAGGTGTTATTGGTCAATTTCAACCAATCAGTAATCTTTATGGAACCCTTGGCGCGAAGATTGAACTGGTTGAAGTCCTCATTGCCAAGCTTATAGATACCGTCCTGTCCATAATAACGCCCACTGATGGCATAGCTAACCTTCTCTGACGCGCCATTGATGCTGAGGTTATGGTTCTGTGTCATGTTCATGTCCTTGTAGAACATGTCAAGCCAGTTGGTGCTTCCATAGTAAGCATAGTTGCCGCCGAAACCGACATCCTTTCCGTCACCATAAATCTTACCGTAATTCTCATAGGTAGGATCAGTTTTACGACGACGGAACTCCTCATGATAAGCCTCAGAATAGGTATTGGACCTGTTATTGACATTACCAGGCAAAGAACCGGCGGAAGTCGGAGTGCGTTTGTCGTTCCTGAAGAACTCAACAAAGGTATCAAGCCACTGAAGGCCATCTGTGACAAGCTCGTCCTCCCACATGATGTTTCTTCTGTTCAATGAGACAGAGCCGTTGTAGTTCACGGAAATCTTGTCGGTCTTCGGAGCCTTGGTTGTCACAAGGATGACACCGAAAGCACCTCTGGCACCGTATACGGCAGCGGAGGCAGCATCCTTAAGGACAGCGACAGTTTCGATGTCCTCTGGATTCACTGTAGTGAGGTCTCCCTCGACTCCGTCGATGAGGACAAGGGCGCTGCTGCCCTGGCCGATCGAGTGCTTCTGGTTGCCTGCGCCACCACCGACCTTTTTTCTGGACTGATATGAAGTGCCATTGCCACGGATGGTGATAGACCCTTGATGGGTAGGCTTACCGTCAGCCTGAACGATGTTCAACCCCGGGATCTGTCCCTGAAGAGACCTTGTCACATTGGAGTTGGTCCTGCCTTCAAGTTCCTCACCCGACAGGTTCTCGACGGCTCCCACCAACTGAGTCTTCTTGAGAGTACCATAACCGACCACAACAGTCGCATCAAGCATCTGGGTGTCTTCCTGAAGAAGGATGTCCAATTTTGTTCTCTTGCTGACATTAACCTCTACAGTCTTATAACCGAAAAGCTGGCATACAAGGACAGCGTTGGCGTCAGCCTTGAGGGTGTACGCTCCGTTCGCATCAGTCGATGTACCCACAGATGTGCCCTTAACCATTACAACCGCCCCTGGAACAGGCTCATTGGTAGCGGCCTCTTTGACAAAACCTGATACAGTGAGTTTCTGAGCAAACACTTCAGATGGCACCAGAAACAAAAGAATCGCCATAACGGTCGTCATCAAACCTTTCGTAAGCAATAACAATTGTCTACTCTTCCCCTTTTCGGGAGAAGAACTGGTTATTATGTGATTCATTTCAATCGTAATAAATTTTCAATAAAAATAATTACCAGAACCTATAGCAAGGTTCAAGATTCTGCGGCAAACTGAAATCCTTGGTTATTATTTCTAATGGTTTACAAGGTTATTATGGTTCTTTATCCTCGCATCAATGTTTTTAATTAATGAATATTTAGTACTATTAAACTTCAATGATTTTGTTAAAGCGCCCCTTTAGCAAAAAAACTATTTGTATTTCACAAACGTGGCCTTTTCGTCCAAAAATTTCTTCACCTCGATGGCCCTGTCGCAGCACAGATACTCCGCACCGAGATACACGCCCAGCATGATGTCCTCAGGAGTCCTTGAAGGCCAAAGGGAAACGGCCAGACCGGCTTCCTTTGCCTTTTTCACCATGGAGCGCGTAGTACCATTCATGTTGCACCCGATCCGCTTGATTCCCATAGCCTCCGCCATCTGGATGGTCTCATCACAAACCGGCTTGCTGAAAATCATGAGCATGTCAGCGTCCGGATGAAGTTTTCTCATCATATTCAAGGCATCTCTGCTGCTGGATGTGAACAGATAAGTGGAATGCTCCGGCTTCTTGGACATGACCGCCTTGTAGAGTTTGTCGCAATACTCGCGAAGGCGATCCTCCGGATAACTTGATGTCGGGCTGACCTTCATTTCAAACTCAACGTAGAGGCCATCCTTGTCCGAAAGGAAGCCCACAAGCTCATCAAGGAAAAGAATCTTGTTGCCCTGGAATGTTGTCAACTTGCGGATCTCATCAGATGTCATCGACTCGACCGCACCGGCGCACGGAGTCAATCTGGCGAACGTCTCATCGTGGTTCACAACAAGCTGTCCGTCCTTGCTCATTCTGATGTCGGTCTCAAAGCCCCTTATTCCTTGTTCATAGCAAGCCTTGAATGCCGGGAGCGTGTTCTCATCATACTCGAAACGGCTGGCGCGATGAGCGAAAAACTGTACGGCCTGAGACTGTGCGGACAAGTCCACCGCCCACACAGACAGCACAATAACAAATAAAAACCTTAATACCTTCCTCATAACTTGACATATATAAGTTCGCATATACCATGATACCCTACCGGGTAACCTTCCACAGCGAATTTCAGACTTACGACTAAAAACGATTGAAAGGATTCACAAAAGTACAAAAAAATCAGTCACCGCCTTGCATTTTTCATTTAACTTGAATATCTTTGTCTCAGGCAAACTGAAATAAAGTTCACTTTCGAGTGACATCTTACATCTTTCTGATGGTTGTTAAGGGTGCTTAAGAAGCATAGCCTTAATTTTAGTATTTACAGTTTCCAACTAACAATCACTAAAGAAAATATGAAATCCATTAAAGCCCTCGCGGCCGTAGCCTTGGCATCTTCTCTTTTTATAGGATGTGAAGAAGAAGAGCACTTTGGCATAGACTCATCCAAACCGGCACCGAAGGAATTCACTTATGATGAAGACAATTCATCGGAAACATCCATTTCAGTCTACTGGGACGACGCCAGCATGATTGAGGCTGGAGCGACCAGCGCGACCGTCCAGCTTACCACTGAACTCAACAACGGCGACAATTACAACAACAGCGTCACCCACACCATCGTTTACAGCGACGAAAAGGTAAAGGTCAAAAACGCCACGACTTTCACAGGCCTGAAAAAGTTCAGCCAGTATTACATCAGAATCAGAGCCAACTATCCAAGATCCGTATTCTCTGACTGGGTATATATCGCTCAAGACAACGAGCCTGTCCAACTTGTTCTCGGCTACGGGTTCGTAAAGCCTGATTTTGTCGGCATTCCTAATCTTGCGGCGACTCCGCTTGCTGACGCCATTACTTTGAAATGGGACCCTTGCGTGAACGCTGTCAAATATGTCGTGGAATACAAACTCGCTTCCGCTTCTGACTGGACAACAATAGAGACAGAGGAGACAGCGCTTAAGATTTCAGACCTTACAGACAAGACAAAGTATAACGTGAGAGCCAAGTCTCTCAATAAGGACGGCAAGGAATCCGAATATTCCGAGACTCTTGACATCACCACACTTGAAAAGGCTGCATTCCCTAAGGACATAGCGACAGCCGATGAGTTCGTCAAACTCTTTAACGGAAAGGAACTAACCACAGCTGATGCCACGAGTGTTGTCAACCTGACCGCAGACATCGACCTTACGGGGAAGACAATCCCGACTTGCGCGACATTCCCTGGAATCTTCAACGGTAACAACCACAGCATCAAGAACTGGAAGGGAACCGCTCCTTTGTTCACTGAAGTCGGCACCGTCAAGGATCTTGTCATTGACGCGTCATGCTCGTTCGTTCCGACGGCTTCCGAATTCGGAATCATTGCCATAAGGAACAAGGGTGAGCTCACCAACGTGACAAACAAGGCGAACATCACAATGAGCGCCGACGCCTTTGACGACGCCGTCATCTGTGGAGCCCTTGTCGCTGAAGGTCTGGCCGACATCACCGATTGCCACAACACCGGCAACATCACAGTGACAGCTCAGACATCAATGAAGGGTGCGGCCGTCGCCGGCATCGCCGGATATCTCAAGGCGACAATGAAAGACTGCTCAAACGAAGGGACGATAAGTGCCTCATGCGCCTTTGTCAACGGCGCTTCGACTATTGTCGATGTGAAGAACTGCGCACCTTCAGTAGGCGGTCTTGTCGCTTACGGCGGCAATGATGAAAACGGACAGTTCGCTGTGACGAATTGCGTGAACAAAGGCAAGGTATCTCTTGTGAACACATCTATTGACTCAGTAACGGGAAACGTGAAGAGACAGGATGTCGGAGGTATTGCCGGAGCGTCCAACGGTGACATCACTAATTGTCACAACTACGGCGAGGTTTACGCGAAACTTGCTTCCAGCAATGGTTCTGCCATGTCCGGAAATGAGGCGATTGTTCTAGCAGGTGGCATCACAGGAGGAGATTACTTCGCCGTGGGACAGATCAAGTCGAACATCACGGGCTGTACCAACGAAGGTCCGATCAACGTGTTCTCTGATGCGTCAAAGTCCAATTCAGCAGTAGGCGGAATCGTGGGCTGGCCAGGAAAAGAGGCTAAGCAAAGCACATGCACGAAAGACTGTGTCAACAAGGGTGACATTACCATTAGCGGAACTGTTAAGGTTCGCGCAGGTGGAGTTCAGGGAGGTACCGGCAACATGGACAACTGTACAAACGAAGGTGAGATCATCTTCGAATCCGGCGACAAGGCCAGCGTTATCGGCAGCCTCTGCGGTTTCCACTCTCAAGGCAACACCATAGAGACCTGCAAGGCTTTCGGAAAAGTGACCGCCATGGCAACTGTTGATGGCATCGGAGGCCTTATCGGAAACATCGGAAACGCCGCTCACAACACAGGAAACGGTTGTGTCGTGGATTGCGTGATTTCCGGCGGAGCCGAGGCCACAAGAGGTCTTGTGATTGGTAAATTCAACGGTAAGACGAAGAACATCACTCTTGGAGAGACCAGCCCGATCAAAGTATCCGGATCTGTTGAAGGGACCAAGATTGACGCCGGCAACTTCGCTAATTTTGTACATGGAACCACAAACTACACAGAGGGTGTACATGTAATCAACGCTGTCTTCGGCAAATAATCCGAACACGCTGATATTCACAAGGGGGATGGCCAACTCTGGTCATTCCCTTTTCTTTTTGCCATCAACACTGGTTGTGGTGTCCGCCTACCGTGCGTAAGCATTCGATAAAGTACGACTGTCAGTTTGATTAAGTGGTATATAACTTTGCACCACTAATATAAACTGACATGCTTACACGCGAACAAATCGAAGAGATCCAGGGCGAGGCCCGGGAGAAAGGGACAGCAATCAAGGCCCTGTTGAAAGAGAAAGGCATTCCAGAGCACCAGTACTTCTGGTGGAAGCGGAAGTACGCCAGGGCAGAGGTTCCGGATGGGTTCCTGCCCATAGCTGGTGGCGTCTTGTGGACACCATTCAGGGAATAATCGATGATCCAAACGCCGGCTGCAACGTCGCCTGCGACTATGTTCAAGTGGACGAGAGCACATTGCCGGTAATAGACAATGAAAAGCACCGCGCGGTGAAGGGATATGTATGGAGTGTGGTGAACGTGATGACGGGAGACAGGTTCTTCTTCTATGAACATGGATCCAGGAGCACCCGCGTGGCCATGGGTCTGCTGAAGGACTTCACCGGAGCCATCCAGAGCGACGGTCACATCGTGTACGAACACTTCGAGGGGATGGAAGGGAAGAAGCTCCTTGGCTGCCGGGCCCACGCAAGGCGCAAGAACTATCTGTTCTGCGGTGACGACGACGCCGCACAGAGGGCAGCCGTGGTATACTCCCTGCTTGCCACCTGCAAGGCACACGGCGTTAATGAACGGGCGTGGCTTGAGGATGTCCTGCGCCGGATCCCGGAATACGAACAGGCAGGGAAAGACTACGCAGACCTTCTTCCCGCAAACTGGCGCGCCTTGTCCGCAAAGTAACTCGAACCAATATCACACTCCCATAAAAAGACTGCAACCGGCATCACACTGATGCAAGTTGCAGCCAAACTTTATCGACGCACGTACTTCCTCGAATGCTTACAAATCAATTATTTAGCAAATATGGTCACTCGGCTTGATTGCTGTAGTGCTACTTTTGCACTGAACTAAAGTTAATTAGTCCGGCCACATTTCGGCGAATGCATAATAACGCCAATTATAGGCCGAATGGCAATTCTGGATCTTTCCACTTTGTCGGATCAGGTTCTCCAGTGTTCCATATCTCCATAAGAAGGGTATCCGGATTCTCGATAACCGGGTAGGGATACTCGATGCCAAGGTCAGAGAAGTATAACATCTTGATTCCATGCGCTTCACACAAGTCACGCTTGGCCTTATCCCTGGCTTGATTATCAATAAACACTTCTTCTCCTCCAAAGAATTCACTTGGTACAAAGTGCTGTTCACCTTGACACTCAATCGCGATACCTTGTTCTGGGAGGAAGAAATCAAGATGCATTTCCCCTCTGAAAGTCATCCACTCAAATGCTTTCTGCGTTTCAAACTTGATTTTCTGCGATTTGAGCACTCTCATTACGTAGTTTTCGAGGTGGCTCTGGTTGCAGATCGGGCAGCCATTACCCCATAGATGAGATGAGGCGACTTGTTCGAAGATGCCATGTCGCGGGCAGATGATTTTCACTTTCTCAGTTGCACCTTTGTAGTCAACCAGTGAATAGTCATATTTCCCGTTATGCACCTCTGTGCTGCGCTCAATGAACAACTTGGTGTCCATATAACGACCAGCACAAATAGGGCACCCTTGTCCAAGCATATGGCCACTTGGCGTTTGCCAGAATTCACCATGCTCCGGACAGATTATGCAAAGTTTGGTGTTACTACCTTTATACTCTGCTTTACTGTAGTCGTATTTATCGCCGTAAAGTTCTTTTGCCTTTCGAATAAACCTCTCCGTGGTAAGACGGACATTCCCCGAGCATTCTTTGCAGCCATTTCCGCATAAATGTAAAGTGGGTTTTTGCAAGAACTCTCCGTGTTCAGGGCAGATAATAGTAACCGGGGTGGTTGACCCGAGTCGTGGTTTTGGAAAAGTGGAAGAAAACTTATAAATCCTTTTGAAAAAATGGAAATTTGTCCGTAAATTGCGTTGGAAAAATGGAGGCAATATGCTTAATAGAAAGATTGACAGTTATTTAAGAGATTATTACAAAAAAACGAATAACGCACTGCTTATTACTGGTGCACGTCAGGTTGGAAAGACATATTCCATCCGGGAATTCGGCAAGTCCTTCAAAAGTTTCATCGAGATAAACTTCATTGAGAATCCCGATGCTGTTGGGCTTTTTAAGAATGCAAGTGGTAGTGCTGACATATTGATGCGCTTATCCACAATTACGAATGCTCCCATGATCAAAGGAGATACCCTGATCTTCTTTGACGAAGTACAGGAGTGCCCAGACATTGTCACCGCCATCAAGTTCTTGGTTGATGATGGATCGTACCGCTATATCCTAAGTGGATCGCTGCTCGGCGTAGAGTTGAAGGACATTCGTTCGGTCCCCGTCGGTTATATGGGCGTAAAGGAAATGTTCCCGCTGGATTTCGAAGAGTTTATATCTTGTGTCGGAATCAATGAGAATGTAATAGCCTCCTTGAAGGAGTCCTGGACAAAGAGGCAACCCGTCGACGACTTCATCCACAATAAAATGATGGAGCTGTTCCGGCTATACCTTATCATAGGAGGTATGCCGGCAGCTGTCAGCAAGTATCTGGAGAGTAATAACCTGCAAGATGTCTTGGCCGTACAGCAGGAGATCATTCAACTCTATAAGAAAGACATCGCTAAGTATGATCCGGATAACAAATTGTATATCGAGGAGATTTTCAACTTGATCCCGCCAGAACTCAATGCCAAAAACAAGCGCTTCATCCTGAAACGCCTGAACGAAAACGCAAAGTATGAGCGTTACGAGAACAGCTTCCTTTGGCTGAAGAGTGCAGGTGTGGCCCTGCCTGTATATAATGTGGAAGAGCCCAAAGTGCCTCTACTGCTGGCTCGCTCACGCAATCTGCTCAAGCTCTTCTTGAACGATATCGGCTTGCTGGCCGCCCAGTATGCCGACGGGATTCAGATGCGAATCATCAAGGGCGACAAGGACATTAACTTCGGATCCATCTATGAGAATGCCGTGGCCCAGGAACTCGTTGCACACGGGTTGTGGCCATATTACTACAACAGCAAGAAAAGGGGAGAGATAGACTTCGTTATTGAGAAGAACGGCAAGGTTCTCCCGATAGAGGTAAAGTCCGGAAAAGATTACATATATCACCGTGCCCTCTCCAACATTATGGATTGCGATGAATATGATATCCCGGAAGCACTGGTATTGAACAACGACAATCTATCAGTTGATGGCCGAATTACATATGTGCCGGTCTATATGGTGATGTGTCTGGAGAAAGAAATGTTAACAGCTCAGACCTACAGTATCGATCTGGATGGTTTGAAGTAGTAAGCGTCTTGTAGATTTGCGTAAGATATTAGCAATGAACTAATTACAAAATAGACAAAAATGATATTAGTAGATAAATGCCTGTTCATTAATAGGTCTCCTTTTAAGGATAATCTTGAGATTTCATTCAAAGAAGGAGTAAACGTTTTATGTGGTATTAATGGCAGGGGGAAAACGACCATCCTCTCATATATTGTTGATGCTTTTTATGAGATGGCTAAGCCCAATTACCGAGGATCATTTGAAGGTTAGGAGTACAAGTATTATAGGCTCTCATCTTCATTTCATACTATTGATCCAGGTAAACCGTCCATTGTATATATACGTTTCAAGATTGAAGAAAGGACAATTGATTACATTGATGTTCGTGGGCAGCTTACTGAAGCTGAGTACAATGACTTGGTGAAATACGAGACAAAGGTAGAGTACGGAAAGATCAAGAATGGTTTACAATCAAGCGATACAGTCAAATTGTTCTCTTGCGATGATACAGACAAAGCTATTAAAGATGCTTTCGCTAAGAATTTGCTAACCTACTTCCCTTCATACAGATATGAACTCCCCGGATACCTTAATAACCCTTATAAAGAGGATGTCGAAATAAGCAATTCTATAAAGTATTCCGGAGAGCTGCCGAATCCAATCGAGGTTTGTACAGGTTTGGCCGAATTCTCCAGTTGGATTCTTGACGTTGTACTAGTATATTGTAACATCTAAATATTGCATAAAACTAAAAATAATTGTATCTTTGTTGTATCAC
>ERZ827088.700-NODE-700-length-46700-cov-7.857069_pt1 | contig 46700 bp, 45 predicted proteins | sample MGYA00519922_ERZ827088 | MGnify/ENA primary metagenome ERZ827088 (study PRJEB31778, sample SAMEA3449254) | human gut metagenome | biome: human gut; feature: human-associated habitat; material: faeces | place: United Kingdom | collected 2010/2012 ...
GGGCGTTAAGAACGAAAAGTAATACTGCTTTCGTTTAGCCCCCGCCCCTTCCGACTTCCGCTTTGGGGTTCTTAGGGGCGTGCAGCCCCTAAGGCGCGGGTTCGCTGCGTCGCAACAGCGAGACTTTTCTTTGCTACTTTCTTTTGGTCACAAAAGAAAGTAGGACCTCCCGTGAGACTGCCGTTAGTCTTACTGCCGCGCCTGCAAAGCTGCCAGCAGCGGCGGGATGAGCTGCTTCTTGCGGCTGACGACACCGGGCAGTTTGGCTATGTTCCCCTCCGGCTCGACGTGGAACGCATCGCGGATGATCTCCTCGGCGTTGTGGCCGTAGAACATCAGGTCGGTGCTCTGGGTCTTCATGTCGGTGAACATGTAGAAGATCAGCGGCAGGCCCTCGCGGCGGCTCGCCTCGGGCAGGAACGGCTGCACAAGTGCCTCGGCGGCGGCGCGGGACTTGTCGGTCATGTAGGTGGACTGGCCGACGCCGAACTTGACGTCGCCGCGGCTGAACGCCTTGAAGTCCGAGCTGAACACATCCTCCGCCGTGCGGCCCGTCAGGTCGGCACCTGCCTCAAACATCTGCTCGGCGTAGGACTGGATGTCCTCGCCCGCCAGCGCGGCCAGCGCCTTGGCGGCGGCTTCGTCCTGCGGGGTGGACGTCGGAGAGCGGAACACCAGCGTATCGGACAGAATGGCCGACAGCAGCAGCCCCGCGATCTCGCGGCTGGGCGTCAGGCCCTGCTCGCCGTACATCTGGTACAAAATCGTGGCCGTGCAGCCCACCGGAACATTGCGGAAATAGACCGGGCCGGTGGTCTCCAGACTGCCGATGCGGTGATGGTCGATGATCTCCAGAATGTCCGCCTGCTCCAGACCGTCCACGGCCTGGGTGCGCTCATTGTGGTCAACGAGAATGACCTGCTTGCGGTGCAGGTTCAACAGGTTACGGCGGCTGACGACGCCGCAGTACTTGCCGTTCTCATCCAGAATCGGGAAATAGCGGTGACGCACGCTGGCCATAACCTTTTTGGCGTCCTCAATCGGCGTATTTACGCTGAATTTCAGCAATTCCTTCGTGCGCATAAAATGGCGCACCGGCGCGGCGGTGGAGATGAGCCGCGCGGCGGCGTAGGTATCGTAGGGGGTCGCCAGCACGGCGCAGCCCTTTTCCTGCGCACGTGCCACGATGGTGCGCGGCACCGCGGAGCCGCAGCAGACAATGATGGCCTGCGCGCCGCAGTCGATGGCGCACATCTGGGTCTCGTACCGGTTGGAGACCAGCACAAGGTCGCCGGGCTTGACCAGCTCCTCCATGATTTCCGGGCTGGTGCCGATGCAGATATTGCCGCTTTCAATGTGGGCGTCGGCGCTGCCGACCACCAGCTCAGCCTCCAGCGTTTCCAGCAGGTTCGTGCAGCGGGTGTTGGCCGCGGCCAGCACTGCCGTGTCGAACAGGTCCATGTTCGCGTCGGCAATGTCCTTGATGGTGATAAGCCCCTGCAGCTCGTTGTCGCCGTCCACGATGCAGAGCGTGTCGATCTCGACGTCGCGCATCAGGTTCCAGGCCGCGCGCAGGCTCATCTCGCCGTCGATGCCCGCCTGCTTGCGGATGTCGATGTCCTTGATCTGCGGGCTGACGTCGGTGCAAAGCCGCGGCGGCTCCACGCCGAAGTGCTGCAGAACGAACCGCGTTTCCCGGTTCACATGTCCGGCGCGGCGGGCCTCATACAGGCCGGTCAGGCTGCCGCGGTTTTTCAGCCAGGCATACGCCAGCGCGGAGCAGATCGAGTCCGTGTCCGGGTTCTGGTGGCCGATGATGTTGATGTGGCGTACCGTGTTGTTTGCCATAGTGGTTCTCCCTCGTATACTTTGTTTCCCTCATCTTCGCGTCCTTGCCTCCCTCTGGGAGGGAGGTGCCCCGAAGGGGCGGAGGGAGAGAACCTTGCCATTGCCCGAAGCCTTCTCACCTGGCCAGGCTCTCTCCCCCACCCGCTGCGGCGGGAGCCCCCTCCCAGAGGGGGCCAAGGAGAATGTAAAGCCGTATGGTTTAATTAGTGTAAAATATCACTATAATAATCCATATTATAGCACACATTTTTGCGTTTTGCGATTCTTGACAAATACCACATTATAGCGTATTATAAAATAGTATGTGGATATTGGGGCTTTGCCCCTGCAAATATCAGTATATCGGCATTTTCAATTTGAGAGGGAACGTATATGATTCAGGAAAATCTCCGCAACGTCGCGATCATCGCGCACGTCGACCACGGCAAAACCACCCTGGTCGACCAGATGCTGAAGCAGTCCGGTGCTTTCCGTGCCAACCAGCAGGTGGCCGAGCGCGTCATGGACTCCGGCGACATCGAGCGTGAGCGCGGCATCACGATTCTGGCCAAGAACTGCTCCTGCGAGTACAACGGCGTCAAGATCAACATCGTCGACACCCCGGGCCACGCCGACTTCGGCGGCGAGGTCGAGCGCGTGCTGAAGATGGTCAACGGCGTTCTGCTGCTGGTCGATGCAGCCGAGGGCTGCATGCCCCAGACCCGTTTTGTTCTGCAGAAGGCTCTGCAGCAGAACCTGTCTCTGGTCATCGCCGTCAACAAGATTGACCGTCCCGATGCCCGCATTGCCGAGGTCATCGACGAGATCCTCGAGCTGCTGATGGACCTGGGCGCTACCGACGAGCAGCTGGACAGCCCGATGGTGTTCTGCTCCGGGCGCAACGGCACGGCCAGCTACGACTGGACCGATCCTGCCTCCGGCACGGACCTGAAGCCCCTGTTTGACACTATCCTGAAATATGTGCAGCCGCCGGAGGGCGAGCCCGACGAGCCGCTGCAGATGCTGGTCTCCAGCGTTGACTACAATGACTTCGTGGGCCGCATGGGCGTTGGCCGCGTGCAGAACGGCGTCATCAAGGTCGGCAGCCCGATCCAGGTCTGCGACTGGCACAACCCCGACGTACACATGAGCGGCCGCATCACCAAGCTGTTCGACTTCAAGGCCAATGGCCGTGAGCCGATCGAGAGCGCCCAGGCCGGCGACATCGTCGCATTTGCGGGTCTGCCCGATATTTCCATCGGCAACACGATCTGCGACCCCAGCAAGGTGCAGCCCCTGCCCTTTGTCAAAATCAACGATCCCACGGTGGAAATGACCTTCTCGGTCAACGATTCCCCGTTTGCCGGCAAGGAGGGCAAGTACGTCACCTCCCGCCAGATCCGTGACCGCCTGATGCGCGAGCTGCTGAAGGACGTCGCCCTGAAGGTCGAGGATTCCGCCACGAACGATTCCTTCCGCGTCATGGGCCGCGGCGAAATGCACCTGTCCATCCTGATCGAGACGATGCGCCGCGAGGGCTATGAGCTGCAGGTCAGCCCCCCGCACGTTCTGACCCACGAGGAGAACGGCAAGGTCATGGAGCCTATGGAGCGCGTTGTCGTCGACGTGCCCGAGACCTATCAGGGCAACGTCATGACCGCTCTGGGCGCCCGCAAGGCCATCCTGATGAACATGCAGATGATGAACAGCCGCTCCCGCATCGAGTTCCGTATGCCCAGCCGCGGCCTGTTCGGCTATCGCAGCCAGTTCCTGACCGACACCCACGGCGAGGGCATCATGAACACGATCTTCGACGGCTACGAGGAATGGTGCGGCGACATCCAGACCCGCTCCACCGGCTCCCTCATCAGCTTTGATACCGGCGACGCCGTCACCTACGGCCTGTTCAACGCCCAGCAGCGCGGCACCCTGATCGTCAACGCAGGCGAGAAGGTCTACGCCGGTGAGGTCGTCGGCTACACCCCGACGGGCGAGGACATCACGGTCAACGTCTGCAAGACGAAGCACCTGACCAACACCCGCGCCTCCGGCAGCGACGACGCTCTGCGTCTGGTGCCTGTCTCCAAGTTCAGCCTCGAGGGCTGCCTTGAGTTCCTGGCACCCGACGAGCTGCTGGAAGTCACCCCCGAGAACCTGCGCATCCGCAAGCGCATCCTGGACCACGACCTGCGCATGAAGGCCGCCAGCAAGAAGAATAAGTAATTTATTCGCATCAAAACGAGCCGCCCCGACGATTGGGGCGGCTCGTTTTGATTTTGTCGAGTTGTAGGGGCCGGGCATGCCCGGCCCCTACGTGCGGAGGTGTGTGGGACGGTGCGTGCCCGCACGCATGGCCCCCGGAGCGGTCAAGACCGCTCCCTACAAATTGCCCATAACCGGCGGTCCGCATTTTACCGCCTCACTCCGTCCACATCTCCACCGCGGTATACTCCCGGCTTCCCGCCAGATACGCGCCCAAATCGATCAGCGCATACCGGCTGGCGGCCACGCCGCTGCGGTCAATGTACCCGTCCGTCACCAAAATGCGGCCATCGTCGGTCAGGGCTATCGGGAAATTCCTGTTCCCGGTGGCATCGGACCCAGCCTCCTCATAGGGGACCTCGTACCGCGCACCGTTGTCGATGCTGTAAAGCGTCAGGGTGTCCTTCCCCCGCCACAGCACCACCAGCCTGAGCTGGCCGTCGAGGGAAAACGGCCAGAAGCCGCTGTACTCCCCGTCTTTGCCGTCGGCGCTGCATTCCTCCTGCCAGGTGCCCGCGGTGCGGTCATAGCTGACCAGCGTGTTCTTCCGGCTGAGCGCGGACGCGCCGTCCGTGTAGGAGACCCCAAAATACAGCTTGTCGCCGCAGTAGCCCAGATACGATTTGCTTTCGTTGTGGTCCTCGGGGTAGTACGGCTCGTCGAACACCTTTTCAATCGTGTTCGTCGCCGGATCGTAGAGGTCGTACTCCCGCAGCGAGTTTTGCAGCACGGCATCCAGCATTTCCTCGTTGCCCTCGCCCTCCGGCAGCGGCGTGTCGGACACAATGCGGGTCAGCAGCACCCGGCTGCCGACTGCGCCCAGAACGCTGTCCAGCTGCACAAACGGCAGCGACGCGGTGGTCAGCTCCCCGGTCTGCCAGTCCAGCCGCGTGCAGGCCGTGCCCCAAATGTCATACGCCGCGTACTCGTCGTAGAAATTGGGGTAAAATTTTTCCGGGATGGTCTGCTCCTCGACGCTGCCGTCGGGGCGGATGGCCGTGTGGGCAAACACGGTGCTGCCCTCGGAGTCCCAGAAGTATTCCACCGTGTCCCCGTGCTGCATGATGGCTACCGGGATCTGCCGCGACAGGTCGATGTCACAGAGCTTTGTCTGCACGCCCGCCGCGTAGTCGAGCTTCAAAATCGGCTCGGCCTCAAGCCCCGAGAACGGTATCTCAACCGAGGCGGTGCCTGTGTCCATCACCTCCGGGATGGCCATTTGCAGCGTCCCCACCGGGAACGCCGCCGCGGCCTCGCCGATGGCTGCGGTCTCGGCGGGCGGGGCAGCTTCGGCGGGGGACGATACCTCGGGTGCGGCGGTGCAGGCGGTCAGGGCCAGCGCGGCGGCCAGCAGAAGGACGAGTTTTCTCATGGTTTGTCTCCTTTCCGGTTCCGTTTTCGCCATCATACCACCCGGTTGTGTCCGAGTTGTGACACGGGCGGGGTCTTTTGAAATTTTTTTGCGGCGAAGTTTGGACTGCCTGTAGGGGCCGGGCACGCCCGGCCCGCGGGCTTCCCGCAAGCGCCCGTTTACCGGACAGAGCCGCCAGTGTGTGCGCCATACAAATACACTTGACTTTATATCAAATTCATAGTATAGTAAATAAGTCGCCCGCATTGCGGCGGGGATTTTGGATGTAAAAGTTATGGGGGTCAGTATGGCGGCATTTACTACGTTTATTGAGCAGTTCAGCGATATTCTGTGGAACTCGCTGCTGCTGTTTTTGCTGGTCGGCACGGGCGTGTACTTTACCGTGCGGCTGCGCGGCGTGCAGGTGCGCCGCTTTGGCGAGGGCTTCCGCCGTGTGTTCGGCGGCTTTACGCTGCGCGGCAAAAAAGCGGACGCCGAGGGCATGAGCAGCTTTCAGGCGCTGACGACGGCCATTGCGGCGCAGGTCGGCACCGGCAACATCACGGGCTGTGCCACGGCGCTGGTCAGCGGCGGCCCGGGCGCGCTGTTCTGGACCTGGGTGTCGGCGTTTTTCGGCATGGCGACCATTTACGCCGAGGCCGTGCTGGCGCAGCACTACAAGACCACGGTGAACGGCCATGTCACGGGCGGCCCAGCGTACTATATCCGCGCCGCGTTCAAGGGCAAGGTCGGCAAGGTGCTGGCCACGGTGTTCTCGGTACTCATCATTCTGGCGCTGGGCTTCATGGGCAACATGGTGCAGTCCAACTCCATCGGTGATGCGTTCCACAACGCCTTCGGCCTGAACCGGCTGGCGGTGGGCTTCGTGGTGGCGGCCATTGCAGCGTTCATCTTCCTGGGCGGCGTGCAGAGAATCGCCGCTGTAACGGAAAAAGTCGTGCCGATCATGGCGGCATTTTACATTCTGGGCTGCATCGTCATTCTGGTCATCAACGCCAAGGCGCTGCCCGGCGCGCTGGCGCAGGTGTTTGTGCTGGCGTTTGAGCCGCAGGCCATGGCGGGCGGCATTGCTGGCGTGACCGTGCAGCAGTCCATGCGTTTCGGCGTGGCCCGCGGCCTGTTCTCCAACGAGGCGGGCCTTGGCTCGACGCCCCACGCCCACGCGCTGGCCAAGGTCGAGCGCCCGCAGGACCAGGGCGCTGTGGCGATTCTGGGCGTGTTCGTTGACACGTTCGTTGTGCTGACGCTGACCGGCCTGGTGCTGATCACGTCCGGCCTGATCCCGCAGGGCATGACCGGCACGGCGCTGACCCAGGCCGCCTTCAGCCAGGCGTTCGGCGGCTTTGGGCCGATCTTCATCGCGGTGTGCATGTTCTTTTTCGCGTTTTCGACGATCATCGGCTGGTATTTCTTCGGCCAGTCGAACTTCAAGGCGCTGTTCGGCGAGAAGCTGCTGCCGGTGTACAGCATTATTGTAGTTGCGTTCATTCTGGTTGGCTCGACCCTGAAGGTCGATCTGGTCTGGGCGCTGGCCGACCTGTTCAACGGCCTGATGGCCGTGCCGAACCTGCTGGCCCTGCTGGCGCTGGCCGGCGTGGTTGTGGCGATTGACCGGAAGTAATTTTTACAAGACGGAGATTTGTTCCTTTTCTTAGAAGAAAAGGAACTAAAAAAACAACCTGCCTGCGATAGATCGCGGGCAGGTTATTTTTTTGTTTGAGGAGGCAGGGCGGTTATGAAAAGACCCTGTGGCTTGCCGCCCTACGATGCAAAGGATACGGGGTGGTAATGGCAGGGTTGCGGGCCGGGCATGCCCGGCCCCTACAGGGTGGCGTGAATGAGTTGCGGGCGAAGGCCCGCCCCACGGAATGTGGTAAAGTGGGATGTAGGGCGGCCTGCCCCCAGGCCGCCGCGGACGTTTGCGGTAATGAGAAGCCCTGCGGATTGTGTTGTAGGGGGCGGCGTCCCCGACGCCCCGCGGAGGTGCGGGGTTGTGAGCGTGGGCCCACGGTTGAGCGGAGCGAAATCGGGGAGCGAACAATGTTTGCCCCTGCAGGGCAAACAACCGCATGAGCGGGCCAGCTTTGCTGGCTGACGGCGCTCGTTGTGCGCCGTCAAGCGGTCAAGACCCCTCCCTACGATGCAAAGGATAAAAGGGGTGGTAATGGCGAGGCTGCGGGCCGGGCATGCCCGGCCCCTACAGGGTGGCGTGAATGAGTTGCGGGCGAAGGCCCGCCCCACGGAATGTGGTAAAGTGGGATGTAGGGCGGCCTGCCCCCAGGCCGCCGCGGACGTTTGCGGTAATGAGAAGCCCTGCGGATTGTTGTAGGGGGGCGGCGTCCCCGACGCCCCGGAGGGGTCAAGACCCCTCCCTACGATGCAAAAGATAAAGGGGATACAATGGCAAGGCTGCGGGCCGGGCATGCCCGGCCCCTACGGACTACTGTGAACGGGTCGCGCACGAAAGGGGCGCGCGGGTGGCTGCCTCTCCCGTTCAGCCCCACAAAAACAAAAAAACGAGACGGCCACTGCCCCGTCTCGTTTTTTCTTAAAAAGAAGGAGAAAAACAGAACGTCTCGCCGGCGCCTGAATGCGAACGGAACCACCCCTCTACAAGTGATACCCTCCCTACGGATTCGGCAGGGCGCTCTGGTATTCTTCCTCTTTAGCTGTCGCTCGGAAGCTCTCGCTTTCGATGTACTTATAGTACACTATTTTTGTCGAATTTGCAAGATGCGTACTTGTACAACATGCTACATTTACCCCACATTGTTTTGTATAGTTTGCACAATCGTTCACGGATAATTCATACAAATAGCGCCCGGAGCGTTCAAAGCCCCGGGCGCAAGAAATATGCTGTTTTCAGACCGGAAAAGCGGGATTTCTCCGCTTATTCCACAGGAACGATCCAGCCCTTGGTGTCGGGCAGCTTGCCCCACTGGATGCCGGTCAGCGTGTCATACAGCTTCTGGGTCAGCTCGCCGATGTGGCCGCCGCTGATGTGGGCAACCTTGCCCTCCCAATCCAGCTCCTTGACAGGGGAGACAACGGCAGCCGTGCCGGTGCCAAAGACTTCCTCCAGCTTGCCCTCGTCGGCAGCCTTCATGATGTCGGCAATGGCAACACGCTCCTCATGCACCTTGTAGCCCCAGTCCTTCAGCAGCTCGATGATGGAGCGGCGGGTGACGCCGGGCAGAACGGTGCCCACGCAGGGGGCGGTGTAGATCTCGCCGTCGATCTTGAACATGATGTTCATGGAGCCTACTTCCTCGACGTACTTCTTCTCAACGCCGTCCAGCCACAGCACCTGGGAGAAGCCGCGCTCCTCGGCCAGCTCGCCGGCCTTGATGGACGCGGCGTAGTTGCCGCCGCACTTCGTAAAGCCGGTCAGGCCCGGGGCGGCGCGGATGTACTCATCCTCAACATAGATGCGGACGGGGTCGAGGCCCTCGGCGTAGTAGGCACCGGAGGGCGCGCAGATGATGGCAAAGCGGTAATGCTTGGCGGCATGAACGCCCAAGCCCACATCGGTAGCGATGCAGAACGGGCGGATGTACAGGGACGCGCCGTCGGAGTGGGGCACCCAGTCGCGGTCCACATCGACCAGCGCCTTGACAGCCTGCACGAAGTCCTCCGGCGGGATGGGGGGCATGCCGAGACGGTCCGCGGAATCGTTGAAACGGTTCGCGTTGCAGTCGGGGCGGAACAGCTGGATCTTGCCCTCGGCGGTGCGGTAGGCCTTCATGCCCTCGAAAATTTCCTGGGCGTAGTGGAACACGGTGGTAGCAGGGTCCATTTCCCACGGGCCGTAGGGGACGACGCGGGCATCGTGCCAGCCCTCACCGGCGGTATAGTCCATCACGAACATATGGTCGCTGAAGATCTTGCCGAAGCCCAGCTTCGACTCGTCCTGCGGTTTCTGTTTCGGATGTTCGGTTTTAACAATTTTAATATCCAACATGATTTGCACTCTCCCTTATATTTCCAGGCGCGCTTAGCCGCACAGCAAAGCGCGGATGATGGTTAAATTCATTATAGCGCTGTAAAGCGGTAAAAACAAGTCCCTATTTTATTTCATATTGCACCGTGGCACAAAATGGGGTACAATAACCTTGGTTTCCCCCGCTTTCTTTGAAAAGAAAGTAAGCAAAGAAACTTTCAATATGTTTCCTGGAAAACAACGATTATAAAGCAACGATAATTTTAAGGAGTTACCAATGGTCAAAGCAGTCATTTTTGATATGGACGGCCTGATGTTTGATACCGAGCGCCTGTGGGATACCCTGTGGGAGCCTGCCTGTAAGGAGCTGGGCCTGCCCCTGCCCCCGGATATGGCCAAGTTCCAGGCGGGCGGCCGCGGCCTGGCGGGCGATAACCTGCGCCGCCACGTTGCCCAGTATATCCCCGGCGACCCGCAAAAGGTGCTGGACAAGGTCTGGCAGCTGGCCGACGAGCGCTTTGCCCAGGGCGTGCCCTGCAAGCCCGGCCTGAAAGAGCTGCTTTCTACGCTGGAAGACCTGGGCATGCCCCGCATCGTGGCCAGCTCCAGCCCCCGCAATATGATCGAGATGAACCTGCAGACCTCCGGCACCGCCCGCTATTTCCATGATGTCGTTTCCGGCACCGAGGTCGCCCGCAGCAAGCCTGCACCTGATACCTTTCTGCTGGCGGCGGAAAAACTGCACACCGACCCCAAGGATTGCCTGGTGCTGGAGGACAGCTTCAACGGCGTGCGCGCCGGCCGCGCTGCCGGCTGCGTGACCGTGATGGTCCCCGACCTCATGCAGCCCACCGACGAGATCAGGGCCTTGTACACCTGCTGCTGCAAGGACCTGCTGGAAGTCCGCGACCTGCTGCTGGCCGGCAAGCTGTAACCTTATAATAAGAAAGCCCCCGGCGGGTGGAAGATTCCACGCCCGCCGGGGGCTGTTTTGTGGTTGCTTACAGGGCCGCGCCCTTCTTGGGGATAAACAGGCGGCTCATATCCGCGTGTTCCAGTTCCAGCAGCTTGATTTTTTTATCAATGCCTCCGGCGTACCCGGTCAGGCTGCCGTTGGCGCCCACCACGCGGTGGCAGGGAATGATGATAGACACTTTGTTGTGCCCCACCGCTCCGCCCACCGCCTGGGCGGAAACCCTGCCGCCCTGCTGTGCCGCCAGCTGGCGGGCAATGTCACCGTAGGTGATAGTCTGCCCGTAGGGGACCGTCAGCAGGATTTTCCACGCCGATTGTTGAAAACTTGACCCAACCGGGTGCAGCGGTGGTAGGAAGTCGGGCTCCTTGCCGGTAAAATAGATGTCCAGCCAGCGCTTGGCCTCAGCCAGAATGGGCGTGGTCTGGGCACAGTGTCCGACGGGCAGGATGTTGGCAAAATATTTCTGCCCCTCAAACCACAGCCCCACCAGCCCGACCTCGTCCGCTGCCAGCAAAATCCCGCCCAGCGGGGACTGGTATTGTTGGATAGAAACCATAGCGGACACCTCACATGGATAGCGGCTGTGCCGCTTTTTTTGCCATAGGGACATAAAACAAAAAAAGGCAACTTACCATTCAGTAAGTTGCCTTGGTGCGCCGGAAGAGACTCGAACTCCCGACCTTCTGATTCGTAGTCAGACACTCTATCCAGCTGAGCTACCAGCGCATATGCGGTTAATTATTAACCGCAAGTAATATATTACCACATTCTTTTATAAAAAGCAAGTGCTTTTTGAAATTTTTTAAATTTTATCATCAAAAAATGCAAAAAATGCTCTGTAAGCCATATATACATCAATTTTTGATACGATTTCAAACGGTGCGTGCATACAAAGTACAGGCACACCGAGGTCAACTACATCAACATTCATATTGGCAACATATTTTGCGATTGTTCCGCCGCCGCCCATATCAACTTTACCGAGTTCGCCGACTTGCCACATTACATTGTTTTTCTCAAGCAAAGCTCTTACCTTGCCCATATACTCGGCAGACGCATCGGAAGTATCGTACTTTCCGCCGTGACCTGTGTATTTTGAAATTACAACGCCTTCGTTAATATAGCAAGAGTTCTTTGCTTCGTAAGCGGATGCATATGTTGGGTCATAAGCTGCGCTTACATCTGCCGAAAGACAGGTGCTCTTAGACAGCGCTTTGTAGCCGTCAATACCGTCCTGCTTTGCAAGGTCATATATAAAGTAACGCAAAAAGTCGCTCTGCATACCTGTATTGCCGTCGCTGCCTGTTTCTTCTTTATCTGTAAGATAAGTAACGCAGGTCTGCTCCGGAGTTTCAACATCAAGCGAAGCCATTAATGCAGGGTAAGCGCAAACCTTATCATCGTGACCGTAACCGCCGATCATACTTGCGTCAAAGCCGATATCTCTTGCTTTGAATGACGGAATAAGACAAAGTTCTGCCGAAAGGAAATCCCCCTCAACTATGCCGTATTTCTTATTGAGAATTGACATTACATTGAGTTTTACAAGGTCTTTTTCGTCATTGCCGTCTTCGTACGGACGAGAGCCGACAAGAACATTGAGATCCTCACCTGTAAATACCTTTGCAAGCGGCTTTGAAACCTGGTCTTTAGCAAGGTGTGGGAGCAAATCAGTAACGCAGAAACAAGATTCGTTTTCATCGTCACCCCAAGTAATGTTTACCTTTGTGCCGTCAAGTTTTACAACTGTGCCGTGGAGTGAGAGGGGAAGTGCTGTCCACTGATATTTTTTAAGACCGCCGTAGTAATGTGTTTTGAAAAGTGCGAGGTTTGTGTCCTCATAAAGTGGATTCGGCTTTAAATCAATTCGTGGTGAGTCAATATGAGCGATTGCAAGTCTTGCACCGTTCTTTACACCGTTTTTGCCGATAACAGCAAGTGCGATTGCTTTGTCACGGTTTATATAATAAACCTTATCGCCTGCGTTATATGACGCATTTTCATCGTATTCTGTAAAGCCTGCTTTTTTCGCAAGCTCAAGTGTGTAGCTTACAGCCTCACGCTCAACGGGAGAATGGTCTAAAAACTTTTTATAGCCTACGCAGAAATCGTCTGCTTTTTTAATCTCTTCGGCATTGAGAGTTGCTACGCCCTTGCTGCCTTTCATCATAATTTCTTCTTTAAGAAGTGTAGCTTTGCTTTTTTCGTCTGACATATTTATCTTCCTTTCATCAGATGTACCATATTATTTTATGAATAATATAACTCAATATACTTTGCTTTTGCGTCCGTTACCCGTTCAACATATTCTTTTGTTTCGGGATACGGTATATCTGTAAGCGTGACACCGTCGGTACTGTAATTCGGATCGTCAAGCCAGTCCGAAACCACAAATCCTGCGTTGTACGCTGCAATAGCCGATGTTTCTGTCCCATAAAAATCAAGAAAATATTTTAAAAGATAAGAGCCGTAATCTATACAGATTTCGGGGTTATACAAATCTTCTTCCGTATATTTGCCCTCACAATCTCTTACCTGCTGCAGCCATTCAAACGAACTCGGCATAACCTGCATAATTCCGCAAGCACCCGCATCCGACTGTGCGTCTGCATTAAAGCCGCTTTCCGTACGGATAACGGCATATATGAGTGATTCGTCGAGTTCGTAATCTTTTGCGGCTTTTTGAACATATTGGCTGTAATCTCTCGGATAGCTGAGTTCGAGCAGTTGTTTTTTTGCGTTGTCATAGTAATTAAATACAAACAGTGCAAGCAAGACCGCCGTTAAAACTATGCAGCCGCCAACAATAAAATTTTTTCCCTTCTTTTTGGGTTTCTTTTTGTATCGGGGATTTGCCGCCATTAAATCACCTGCCGTATGTATCCGAATAGCCCCTCGGCTTTGTCGATAAGTTCTTGCTTTGTGCCGTTGTTTTCAAGAATAAAGTCCGAATTATCTTTAAAATAGTTTTCGGAAAGTTGAGCGTTTATACGACTTTCCACCATTTCTTCCGAAATTCCGTCACGCTGCATTATGCGCTGTTTGCGTATGTTTTCATCAGCCGTAACGCTTATGATATAATCGCAAATTACATTTGCTTTACTCTCAAAAAGCTGCGGTGCGTCAAATACAATGAATTTTTTATCGCTGTTGACAAGTTTTTCCGTCTTTTCAAGGAAAAGGGAAAGTACAAACGGGTGGATAAGTTTGCCGAGAACGGCGGTTTTTTCTTTTGTTGCAAATGCCCTTTGAGCAAGCTTCTTTCGGTCAAGATTTTTGTTCGGCAAAATAATGTCACTGCCAAATTCAGCCGAAAGTATCTTAAGACATACCGAGTCGGGCATATAAAGTTCCGCAACAAGCTCATCGGCATTTATTACCGCTGTGCCGTTTTTTGCAAAAACTTTTGATACAGTGCTTTTGCCTGCGCCCGTCTGACCTGTAAGCCCCAATATTTTATATTTTTTCAAGGTCTATCACCTCATAGCCTGCGGCCCTTATAAGTCTGTTGTAAAGTGCCATACCTACGCCGTCGCAGGACGGAAGTCTTGAGTAAGCGGTGTCAATTCCGCCGACCTCGTCAACCTCTCTCAGCATATCAAAAAGTCTGTGCGCCTGCTGTGCATAGTCTTGCCTTTTGCCGAGCGAAAATGTTTTTACCTTAAGCTGCGCAATATCTTCATCACAACACAGTGCGGCGGTTTTGCCGTCATCCTTGCTGTTCACATAATTAATATATTCTTCGTCTGTGCCTTTAAGAAGTATAACTCTCGCTTTCGGCGAATAATGCTTGTACTTCATACCCGGGCTTGCCGCCTTTTGATTAGGGTCAAGTTTGTCGAGTACCGCCTTGTTAAGTTCGACTTCTCCGATTGTATCTCTCAATTGTTCAAGGGTGATTCCGCCCGGTCTTAACAGGCAAGGAACTTCGCCCGCAAGAGTGATAACCGTACTTTCAACGCCGACTTCACTTGCACCGCCGTCAATAATTGCCTCAATCTTACCGTTCATATCATTCATAACATGGGTTGCGGTTGTAGGACTCGGAGAACCCGAAATGTTTGCGGACGGCGCAGCGAGCGGTGTATTTGCCGCCTTAATGAGCGCTCTTGCAACAGGGTGTGACGGACAGCGAATTGCAACGGTTTCAAGACCTGCCGATACTTCGTCAGGAATAATCTCCGATTTTTTCATTATAATTGTAAGAGGGCCCGGCATAAATTTTTCGGCAAGAATTTTTGCCTTTTGGGGAATTTCGGCGACAAGACCGAATTTTTCAATATCCCCAAACTCCGCAATATGAACAATCAGCGGATTATCCATCGGTCTGCCTTTTGCCTTAAAAATTTTGGCAACGGCTTTACCGTTCAAAGCGTCTGCCGCAAGTCCGTAAACGGTTTCGGTCGGCATACCTACAAGTCCGCCGTTTCTTAGGATTTCTCCTGCTTTATTTATATTTTCCTGTGTACTGTCGAGCAATAATGTTTGCATATTGTCACCTTGCTTATGAATTTTCCATACTTTCTTTGAGTTTTTCTGCTCTGTCTGCGGTAACAAGAGCGTCTATAACTTCATCAAGATTTCCGTTTAATATATCCTCAAGTTTGTAAAGCGTAAGTCCGATTCTGTGGTCGGTCAGTCTGCCCTGCGGATAGTTGTAGGTTCTAATTCTTTCACTTCTGTCGCCCGTGCCGACCTGTGACTTACGGTTAGCGGCAATTTCACTCGCCTGCTTATCCTGCTTTTCTTTTAAAAGTCGGCTCTTGAGCACCTTGAGCGCTTTATCTTTGTTTTTGTACTGACTTCTTTCGTCCTGACACTCAACAACCGTACCTGTCGGCAAATGAGTAATACGGATAGCCGAACTTGTTTTGTTGATATGCTGACCGCCTGCGCCGCTTGAACGGAAAGTATCTATTTTCAAATCTTTAGGGTCAATTTCAAGCTCCACATCTTCCGCCTCGGGAAGAACGGCAACGGTTGTGGTAGAAGTATGCACTCTGCCCTGACTTTCGGTTTCGGGCACACGCTGAACACGGTGTACACCGCTTTCGTATTTAAAGCGTGAGTAAGCACCCTCGCCCTCAATCATAAAAGAAATTTCTTTATAGCCGCCGAGCTCGGTTTCGTTTGCGTTTACTATTTCTACTTTATAACCCTTTTTCTCGGCATACATACTGTACATTCTGAAAAGCACCGCACTGAACAGTGCCGACTCTTCGCCGCCTGCTCCGCCACGAATTTCCACAATAACATTTCGTTCATCATTTGGGTCTTTCGGCAAAAGCAAAATCTTAAGCTTTTCCGAAAGTTCCTCTATGTTCTGTTTTGCCTCGTCAAGTTCAAGCTGTGCAAGTTCCTTTAAGTCGCTGTCGCCGCTCTCTTCAAGAATTTCAATGCTTTCGTCTTGAGATTTTACCGCCTGTTTGTACTCTCGGTAAGTAAGCACTATTTCTTCAATAGACTTAAGCTCTTTCATTGTTTTCTGATATTGCTCCGGATCTGCCGCAACAGACGGTTCGTAAAGTCTTTGCGAAAGTTCGGAGTATCTTTTATCAAAAATTTCTATTTTTTCAAACATATTATTTTTCCTTATCGGTTAAAATTTTTTTAATATTCTTTTCGATTTTATTTCGCGGCACCATAACTTCTCTGCCGCAGTTTGTACAACGGATCTTAAAATCCATTCCAATCCTTAATATTTCAAATTCCTTGCAACCGCACGGGTGCGGTTTTTTCATTTCAACTCTGTCACCGACATTAACCTTCATATTAACACTTCCGATTGCACAAAAGCTAAAAATATAAGTAAAACAGACGCTTTTTTCGGTTTCTCGACCATTTGTCAGCATTTTGTTTTATGCTACTATTGGTTTTTATTATATATCAATACTGCCAAAATATCAAGAGCCTGCTTTAATGACTTTTACAAAGATTACAAATAATTACAACATTATTAAAAAAATATTGTCTTTTGCGGAGCTTTGTGGTAAAATGTTCTTTGATAAACAGAAATGTAAACATAATTGACAGAAAGGAAGATTTAAATTGTTTTTTAAAAAACTCAAAAGAATTCCGGCAATGTTCTTAGTTTGTGCATTACTTTTTACCACAGTATTTTCGTATTCAATGATTGCTAATGCGTCATCGTCTTTTACACCAAGACTTGACGCACCGTCATACAGCAATGATTATTATTACAGCAATAGAAATATTTATTACCAATACGGCTATGGTATGCCAAACTGCACAGCTTATGCTTACGGCAGAGCATACGAAATTCTTGGCAGAGATCCCGGACTTTGTCACTATGACGCTTACGAGTGGTATGACTACAACGACGGCTACAGCAGAGGTCAGACTCCGAAAGTCGGTGCTGTTGCTTGTTGGAAATATTACAGAAACGGCGAAACAGGCGGTCATGTTGCCGTTGTTGAAAAGGTAGAGAACGGTACTGTTACATTTTCAAACTCTGCGTGGGGTTGGGAAAACTTCTATCTTACATATGCAGATGTTAATGACCCTGCAATGGGTGAATCAGGTTGGAATTTCCAAGGCTTTATTTACCTTGGCGACTTTGATAAGAACAACAATAACAAAGATGATAACGGTAACGATACCATTACATACAAAACAGGTGTTTACGAGGTTGAAGTAAGCGATTATCTTAATATGAGAGAGAGCGCAACAACTTCATCAAAAACTGTTTATCAGATTAAAAACGGTACAGAGCTTTATGTTACAGATGTAAAACAGTCCGGCGGTTACACATGGGGTTATACAACTTATAAAAATGTAAAGGGTTGGGTAGCTCTTGATTATTGTAAATATCTTAGGGACAAGCCGCTTGATAACGGAAACAACTACGAGCACGGTGATGTTAATATGAACGGTGCTGTAGATATTCTTGATATTACAGAACTTCAGATGTATGTATCTAAAAACGCTGATTTCACCGATACACAGTTAAAGCTTGCAGATGTTGACGGAAACGGCAAAATTGATATAAGCGATGTAACAGAATTACAGCGTATCATTTCATTAAATAAAGCATAAACAAAATTACGGTCATTCGCATAAAGTTTGCGAATGACCGTTTTTTGTCAGTGAATTTTAGGCTTTATCGAAAGTTGGGGTAAATTGAGAATTAGCTAAGCACTTTTTAACAATTATAAAAGTAAGGTCAACATTTTTAAAGGTTTGACCTAAATCTATTTATATACAAAATGATTGCCTATTTTCAACCTTTCAAAAATGCAACGATTCTTTCAAACTGCATTGAGTGTGAGGCTTTTACCAAAACTGTATCACCTTTTTTGAGCAGGCTTTTTAGGTCGGGTAGGAGAGAGTCTATGTCTGCATACCACTTTCCGCCGCTGCCCTCGGCAAGTGCTTTGGCAAGCGGACCGACTGCAATTACAAGGTCAACGCCTTTTTCTTTTGCGTGTTCGCCTGTTTTGCGGTGCATTTCAAGTTCGTTTGTGCCGAGTTCTTTCATATCGCCGAGAATTGCAACGGTTCTGCCGCTGAAATTTACAAGTGTGTCAATACTTGCCATAACGGAAGTCGGGTTTGCGTTGTAGCAGTCATCAATGATTTTGTAATCTTCGGTATTGATAACATTTGCACGGCTGCCTACGGTTTTATAAGCCTCAACACCTTTTACAAGTTGTTCGTCATTAAGTCCGCAAAGTTTGCCTACTGCCACGGCTGCAAGTGCGTTTGAAACCATATAACTGCCGATTGCAGGAATTTTTACGGAAAGTTTTGTGTCGCCGAAACAAAGGTCGGCAAGCACTCCGCCGTCCGCATTGTTTTGAATATTTTCTGCGTAATAGTCATTTTTGCGGTCAAGACCGAAGAAGATTGGTTTTTTGCCGTTTACTTCCGTTACTGTAGAAAGTTTATCGTCGTCGCCGTTGAGTACAAATTCCGCATTTTCGCTTGCAAATTTAAACATTTCGGTTTTTGCCTTTAAAACGCCGTTGCGGTCGCCGAGGTTTTCAAGGTGACAACAGCCGATAATTGTAATTACGCATACAGTCGGCTGTACCATCTGCGCAAGTCGGCTCATTTCGCCAAAATCGGAAATACCCATTTCTATTACAGCAGCCTCGGTATCTTCGGGCATTGCAAGGAGAGTGAGCGGTACGCCGAGTTCGTTATTTAGGTTGCCTTGTGTTTTGTGAGTTTTGTATTTTTGAGAAAGTACGGCATAGAGCATCTCTTTTGTAGAAGTTTTGCCTACACTGCCGGATACGCCTACTACAGGAATATCAAATTTTTTGCGGTAGGCCATACCGATTTTTTTAACCGCCTCAAGTGTTGAGTCAACAAGAATATACGGCTTTGGCGGGTTCTGCGGCGCTTTTTCGCAAACAGCGCAGACAGCGCCGTCAGCATAGCATTTTTCAATAAAATCGTGTCCGTCAACACGCTCTCCTTTAATGGCAAGGAAAAGAGAATTTTCCTTAATGCATCTGCTGTCACGCTCAACCGATGAAATTGCGGTTGATTTTAAGTTTTCGTCGCCGACATATTTACCGCCGCAGGCAGCGGCTATTTCTTCGAGAGTAAATTTTTTCATATTAATCACACCCTGTAAAATTTTATTTGTTTTATATACTCTAAATATACCAAAAATACCTTGCTTTTGCAATAGCGGTAATATTCGGCGGTTATATAATTATAAACAATCGGTTATGCGAGTTTTGCATAACCGATTGATTTATTAATAAAATAAGAATAGCTTTATTTATTGACTAATCAGTCTATTTTTGCTATTATTTTATTTGTAATAAATTTAGTTTTATTCTGAAAGGCGAGATAGTATGCAGTTGTACAAACAGTTTTGCAATGAAGAATTTAATAGTGATAATACGCTGAAAAGTTTTAAATTAAAATTTGAGGATAATTATAATTTCGGATACGATGTGCTTGATAAAATGGCAGAGAAAGCACCGAATGATATTGCACTTGTGTGGACAAATCCCGAGGGTGAAGAACGAATTTTTACTTTTGCCGACTTAAGCAGATTAAGCAATAAAGCCGCAAATGTTTTCTTGAAATACGGTATAAAAAAGGGCGACAGAGTTTTGCTGATGCTCAAGCGCAACTATGAATATTGGTACATTGTTACGGCTCTGCACAAACTCGGAGTTGTTGCAATTCCCGCTACAAATATGCTTACTGCCGAGGACATAAGCTACAGAGTAAATGTTGCAAATATCAAAATGGCTGTATGTACTCCTGACAGCGAAACGATTGAACATCTGCTAACAGCGGCAAACCGAGAAAATTCATTAAAAACCGTATTTGTTGCGAGAGAAGATTTTGACGGTACGGTAAATATTACAAAAGAAATTGAAGCTGCAAGCGACGAGCTTGAACGGGTAGAAACCAAAGCTGACGAGCCAATGCTTATCTACTTTACATCGGGCACAACAGGCTATCCGAAGGCGGTTGTGCATAATCATATTTATTCTTTGTGCCATATAATTTCCGCAAAATATTGGCAGAATGTAAAAGAGGGCGGACTGCATTTTTCAATTGCCGAAACAGGCTGGGCAAAGGCGTCATACGGAAAAATCTACGGTCAGTGGCTTTGCGGTTGTGCGGTTATGGCTTTTGATTTCGATAAATTTTCTCCGTCAAAAATTTTGAAAGTAATTGAAAAATTTAAGGTTACATCATTCTGCGCACCTCCGACCGCTTACAGATATTTTGTGAAAAAAGGTATGCAGAAGTATGATTTGAGTTCACTCGAATACTTGACAACTGCAGGTGAGGCGCTCAATCCGATTGTTGCCGAGGCTGTATATCAACAAACAGGACTTCATCCGATGGAGGGTTACGGTCAGAGTGAAACCACATTGCTCATTGCAAATCTCAACGGTACTCACGGCAAAACGGGTTCAATCGGAAAACCAAGCCCTATGTATAATATAAAACTTGTTGACAGCAACGGCGATGAAGTAAAGCAGGGCGAAACAGGCGAAATAGTAGTTGTTCCGCCAAAAGGCAGAAAGCAGTATGGTATATTTACAGGCTACATAGGTGACGAGCAGATGTACCAATATGCGTGGAGAAACGGAATGTACCACACAAACGATACCGCATATATGGACGAGGACGGCTATTTTTGGTATGTCGGCAGAGCCGATGACCTTATAAAAACAAGAGGATACAGAGTAGGCCCGTTTGAAATTGAAAATGTGCTTATGAAACACCCCGCCGTGCTTGAGTGTGCAGTAATCGGTGTTCCCGATGATAGCCGTGGACAGGCAATCAAGGCAATTATTAAAACCGTTGACGGTTGCGAAGCGGACAAAAATCTTGTAAATGAAATTAAAGGATTTTCAAACAAGCGTCTTGCATCATATAAGTGGATTCAGTACATTGAATTTACCGATGAAATGCCAAAGACTGTAAGCGGAAAAATTAAGCGTGTTGCCCTTAAGGCAAGAGCCTGAAAGTTTTGAAATTAACATAATATATGCGTTTCTGTGCGCAAAAAAATCACCGTAAAGTTTTTGCTTTGCGGTGATTTTTTGAGTCTTTATTAAAAACTGTAATAAATTATGTTTTGACAGAATACTTTGTCAAATAATTATAAAATTCGGTTTAAGCTATTGATTTAAATATCTGCAATATGATATATTTATTCTATAACTTATGAAGTATATGAGGCGATCATATGTCGAAAACAATACCGGCAGAACTTTCAGTTAATGAGAAAATTTATAAAATAATAAAATTGCTTGGCAAAGGCAAGGGCGGTTATTCTTACCTTGCATCCGACGGTACAAATCAGTATGTTTTAAAGCAGATTCATCACGAGCCGTGCAGTTATTATCAGTTTGGCGACAAAATTCAATCTGAATTAAATGATTATAACCGCCTTAAAAAAATCGGAATAACTATGCCGAAAATGCTCGACATAGATATTGAAAACGAACGGATATTAAAGGAGTACATAGAGGGCGACACAATATTTGATATGGTAAAGGCAGACAGAGTAAAGTCAGAATATGCGGAGCAGGTAAAAGCAATGTGCAAACTGCTTTACGCAAATAACACGAATATAGATTATTTCCCGACAAATTTTGTAGTGCAAAACGAAACCCTTTATTACATAGACTACGAATGTAATGATTATATGGAAGAGTGGAATTTTGAAAATTGGGGTATAAAGTATTGGTCAAAAACTCCTGAATTTATTGAATATGTAAATACACATTAATTTTAAAATCGGTACGCTCTGTGCCGATTTTTTAAATGCAGATTGGTTATACTGTTAATGTAAATCTTTTCAGAGGTGCTTTAATGGTAAAGATAATAACAGATTCTGCATCGGATTTTGAACCGAACGAACTGAAAAAATTAATGATTGATTGTATTCCTCTTTCCGTAAATTTCGGCGATAAGGAGTACAAGGATAATGTTACTATTTCAAAAGATGAGTTTTTCGATAAACTAAAAAACACAACGGAAACCGTCAAAACGTCGCAACCGTCACTGCATGATATAGTAGAAGAATTTGAGGTTGCCGAGCATAGCAAAGACGGAGGTGTGGCAATTTTTATGTCGTCAAAAATCAGCGGAACGGCAAATACCGCACAAATTGCCTGCGATATGATCGGCTGCAAAAATGTGTATGTTATTGATTCACTGACCGCTTCGGCAGGTCAAAAACTGCTTGTTGAATATGCGGTAAAACTGCGCAGACAAGGGAAAAACTCAAAAGAAATTTATGAAGAAATCGAGCGCATAAAAACAAAAATATCGTTGCTTGCCTGCCTCGATACCCTTGAATATCTGCATAACGGCGGCAGAGTAAGTCAGACAAAAGCAATGCTTGCGACTGTTGCCCGTATAAAGCCTGTAATAAGACTCAGCGGCGGCAATGTTGAGTTGCTTGCAAAAAGTTTTAACATTAAGCGTGGCATAAAAAGCCTTGCCGAAAGGCTTGAAAGGGAAGAGCTTAATCCTCATTTCCCTGTATATGTAATGTACTCCGACAACGAAAGCCTTGCAAATGATTTGACAAGCGACATAAAAAGGCTGCTGCCGAATGTGCATAGCATTGAAACTGTAAAAGTCGGTGCGGTTATAGGCAGTCACATAGGCACAAATGCGTGTGGAATTGCATTTGTAAAATTATGATTTTAAAGATTACGGTTTAATAAAAAAGTTTGAATAAGTGTTTTAGAATTGCTAAAGATGCACTCAATTTCGGAGTGCGTCTTTATTGTGTATTGAGATGTTTTTATATTTGACTCTTTTTATGTTGTTAAATTATCCCCGATATGCTATAATCAGAAAAAACTAAGCGAGGGATAAATATGGTAAGAGAAGTTGTAAGAGATCCGATGTTTTTACAGAGAAAATCGGTTGAAGCAAATATGTCGGATATGCCGATAGCCGTTGATTTGCTTGATACTTTAAAAGCAAATTTTGAGGGCTGTGTAGGTATGGCCGCAAATATGATTGGCGTTTCAAAAAGAATTATTGCAATAAGCGATAACGGAAAGTATATTCTTATGTTTAATCCTGAAATTGTTAAGGCTTACGGTGAATACGAAACCGAAGAGGGCTGTCTGTCACTTGACGGGGAGCGCAAAACAAAGCGTTATAAAACTGTAACCGTAAAATATGCCAACGATAAATTCAAAACGGTTACACGCACTTTCACAAATTTTACGGCACAGATAATTCAGCACGAAATAGACCATTGCAACGGAATTTTAATATAAAGCAGTCTATAAAATGTATATTTACAGTTATATTTTAATTTTATGATTATTAAGCATTAAAATATCTATATACCGTTTAATTGTTATAAAATTGTGCATTATTGTAAAGAATAATTGACATTTAAGTGCAAATATTCATTGACAAAATTCACCTTTTATAGTACAATTTGGGAAAGATATAATAAAGGAGAATGGACAATGAAAAAAAGAATTCTTTCAGCGTTGCTTTCCGCAACATTGGTTGTGGCAAGCGTTTCTTCAATCACTGCTATGGCGGCAGGTGATACTGTAAACGGTACTACTTATGAGTATAATACTTTTACCGCTAACAAAATCACACATCCGGAAAACGGTTTAAAAGCTCCGGACGGTATTGTTGATTACATTGGCAACAGCACAGTTACCGATGAGATTACAGGCGTGGGTGACCGTGCACAGAACTATGCGTGGTCTGCTATCGGTCACGGTGATTGGGTATATATCGGTACTTGCCCGAATGCTATGACACAGACACTTAACTTTATGGGTACAGTGCTCGGAAATAAATTTGATAAAGAAGTTATGATAGCTACTCTTAACGCTATGTTTAACGGCGCTTTCTTTACATCGGAAGAGGACGGCGGAGATCCTAAGGGTATTCTTGTTAAGGTAAATACAAAGACAGGCGAAGTAAAACTCCTTATGTCAAAGGCTACAACAAACACAAATGTACAGTTCAGAAATGTTGTAGAGTTAAACGGCAAGTTCTACTTCTGCGGTTCTGTAAACGGTTTGCCGACTGTTTATCAGGTAGATCCTGAAACCGATGAATACAAGAAAGTTTATCAGAGTATCAGTCAGGCAGATTATTATAAGGCTTATCAGATGGGTATAAGCGTTGGTATCAGAGGTATCAGCACTTACGAGAACAAACTTATAATCAGCCTTGTAGGTCTTGAGGGTGCATATATCTGCGAAAGCGACAACCCTGAAGATCCCGATTCATTTAAAGTAATTGCTACTATGGACGATATGTTCAATTATCCTGCTTATCGTTATCAAGACAGCATCTACGGCGGTTCAATTTGGGATATGGCTGCATATAATGATTCTTTGTATGTTTCAATCTGCACAGGCAGACCTGAAAACAAGCCTGATGACAATACAATGCAGTCATTTGCTATCATCAAGGGCGACAGAGATGACAACGGCAAGTGGACATGGACATCTGTTGTAGGCGATCAGGAAAAGGATAACGCAAAATATACTTACGGTATTGACCCTGAAAGAACACGCTCGGGTGCGGCAAACTTTTGCATATACGACGGTTACCTCTATATCGGTGAGTACAATGACGAAGAAATTGCTCTTGAAAGAGTTTTGTTTGACCGGAGCTGCGATTTTGTAAACGCTAACCTTGAGCAGTCCGTAAACCTTTACAGAATGGATACAGACGAAAACATTGACCTTGTTGTAGGCGATGCGGACAAGATGTTCCCTGACGGCAGTATTACAGATTTAGGTTCGGGCTTTGACCGCAACGAAAACCAGTATATCTGGAGAATGCAGGTTTATGATGATAAACTTTATGTAGGCACATTTGATACAAGCTCACTCCTTGAGCCTATCGGTCAGCTTACAAACGGCGACCTTCTTAAAATGACAGATGAAGAGTGGCAGTCACAGATTGAGTATATAAAGGTGCTTGCAGAACTTATTCTCAATAAATACAAAAAACCGCATCTGCCTGTAACTGCTCCGGCAGCATTTTCTGTTTCAAGAAACGATGCAAGAGATATGGCAAAGAGTGTAAATAACGCAGGCAGAATCAGCAAAGCAACTGCTGCAAGGGCAGAAGATGTTATTGAGCTTGCCAATGAAGTGGAAAACGCTGTTGACGAAAAAGCAAGCAAAGAGTTTATTGCTACTTACAAAGAATTTGCAGATGCTTCTGATGATATTTCAAGTGTAATCGGCGACTTAAGTGATAAAATCTTTACAGAAGAAAACATTGCGAAAATGATTTCTTTTGTTGAGTGTGCGGCTTACTTAAGCACATCTGAAAGAGGCTTTGACCTTTACACACTTGACAGCGACCTTAATGTAGAAACTGTTACAACAAACGGTTTTGGTGATCCGTATAACCACGGCTGCCGTACTTTTGCCGTAACAGATGACAGCCTTGTTGTAGGTACAGCAAACCCATTCTACGGTACACAGGTTTGGACTCTTGCAGAGAGTAAGTCGGATGTTGATTACGATATTAACAGCGACGGCAAAGTTGATGTAAACGATGCAACATATATACAGCATGTTGTTGCAGGTTCTGCAGAAAAGCCCGATAACTTTGATTCAAAGGCCGACTTCAATAAAGACGGCAAGGTTGATGTAACAGATATTACAGCATATCAGATTTACCTTGCAAAAAACAATAATTAAGACTGAATTTAACTGTCGGTTATAACAATTTACCGCTCTACAATTTTTTTGTAGGGCGGTTTTCTTATGCTTTTTGCTGTGATATAATAAAAATAGAATTTACTTAGTGTTGGGCAATATTCAGAGGTCCTTTATAGGAAATTGGGGTAAATTATGGTTTAGCAAACCTTTTGTGCCAAGCAATTATAAAAGTTAGTCAACCTTTTCAAAGGCTTGACCTAAATTTTAAAATTATTTAGCTTACATTTAGAACAAAAGCTAAAAGAGCGTGATTTTTATGTCAGATTGGAATTCAAATCAATATATGAAGTTTAAAAACGAGCGTACACAACCGTCTGTTGATCTGATAAACAGAATATCTTACCTTGACCCGTAGAATATTCTTGGCATCGGCTGCGGTTCGGGAAACAGAACCTTTGTGCTTAAAAACCGTTTTAAAGACGCAGATATTATCGGTGTGGATTATTCGGAAAATATGCTTGAAAAGGCAAAGAATAAGTTATCCCGATATGACTTTTGAAAAATGCAATGTTACGAGTGGGCTTGAAAATGAGCCGACCCCAAAAAGTTAGACTCTATGAATTCATTGACTTCTGTATAAGCGTTATCCTGATTTTTATGGGCGTTATGAAAGTTTTATAAAATTTCTTGCAAAATTGAATATCTATATACTTTGTGCTTGAATTTGGCTATGATAAGAAAATTTTAAATTTCAGCTGATTTTTTGCAAAAATCTATTGACAAAGGGTAAAAATAACGCTATAATTCAAGTTGTAAAGTAAAGTTTCCGGAAAACTTCTTATTTTAATTTAATTTAAAAATGAATAATCAAGAACAAAGAGGTTCACTTTATCTTTGAAGAATTTGCAATTTAAATTTATTTTCCTGCAAATTTCAAAGATATGGTGAACCTTGTTTTTATTCAGTCGGTTTATGTGGAGGTTTTAAAATGGATGCAGGAAATATAGCTTTTATGCTTATCTGCTCGGCTTTGGTGTTCCTTATGACTCCCGGCCTTGCAATGTTTTACGGCGGACTTGTTCGCAAAAAGAATGTAGTAAACACAATGATGACTTCAATTTTCATCATCGGTACAGGCATTGTAATGTGGGTGCTTTTCGGCTATTCACTTTCATTTGCTCCAAGCTCAAACGGAATTATCGGCGACCTTAGTTGGATAGGACTTGAGGGTGTATCTCTCACAGAGGGTTACATAGACGGTGCGGCTATTCCTAATATGGTATTCTGCGGATTTCAGATGATGTTTGCAATTATTACTCCTGCTCTTATTACAGGTGCTGTTGCGGGCAGAATGAAGTTTAAATCACTTTTCGTATTTATCATTCTTTGGTCTTTAATTGTTTATTATCCTCTTGCTCATATGGTATGGGCAGACGGCGGACTTCTCGGTCTTGACGGTATCGGTGCTCTTGATTTTGCCGGCGGTGATGTTGTTCACATCAGTTCGGGTGTATCAGCTCTTGTCCTTTGTATTATCCTCGGCAAACGCCACGATTACGAACACGCTAACTACAGAATCCACAATATTCCTACAGTAGTTTTAGGTGCTTCACTTCTTATGTTCGGTTGGTTCGGCTTTAATGCAGGTTCTGCACTTGAGGCAAACGGACTTTCTGCACACGCATTTATGACAACAGCCGTTTCTGCGGCAGCCGCAATCCTTTCTTGGATGCTTTGCGATGTAATTAAAAACAAAAAGCCTACACTTATCGGTGCAAGCACAGGTATGGTTGCAGGTCTTGTAGGCATTACTCCGGGCGCAGGTTTTGTTCCGATTTGGGCGGCAGTAATTATAGGTCTTACAACAAGCCCTGTTTGCTACCTTATGATTTCATTCGGTAAAAAGAAATTCGGCTTTGACGACGCACTCGACGCATTCAGCTGTCACGGTACAGGCGGTATCTGGGGCGGACTTCTTACAGGTGTGTTTTCAAGCACAGCTATTAACGCAGACGCAGGCAACGGACTTATCTACGGTGAGTTTGCTCAGTTCGGCGCACAGGCTTTAGGTATTGTAATTACACTTGTAATTGCAGTTGCAGGTACACTTATCTGTTACGGCTTAACAAGAATTCTTACAGGTAAAATCAGAGTAAGCAAGCGTGACGAAATGCTCGGACTTGATATTACACAGCACGGTGAATCTGCTTACCCGTCATTTAACGGTCTTGATAACTAACGGAGGATTAACATATGGATAACAATAACGAAGTTCAGCTTATTAAAATAGAGGCTGTTGTAAGAGAGGAAATGTTCCTCGATGTAAAAAAAGCGTTAATGGATATAGGCGTAAACGGAATCACAGCCTATCAGGTTGTAGGCTGCGGTATTCAAAGAGGTATGTCCGAATATGTAAGAGGTCAAAAAGTAGATGTGCAGGTATTGCCTAAAATTAAGTTTGAAATAGTTGTTTCATCAGAAGAATGGGAAGCAAAAACCATAGAAGCTATTAAAAAGACTGCGTTTACAGGCAATCCGGGTGACGGTAAAATCTTTACTTACTACTTAAAGCAGGCGGTAAAAATCCGTACAGGCGAAACCGGCTACGATGCAATTCAAACTCCTAATTTTGACGATTAATAAAAGTAAGTTATGTTGGTTTAAAAATCTTTCTAATTTATATTTTCCAAATAAAAGTGCGGTAACTGCGGTTATTGCGCTTTTGTTTTTGTAATAATTTTAAAATTTAGGTCAAGCCTTAAGGTTGACCAAACTTTTATAATCGTTAAATACACCGAAAAAATATTATTGAAAAATCGGCAAACATCATAGCAAAGTCCTGTTTATTACCCAGCCGGTACTGTATAATTTAATTATAACAAACCTAAATTGCCAAAGTGAAGTTCGGATTTTTGAGGAAAAAACGAGAAATACCACGGGTTCACCTTGACAAAAAAGTATGGTAAAATGAAAACGGTTACTGTCTGCGGAAAGCAGGAAAATATGAGTCGTTTATCATTGTCTGAAAGGATAGTTATTGAATGTGGAATTTACCAAAAATTAAGTTTAGGAACTTCACTTTGTCATTTAAGCTAATTATAACAAAGCCCCAAATAAACTTAAGGAGTTGTACAAATGCCTGACGCTGATTTATATGTTAATGTCTGCATTTTCGTAATTATAAGCTACGCTATGCGTTATCCCGTAAAGTCAATATTGTTCAAAAAGCCCCAATCTCGACAAAAAAATAAGAAACGAAATGCGGCAACAAGGCATACATCACGCAGAAAAGCTGCGTAAAAAATAACAAGACAGCTTAGTATATAGGCTGTCTTGTTTGTGCTTATTCAGTTGTTTTTTGCTTACGGGCAACTGCTTCGCAAAGTGCAATAAAAATAATAAAAAGCGGTGTTGTAATCGGTTGAGCAAGGTTTACCACAGCCTGCACGGCATAGCTGATAACAGATACCGCAAAAGCAATTGCAATCGGATTTTTACTTGCGGATTTAATCGCACCTTTCAGCGCTCCGAAAATTATCGAAAGGTAAGAAGCAAGTCCGAAAATTCCCGTAGTAATAAGGTAATTTATGTATTCGTTGTGGGCACAGTTTGTGGAGCTGTCACCGTAATGTTTAAGCCCCTCAAAATACGGTTCAAAAACTGTGGCAAAGGTGTCAGGTCCGCATCCGAAAAGTTTGTTGTAAAGAGAAAAATCTCCGAATATATAGAAAGACCTTATCCACATATAGCCACGGTGAGTACCCCAGCTGTCATTAAATCTCAAAAAACTTTTCAAAAAGCCGATATTTGTTTTTGTGTCAATTACGCTGAAATAATATACGGCAAAAAGCATTGCAATAATGCAGGCAACAAATATACTGCCGATTATAATAGGAACGGCAAGAGGTAAAGTCTTGTTGGAAGTTTTGCTGTCTGCAAAAAATAAAATTGCGGTAATTATTGCGAACAATGCAATTGCCGCCCATATGATTTTTGAGTAAACAAGCAGACTTTGAAATTCCGAGATACCTTTTGATTTGTCACCCATAAAAAAGGAAAATAAACGAAGAATTTTGCCGCTTAACAGCATAATTGTAGTTGCGAGGAAAAATCTTTTAAGTCTTGCAACGCTGCGTGAAAACCATATTAAAAGCACGGCAAAAACAGTGCCAAGACCAAGTATACCCGAGTAGCTGTCGGCTGTCATAAGAGCCATATAACCGAATGCGGACGAAATATGATAAACGATACGGTGATTACGATTTTTGCTTATAACCGAAAAAGCGACGGTTACGGGCATAACAACGCAGATAAAACTTGACATAAGGTTTTTGTTGCCAATTGTGGAGGTAAAGTTTGTGATTGTCTGCTCATCTGTAAGGCTTGCAAACATTCCAAGCGGATCTATGTAAAAACAGTTGAGAATATCAAGCAGATATATTGCAATTGAACAACCTGCAAGGGCAACAAAGACATAGTTTTTAAAACAAAAAAATCTAGTAATTAAAAAATAAACCACCGCATAAAAAATCATCAGCAATAAACCGTTGTTTCTTCCACTAAGACCCAAGAAAGCATCGGCAGGATCTTGAGAAAAAACAGTGGATACGGTGCATACCAAAATGAATGCACCAAATGCATAGTCCGTAAACGATAACTTTTTGTACCAAGGCACGGATTCGGCTTTGTTTTTTGTTCCGCTTTGCGAATCGGAATTAGTGATTGCAACAGCGCCAATCATCAAAACAAGCACCGCAGTGACAACAAGAAAAAAATAATATTTGTCGTGTCTTATATTATAGTAGTAATCCGTGTAAAATAGGGGAAAGAGCGTAAACATCGCAAGCAAAAAGAAGTTGACAAACTTGCTTTTTACAGAATATTTATCCTCGTTCAACCCGTTTGAGATTTTTAATTTTGTATTGTCAGACATATAAAACCGCCCTTCAAAGTAATATATTTAATCAGTGTAATCATATTTTATACCCCATAACAGCGTATGTCAATTAAAGAAAAATAAAAATCACGAAAGTTTCAAAAAAATTAAAAATAATTGTTGACAAATCAAATTTTATGTTATATAATAATGAAGCTGACTTGTTGAGGCGACAAAAATTAAATAATTTCGAGGTGTAGCTCAGTTTGGTAGAGTGCTTGGTTTGGGACCAAGATGCCGCAGGTTCAAGTCCTGTCACCTCGACCATAGAAAAACCGCACTATTAAGCCATTTTCAGGCTCTTTAGTGCGGTTTGTTGTTTTATATTATCCACTTAAAAACTATGTAAAAAGGTATAAAAAATTGCAAACAGGTGGCTCAAGAGGTGGCTCAAAAAATTATGCTCCGAGAAAAAATCAAGCTTCTCGGAGCATTTTTGCGAAAAAAATTTGCACAAACTTTTAGCTTGCATTTTGTGCAAGGTAACTATCAAGTTTTGATACATTAGTCTTTTTCTTTTGCTGAACAAAATGTGTATATATGTTCATCGTTGTTTCGGGCTTGCTGTGGCCAAGCTGATGTTGCACATAAAGTACATCGTAACCAGCATAAAACAAGTTCGTTGCGTGAGTATGCCTTAAATAATGAGCTGTAAAAGGCTATATAATCTGCGGAACACCGTTAGGGTCGTATTTACTGCGTTAAGCACCCTTGCATTTGATTGCATAGGTGCTTTTATTTTACCCCGCCGTTGGTTTATACGGCTGAATTTCTACCGCAGGGCAAAATACAGCCTTGACGAGGATAACAAGAAGTTTGCTAAAGCAAGAGCAGACGAGTGGCACGATAGGGCGGATAAGCTTGAAGAAAAGGTTAAAAACGCAGAAGATATTTCGCCTAAAGCTGTTGCAAAATCTCAAAAAGCTGTTATAATGAAGTCAGGAAGTGATAACGTGGCTCTTGAGGACCAGAGGTATGGGCGTAACAAAAGCACACTTGTTAATAAAACATATATTGACAGTGGCGAATATAAGCGAAAATACGATAATGCAACTGATAATCAAGCAGTCAACAAATCACTTTATGATTGTGCTAAGAAAGCGCTAAAGCATAGAAGTGGAACTGTTTTTGAGGATATGTATTGGATTGACGGTTCTTCAGGAGATGTTCTGTTGTCTGTGACAGACAGTACTGATGAGAGAACAATACGATATACCGATAGAATAAGAAAAGCTATTCGCGTAAATAATAGTATTGTGACCGTTCATACACACCCAAGCAGTATGCCGCCGAGTATAGAAGATTTTAATTCTTGTGCTAACAATGCTTACCAAAAATGTTTTGTGGCTTGCCATAACGGTAAAATTTATGGGTATTATTCCAATGAAATAATTAACCCGAATCTTTATAATTTGTATATTCAAAAATATATGAATAATGGCTTTTCTGAATTTGATGCTCAAATTAATACAATCAATCAACTATCGCAATCGTTTGATATAAAATTTTGGGAGGTGTCTTGTGATGATTGATAAAAAATATTTCATAGATGATAGGGTTATTATTCCCGACAAAATAAAAAATATGTCAAATGTGGAAATAGAAGCGGAAATTGCAAGACTTGAATCAGAAGCAATGAACGCAAAAAAAGAGAATATGAAGCAAGTAAAAAAAGAAACTGCATAAACATTAGCCGCTCCGTAACAAGAGCGGTTTTGTTATGCGTGAATTTAATACAGAGATTAGCACTTAATCAATCGGATTGAGTGCTTTTTTTAATACCAAAAATCAGAAAGGCGGTGACAAAATGAAAGTAAGAGTAATTACATCGTTCAACGATAAAACCGAGGGGTTTATTAACAGACCGATTAATGAAGTTTTTGAGTGCTCCGAGCAGAGAGCAAAGCAGCTCATTGACGGCGGCTTTGCGGCGGAGGTTAAGCCAAACGCTACGGAAAATGAACCAAACGCTACGGAAAAGCCGAAAAGAAAGACAACAAAAACAGCTTAAAACGCACTTGTGAGTGACTGCACAGGTGCGTTTTTATTGTCCGAAGACGCTAAACTACGGGAGACACCGTGCAAAACTGAAACAGAGAGACACTCTATAAACTGATTACGGGAGACACCCGATAACTGAAAGGATTGATAAAATATGGCAGAAAATAACCCAACACCTAACCCAAACGAAACACAGCCGACACCGCAGGGCAACCCTGCACCTGCATTCGATTATGACAAGCTTGCAAGTCTTATTAACGGCAAGCAGAGCGTGACAGAGGACACGGTTTTAAAGTCATACTTTAAGGAGCAGGGATTGTCAGCAGATGAGATGAAACAGGCAATCGGTGCTTTTAAGGAGCAGAAAGCCAAGAACACACCCGATTTTGCAAAAATGCAGTCTGACCTTGAAAACTCAAACAAGGCTAAGCTCATTGCAGAGGTGAACCAGTCGGCTACTCTTGAGGCAGTTAAGCAGGGTGTGGATATTGCAAGCATTCCGTATGTACTCAAAATGGCGGACTTTTCGGCTGTAACGGCAGACGGCAAAATCAACACAGAAAAGCTTACAGAGGCCGTTAAAAAGGTGCTTGATGATGTGCCTGCGCTAAAAAAGACCGCCGATAACAGCGCAGGTGTTCAGAAAATCGGCGGTGACGGTAACGGTACATCAGACGGTACTAAACAAAATTCAAGCGTTCCGACAAAGAAATGGAACAGATTTAATATTTAAGAAAGGACAATTTAACTATGGCAAACACAAATAACTATGCAGAGCAGTTCAGCCCGGATTTGCTCGAAATTCTTATGCAGGGCACACTTACTTCACCATTCATCACTTCAAATGTAAAATGGGTGGGTGCAAGAACATTCCACTTTACACAGATGTCAACAACAGGCTTTAAGAACCACAGCAGAGAGGGCGGTTGGAACAAAGGCAAATATACACAGACAGATGTTCCTTTCACTTGCGAGCACGACAGAGATATTGAATTCCTTGTGGATAAGGCAGATGTTGACGAAACTAACGCAACCGCAAAGGTTGAGAACATTTCAAAGGTGTTTGAACAGACACAGGTCGCACCGGAAACCGACGCACTTTTCTTCTCAAAGGTTGCCGCAAAGGCGCAGGCAACAGACGGCTATCATTCAGCTACTAAGTCAACCGAATGGACCAAAGCAAGCGCTTACTCAAAGCTCAAAACAATTCTTTCTGCCGGCAAGCTCCGCAGATACAAGGCAAGAGGCACACTTGTTGCTTATGTAACATCAAACATTATGGATTGCCTTGAGCAGTCAACAGAATTTACGCGTAAGATTGAGCTTACCCAGATTGCCGAGGGCGGTATGGGAATTGAAACAAGAGTAACCGAGATTGACGGCTGCCCTATTATCGAGGTTATTGACGATGAGCGTTTCTATGACAGTTTCAACTTCAATCCTGCTAACGGTGGTTTTGAACCTGCCACAGGCGGTCACAAAATCAATGTTCTTGTCGCTTGTGGTGATACCTGCAAGACTGTACCGAAAATTTCAAGTATTTACTTCTTTGCACCGGGGGCACATACAGAGGGCGACGGTTGGCTCTATCAGAACCGTACACTTTCCGATACATTTGTTTTCCCTAACGGCAAAGACGGCAAGATTGACAGTATTTATGTTGATGTTGACACAACGGCGGTTGCGTAATGTATGCCAATTACATTGAACAGCAGGGCGGAGATGAAAACAGCATTATCTCCGCCGAACACATTGATGTTCTGACTTTTAACCGCATTGATTTTGAAAAACTTTCGGAAATGCAGAAGAGAATCATCAGCAGAGTGCATAGTAGACTTACTGCTTTTGAAGAAGAAAATGCCGATATGATTTCTTCCTATCTGAAAAATTACAACATCAACGGTGTGGGTATTGAGTTTGGCGCAAGTTGGAATTTGATGTGCATAAGCGGCGTGGCAATTCCTGCGGACCTCTACTCTCTGCTTAAATCAACAGGGCTTTGTTATCCTGCAATATGAGGTGATATGTTTTGAAATTTCCGTCACTTGTAAAAAAGCAGTTCTGTAAAACTCCTGTCGAGGTCACAATCTACGGTGAGGGAATAACCGAGGACGGCTCTCCTGTTGTTGCTTTCCGCTGCGGAGAAATATACCCGTCAGACACCTTATTGCCGAACACTAATTTGTTTGCGGGTAATGCTCATTGCAATATGCAGTCAAAGGCAAAGACCATATACACAAAAGAACAGAAAATCGTGCAAGTGTCTGCAGTGCTGCTTTTTGACGGTGACATTGCTCCCGACATCCCGACTTTGAGCGCAGGCTTTGTAGTGCTTGACGGAGTAAAGCGTAACATCGTACAAGGCATTAAACACCGCAACCCTGACGGCACAGTGAATTTTACGGAATTGGATGTGATTTAGTGAGCTTTTCTGTAACATCAAAAATCAAGCTGAATTTGCCTTTGTTAAAGCAGCTTGACACAGCACAGCAAACGGCATTGCGTAAAACGACAGACGCATTGCTCACGCAGATAAAGAACACGCAGGTTATGCCGTTTGATACAGGTAATTTGCAGAACGAAAGCACCTTTGCCGATTATGCAAATCTTGCCGAGGGCGAAACAAAAATCGTATCGAGTACACCGTATGCCAGACGGTTGTATTTTCATCCCGAGTATAATTTCAGCCGTGAGGAAAACATTGCCGCCGGCGGCAAGTGGCTTGCACCTTGGCTCAAGGGCGGTGCACGACAAAACTTTTGTCAAAAGGCATTTGCACGATTTTACAAACAGGAGGCAGGACTTTGATTTATTTATCTGACATAAGGGACTTTTTAAAGACGGTCTTTAAAGCAGAGCATTACTACATCGGTAAACTCGATAACAAACAAGATAAGTCCCTCGGTGTGTACTTTCTCAAGCAGTCGGGTGCTCCTGTAAGGGCGATTGGTGACGAGAGTACATACAACACAATCAGCGTGTCTTTACTCTTGCATTGGAACAACAACGCAAATGAAACAGAGCGACAGGCACGCAATTTATTTGAAACGCTTTACAGTGTAAAAGATGTTGAAATCAACAAACACACAATTTATATAATCGAGCTGCTCACCCCTGAGCCTATTGATGTGGGTACAGATGACAAGGGCATATATGAGCAGGTCATTGAAGTTAAATTTTACTATGAAAGGAAATGATATTATGGCAGTATCAAGTGGAGTTTATCCATGTTACGAAAATCAGTTTGCGGTAGGTAAGACAGGTACAGACACGGCCACAACAGCAATCGCAAATTGCGAGGAGTTTTCGGTTGCATTTGACAACGGCGTTGAGGAATGGACAGCGTTTGAAAACGAGGGTTGGAAGTCAAGACTTATGACAGCCAAGAGCGTTACAATCTCTGTAAAGGGCAAGCGTACAATCGGTGACGCAGGCAACGATTCAATCGCAGAGCTTGCGTTTAAGAACGGCACAGCCGCACAGCTTCCGTTTAAGTGGACTTTCCCGAACGGTGCAAGCGTACTCTTCAAGAATGCGGTTATCTCTGTAACAGCAAACGGCGCAGGCGCAAGCACAGGTGTTGCACCTCTTGAATTTGAGGTTATGTCAAACGGCAAGCCCGAATACACACCGGCAGCCTAAGGAGGTATAAAGAATGTCAAAAATCATTGATATTACAAACAAGCTTAATTTTGACGAAAAGCCAAAACTTGTTATCAAAGGCACAGAAATTGAGGTCAACAATGACGCAATTTCTTTCATTAAGACGGTTGCGCTTTTTGACAGCGAGGACGGCGTAAAAACATCGGACATCTTATCGGCTCTTGAACTTCTTTTTGATGAGGAGAACAGAGAAAAGATTGCAAAACTTCATCTCTCGTTTGCCGACCTCTCAACGCTCATCAGAACAGCAACGGAGCTTATTGCTGACGAGGACAGCGAGGGGGAAACTCAGACCCCGGCTACGACTTAATAGATGATTTCGACTTAATCGTATCGAGTTTTAAGTCAGAGTACGGGGTAAGTATCTACTCCGAAGATTTTAGAAAGATGACTTGGGCGGAGTTCAGCTCTCTGCTGTGCGGCTTGGGAGCTGACACGCCTCTTGCGAGAACGGCTCAAATTCGCCTTGAGAACGATAAAAATGTTTTGAAGAACTTTACATCTTCGCAACATAAAATACGCAATAAGTGGCGTTCACGCACAGCAAATAAACGCACACAGGCTGACATAAACACAGCCTTGCATGACTTTGAAATGATATTTGCAAATATGTAAATGTTGCATACAATTTTGCTTATTTTTATAAAATTCTTGACTTTTGTGTATATTTTTGGTAATATTTAATAAATGTTAAGTATTATAACATTGTAAAAGCCACTCCAAACGGGGTGGCTAAAATTTTATCAAATTATACAGCGTACATCTTCGGGTGTGCGCTGTTTTTATGCCACAAGGGTGTCACATTTCGTTATGCCCTTTATTTTATATCGAAAGGAGTGTGAGAAATGAGTGCTACAGTTGGCGAAATCGGCTTAAATCTTGTACTGAACAGGCAAGGCTTTTCTAAATCGCTTAATGCAGTGCAGGAGCAGGCAAACAGCGTAAGCAATAAGATGTCTGCTAAGTTAAAAAAACTCGGTACAGCGGTTGTGGCTGCTTTTTCGGTTGCCGCTGTTAAGAAATTCGGTCAGCAGTGCATTGAATCGGCGGCAGAGGTTAATGCCGCAAATTCGCAGTTTGAGCAAACATTTGGCTCAATGCAGTCACAGGCTGAAAGTGCTATTGCTACGGTATCTAAAAACAGTGGTATTTTGAAAACACGCTTGCAGGGTGTGGGAACGAGTATTTATGCTTTTGCAAAAACAACAGGTATGGACAGTGTCAATGCACTGAATATGATGCAAGAGGCTTTACAGGTAACAGCTGACAGTGCGGCGTATTATGACCGTTCGCTTGAAGATACCTCCGAAAGCCTTAAATCTTTTCTCAAAGGCAACTTTGAAAACGATGCAGCACTTGGTCTGTCTTGTACAGAAACTACAAGAAACGCAGCGGCTAATAAGCTGTATGGCAAATCTTTTGTCGAACTGTCAGAATCACAAAAACAGCTTACCTTGCTTGAAATGGTAAAGGACGCTAACAAGCTCTCAGGTGCATTGGGCCAGGCAAGCAGAGAATCAGACGGTTGGGAAAATGTAACAGGCAACTTAAAAGAGAGTTGGAATCAGTTGCTTGCGGTTGTGGGTAAACCTATTCTTCAAGTAGCAACTAACATTGTGCAAAAGTTGTCGTCAGCTATCGCAAAACTTACAGAGTACGCCAAAGGGGCGATAAATGCACTTTCAAAGCTGTTCAACTGGGGCGGAGATGATACGGCTGACAGCATTTCAGCCGCTGCAAGCTCGGCAGAGAATTTGAGCAGTGAGGCCGAAAGCAGTTCGGAATCTTTAGAGAATGTTGCAGACAGCTCGGAAAAAGCAAAGAACAGCGTTGAAGGTTTTGACAAGCTGAATGTTCTCACTAAATCAGATAGCGGCGGTTCTGATACTTCCGCAAGAAGCACGTCGGCAAGCAATGGTACTTCTGTCGCAAATACTGTTGTTAAAGACACAAACAGCGGTGTTTCGGGTGCTTTTAAAAATCTATACGAAAAGAGCGGATTTAAAGGCTTTGTTCAAAATGTTCAAAAGGGTATTAACAAGGTTGATTGGTCATCAATCGGCAAAAACTGCAAAATAATTTTTGATAATGTTAAGCCGATAGCCAAAAAAAGTTTTGAGAAGATTCAGCAGGTGAGTGCCGCCAAGCTCAAGGCGGTCGGTTCTGCATTCGGAGCGGTTGCGACAATCGGCGGAAAGTCGTTTCAGACCCTTTCGGGTGGTGTTGCAAAGTGGATTTCAAAAGACAGGGAAAAGATTATCGGTTTTATTGACACCATAGGCAATAATCTTACAAACGGTTATAACAATCTCTCAACTTTTTTTGATAATTTCGGTACGCTTGCAGGCAATGCAATTGACAATGTTCGTCCTCAAATGGAAGAGTCAATTTCAAATCTTTTAAGTGGTCTTACAACCTTTGCAGGTTCGGTTGGTGAAGTTATTTCGGGCGCATTTTCAATCGCAACCGAAAGCCTCGTCGAATGGACTGAAAACGACGGTGCAACAATCACAGAATTTCTTGAAAATTTACAATTGCAGTTTGCAGATGTGTTTGACTTTATCGGTCAGATTTTCGGAGATATCGGAACAATTATCAGCGAATGGTGGAACGGCAACGGACAGGAAATTTTTCAGAATGTGTGTGATATGTTTCTTAATATCGGCACAACACTGATGAATGTATACAATCAATGGATTAAGCCTGCTTGGGATTTTATCGTGGCAATTGTAAAGTCAGCGTGGGAAAATTGGCTGAAACCTGTTTTTGAGGGGGCAATAAACTTCTTCGGCAAGGTCGCAGACTGTGTTTCAACCGTGTGGAATAATTTCCTGTCACCGCTTGTAAACTGGCTTGTCAGCTTTTTGGGTCCTAAAATTCAGAACGTTTTCAATGCTGTAAAAAGAGTGTTTGATAATGTGTTTACATTCATCGGTGGATTGGTTAATTCAATTCTTAAAACATTCGGCGGTCTTATTGACTTTATCACAGGTGTTTTCTCAGGTGATTGGAAAAAAGCATGGCAAGGTATTCACGACTTTTTCAAGGGCATTTGGGATGGTATCGGTGCTGTGTTCAAATTTATTGTAAATGCTATCATTGACGGTATCAACAGTTTGTGGACAGGCATTTATAACTTTGTTTCGGGTGTTATCGATGCAATCGGCGGAATTGCAGGGGCTATTGGTTCTATCATCGGACAGGATTGGAGTTTTTCAATGCCTGAAAATCCGCCTCTCATTCCACGACTTGCAACAGGCGGACTTGTCAAAGCACCGACACTTGCGGTAGTCGGAGATAACGCAGGCGCTAATTCGGGCAATCCGGAAGTTATTGCGCCGCTTAGCAAGCTACAAGGTATGATTAATACTTCTAACGGCGAGGATACGGTAATTCTCGGCGAAATTCTGTCGTATCTTAAAAAGCTATATGAGATGTTCGTAATATTCAGAAACAACGGCGGTAACTACTATCAGTTTGTCGCTGAAATTAACGGCAATGATATTTTTAACGAAATCGTAAAGCAAAACGAACTTTATAAAAACCGCCATAACGGCAAATCGGCATTTGAGTAAAGGAGGTGCAGTATGTCAAATTATAAAGGTTATTTACTAAAATTCGGAAATACCGAATTTCCTAATAACTATTTCGCTGAATATTCGTCAACACCTGATCAGCGTATGGACAACGATGCCGAGCGTGACGATAACGGCAGTTTACAGCGTTCAACACTGCCGACAGGTAAGACAAGCATTACTTTTTCTACCCACATTCTGCACTTGAACGAGAAAATCAATATGCAGAATATTATTAATTCTGCAATCGTGAACACAGTACAACGCAAATGCTATGTTACATATTGGAACGATGAAACTAACTCATATGACAGCGGATATTTCTATATTCCCGATATTGAGTTTTCGGTTATGGACGCAAGCAAGACCGATATTCTCTACAACCCGATAAGCATTGAACTTATTGAGTATTAAGGGGGGTGCGGTATGATAAATTTAACAGATGAGGTCAAAAAGCAACTGCTCAATGACAGCTTGCAAAGGGAAATAATTATCAGCTTTCCTGACGACGATATTCCCAACATCACGGGCGAGAATATTGTATCTGAAAGTCTTGAACTTACGCAGGCAATCAGTGACGGCAAGGAGTTTAAACTCGGCGGCTGTATTGCGGGTCAGCTTACTGTAAGAGTGATAAATGTTGACACAGAGCTCAACGGCAAACGCATTAAAGTTATAATGAAACAGTCATACAGCAAGGGGCTTTTATTTCCATCGGATACAGTATTGCCGAGTGCAGATTTATATTGCGGTTATCAGTCTGGAGTTATTGAGGTGTCGCTATTCTGCGGTACTGTCAACAGCTCATCAAGACAGAAAAACAGGTCGGTAAAGGAAATTATCGCATATGACGATTTATATCTCGCTTCACAAAAATACGCTTACAACTACTTTACAAGCCTTGCGATTTATTCGCCAAAATTAAGTTTATATGATTTGAGAGTATATCTCTGCGACAACTTTTTAAGTAATTATGATTACGAAAACGAATTTACAGGCTTTAATGACAGCAATAAGCTGTCACTGAAATTGGATCTTGTAAAATCGGTTTTCAATGACAAAACCACGATAGCGGACTTGTTGAGTGCGTACTGCGAACTTAACGCTTGTTTTGCAATTATGAGCGGAGAGGGCAAGATAAAGTTTATTCAAATTTTAAATCCTAAAACCGAGGTCGTTGACAACTACAGCAACCTCGACTTTGAGGAATACACAACACGCAGTATTAATCTTATTAAGTTTAAGTACAACAAGGACAGCTATTTTTCGTACGGTCATACAGAAGAAGAAAAACAAAGTTGGTATATATCAGACAACATAATTACTGCTTGCTGTACCGACATTGCAGGTATTGTTACAAGTTTTAACGATAATAAAGGTAACAACTACATCTTTTACAATTTGTATGCTTACAGGCCTTTTAAAGCTGATGTTTACGGTAGGTGGTGGCTCGAATGCGGCGACAAGGTGAGCATAAAAACAGGCTTTACGGACACGGAAACGGTCGACAGTTTTATACTTGAACGAACGCTGAAAGGCACTAACGGCATGAGAGTAAGACTGACGGCAGAAGGTACAGAATATTTAGGAAAGGATGAGATAAATGAGTTACAGCAAAATTAATTGGGTTGACGGAGCTGTTCCGGCGCTGAACGCAACAAACTTAAATCGTATGGACGACGGTATCTACAGCAACAGCATAGACATAGCGCTTGCGGGTGGCAACATCAACACGCTAAGCGAGAGAATAATTGCGATTAACACAGCCTTATCTGCAAAGGCAGATAAAACCGAGCTTGAAGATGAAATAACAGACTTGGACGAAACAGTGACAATGAAGATTAATCTTAAAGCTGATAAGGACAGTGTAGACAATGCAGTCGCTCAGCTAAGCAAGCAGATTGCAGACAATAAGTCCTCAGCTGATGAGTCAATCAGTACTCTGAGTCAGACCGTAACAGACAACAAAACAGCGACAGACAAGGCACTTGCGGCAAAATATGACAGCTCAAATTTTGAGAGTGGTACAGGAACATTAGCACCAGCCCAAGAAATATATGCTGGTTGCGAGGACAGTTTTGTATATTCTAAAAATGGTAATATTGTAACTGTATCGGTCAATATTACGGCACTGCTCTCTCATAAAAAATATATTCAGATGTCAGGTTTACCGTATGCGGCAAAAAACGAAAGTAGGTTGTCTAGTTTTGTTGTATATTCAACAGCAAATAAATTAATAAACATCAGACTTGACGGCTCTTGGATTTATGTCAGTTCAACGGACATTTTTGCAGAGGACGAAAAAATCAATTTCATTATTACTTACATAATCAGATAAGGAGCGAGTTACTATGGAAATCAAAGAAAGAATTACACTCGATATGCTCACAAAAGACAGTGTAAGCGTATTAAGACAGAAGTTTGTTATTATCGACGGCACAGAAATGTAGGTCGGTGGCAATGTTCGCAACGCATATATGAATTGTGAAAACGACAGAGAAATACTTAAAGCCGAGCTTTCAGAGGAATATTATAACGCCGTTATGGCTGTATGGGAGGTATAAATATGTCGTATAAATTTAAAGAAATATGGTGCAACAAAGGTAATTTTACAGAGAGCAACAGAAAATCTTCGGAAATTGATACACTTGTTATTCATTACACCGGCAACAACGGCGACACAGCAGAAAACAACGGTAACTACTTTAAGAATAATGTAGTTGAAACATCTGCACATTATTTTGTCGATGATACAACTGTTGTACGATCTGTCGCTGACAAAAATATTGCTTGGCATGCAGGCGACTGGGATATTAATTGCCGTTCAATCGGAATTGAAATAGCAGGTTCAACAACAGAATGCACAGGCAAGACACTTGAAAATGTAATCTTACTTGCTCAACGACTTATGAAAAAGTATAACATCAAAAAAGACAAAGTAATTCACCATTATGATGCTAACGGTAAAATCTGCCCGGTCTTTTGGTGCGGTTCATCAGCAAAGGACAAGCTGTGGAAGGAACAATTTTTAAATAAACTTGAGAGTAACTCTGAAAACAAAGAGGAATCAAAAGTTGAAAAAGATGATAAACCTACGATTGAATATTGCGTATTTGCAGGCGGTAAGTGGTTACCAACTGTAAAAGGTTTATCAGACTTCGCAGGCATTGCCGGCGAGGCAATCAGCGGTCTTGCAATCAGAGTAACAAAAGGTAAGATTAAGTACAGAGTGCATATTAAAGGCGGTCACTGGCTTAGCTGGGTTACAGGCTTTAATCTTAATGATGATGTAAACGGCTATGCCGGTATTCTCGGAATGGATATTGATGCTGTACAGATTTATTATACAACTCCTGCTGATGTTAAGTCCGCACACGGCAGCTACTATAAGGCTACATACAGAGTTTCTGCAGTTAATGAAGACTATTATGATTGGCAGCACGATGACGAAAAAGACAGTAAGCAGGACGGCTACGCAGGAACAAAGGGCAAGGCTATTGACCGTATTGAGCTTACTTTAACTTGATTTGGAGGTATAACTAAACTATGAAAGACAATATTATTCAGGCTACTGTTTCAGTAGCTATCGGTGCTCTGATATCATATTTTAATATCTTACTTATCCCAATTCTCGTGCTCATCGCTGTAATGCTTATTGATTATATTACAGGATTGACATAGGCGTACAGAAACGGCGAATTAAAAAGTAAAACAGGTTTAATCGGAATTTTGAAAAAAGCAAGCTATCTCGCTCTTGTGGTTGTTGCGGGTGTTGTCGATTATTTAATCTGCACAGGCTTAGCGGCGGCAAATGTAAATATAGGTGTCACATATTGTTGCGGTTTAATTGTAACGATTTGGCTCATCATCAACGAATTAATCTCAATTCTCGAAAATCTCTCGGAGTTAGGCACGCCAATTCCGAAATTCCTTGTAAATATCGTCCGCCGATTGAAAAATACAGTTGAAAACAAAACCGATACAGACACAAAAGAATAGCATATATAAGTTTAGCCCCTCGCTTATTTGAATTTTAAAATCAAGGTGGTTCAGTAGGTGGCTCAAAATTGAAAAAAGTATAGTGTCTATCGAATGTTTTTAAGATTGTATTTGCGGTTTGGGAGCGTAGACGGACACATTTTTGACCTTTCCGCAAATCCTCAACAAAGCCTTACACACGGCGGTTTCAGCTCTTTATTTTTTCGTTAATTTATGTTATAATAAGGCAACGACCACATAGTATCCCACAGATACTGAAATCACAAAAATTAAATAAATCCAGGTGTGGCGCAGCTGGGAGCGCGGGTGGTTTGGGAGCATAGACAGTGTTCGCACCGCACGAAAGCGAAAACCGCCGAAAACCCTTCAACCGTGCGTATTTCGGGCGGTTCGGAAAATGAAAAAAGGCAGTCAAATCCGTGTTTGACCACAGATTTGACCACTTACATGACCACAATTTAATAACTATCGGGGTGTAGCGCAGTTGGTAGCGCGCTTGCTTTGGGAGCATAGACGGACACATTTACGACCTTTCCGCAAATCCTCAACAAAGCCTTACACACGGCGGTGTTTCGGCTCTTTATTTTTCCGCCAATTTGTGTTATAATAAGGCGACGACCACATAGTATCCCACAGATACTGAAATCACAAAAAACTTAATAAATCCGGGTGTGGCGCAGCTGGGAGCGCGGGTGGTTTGGGACCATCAGGCCGCAGGTTCGATCCCTGTCACTCGGACCAACTTTGGGAGGAACCGCTGATGAAAATCGGCGGATTTTTTCTGTTTTAGATACTTAATTAAGTCATTCTTTACAGCGGAGCAGTATAAAATGAACTATCCGGAAATTCCGGATAGTTCATTTTAGCTTAAGTCTTTTCTTTGTTTAATGCTGTCCAATTATTATTTATTACAAGGACTATTGTAGCTTAGGTATTCATCGCTCTTCTCGTAAACATTACAGTATTACACAAAAATGTTTCCTTTGAACTCCATACCTGATTTGTTGGGATATTCTAATGGTTTGTTCTTTTCTCCAACCTCTGATTTGCAACAGTCTTTATATTTCCTTCCACTTCCGCACGGACAATGAGCCTGATTCTTCGTTTTAGCGTATAAAGCAGGATGCATAACTATACTTTCCCTATCAACTCTTTGTTTGTATCTTTGTGTTTCATAAAGGAAGAACATTAAGATGTATGCACTTTGCATCAATTTTACACTTTCAATAGCAACATCCAACAGATATGAGGTTTTGTTTTCTCCTGTTGTCTGAACAGTATACTCTATTGTTTGCTGTATCCCTTTATAGTTATAATCATTATGTCCTATTGCATTCCTCATTTCATTTGAATCACTTGAAATATTAAACGTTTTAGCGAAAAATTCTTCAGATCCCAAATGCTTTATTCTATTTCCTTTGCTCTGCTTACTAAATTTATCCATATCAAACTTATTAGTGAACAAATTGAAAGCGTCTCTGTTTTCTATATTGTCTAACCCAACAACCAAATCACAACATTCCGCCAAATTTTCATAAGTATCTTGATAAAAACTTTTAATATCCTCGAAAGAACATGTTGTTAATCCCAATGTCTCTTTATCTATGGTAGTTGGATCATCATACAGGTTTGCACAGATTGCAGGAATCAAATTCTTTACAATTTTTATGTAAGAAAACATTATTTCAAACAACTTAGCCTGGATTGTTACAATACGATTTTTTTCATCTAAAAAATTGATATACTCTTTTAATGCTTGTGTATTTAAATGCCGGAAATGATCATTTATTTCAAGCAAAGTTCTCTTGATTTCCTTTTTCTTGAAAATGCCACCACAATCAAAGAAAAACGAATAATACACATAGCGCATAATTTCAAAATCAGAAGAAAGATTATATCCTAATCTTTTCGCATCCATTTCGTACTTATCTCTGATAAGATCCATTTTACCGTTCAAAAATAAATTATATTTTATTTGTTTTGAATCCCATCTTTTTATTAAGTCAGATGCAAAACAAGCATAGTTTATAAAATTGTTTTTATCGTCCAGGCTCATAGCTTCAAAAAAACCAAACACTGGGGATAAGCTTGGCGGATTAGAAAGGTCTTCTTTTGTGCCAGGCAAAAGTTCGATCTTTTTACACAAGATTTCACCAGATGCTTCTCCATAGTATTCATAGTTTTGCGGCAAAACTTCTTTACAGTTTCCAGGAACATAATATGCTCTTCTATCCTCGTTATCAGAAATGAACTCGCCCGTTAATAATGTATTACAATTCCCACAATGAATCCGCACCGGAGTGTTATAAATATAACCTGCTGGCGTTCTCATACGAGTAACCGTTTCACAGACAGGACACTTTATAAAATAGTTAACCGTCATTCTTTTCACCTTCCTTGTTTCTCCATTATATAACAAAACCAAACAATATGCAAACAAACACCGCCACGGAATTTCCGTGGCGGTGTTTGTTGTGTCAACCTTCTTGCTCGGCATTTTCAGCCTTGAGGCGTTCTTTCTCGGCGGCGATCTCGGCTTTCTTTTCCTTTATTATCTCGGCGAGGAGTACCTCGCATTCTTCTCGGTTTTTTGCATAGATATTAAACTTTTTTCGGGTGCCGTCCGGCAGGCGCGGGAAGAAGCTGCCTTCCCACAGGTTATCATTGACCTGATACACGCATCCTGTTCCTGACTTGCGGATCTTTCGCTCTATCGGCTCAAATTTGGGTGACACGGGCGATTTAATCTCCGGCGCGGGCCTTTCCTCCGCCTCAGGCATCTGTGCGTCTGTTTTGCCGATTTTGCGGTCAATATGCACTGCCGCCTGCCTTTGCATGGTATCGGTGATATGGCTGTAAATATCCAGCGTGGTTGCTGATGACACATGACCTATAGTTGCCGAAAGAGTTTTCACATCCATACCGTGCTCCAGCGCCATGGTCGCAAAGGTGTGCCGCAGATCGTGAAAGCGCACCTTTTTACAGCCTGCCCGTTCCAAGATCAGTTGTAACCGT